>Ga0163150_10007683_pt1 | contig 12569 bp, 22 predicted proteins | sample OliLakLV19P2IB_FD_148628 | JGI IMG/M metagenome (GOLD analysis project Ga0163150, IMG submission 148628) | Freshwater microbial mat bacterial communities from Lake Vanda, McMurdo Dry Valleys, Antarctica - Oligotrophic Lake LV.19.P2.IB | ecosystem: Environmental > Aquatic > Freshwater > Lake >...
GCCCTGATAAACAAATATTTTTACCGTGACTTATACCTTTAATCTCAATATCATCTCAATTTTTTACTATTTCAGGAGCTACGTCAAATATTGGGGCAAGAAAAAGATGTGGGTATTTACTATGTGACACTATCACCCTTCCTGATGCATTATGCTTACGAAAAGAGAGGCCATGTGGTGTGAGTTGAGGAATATCTAGCAATATATCTATACCGTGAACAGGTAAAAAGTCATCTGGCATCTCATCTATTTCTTTTAGTTCTGAAAACATGTGTTCTTCTCATATAATATCCTGCAATCTACCATGATATTCCTCTATTAATAAAACAGAATAAACTCATCATGCCACAGAGGGGTCGTGTAAATTTACAAATGGTAGTGGATCGGAAGGGCCGGAAGGGCCGGAAGGGGTAGAAGAGGATATCATAATAAATAATTATGTCTTCTTTGGTTGATACAGGTTACGTCCGACTCGCTCAAAAACTTTTTTATTTTGGAGATTCATATAAATCGTATTGGATTTGACGATACGAGTCTTGAGTACTTCTGCTGTTATCTCATCAGAAGACATAGCTTTTTTGAGGTTTTTGAAAATCTCGAGAATGACATCTTGGACCGTACCAGCAGTGTAACCCCACGCGCGTAGTGCGTAGATGCCTCGACCAATGAGGACGAATTCATTGTTTCGGATGAGCTCGTTGTGGACAGTATTTGTCTTCACACGAGTACTGAAATGACTTGAGATAGTATTTGCGAGTTCGAGAAAGTGTGTTGGTTTGTTTGTTTTCTTGAAAATATAGATAGCCTTGTCCTTGAGTGTCTTTGGATTGAGGATATGCCAAGCAGCGAGACCAATCATCACTTTTTCCCCTTTTACGATATCGAGAAAGATATTCATGATAGAGTCAATAAGCCCGAGAGTCAGGAATGCAAATTGTGGTTTGAGTGTCTCATAAATCTTGTCATAGAGGGCGGATTGTTCCATGACATCACGACGTTTTTTGAGGATCTTCACTGCTTCAGAATGGACTGATTCGATAGATTTTCGTGTGATTTGTGGTTCGTGAAAATAGGTCACCGTGTTGAGACGAGGTTTGCTTTTTTGAATATCAAAATCAGCCTGAAGAATGACTTCCATCATGCCCTTATTGACTGATCCGAGACCGAGTTCTTTGATGAGGGCTGAGACGAGATCATCTCGAGACATGATGCCACCTTGTTCATGGAGAATACGTCCTGCAAGTGATTGAACATCTGCAAGAGGTGTATCCTTGATCATTCCACCAATACTTTTGACACCTTTGTCTTCTATCTGTCGTACACGTTCTCGTGTGATGCTGTAATTATCGCCTATTTCTTGGAGTGTTTCTTTGTGGCCGTAGAGACCAATCCTGTGAGTAATAACGTATGATTCTTTATCGCTGAGTTGTTTGAGAAGTGCTTCAAATGAAGTTTTTATGACAGACGCAGTGAGAGTGGACATAAAATGTAATTAAAAAATTTAACCTCTCTTTATATACTCATTTTTGTACTGAAGTCAAAAGAAAATCACTATAATATTTTTAGAGCTTTTCTCCACTGAGAAGATACTCCCATTTTTCCCTATTTTGAAGGGCATCTTGAGCTGCGAGTTCTTGCGCTTTCTTTTTATTAGTACCTACACCGACACCTATCGACACTCATTGTACAGTGGCTGCTATAGTAAAGGTTTTCTCATGGTCTTTCCCTACTTCTTCGAGGATCATATACCCTGGAGTTTCCACGAAATATTGCTGAATCAGCTCTTGTAAAAGTGACTTAGCATCTTTGATTTGAGAACGTACTTTTTCAGATTGGAAAATAATGTTTTCTACCATCACCAGAGTCGCGTCAAATCATTGATCGATATAGAGCGCTCACACTATTGCTTCGAGCATATCAGCGAGAACATTGGGATTTTTTTGGCCACCCGCATTGCGTTCTCAGAGAGACATCTGAAGAATTTCATCAAGACCGAATTGGAGGGCTAATTCGGCTAAATGAGCCCCTCGTACATAACTACTCCGCAGATCTGTCATCCATCCTTCATCTTTTTCTGGATATTTACGAAAGATAATATCTGTCATAGCGAGTTCGAGCGCTGCGTCTCAGAGGAATTCGAGACGTTCATTATGCTCCTTGATTGTCTTGTCTGATTCATTGAGAAATGAACGATGAATACATGCTGTTTGATACAATGCAATATTTGTTGGCACAATACCAATACGCGCGAGGACTGTCAGGAGATCTGGAGTAGAAAGTATCATCTATGAAAGAGGAAAGAAAGAATGAGTGAGTGGCGTACGAGTTTCCCAAGTATCCTTGATGCTTTGAGATTTCTCCAATACTGTATTGAGAATTCCATTGATGAGGTTTTTCCCGGCATCATCAGAATAGCGCTTCGCGAGCTCAATTGCCTCATTAACAGCGACGCGCGGTGGTACATCATCGGGGCAAATAATCAAAAGCTCTACCAGAGCAATATAGAGAATAATTGCATTCACGAGAGGGAGTGTCTTTACATCAAATTTTGGAGCAGACTCATAGATTATTGAAAGGAGTTTACCTTCTTGTTCAATACTTTTTTGGCACAATAGATCTGCATAGACATCATCTACTCGCTCTGTGTCATCGAAAAATGGAGCATCCTTAGATAGCAAAGTGCCCGCTATAGAGCGAGCATAGAGTGATTGGAGCACAAACCGTCGAGTACGAGAACGAGAAAAGGGCATACAGAATGAAAAAAGAGATAGAGATAGAGCATAAGCCATAGAAAGGATTTTTTAATAATATTCCTTTCTCTATCTTCTGCTATGGCTGTTTTCTGTATGCACAGTTTTTACTTCGCGCGAATCACTTTCTTTGGCTTTTTAGTAGCTTTTGGAGTTTCGAGAGTAAATGGTTTGTGTGTAACGCCAATAATAAGGCCAGACTCATCTCGGAGAAATGGAGTTCTATCGAGAAGTTTCTTACCAGCACGGATCTCCCATGCAGAGGTTCGAATACGTGTTTTGGATTTTGATTTTTTCTTTTTAGGTGAAAATGTCATAGTACTGAATTAAAAAAGGAAGAAATAAGAAATTATTCTCCGAGAGTATACGGAAGGAGTGCCATAACACGTGCTTTCTTGATAGAAGATGCGAGCATTTTCTGGTACTTGAGACTCACGCCTGTATAATAACGAGGCGTGATTCGTCCGTATCGAGAGAGATATTTTTTGAGTGTTTCTACATCTTTGTAATCGATGTGTTTTACGCCTGCCTCTTTAAAAGGGCATACGGTTTTGAGTTTTTTCTTTGACATAAAATAGAGAGTTAAAAAACGTTTTCTTCTTCTGGCATATCAATATCCAGAATATCACTATCAGGGATAGCATCGTGGTGGTCGTCTCAATGAGGAGCATCTTCTCTCTTTGAGAGGAAAATGAGATTCATCACGACAATCTCCGTGCGATACATGCGAGTACCGTCTTCATTGTCTTTTGTGCGAGTTTTGAGTCGCCCCTCGACGTAGACGAGTTTCCCTTTTCTGAGAAATTGGTCACATCGGTCAGCGAGTGGACCCCACGCAATACAGTTACTGAACTCCGCTTCGCTCTGAATAGCGCTGTTTTTGTCTTTGAAGACACGGTTAGTAGCAACGACAAAAAGCGCACTCTTCGCACCGCCAGTAGTGGTACGAACAAGTGGATCTTTTGCGATATTACCGATGAGGATCACTTTATTGACAGTTCTCATAGAAAAAAATTAGAACTAGGCGACAATAGTCAAAAGATATCTCCATAGACCTTTCTTGATACCGAGAACATTTTCAAGTCCCTGTATCTTTTTTGGTTCCGAAGACGAGAGAGCATAGATGAGATAATGACCTTGCTGAGAACCACTGATACGGTATGCCATATCACGAGTCCCCCACACAGTCTCTCACTCTATTTTCATCCCGTGAACGTCGAGCTCAGTGCGGATATCTGCAATGAGCGACTCGAGAGCTTTTGCTTCGAGCATCGGATCGACGATCATCATAAGTTCGTATTTTTTCATGCTTGGATGAGCGAAATAAAGATAAAAGTGGTGGTATTATACAAAAAATTTCTGTAATGCAAGAGGTATTTTTTGGATAAAAAAACTCCCGAGGAATTTGGTAATTCTCGGGAGCCGGAATGAGCTCCTGCACTACGATGTTGGCGATAAAAAAGATTATCTATTGTGCCGACATGAATGCGGGATACGGTGGCGTCATTGACGAAATGACATACCCTGACAAGCCCAGGAAACAGGGTCTCAACTCTGCTTTGGTAATGGAAGCATTTTCACCCAGCTTCTTCCGTACTGTGCGATTATCCCTCTCACGGTAGCATCTATGGAAATAAAAAATATATAAATACTACGGTGAGAAGGAAACACACGGCATCGAAAGAGAATAACAATGAGAAAGGTAGGTAAACCATACCCTGTCTATGTATTTTTATTTGGAATGCGGTGAGAGATCGTGAGTTTCTCTCCAATCACAGAGTCGATGTTGCACAAGAACAGCTTGTAATCACACTATACCCTATATTTTTTTGAAAAGAAAATAGATGAATATTGCAATATATTTTATAGTATTTGAAATATAGTATTTTATCTTGACCACTTTGAATAGTAGGATGATACGAATTACACGAACTCTCTCCTGAAATATTTTTAGGTTGACGAGAGGCTATTCTTAACTCTGTTTTTTTATACTACATTTCCCTGCTTCATCCACCCAACAATTCGGTATGTTAGAGGTGTAAAGAGTGCTTCGACAGCAACTTTGAATAGAATATTTGATAATGCGAGATGTACGAGATCTATTTGTCCCATGGTGCCGAGGAACGCGATGGTACAAAACACCACCGTATCCGCTGTTTGTCCTATCAATGTCGATCCAATAGTACGGACTGCGAGCCATCGTTCTCAGGTCATTCGACGGATCCAGAGGAGGCTCCATGTGTTAGAAAAGGATCCAGCTAAATAACCGAAGATACTTCAGAGTGTAATACGGGGGACGAGTCCGAGAATATTCTCATAACTTGACTGAAATTCCCAAAAGCTCGCAACAGGGAGATACTGTACAATCGCAAGAATCAGAGCATTGAGAACAATCGCTGCAAAACCAAGCAGAATAATCTTTTTTGATGTTTTCCATCCATAGACCTCCGCGAAAATATCACCAAAAATATAGGAAAGTGGAAATAAAATGGTACCAGCATCGAGGGTGAGTCCAGCAAATTGGGTCATCTTGGTCGATGCAATATTTGAGATAACGAGAATAACACAGAAGAGGCTGACTAGAATCGTAAAACGGAAAGATGGCGTATTATTCATTTGATAAAAATTTGAGCGTTACGAGAAGAATCTCCGGCCGAGCATTGGTACGAACTGGTGGTCACCACGTACCGACACCAGAAGACACAAAAATATGTGTATTTCCTTTTTGTTTATAGCCACAAGCGAGTTCAAAGACTTGCGCGACGATATAGTTGAGTGGCCAGAGTTGACCATTATGCGTATGACCCGAAAATTGGACATCAACACCGTTATCTTCAGCTTCAAAGAGATTTTTTGGTTGATGATCCATGAGGATAAGTGGCATATCTGTATTCCTATTTTCTAGCAACTCTGAAAGATGTCTGCGGATAATGCCAAACCGCATGCTCGAGATATCATCACGGCCTATCAATATAGTCCCAGCTACTTCGATTACACGATCTCGCAGGAGCGTGATATTGTGGTCTTGGAGATAGTTAGCAGCACGATCAATTCCCCCGATATATTCATGATTTCCGAGGATGCCGTAGACACCATACTTGGCTGAGAGTTTCTTCAAACGATCTCCGAGATCACGACGGATAACAGGCTCTACTTCACCATCCAATATATCTCATGGAAGTAGTATAAGATCTGGGTTCAGATCATTGATCTTTTTGACAACTCTCTCAGCATGATATCATCCATTGATAGGTCCCAGATGGATATCGCTGGCTACTGCGATGCGGAGCGCATCGGTAATGAGATTTTTTTTATTGACAACAATAGTATATTCTCGGATTACAGGCGTACGAGCATTTATGTACCCTACTATGATCATTATAACTGTTCATACGACCGTTACCCATGTCATATGATAGGCGAGGGTTTTGATGGCATCTGGCGAGAGAAAGTTGAAAAAAGAATTCAATATTTTGAGTGTATCAAAACCGAGACTCGCAAAGAAAAAATGCACAATTCCTACTAACCAGAGAGATCAGAAAGTAATGAGGGCATCCGAAAAAACAGAACTATGATTTCTCTGTATCATCTCTCCGACTAAATACGAAGAAGCTAAAATAATAAAGATCACAATGTATGCTATTTCGGAAATATTAAAAACATCTACCATCCGATATCAGTGAATAAATATATACGCATTAATACCTATATACGTCAGTATAAAGAGTGAAAAATAGACAAAAAACCAAGGATGGCGCATAAAAAAATACACAATAAAATTAAAGAGCTTTTAGAATCTGAAGAACTTTCCCTGCGTCATGCCTCAGTGTGTTACGCGGAATACTATCAAATTTGCTTTTTTTACTCAATTCAATACTTGGCAGAAGAAGATTTTGAACTATCTTTCTCACATCATCATGACCGCTTGCGACACATTGGTCGGCATCAATTCCCTGCATATCGTGAATCACGATATGATCAAATACAATACATCCAACAAGACGCTCAAATTCAGCAAGATACGTATCAATATCATATCCATCACAGTGTCCTACTGGAAAATTGGCAGCATTGGCAATAAATATTTTTTTAGCGTGTGATGTCTGGAGTGCCTCCAACATACTGAGTGGGAGAATACACGGAATCACCGATGTATAAAAAGTACCCGGACCAATGACTATCATATCTGCCTCAGAAATAGCTCTTAGAGCATCCTGAGAAGCCGACACACGTGGAGTCAATTCGATCGATTGGATTTGGTGTGAAAGATGCGTCTGTGCGATGATATGGTCTTCTGCGAGAAGACGTTCACCATTTTCGAGTGTAACAAGTATATCGTGAATCTCTTCTGTCGCAGGTATAATGCGATTTTGGTGCACGCCAAGCATCTCATGAGCATAAGAAAGTCCGTCACGGAAACCATATTTTTCCACGAGTCAGAGTAACCAGATATTTCCAACAGGATGCTCATCGAGAAATCAGTGTCGAAAACGATGTTCTGTCCACAATGCCTTCTCGCCAGCAAGTGCTGAGAGATTTTTGCGAATATCGCCAAGCGCAGGGATATCGTAGGACTGTCTCAAAACACCCGTACTCCCCCCACTATCGGAAGTAGAAATAATGGCCGAAAGCTGAATATTAGTGTCTTTTTGAAATGTTTTGAGAAGATTGGATACTCCGGATCCTCCTCAGATAAGTACTATATGCATGATACCCCTATAGTAGGGAAAAATCATATTTTTCAACTTTTGATTGTACAGAAAAAAAATAGCCTATAATCACAGTATGAACCGAACGCATTTTATTATTTGAGCTCTCTCTCTCTGTTTCGGAGTTGCTATAGGATCAGTTTTTCTCTTACGCAATAATGACGTACCTATACTAGAGAGTACACCTCAATCTGTTCTCGTCGAAAAGGCCCTATCTATCTCAGTGAGCGTCTCTGGAGCACGTACTGATGAAAATGGCAGCGTTTCTCGAGAAGGGGCTGGTATCATCGTACAATCTCGGTGACTCATTCTCACGAGTAAGCACCTCATTGGGAAAGATTTCGGCTACACTGTCACCCTCAATGATGGCACACAGTTACCAGCAAAACTCATAACTACTCACCCCTCTCTCGACCTAGCATTACTCGCGATGCTCTCCGATACACCCCTCTCGTTTCCTGTAGGAAAATTCGTCCATACACACGTCGGTATACACCAGTGAGATACCGTGATAGCGATTGGCAATACACTCGGACTCTATCCATGATCAGTATCTAGAGGAATTATCTCCTGACTCAATAGAACGGTCTCATTTGGTGAGATATCTATGAATTGACTCATACAGACGAGTATCCCTATGATGATCGGCAATAGCGGTGGACCACTTATAAATACTGATGGTAATATCATCGGTATCAATACTGGTATTGTCGGTGGCAATTCACAAATAGGATGGGCTCTACCCCTGACGCAGGCAGAAGTGAATACATTTTCACAGAACTAATTGCATTACATGAAAACTCCTCCCTTTTCGGGAGGAGTTTTCGAGAAAAATATCGTTCCAACTATATAGTGCATGTTTGTCCTGCTGGAATACACGATGATCGGGAGGAACAAAAGTATGTGCTCACTGGACAGCATCGATTACCGGGGAGACAGGAACCATTGACGATACATTGATTATTATGGAGTATAAGAGGTGATGTACAAATCCCACCACATGGGAGACTGTTTGCAATACAAGCGCTCGTCGCTGAGCACCAATACTGTCCAGGTTCACACGTTGTGGAAACACAGGAAGAATTGTTTGGATTAGCACTATTATAGTTACAGACCAGTGTATCCGCACAATGATCCTGTTGTCCATCACAATCTCTACATCCACATCATTCATTGAAATCACAGATAGTATTATTATTACACTTGTTATCACTACAAGTAGTACCTTGTGGAATACAGGTCTGTGTTGCTGGGCAAAAATACGTACCCTCTCAGCACTCTATCCTCTCACAAGAGGAATTATTGGGGTTGCTAGCAACATAATCATATATGAGACCGGCAGCACAATGATCCTGCTTGCTGGCGCAATCCCCACATCCACACCCTTCATTGATATCACAAATAGTATTATTGTTACACTGATGATTCGTACACGTTTCACCCATATTGAGACAAGCATTGGCGCTTGGAAACCAATATTTCTCCTCTCAACAACGCATTCCTTCTTTGACATCTTTTGAGTCAATCAATGTACTATCCTGAAAAGGTTTCGTGCTTTCTGGAACAGCTATATTATTCCTTGGGGTCGCTCGGGGCTGTATGACAAATCCATCCTGGTCGTAGACAAGACCAGTCTTATCTGGTACTATAGCTCATGTAGTTAATGCTCATCAAAAAATCAGCATAAGTACAAAAACTGAGAACATTTTCCTCATAGAGTAAACATCAAAAAATAATACCGCAAGTATTCATATACTTGTGGTATTCTGCAAGGGAATTCAGGATAAAAATACATTTTACTTCTAATAAAAGTCTTGTAAAGATATGAATATGTTCTGTAGTATCTCTTGCAACCTCCGACTACTCTCACAACTTAGTCAGAATATCTGGTCGACGATCTGGAGCTTCATTCGTAATATATAATGAACAGAGAGGATTTGCTCATTGTTCACTCAGTAAAATAAATCGAAATCGTTCAAGGTCTTGAGCAGCTGCCAGATCATAACTACATCCCCCTATGGTCATACCAAGAGCACATAGTGCAGTACCACTCATAATAGGTGATAGAATAATATCTAGGGAACCACCTCGTGTATTATGTGTCATGAGACGACCATTGATAATCAATCTATCAGTAGAGAGTGCGGTCTTATTATCTATCCAATTTAATGCAAAGCCATTGGCTGTGCCATTCATCAGAGCTCCATCTGCAATCAATGTACCATCAATACGAGTGACAGCTGGATTGACATAGATGTTACCTCATAGGCCATTTTTTTCCTGTACGATGATAACAAGTGAAGGGCTATCCCCAGAAGCAGTACTATACCGTATATTTTCTGCGATATAGACATCAGCACCAACAACATATAGTACTGTTGGTTGTGTTATCTCATCATCTAGGAGAAGATCACCACCTGCAAGACCACTCACTGTGAGAACTCATCAAACAATAGACTCATAATAAGAGTATCCGTTTAGATTCCGAGCAGCTGCATTACCACATGTTCTCGAGATGAGTCATTTGATAGGAGCTGCCGTAGTACTTGTTGCACTCCATTCTGTTGGGAAATTCGTATCAGGACAGTATGCACTCGTGATATACTTATTGATATTGCCTGCGAGTCTGGTAAAAAATACACTATTTTGTTCAGTGCGTGTTGCGTCAGAGAGTACATATCCTCTATTCACAGAAACACTATTCACTCTTGCATCAAGAGCAGTCATGTAGTTAACAAAATTTATACTACTATCACTGTCAGCAAAACAAGCATCAGTGATTGGAGCGGAACCATCAGAAAATGTGACAGTACACGTTATATTGCCATTTACTGTTACAACACCGGAAGGACAATTTGTGCTCCAAGTAGTAGTATGAAGAATTGGATCACTTGTAAGAGTGGTTATCAAATTGACCACCGTACCTATAGGATACATTGCCGTACATCAACCAGGGCAGTTAATGCCTCAAACACTAGAAGTAACTGTTCCCGTAGCGCTTCCGATTGTTTTAATTTTCACAGTAAGTGTTGGATTACTTTTCCAGTATGCATACACAGTACGGTTTTGAGTTACTGGGGTAGTAGCGAAAAATTGTGAACCGACTTGATTTGGACCGCTATACCATCCAGAAAAAATGTATCCAGCTCGCGTTGGTGGTATGGGAAGATTCGTAACTGTCGTATCTGGATATATGACCTCTTGTGATACAGGATTTGCATCTATCGTAGCACTTTGACTATCGTACGTAACTGTATACATATTCTTGACCTCGATACTCATCTCAGATCAACAGTTATTGCCCTCATTTGACTCAGCGATACTACTCACTCAGAAAATATTTTTATCCGCACAAGCACGAATATAATAGGTTCACGGATTTGTAAAGGTATAAGCACTAGAAGTCACTCCATATCCTCAGGCAGTGATAGTTCCAGTTACTTGGCTTCATAATACAGTAGCACTTACATTTCCAGGATTTGCAGCGATATTAGCACTTGTAGATATCTGAAATATATTATCAACAGCAATGTTAATAGTGTCAAAATCACTCATGATGTCAGCATTTAATACAACTGACACACCCTGTGAAACAATACTTTCATCTGTATATGGCACACCTGCTGTGAGGTCTAACAAGGCACATACAGACATATTCCAGCCCGTACCACTCGCACATACAGCTGTAGCTATAGCGCTATTAAGTTTTTGGGCATTATTGTAGAGGAAAAAGCTCCGAGAACCATATGCGACAGAATAGGGTGTGCCTGCACTTGCATTTGCGGTTGCAACAGTGATAGCGGTTGGCGTTGTAACTGCAGAGGTTCCTATAGGGTTGATGGTATTCCAGGCGAGGGTGGTATTACAGCTACTCTGTCCTGCCGCGATAGTACAGTTGGTAGCGGTCAATGAACCGTATGGTCCAATAGGGGTCGTAAATGTGGTATCTCCTGTGTATACAGTTCCTGTAGAATTGATAGCATACCCACGATAATGATAGGTCTTCTGTGATTCAAATCATGACATATCAGGTATAGTGAAGATGCTGGCTGATGTCCCTCATTCTGTCTCACATGTTGTGCCTGCTTCCTGGGGACTCCCATCCGGATTAACACCTGGATTTGCTAGGAGACTCCAACACACGCCACGGCGAGTCAGTGGTGAGGGAATTCACACAGAGGTCACACGAGCTCCGAGCGTCGCTGATGAAGAAGTAACATTCGTATGAGTCGGTAAATCAATGGCAGGCAGAGCGTTTGCTAGACAAACACCTCCACTCAATGAGGATCCTGTATTACAAGTGTACTCACATTTTGTAGCAGAACAGGCACTCACAAGAGAACGCGTCGGATTGGAGGTGAGTCCTGCATCATCCCCAGTACAGATGGTCGCACCTGTGGGTACAGATCATTGACAAGCATAGGATGAACACGTTACTCCATCCCAACTGGTGCCACTCGCACACACAGCAGTAACAATAGCACTATCTAATTCTTGAGCATTATTGGAGAGGAAAAAGCTCCGAGAACCATATGCGACAGAATAGGGTGTGCCTGCACTTGCATTTGCGGTTGCAACAGTGATAGCGGTTGGCGTTGTAACTGCAGAGGTTCCTATAGGGTTGATGGTATTCCAGGCGAGGGTGGTATTACAACTACTCTGTCATGCTGCAATAGTACAGTTAGTAGCTGTGAGTGTACCAGATGGTCCAGGAGGAGTTGCAAATGTAGCGTTTGGAGAATATCCAGTACCTATCGTATTAGTAGCATATCACCTATAGTAGTAGGTTGTATTTGGTGTCAGTCATGCGCGAAGATGGGTAAAGATTCATAATTGAGTCACTCCCTCTGCCTGACATGCTGAGCCAGATACTCACAATCATGGATTGGTCGTGAGGCTCCAACAGGTACCTCGTGCTTCGGTAGTAATAGTCGAAGGGATACCGAGAGAAGTGACATTGGCTCCGAGGATAACGCTCGCAGAAAGTATAGAAGTCGCTGTTGGAGATGTGATAGTGGGAGGGGTATTTCCGAGACAAATACTTCCATTCCAGTTACTCCCACTGGCACACGTAGCGGTCGCAGTAGCATTGTCCAATTCACCATTATTA
>Ga0163150_10007684_pt1 | contig 12569 bp, 9 predicted proteins | sample OliLakLV19P2IB_FD_148628 | JGI IMG/M metagenome (GOLD analysis project Ga0163150, IMG submission 148628) | Freshwater microbial mat bacterial communities from Lake Vanda, McMurdo Dry Valleys, Antarctica - Oligotrophic Lake LV.19.P2.IB | ecosystem: Environmental > Aquatic > Freshwater > Lake >...
CGTTACGCTTTCCTCGCCGGCTACAGCGTCGCCCAGATTTTCGATATCACCAAGATCGACCCTTGGTTCCTCACCCAGCTCCACGAGATCTTCGAGATGGAGCAGGCTTTGAAGAAAGACACCCTCGCGTCCGTCACGCCCGAGGCCTTCCGCCGCGCCAAGCAATTCGGCTTCTCCGACGTCCAGCTCGCTCATATCTTTAAAAGCGATCTCGCGACCGTCCGCGCCGCGCGCAAGGACCGGGGAATCAACACCACGTATCGGCTTGTGGATACGTGTGCGGCCGAGTTCGAGGCCTTCACGCCTTATTACTACTCGTCCTACGGCGACGAGAACGAGGTCATGCCGTCCACGGACGGAAAAAAGAAGATCATGATCCTCGGCGGCGGTCCCAACCGCATTGGCCAGGGCATCGAGTTCGACTACTGCTGTGTCCACGCGTCCTTCGCTCTGCGCGAGATCGGCTACGAGACCGTGATGGTTAACTCCAATCCCGAGACCGTTTCGACCGATTACGACACCTCCGACCGGCTCTATTTCGAGCCGCTCACGCTTGAGGACGTGCTTGAGATTTATCAACAGGAGCAATGCCACGGCGTGATCGTGCAGTTCGGCGGACAAACCCCGCTTAACTTGGCGACTCAGCTCAAGGCCAATGGTGTAAACATCATCGGCACCTCGCCCGAATCGATCGAGGCCGCCGAAGATCGTGAGCTCTTCTCGGCTATCCTGGACAAGACCGGCCTGATGTCGCCCGCCCACCGCACGGCGCTCAACGAAACCGACGCGCTTGCCTCCGCGCACGAGATCGGTTTCCCCGTGTTGCTCCGTCCGTCGTTCGTCCTCGGCGGTCGCGGTATGTTCATTGTCTACAGCGAACAGGAGTTCCGCGATGTGGTTCGTCAGGCCTTCGACGTCATGCCCGGCAAGCCGGTGCTTATCGACAAGTTCCTTGAAGACGCCATCGAGCTCGACGTGGACTGCATCAGCGACGGTGAGACCTCCGTCATCGGCGGTATGCTGGAGCACATTGAGTTTGCCGGCGTCCATTCCGGCGACGCCTCGATGGTCATGCCTCCGCACACGCTCTCCAAGGACATGCTCAACACGGTCCGCCAAGCCACCTACGCGCTCGCCAAGGAGCTCAAGGTCGTCGGCCTCATGAACGTCCAGTTCGCGATTAAGGACAACGAGCTCTACGTCCTCGAAGTCAACCCGCGCGCCTCCCGCACAGTGCCCTTTGTAGCGAAGGCCATTGGCGTGCCACTCGCCAAACTCGCCGCCAAGGTGATGACCGGCAAAAAGTTGAAAGACCTCGGTTTCACCCGCGAGCAGACTCCCAAGCACTGGTGCGTGAAGGAAGCGGTATTCCCGTTTGCTCGCTTCCCTGGTGCTACGATCACGCTCTCACCCGAGATGCGCTCGACCGGTGAAGTCATGGGGCTCGACGAGGACCTCGGCATCGCCTTCGCCAAAGCCCAAGCTGCCGCCAAGCCCGGCTTGCCCACGAAGGGCAACGTGTTCCTCTCCGTGAAGGACACCGACAAACCTCAGGTTGTCGATATCGCCCGCCAGCTCGAAGCGCTCGGTTTCGCCGTTTATTCCACCAGCGGCACCGCCGATCACCTCGCCGAAAACGGCGTCAAAGTGAATCGCCTTTGCAAGATCGACGAGGGGCGCCCGACCGCCGTCGATATGATCAAGAACAACCAGATTCACCTTATCATCAACACGCCCGGCGGCATGATCCCGCGCAAAGATGAGAATAAGATCCGTCAGGCTGCCTACACTCACAGCGTGTGCATCATGACGACCATCACCGGAGCGAAAGCCGCAGTGAAGGGCATCCAGGCGCTCAAGAACAAACGCGTGGGCGTGCGTCCGATCCAGAAATACGTCGGTAACGTAGCGTTCGTCTAAGGAGTGCTTCGCATGTCGTCGCCCCAAGCCAAGCTCGTCGCGCTGTTGCACGGCCCCGACCAGCCTGGCTTGGTGGCGCGCGTGGCCGGTTGGATTTTTGAGCGCGGCGGCAACATCCTCAATGCCGACCAGCATCGCGACATGGAGTCAGGGGTTTTCTTTCAGCGTGTGGAGTGGACGACCGTCAGAGGAGCCGACTCGGACGAGACGGACGCCTTTTATGATTTTGCCGTCTTGATCGGCATGCGTGCCCGGGTGACCTCGTCGCTTCACCGCCCGCGCGTGGCTATCTTTGTCTCTAAGTTTGACCACTGCTTCCACGATCTCGTGCTGCGCTGGAAGTCGGGCGATTATGAATGCGACCTCGTCGCCATTGTCTCCAATCACCGGGATCTCGAAGAGGCGGCGCGCAGTTATGGTGTTCCGTTTCATCTCATCCCAATTAGCGCCGGCACCAAGGCCGAGAGCGAAGCCGCCCAACTCGAATTATTGAGCGCGCTGGATGTGGAACTCGTCATCCTTGCCCGCTACATGCAGGTGCTCTCCGAGGATTTCCTCAAAAAATTCGCGCGCCCCGTCATTAACATCCACCACTCGTTTCTGCCCGCATTCGCCGGCGGTAAGCCCTACCACCAAGCTGCGGCTCGTGGCGTAAAGCTCATCGGGGCCACGGCGCACTATGCGACCGCCGTGTTGGATGACGGGCCGATCATCCAGCAGGATGTCACGCGCGTCACCCACCGTCACGGAGTCGAAGAACTCGTGCGCAAAGGTCGCGATCTCGAAAAGATCGTGCTCGCCCAAGCCGTGCGCTGGCATCTGGAAAGCCGCATCTTGGTTTACGGCAACAAGACGGTTGTTTTTGACTGAGTCAGCCGTTGCTTACGGCGAATCCCGCCTTTACGCCCTGCGGCCGATGTGTTTGGTTGGCTCTTCATTATTTTTAAGCAAATGCCCATGACATCGAAACCCGCTTCCTCCGCCTCCGCAGGCGACGACCGCAACCTTGTTCCGGTCGATGAAAACTACCTCGCTCCCACGTTTGAGGATCGTCTACGCTTATTCTGGGCCAAGAACTCCCGCTCGGTGCTGGTCGCCTGCGCCCTCGTGTTGGTCGTGATTCTGGGTAAAGGCGCCTACGAGTTCCTTGCTGCGCAGCGCGAGAAATCGATTGCCGCCGAGTATGCCGCAGCGACCAGTGACGATCAGCTCAAGGCATTCATCGCCTCGCATGGCAACCACACTCTCGGCGGCTTGGCCCAACTCGGCCTGGCCGACAAGGCGTATTCGGCTGGAAACTACGCTGACGCGCGGACCGCCTACGAACGTGCCGCCGCTATTTTGAAAACCGGCTCCTTTGGTCAGCGCGCCCGCCTTGGCGCGGCGGTTTCCGCCGTGCAGGCCGGCATCGCTTCCGAAGGCGAAGCTGCGCTTAAGCTGATCTCGGCCGACCTGACGCTCGACAAACTCATTCGCTCTGAAGCGGCTTACCACTTGGCGGCTCTTTCCTCCCAAGCCGGTAACGCCGCCGAGGCCATTCGCCTGATTGAGCAGACGACTGCCATCGACCCGGACGGGCATTGGGCGGATCGCGCATCCATGCTGCGCGGCACACTCCCCGCCACGCCGGTTGCCACTGAGAAAGCCGCAGAAGCAGCCCCTAGCGTTAAGTTCAAGTAAGGTTGATCTCCTAATCAACCTCCGCTTCTGGGATTGGTCTAAACCCCTCAGCCCGCCTAACGGCGGGCTTTTTGTTGGAAAATGGTCGGGGCGATAGGATTCGAACCTACGACCTCCTGGTCCCAAACCAGGCGCTCTACCAGGCTAAGCTACACCCCGAGGGGGCAGATAAGGGCCCGGTAAAAGGCGACCTGTCAACGTAAACTCGGGCAGGTGCTTGCTAAATCCCTTGTGACCTAGTGATTCCACTCGCCGAAAGCCGGTATCCTGATCACCAAAATGAGCAGATCAGCCTCCTTGTAGGGCATTGTGCACAATTCTAACCAATCTCTGCTTGCTTAGGGTATCCCTTCTACCTAACCCTTTCTTTTCAACATTCTTTATCTAAATGGATACCATCTCTCGTGAGAATAACAGCTATTTGCCGGTCGCGGCCGTAATCGTCGGCGTGCTCGCCCTCGTGCTTTCCGGCGTGGCTCTGGCCAAGATTTCTTCGGCCAAAAAAGAAATTTCAGCTCAAGTTGAACCTCTCAGCCTGCGCATCGACGATGCCGAAGGCCAGGCTCGCAATGCCTCCGCCGCAGCTGACAAGGCTTCCAGTAGCATCAACAAGCTCGCGAGCGACACCCAGTCTGCCTTCACCCAGGTTGCCCAGGAACTGGGTAACATCCGTGGTGAGATCACCAAGGTCCAAGAGGCCAAGGTTGCTCCCAAGGCCGCCAACGTCAAAGCCGCCGCTGGTCCTGCAGTCGCCGGTCCGGATGAATACGTCATCAAGGCTGGAGACACCTTCGCCAAGATCGCTCGCGCCCAAGGTGCCACGCTCGCCGACGTCCAAGCCGTGAATCCCGGTGTGGACGCCTCCAAGCTCAAGGTCGGTCAGAAGATCAAGCTGCCCGCCAAAAAGTAAGCGGCTGGTTAACCTGAAAATCCCTACCTCCCGCCCGCAAGGCCGGGAGGTTTTTTTTGCCCATGAGTTCAACCCCTTCTCCGTCCCGCTGGGAAAAAGGTGCCAGCCGTTCCTTGGCGGCCACGCGTATTTTCGATGTGCGTGGTGTGGAGTTTCGCCATCCGGTCCGCGACACGCGCCGTGAGTTTGTGGTCATCGACGCGCCTGACTGGGTCAATGTGATCGCGCTCACGACCGACCACCGGCTCGTGCTGGTGAACCAGTTTCGCTACGGCACGGATGCCTTTTCCTGGGAAGTTCCCGGTGGAGTCATCGATGCGGGGGAGGACCCGGTCACGGCGGGAGTGCGCGAGTTGCAGGAGGAAACCGGCTACACGGGAAAAACCGCGCGTCTACTCGGCTCCGTTAACCCTAATCCCGCCATCCTGAACAATCGCTGCCACCTCGTGCTGGTGGAAGGAGCGGTGCGCACGAACGAACAAGAGTGGGACCCAGACGAGGAGATCGAGGTGACCACGTTGCCCGTCGAAGAGGCTTACGCGTGGGCTCAGTCCGGACGCATTACGCACTCCTTGGTGTTGAACGCATTGTTTCTCTTCGCTCCGCGTTGGGCGCAGATCAAAGCGGGGCTTTGATCCGGCGGTGAACGAACAGTCTTATCTGTGCGCTGATCTGCAAGGTTATGGCTCAGGCATTTGACAGGGTGGCGGCGCTGCGTAGCCTAGCGCCTTCCGAACATGCAGTCCGCGCCTACGTTTGCCAATCACCCCGACCTGATGGAACCCGCTTCCGGCGGACGGTTGCCGGCTGAACTTGAGGCGGAGATTCGCAAGATCTATAAGCGCAGCCCCCTCTATTCCCTCCGTTTTCCGCTTCACTCCGAGCCCCTGCAGTGGGCGTGTTATCGGGAAATTCCGGCCCTCTCTAAAAAGGAAATTGTTGAGCGCGGCCATCAGGCGTTCTTCGAGGACTATTCGGAGATCGAACGCGGCTTTGCGTCGCGGGAATTTGAATACGAGTCCACCGGCGGCACCACGCAGTCACCGATGACGGTGGTCATGGAGGATGGCTGGTGGCACGCGCAGACCGCGCGTGCCTACCGCGCGCATCCGTTGCTCGCGCCTTACGCCGACCAGCCCTACCGCAAGTGCGTGCTGGCGCCGGTCGGCTGCTCCAGCAACATCTGCCCTTACGAGGATCACCCGTTCCCGCATCGGTATTTCGATGGCACGGTGTATCTCAATCTGACCAGTGATCCCTTCGTCTTCCCGGAGAGCGAATGGGACCGCATCGTCAATGAACTGCAGGCCGTTCAGCCCGAGGTCATCGAGGGCGAGCCCGTCTATCTTTCATTGCTGGCGCGCGCCGTGAAGAAGCGAGGAGTGACGGTGCCGAGCGTCAAGGTGGTTATCCTGACCTACGGCAAGGCCAGTCTCCAACACGCGAAACGCATCGCGGAGGTGTTCCCCGCATCGCAGGTGGATCTCTACGGTTCTACCGAAGCGGGTTACATTTTCATCGGTGAGGCATTTAAGGACAATTCGCACGTGATCGACGGCAATGTCTTCGTCGAACTCGCTCCCTATCGCGACCTGCCCGACGTGTTTCAGATTTTTGTGACGACGCGCGAACGCGAGGCGATGCCGTTGCTTCGTTATCACACCGGCGACATCGTGCGGCGCACGCCGACGGGTTACCGACTGCTGGGTCGCGAGGGCGGGCTTTATTTCCGTCCGGATGGTTCATTGCTCTCGCCGTCGGAGATAGATGCGGCGCTGCCGAAGGATTTCGCCTGCTGGCATTACAGCTTGGTCCAGACCTCCGACAATCGCTGGGATTTCCATTATGTGGCCGACGAGGTTGCGCCGAAATCCGTCGAGTCTGCGCTGGCTGCGGTGCTGGGGGAGGGCGCTCGCGTGGTGGCGTTTCGCCGCCGCTTCATCGCGCCGGCCGCCAGCGGTAAGTTTGCCTTGCTCAAGCCACTCGCCAAATAGCGGGCGGTTGGGCCCCTCTTCTTCGGTGGGTTAGTCAGCCTAATATACGCCGCCGGCATCTGAGACCGGTGGAGCGATACCTTTACAACACGGAAGGAGCGCGTCTATTTTTGAGTCTCCGGACTGCGCTCACGAGCGACTGAGCCGGTTCTGTTGACCCACTCCTGACCCACCTTGTGCGATGAGCCTAATCGGTAACCTCTTCACCTCGTCCATCGGACGAAAATTCCTCATGGCTGTGACCGGCCTGATTCTGATCGGATTCGTCATTGGTCACCTGGTCGGCAATTTGCAGATTTTTTCCCCGCCCGACAAAATCAACGGCTACGCTGAATTCCTGCACGGACTCGGGCCGATCCTCTGGGTGGCCCGCATCGGGTTGCTGGTGGCAGTCGGCATCCATATCTGGGCCGCCGCAGTGCTCACGCTGGAAAATCGCCGCGCTCGCGGTATTTCGCGTTATGGTGTGAAGAACACGATTCGCGCCACCTTGGCCTCACGCACGATGCGTTGGACCGGTATCGTGGTGCTGGTATTTATTGTTTATCACCTGCTGCACTTCACTTGGGGCGGTGTTCAGAAGGAGGCCTTCAAGGCCAACCTCCCGGCCTACGTCATGTCGGCGGATTACCACGTCGCCGGTCTTTCCGTGGTGCCCGCAGGTAAAGCGGTGGCCGACGTTCACAGCATGGTGATCTATGGATTCCAAAACGTGCCGGTCTCGATTTTCTACATCATCGCCGTCGGGCTGCTGAGCTTCCACCTCCTCCACGGCGTGGACTCGATGTTCCAGACGTTTGGCTGGCGCAATCACCGCTGGGCCACCGGCCTTCGCCGCGTCGCGCTGCTTTTTGCCCTCGGGTATTTCCTGGCCAACGCCGCCATCCCGCTCGCGATCCTCACCGGTAAGGTCCAGTTGCACGACGGCGCCACAACCGCCGCCCTTGCCGCCGCCGCAATCACTCCCGCCCGCTAACCGCTTTCCTTCGCCCGCCATGGCCCAACTCAATTCCCGAACCCCTTCCGGCCCGCTCGCCGACAAGTGGCGCAAGCACAAGACGGAGATCAAACTCGTCAATCCCGCCAACAAGCGGAAATACAAAATCATCGTCGTGGGCGCCGGCCTCGCCGGTTCCTCCGCCTCCGCCACGCTCGCCGAGCTCGGTTACCAAGTGGAGACCTTCGTGTTCCATGACAGCCCTCGCCGCGCTCACTCCATCGCCGCCCAAGGTGGTGTGAACGCCGCCAAGAATTACCAGAACGACGGCGACAGCGTTCACCGTCTCTTCTACGATACCATCAAAGGCGGCGACTACCGCGCCCGTGAGGCCAACGTCCATCGCCTCGCCGAGGTGTCCGTCAACATCATCGACCAGTGCGTTGCCCAAGGCGTGCCCTTCGCCCGCGAATACGGTGGTCTCCTCGCCAATCGCTCCTTCGGCGGTGCGCAGGTGTCGCGCACGTTCTACGCCCGGGGCCAGACCGGCCAGCAATTGCTCCTCGGTGCATACTCGGCCCTCTCGAAGATGGTCGGCCAAGGTGCGGTTAAGCTTCACACGAACTCCGAGATGCTAGACCTCGTCGTCATCGACGGCCAGGCGAAGGGCATCATCGTCCGCGATCTCGTCACCGGTGCCATCACCCGCCATGCGGCCGACGCCGTCATCCTCGGCACGGGTGGTTACGGCAACGTGTTCAACCTCTCGACTTACGCGCGCGGCTCCAACACCACCGCCATCTGGCGTGCCTATAAACGCGGCGCCTGTTTCGCCAACCCGTGCTACACGCAGATCCACCCGACCTGCATCCCGGTCTCCGGCGAATACCAGTCCAAGCTCACCCTCATGTCGGAGTCGCTCCGCAATGACGGACGCATCTGGGTCCCCAAGAAAAAGGAAGACTGCAAAAAAAGTCCTTCCGATATTCCCGAGGTCGATCGCGACTACTTCCTAGAGCGCATTTACCCGAGCTTCGGCAACCTCGCACCGCGCGACGTTTCCTCCCGTGCCGCCAAGCGCATGTGCGACGAAGCGCGCGGCGTCGGCGCCACCGGACTAGGCGTCTATCTCGATTTCGCCGAAGCCATCCAGCGCTACGGCCAGCAAGCCGCCAACCGCGCCAACTTGGTCAATGCCTCCGCGGCCAAGATCCTCGAATTGGGCGAGGCCGCCGTGAACGAGCGTTACGGCAATCTCTTCGACATCTACCACGAGATCACCAACGAGAGCGCTTATAAGCAGCCCATGCGCATCTATCCCGCCGTGCACTACACGATGGGCGGCCTGTGGGTGGACTATAACCTCATGTCGAATGTCCCCGGACTCTTCGTGTTGGGCGAAGCCAACTTCTCCGACCACGGTGCGAACCGCCTCGGCGCCTCCGCGCTCATGCAGGGCCTCGCCGATGGCTACTTCGTGGTCCCCTACACGATTGCCGACTACCTCGCCGGCATTAAACCCGGCTCCCGTCCCTCGGAAGATGCGCCTGAGTTCAAGGCCGCTGAGCAGCACATCCGTGATTTCAACAACCGCCTGCTCAACGCCAAAGGCAACGAGCCGGTAAACTACTACCACAAGAAGCTCGGCAAGCTCATGTGGGACTACTGCGGCATGGCGCGCACAAAGGAAGGCCTCGAAAAGGCCATCGTTGAAATCAACAAGCTGCGCGAAGAATTCTGGGCCGGCGTCAACGTCCCCGGTTCCGGCGATACGCTCAACCAGGCCCTAGAACGCGCCGGTCGCGTGGCCGATTTCATCGAACTCGGCGAACTCATGTGCCGCGACGCGCTTACCCGCGAGGAAAGCTGCGGCGGCCACTTCCGCGAGGAATACCAATACCCCGACGGCGAGTGCAAACGTGACGACGAAAACTTCGGCCATGTCGCCGCCTGGGAGTTCCAAGGCGAAGGCAAACCGCCGCTCCGCAACGTCGAGCCACTCAACTACGAGTTCACCAAGATGAGCGTGCGCTCCTACAAGTAAGAACCATCCACCCGAAGTCAGGAGCGAGAATCTAGAACCTAGAATCCTGCACTCCTAATTCTATCTCCTAAATTCTAGCTTCTAAATTCCCCTTCCGATGGTCGCTGAAAAATCTTCCACTCAAAACATCTCCGTCACGATCCGCGTCTGGCGCCAAGCCGGCCCCGGCGCGCCGGGCAAGTTCGTCGATTATCCGGCGAAGGACCTCAACCCCAACATGTCCTTCTTGGAGATGCTCGACGTCATCAACGACGACCTCGAGCGCCAAGGCCAGGACCCGATCGCCTTTGCGCATGATTGCCGCGAAGGCATCTGCGGCACGTGCTCGCTCGTCATCAACGGCAAGCCCCACGGCCCTAACCGCGCTATCGCGAGTTGCCAGACCTACATGCGCTCGTTCAAGGACGGCGAGGTCATCGTGGTCGAGCCCTTCCGCGCCAATCCGTTCCCGATCGTGAAGGACCTCATCACGGATCGCGGTGCCTTTGACAAGATCCAGCAAGCCGGCGGGTTCATCAGCGTGCGCACCGGCGCAGCGTGCGACGCCAACGCGACGCCGATCCCGAAGGAAGACGCCGACCTCGCGATGGACGCCGCGCAGTGCATCGGCTGCGGCGCCTGCGTGGCCGCCTGTAAAAACGCCTCTGCGATGCTCTTCGTGTCGGCCAAGGTTTCCCAGCTAGGCCTGCTGCCGCAAGGCCAGCCCGAGCGCGACAGCCGCGTGCTCAACATGGTCGCCAAGATGGACGAACTGGGTTTCGGCAGCTGCACCAATCAATACGAGTGCAGTGCGGCGTGCCCGAAGCTCATCAGTCACGATTTCATCGCGCGCATGAACCGCGATTATCTCAAGGCAAGCGTCCGCCAGACGCTCCGCGCCAAGAGCGCCGCCGTTTCGGGCGGAGCGTGATAGTCTAGGCGGGTCGGAGTTATACCAAGGTCCCGTGAGAAACAGACTCTGCTTGATAGGGGCGGCTCACCGAGGCGTCTGCGGACCACTCGGAGAGTGGTCCCTGCCGGCGCTACCGCGCCAAAGTCAGTATCTTTCGGGTAGTTGGAATTAAGTCCGAAATCCGAAATCGGAGTCGGTAAGATGCTTATTCAGATGGTCGTGTGAGAATACCGAGGTGCGCTAAAAGTGCATCGAGGCGGGTGACGGAGCGCCCGGCACTGGGCCGTGGCATGCGCAACGAACGAGCAGGTGCCCAGCAGGTTGCGTCAGATAACCGATTCCCATTCCGGATTTCGGGTTGAAGGGCAGCGCGTCGTAGAACAACGCCGGCGCGATGAACAACTCGCGTTCTGGATCAACGCCTACACGATGAAACTCGAGGCGGATCACTATCCGGTGAAGAGCATCAAGGATATCCCGCATCCCGGACTGAAGTCGCCGTGGGACCTGCCAGTCGCCCGGGTGGCGGGCCGGGTGCTTTCATTGAACGAGATCGAGCACACGATCCTGCGCGGCGAGTTGAAGGAGCCGCGCATTCACTATGCGGTCGTCTGTGCCGCCGTATCCTGTCCGCCATTACGAGCGGAGGCTTACGAGGCGGAGCGACTGGACGCTCAACTGGCGGAGCAGGCGCGCTTGTTTTTGGGGACGCTCAACCGGTTTGACGCGGTGAAACGAAAGGCGGAACTATCACAAATATTTGAGTGGTTTGCGGCCGATTTCGGCTGTGAACCGGCCGCGGTGTAGCGGGTGATCGCGCCTTACGCGCCGGCATCGGCGGGCAAGGAATTGTCCGCGAACCCAATCGGCTGGACGGTGACTTATCTGGAGTATGATTGGTCGCTCAATGAGCACCGCCCCTAAGTATCCGGCCCACGCGGTGAGTCACGCCGAGCACGTGCGGGCGGAGTTTCGCCGCGTGCGAGTGAAGCGAAGAGAAGCGACATGAATTTGTAGCGCTTTGGGCTTTGCGCAGGTCGGTTTTGGCGAAAGGCTCCGTGTCATGTCGGGTCACCCTACGTTTCGCGAGGCGTTCAAGTTCTGGCTGAAGCTCGGATTCATCAGCTTTGGCGGGCCGGCTGGACAAATCGCCATCATGCAGACCGAACTGGTGGAGCGCAAAAAATGGATCGGGCAGGAGCGGTTTTTACATGCTCTTAATTTTTGCATGCTGCTGCCCGGACCGGAGGCGCAGCAGCTAGCGATCTACTGCGGCTGGCTCTTGCACCGCACCTGGGGCGGGATCGTGGCGGGGGTGCTGTTCGTGTTGCCCTCGGCGTTTATTCTTTGGGGGCTGAGCCAAGTTTATGTAAGCTATGGCAACGTGGCGTGGGTCGCGGCGATTTTCTACGGGTTAAAGCCGGCGGTGCTGGCCATCGTGGTCGCGGCGGTGCTGCGCATCGGAAAAAAGGCGCTTAAAAACGGGGCGATGTGGGGCATCGCGGCGGCGGCGTTTGGGTTGATATTTTTTCTAAAGGTGCCATTTCCGGTAATCGTGTTTGGCGCGTTGTTGTTGGGTTTTTGGGGCGGACGGTTTAATCCGGAGCTGTTTGTCCTCGCAGGTGGCGGACACGGTGCGCCTGCGACGGGTGGCGGTGCGGTGGCGCGGGCGATCATCGACGATTCGGCGGACAGTTTCTCGGTAAAGCCTTCGTGGGGCCGCGCGCTGCGGGTGACGGCGACGTGTGTCGCGTTATGGGCAGCACCGGTGGTGGCGGTGGGCGCTTGGCTCGGGTGGAATTCGACGTGGGTGACCCAAGGGTTGTTCTTCAGCAAGGCGGCGATGGTTACCTTTGGCGGAGCTTACGCGGTGCTGCCCTACGTGGCGCAGCAAGCGGTCGAGACCCACGCGTGGTTATCGGCACCACAGATGATGGACGGGCTGGCGTTTGCCGAGACCACGCCGGGGCCGCTCATCATGGTGCTGCAATTTGTGGGGTTCATGGGCGGATGGAATCATCCGGGTGCGTTGAGCCCGGGCGTTGCGGCCGCGCTCGGTTCGGCGATCACCACGTGGGTGACGTTTGTGCCGTGCTTCTTGTGGATTTTTCTGGGCGCGCCGCACATCGAGCAGTTGCGCGGAAACAAGCTGTTGACGGCCGCGTTGAGTGCGGTGACGGCGAGCGTGGTGG
>Ga0163150_10007687_pt1 | contig 12564 bp, 9 predicted proteins | sample OliLakLV19P2IB_FD_148628 | JGI IMG/M metagenome (GOLD analysis project Ga0163150, IMG submission 148628) | Freshwater microbial mat bacterial communities from Lake Vanda, McMurdo Dry Valleys, Antarctica - Oligotrophic Lake LV.19.P2.IB | ecosystem: Environmental > Aquatic > Freshwater > Lake >...
AAGCTCCTGATCTTCTGATCTCCTGATCAAATTCCGTCTGTAGCAATGTTCGGATAGATTGGCCGGCCGGGCATAACGTATCGTCAACGCATGACGTCACAGATTGAACAGATCCAGCAGGCGTGCGACATCATCCGGGCGAATCCGGAAGAGCGCCATACGCTTGGCGCCCTTGCCGGCCGCGTCGGGCTGAGCCGCTTTCACTTCCAACGGGCGTTCACGCAGGTCGTCGGGATCTCGCCCCGCGCGTTCGCGGATGCCTGCCGTCTCGGCCAGGTGAAGACCGCCTTGAAGCGCGGCGAGCGCGTCACGCCCGCGCTCTACGACGCCGGCTACGGATCGAGCAGCCGGTTGTACGAGCGCGCCGGCGCGGCGTTGGGCATGACGCCGGCGACATACCGGAAGGGCGCTCCCGGCGTCGCGATCGATTTCACGATTGCGGAGTCGCCCCTGGGGCGGCTGCTGCTGGCCGCGACCGCCCGCGGCGTGTGCCGCGTGATGATTGGCGACACGGACACGTCGCTCGAGCGCGATCTCCGGCAGGAATATCCGCACGCCACGGTCCGGCGGAACGACCGCATCCTCAGCGCCCAGGTTCGAACGCTGCTCGCGCATCTGCGGGGCCGATCGCCGCACGTGGAGCTCCCGCTCGATGTCAGGGCCACGGCGTTTCAGTGGAGTGTGTGGGCAGCGCTCCAGGCGATCCCCTACGGCGAAACCCGCACCTATCGCGAGGTGGCCGCCGCCATCGGCAAGCCGACCGCCACCCGCGCCGTCGCCCGGGCCTGCGCGACCAACCCGGTCGCGCTCCTCATCCCCTGTCACCGCGTCATCCGTACCGACGGCTCCATGGGCGGCTACCGCTGGGGCATTCCGCGCAAGGAAAAGCTGCTGGCGCAGGAAAAGATGCGGCGGGTGCGGTAGGTGCGACGGGTGCGACGGACCATCGACCATCGACCATCGACCATCGACTAGAATGTCTCCACCGTGCCCAAGACCTGCTACGGGACCGTCTTTTGGAGCGACAGATTGGCTGCCTCCAGGCGTCCCCCCTATCCGCGGCAGCGCGGGAGTCTCCAGACCGAGGTCGCGATCGTCGGCGGCGGCGCGATCGGCTGTGCGACGGCGTATGTGTTTGCCGCGGCGGGCATCGACGTCGTGTTGCTCGAGCAGGGCAGAATCGCGCAGGCGCAGGCCGCTCGCGCGACCGGCATCGTCATGCACGAGCCGGAGCCCGATTTTTTCAGGCTCGTGCAGCAGCACGGCGTGCGCGACGCGCGCCACCTGTATCAGACCGCCAGACGCGGATCTCTTGAGTACATTGCCGCCCTTCGCCGCCTGCGAATCGAGTGCGGCCTCCGCGTGCGGAACGGGCTTCACTTCAGCACGACCCCAGACGGCATCCAGCGGCTCGAAAAAGAGTACGAGGCGCGCCGCGGTGCGGGGCTCGCCGTCGCTGCCCTGAAAGGCACGGCGCTGCTCCGCCAGATGGGGACGAGCGGTTTTGGCCTGCTCACGCGCGGCAACGCCAGCGTCGATCCCTACAAAGCCACGCTGGGGCTTGGTCGAGCGGCCGCGGCGCGCGGCGCGAAGGTGTTCGAGCACTCGACGGTCACACGGATTCGTCCGCTGCGGCGGACCGTGGAAATCAAGACCGATGGCGGCATCGTCACGGCGTCGAAAGTCGTGGTCGCGAGTGGGTATCCGACCGAAGACTTCAAGCCGCTGCGGCGCAGGTTTTCGCGCTGCGACGGCTACGTCGTCCTCACGCCCGAGCTGCCTGCGGCCATGCGGCGCGAGATGACCCCGGACGATCTCATCCTCCGCGATACCGCCTCTCCGGATCACTGGCTGCATTGGACGGGGAATCGCGTGCTGTTTTCGGGCGCCGATCAGGCCTGCCTGCCTGTGCGCGCGAAAGAGCGCGCGATCGTTCAGCGCACGGGACAGCTGATGTACGAGCTGTCGGTGATGCGGCCGGCGATTTCCGGCCTGATGCCCGAGTATTCCTGGGACGTGGAGTACTCGCGGACCATCGACGGCGTGCCGTATTGCGGGCCGCACCGGAACTACCCGCATCATTACTTCGCATTCGCCGGCGGCCCGGGAGGGCTCGGCCTTTCCTTCACGGCCGCGCGGATCCTCCTCCGTGACTACCAGGGAAAGCCCGAGAAGGGCGACGAAACGTTCTCCTTCACCCGGATTCGGGAATGAGCGTCCAGGTCGATCTACTGGGGTTCGGTCCCCATCCTGACGATCTCGAGATCGGCCTTGGCGGGACGATCGCCAAGCATGCGTCGCTCGGCCACGGGGTGGGCCTGTGCGATCTGACCCGGGGCGAGATGTCGAGCAATGGGTCTCCCGAAGAGCGCGTGCAGGAAGCCGAGCAGGCGGCGCAGGTGCTCGGCGCCTCGTGGCGCGAGAACCTCGCGCTCCCCGATCGCGCCATTGGCACCGCACCGGACCATGTGCGGCGCGTGGTCGAGCTGATTCGCCGGGTTCGACCCAGGACGGTCGCCATCCCGTACTGGCAGGACCGTCATCCGGATCATCAGGCCGCGGCGCTTCTGCTTCGCGAGGCGGTGTTCAACGCGAAGCTCCGGCGCTACGAGGCGACGGGCGAGCCGTGGCAGCCGCAGTGGGTCTGTCACTACTTCATTAACGATGCCGGACCGGTGTCGTTCGTGGTCGACGTGTCGGCGCACTATGAGAAGAAGAGGCAGGCGCTCGCCTGCTATCGCAGCCAGTTCACCCGTGCAACGGAGCACGCGGAAACACGTCTAAACTCACCAGGATTCAGCCAGCTCATCGAGAGCCGGGACGCGCAGTTCGGCGCGCTGGCCGGCGTGCGGTTTGCCGAGGGCATTTTCGTGAACGAGCCCGTCGTGCGCGAACATCTGCTTAAATAGAGGTCGCTGGGCGATTCATGAATATTGGTGTTGTGTGCTACGCCTCGGTGGGTGGCAGCGGAATCGTGGCGACCGAGCTGGCGAAAGCGCTGGCGCGCCGCGATCATCAGGTGCATCTCATCAGCACGGAGCCGCCGTTCAGGCTCGGCGATTACGAGGCGGGGCTCGCCTTCCACCGCGTGCACACGCCGACCTATCCGCTGTTCCGCGAGCCGCAATACCTGCTGTCGCTGGCGAACAAGATCGTCCAGCTGTCGCGCGAGCTGTCGCTCGACATCATCCACGCGCACTATGCCATCCCGCACGCGACGGCGGCGTATCTGGCCAAGCAGATTCTGGCGGCCACCACGACCGAGCCGGCATCGCGCGCGCCCAAAGTCATCACCACGCTGCACGGCACCGACATCACGCTGCTCGGCAGCGATCCGTCGTACTCGGAGACGGTCGCGTTCTCCATCGATCAGTCCGACGGCGTGACGGCGGTGTCCGACAGCCTGAGGCGCGACACGTATCAGGCGCTGCCGATCAAGCGAGATATCCGTGTCATCCCGAATTTTCTCGAGTGCGATGTGCATCGGCGGCGCGAGCTTCCCGATTTGCGCGCGCGGCTCTGTCCGGCAGGCAGATACGACAAACTGATCATCCACCTGTCGAACTTCCGGCCGGTCAAGCGCGTGGACGCGGTGGTCGACATCTTTCAGCGCGTGCGCGAGCGGGGGGTGCGGGCGAAGCTGATTTTCGTCGGAGAAGGCCCCGAGCTCGGCCGCGCGATGCGCATGGTGCACGAGCGAGGGCTCGCGTGCGACGTCGAGGCGCTGGGGGAACAGGATCAGGTCGTGCCGCTCCTGTCGGTCTCCGATCTCTTTCTGCTGCCGTCGGCCCAGGAGTCGTTCGGACTGGCCGCGCTCGAGGCGATGGCGTGCGAGGTGCCGGTCGTGGCGTCGCGCGTGGGCGGCCTGCCCGAAGTGGTCGAGCATGGCGTATCGGGCTACCTGTGCACGCCGGACGACATCGCGGGAATGGCGGAGGCGTCGATCGCCCTGCTGACGGACTCCGCCCTGCACGAACGCTTCGCGAAAGCCGGGCTCGATCGCGTGAGCCGCCACTTCTGCTCGGGCCGCGTGGTGCCGCAGTATGAAGCGTATTATCAGGAAGTCATCAAGGGCTGAGATCATGAACCTGAAGCGCGCGTGCCTCGTTGCCGTCGTGTCGGTGGCGTTGCTCACCGAGGGTCCGGCTCAAGCCGGACACTACGTACTGGGGGCTCACTATGCAGCGGCGCAGCTGCGAGTGCGGCCGGTCGATCTCGAAGACGGTGCGGTCGCGCTCGGCCTCGTGCTGCGGCAACTGCGCACGACCGCGGTGTTCATGCAGGCGACGGCCCATCCCGATGACGAGAACAACGCGCTCCACGTCTTCTTGAACCGGGGCCAGGGCGCCCGTACGGTGCTGGCCACGGCGACGCGCGGCGACGGCGGTCAGAACGAGATCGGCCCTGAGCTGTCCGATCCCCTCGCCGTGCTCAGGACGGAGGAGCTCGAGGCGATGCACCGCTTCGATTCGAGCGAGCAGTACTTCACCCGCGCCGTCGACTTCGGCTACTCGTTCAGCATCGAAGAATCGCTCGAGAAGTGGGGGAGAGACGAGATCATCGGCGATTTCGTCCGCCTGATCCGCATGACGCGCCCCGACGTCGTGCTCGGCATGAACCCCACCGGCACCGCAGGAGGATTACACCACCAGACATCCGGCCTCCTCAGCCGCGAAGCATTCAAGGCCGCTGCCGATCCGTCCCGCTATCCAGAGCAGATTCGCGAAGGTTTGGTGCCGTGGCAGGCGCGCAAGTACTACTACCCGGCCGGCGGGCCTGGCGGCGGCGGACGCGGACAGCCCGCAGCTTCCGCCGTCGGACCGCTCCCGCTCGGCGCGTTAAAAGCGGCGGCATTCGACGTCTCCGGCTTCGATCCGCTGATGGGGCGCACGTATACAGAGGTTGGCACCGAAGAGCGCGGCATGCACAAAAGCCAGGCCATGGGGCAGCTGCTGGCCTTGCCGACCGGCCGGACGCAGCAACGCTATTTATTGATGGATTCGGTCGTGCCCGCAGCGCCCGGCGACGAGCCCTCGTTGTTTGCGGGCATCGATACGACGATTCCTGGTCTCGCGGCGTTGGCCGCCGGGACGCCTCCAGCCCCGCTGGTGACCGGTCTTCGCACGATCGTCGATCATGTCAGCGCGGCGCAGAAGCAATTCGATCTCGAGGGGCCGTTTACCGCGGCACCGTCGATGGTGGCCGGCTTGAGCGCGGTGCGAGCGCTCAGACAGCAGCTCGGGTCCATGGGGCTCTCGGTCGACGCCCGCTTCAACATCGACGCGCGGCTGAAGACGAAAGAGGATCAATTCACCGAGGCGGTTGTCCTCGCGCACGGTGTTCGCATCGAGGTGCTGGCCGATGACGGCGTGGTCGTGCCGGGCCAGGACGCCCGCGTGTCCATCAGCATCGGCGCCCGCGGCCGCCCGGTCTCGGTCGGTTCGGTCGCGCTGGACGGCTTTGCGGGACCAGCCTCATGCACGTCGGGCCCGATTGAGGTCGGGAGCGTCTATCGCTGCGATGCGGCGATGAACGTTCCAGCCGACGCCAGGACGACCAAGCCGTACTGGAAGCGGCTTCGCGATTTTGCGCGCTACGAGTTCGAGCCGGACGCGCCGTTCGGCTTGCCGTTCCGCCCCACGCCATTCCGCGCGTCAATCACGCTCGTCGCAGACGGCACCAGCATCCACCTCGATCGGCCCGTTCAGTTCCGGTACGAAGGCGCCAACTTCGAAGGCGAGAAGCGGATGGAGCTGACGGTCGTGCCGCGGCTCGCGCTCCGCACGACGCCGCCGATCGCCATCATTCCTGCCGGGAGGGGCGCGACAGCCGCCGTCGAGCGCGAGGTGCGCGTCACCGTCACGAACCACGGAAAGGATGCCCTGACGGGACAGGTGCGGATGGAGCCGCCCGCCGCGGGATGGAGCGTAACCCCCTCGTCACTGCCGGTGTCGTTCACGCGCGAGGACGAGTCGCAGACGGTTCGCTTCGTGGTACGCCCCGGCCCCAAAACCGCGCTGGGCGAATACGCCGTCAAGGCGCTGGCCACGGCCGGGCCTCAGAGCTACGACACCGGCTTTCAGATAGTCGAGTATCCGCACATTCGGCGCCGCCAGCTCGAGATCCCCGCGAACGTCGCGGTGAAGGTCATGGACGTACGACTGGCCTCCGGTCTCAACGTCGGATACGTGATGGGCACCGGGGACGAAGTGCCGGCGGCACTTCGCGGCCTTGGCGCGTCGGTGCAGCTGCTCGACGCCGATGCGCTGTCCTGGTCCGATCTCAGCGGTTATCACGCCATCGTGATCGGCGTGCGCGCGTACGACAGCCGCGACGATCTCCGCGCGAACAACAAGAGAATCCTGGACTACGCGGCCGCCGGCGGGACGGTGATCGTGCAGTACAACCGCGGCAATACGTGGACGCAGTACGCCCCATACACCGCACGAGCCAGCAACACGCGGGTGACCGACGAGAACGGCCAGGTCCAGGTGCTGTCGGCCGATGACCCTGTATTTCACTACCCGAACGAGATCGGTGAGGCCGTGTGGCGCAATTGGGTGCAGGAACGCGGCACGTACTTCATCGCCCCAGAAGACCAGCGCTACACCGACCTGATTCAGATTCACGAGCCCTTCGAGCACAACGTCGGATGGAAGAAGGGGGCGCTCGTCAGCGCGCCCGTGGGCAAGGGCCGCTGGATTTTTGTGGGCCTCGGGGTCTGGCGCCAGGTTGCCGCCGGCACCGACGGCGCCTATCAGCTGCTCGCCAATCTTGTCAGTCGCGGCAAACTCCCCGCCCCGCGTTGATAAGCAGGGAACCTGTGGGATAATAGCGCTCCCCCAGCCGCGGCGCCCGTTCGACGTTTTCGCACAATTTCATGACTTACGATCCCCGTATTCAGCATCTGCTTCGGCGTGCGGGCTTCGGTGCGACGGCCGCGGAAGCCGCGTACTACAGCCAGCGCGGCGTCGCTGCCGCGATCGACGAGCTCGTCAACTTCGGCCGTGTTGCGGACGATGTCGATGCGAGATTCGCCGCGGGTGAACCTCTGTCACCCTCGTCGGTCATCAACGACGCACGCCAGCGATGGCTGTTCCGGATGGTGAGCACGCGCCGGCCGCTGCAGGAGAAGATGGCGCTGTTCTGGCACAACCACTTCGCGACGGCCTACAGCAAGGTCGCGGGACGTGTGGGGGGGCCGGAAGCGACACGGATGATGTGCGCGAAGAGCGCCGAGCACCCGGCCGGAATCCGCGGGCAGCTCGAGCTCTTCCGCGATTACGCCCTTCCCAACTTCCGCGACCTGCTCACGGAGGTGGCCAGAGATCCGGCGATGCTCGTGTGGCTCGACGGCCGGGCTAACACGAAGGTGCGGCCGCAGGAGAACTTCGCGCGCGAGATCATGGAGCTGTTCACGATTGGCGTCGGACAGTTCGTCGAAGCCGATGTGTACGCAGGCGCCCGCGTGTTCACCGGCTGGAATCTTCAGCAGATCGGTAACAGGGACGATCCGAACGCCTTTTATCAGTTTTTCTACAACGCCGCGCAGCACGACACGAATGCCAAGGCATTCAGCTTTGCGATTTACGGCAATGGCGGACGGACAATCCCTGCGCGTGCCGCGGCGGGCGGGATGCAGGACGGCCTCGATCTGATCGCTGCGCTCGCGCGTCATCCGGAAACCGCCCGGCGGCTCGCGCGCAAGCTGTGGTCGTTCTTCGTCAGCGAAGTTCAGCCGCCGGACGAGAGATTCGTCGAGCAGATCGCCACCGTGTACTTGCAGAGCGACTGCCACATGGCTTCGACCGTACGCGCCGTGCTCCTGTCACGGGAGTTCCAAGCACAGTCCAGTCACTTCGCGCGGTACTCCTGGCCGGTGGAGTACGTGGCGCGGGCGTTGAAGGAAGTCGGGTATGCAGGCTATCCGCTCAACAACGCGCTGAGTCCCCTTTCCAACATGGGTCAGCAGCTCTTCGAGCCGCCCGACGTCGGCGGGTGGACGCTCGGGCCGTCATGGTTCTCGACGGCCGGCATGCTGGCGCGCATGAACTTCGCGTCCAATCTCGTCGGCAGACAGCGAACAGACATCGGACGCGCGGCCACCGGCAACGGGGCCACGCCCGAAGCGCTGCTGTCGTTCTATCTCGATCGCCTGACGCCGGCGCCATACGAGCGGGCCGCCTATGAGGACCTTCTCGCATACCTGCGTGGGGGCGCCCCATGGACCGGCACCGAAGCGCAGCTGCGCGTGAAGGCGCCGGGACTGCTGCACCTGATCGTCGGATCATCGGAGTACCAGCTCGTATGACACATACCAGGCGCGAGTTCATGCGGGGGGGCGTCGCCGCGTTCACGCTCGGCTTTGCGGCTCCCCGATTTCTCTGCGACGCCGCGCTCGCCCAGGGCGCCGGCTTCCGCAATCTCGTCGTCGTGTACCTGGCGGGGGGCAACGATTCGCTGAGCATGCTGGTCCCGTATCGCGACCCGTTCTATGCGGCCAGGCGTCCGACGCTCGCCGTACCGGCCGGTCAGGCGCTGCAGATCGGCACCGACTCGGCAGGAAATGAGCTCGGCCTCCATCCGAGGCTGACGGGATTGAAAACCATCTTCAACGAGGGGCGCCTCGCGCTGATCCAGCGGACCGGCTACGAGAACTCGAGCCGATCGCATTTCGAGGGAACCGACATCTGGTCGACGGCGAAACCGGAGTCAACCCAGGGCCCGGGATGGCTGGGACGCTACCTGGATTCCATTCCGGCACCGGTGGATCCGCTCTCCGCGTGGAATACCGCCGGCGAGACGCCGCGCGCGCTGCAGGCGCAAACGGTCGCCGTTCCGTCGATCCTGAATCCGGCGACGTATGCGTTTCAGAGCCCCAACGGCACCGCGGAGGCCGAGAACGAACGGGCCTGCGCGATCCGGATGTCATCGCATCTGCCGATCGAACGCCCGCACCTGTCTTTTGTCAACGCGAGCGCGCAGGCTGCGTTCGCGACGCTCGATCGCGTGGCGCAGGTGGGCGCATACGCGCCGTCTATTACGTACCCCAACAACGGCTTCGCCCTCGCGCTGCGCGCCGTCGCAGGAGCGCTCTCGGCGCAGATCGGCACCCGGGTGTTCTGGGTGCAGACCGGCGGCTACGACACGCACGCTGCACAGAACACGCTCAATGGTTCCTACGCGACGTTGATGACGACACTCAACGACGGGCTCACGGCGTTCTATCAGGATCTGAGCAACCAGGGATTGATGAACGACACGCTGGTGCTGCAATTCTCCGAGTTTGGCCGCCGTGTGTCCGAGAACGGGAGCAACGGCACGGACCACGGCGCGGGCAGCGTGATGATGGCGTTCGGCGGACAGGTGAGAGGGGGCCTGTACGGCACCGCGCCTTCGCTGTCGCCCGATCCGGCGAACCCCACCCTCGAGAACGGCGCGAACGACGTGCGGCACGAAACGGATTTCCGTTCGGTCTACGCGAGGGTCCTCGATCAGTGGCTCGGCACCGATTCGGCCGGCATCCTCGGCGGCGACTTCCGCTCCGGCTCCCCCGAATTCCTGTAGCGCGTGTATTAACTCCGTGTCCTCTGTGGTAACGAGTCCCGAAGATCCGGCGACGATCGGCGTCAGCTCGATTCTGTCGGCGCTGTCGTATGCGCTCGATCTGACCGAGGGACATCCGCGCGGGCATTCGGCGCGCTCGTGCCTCATCGGGATGGCGCTGGGCCGGGTGGTCGGCCTCTCGCCGCAGGAACAACAGGATCTGTTCTACGCGCTGCTGATGAAGGACGCCGGCTGTTCGAGCAACGCGGACCGTGTGTTCCAGGTGTTCGGCGGCGACGACCAGGCCGCCAAGCGGGGCGCGTGGGAGAAGGACTGGCGGACGCTGCGGGGAAAGGCGTCGTACGCCCTCAAGTTCGCCGAGCCCGGCGGCTCAATCGGCGCGCGCATCGGAAAGCTGCTCGCGCTCGCCACCGGCGGGCGCGCGATCGGGCGTTCTATCTACCAGATTCGATGTGAGCGCGGCGCGGAGATCGCGCAGGCCATCGGATTCTCCGGCGCCACGGCGCAGGCGATTCGGAGCATGGACGAGCACTGGGACGGCGGCGGGTACCCCGAAGGACTGAAGGGGGAGGCCATCCCGCTTCTCGCGCGCATCGTCGGCATCGCGCAGGTCGCCGAGATCTTCGCCGAGCAGGACGGCCCGCAGATGGCGCTCGCGGTCGTGCGCGAAAGGCGGGGACGCTGGTTCGATCCGGAGCTCGCGAAAGCGTTCGGTGACGTCGCATCGGACGCCGAGCTCTGGACGAGCGTCGCCTCCAGCGATGTCGATCGCGAGGTCGCGGCGGTCGAGCCTGAATCCCCGCAGGTGATGCGGTTCGCCATCGACGACGAGCGGCTCGATCGCATTGCCGCGGCGTTCGCGTGGGTCGTCGACGCGAAGTCGCCATTTACCTATCACCATTCCGAGCGTGTCTCCGGCATCGCCACGGCGATGGCGGCGCACATCGGGCTGTCGAAGGCCGAGTGCGTCCGCACGAAGCGCGCGGGCCTGTTGCACGACATCGGCAAGCTCGGCGTGCCCAACCGCATTCTCGACAAGCCCGACCGGCTCACCGAGCGCGAGTGGGACGTCGTGCGGCTGCATCCCTACTACTCCTACCAGATCCTCGAACGGGTGCCGGTGTTCGGCGAGTTCGCGTTTGATGCCAGCGCGCACCACGAGCGGATGGACGGGCGCGGCTATTACCGGAACCTGAAAGGTGAGCAGTTGTCACAGTGCGCGCGCATTCTGGCGACGGCCGACAAGTTTGACGCGTTGTCCGCGGACCGGCCGTACCGTCCCGGCATGCCGATCGAGCGCGTCTTCAGCATCCTCAGCGAGGATGCGGGCCGCGACCTCTGTCCCGACTGTGTCGCGGTCGCCAAAGAGATAGCTGTGTAATACTTCTCGGTTGCATGCCCCGCACGGGATCGTTCCTGCTGGCTGTCCTCTTTTCCTGCGGCGGATTGGCAACCGCGGCCGCCGCGCAGGAGCGTGCGGCCGATCTGGGTTCCGCCCTCCTTCAAACACCCGCGGTTCGCTCGGCTGTTGAGTTCGCACGCGCGGACGAGATGCAGGCGATCGTCGATCAGATCCGGATCTGCGAAGTCAGTGCACCGCCGTTCCAGGAGGCGAAGCGCGCGCAGTTATATGCCGAGATGTTCCGCGAAGTCGGGCTCCGAAACGTCCGGATCGACGCGGAGGGCAACGTCCTCGGCGAGCGCCCCGGCGCGAGCGCGCGGCCCCATCTGGTGATGAGCGCGCACCTCGACACCGTATTTCCACCCGGGACGAACGTCAGAGTCCGGCGCCAGGGTTACATCCTGCGTGGCCCCGGCATCGGCGACGACTGCCGGGGGCTCGCGACGTTGATCGCGGTGGTGCGCGCGCTGAACGCGGGCGGCGTCACCACACCCGGCACCATGACGTTCGTGGGCACCGTCGGCGAGGAAGGGCTCGGCGATCTGCGGGGCGTCAGGCGGCTCTTCAACGAGACGCTCAAGGACAGGATCGATCGGTTCGTGTCGATCGACGGCGACGGGCTCGGCATTACGCACATCGCGATCGGCAGCACACGCTTCAGGGTCACGTTCAAAGGACCCGGCGGTCACAGTTTCGGATCCTTCGGGACGGTGAACCCCATCCACGCGCTCGGCCGAGCGGTGGCGCGCATCGGCGAGTTTCAGGTTCCCAACTCTCCGCGCACGACCTTCAACGTCGGACGGATCGGTGGCGGCACGTCGATTAACGCCATCTCGGGTGAGGCCTGGATGGAGGTCGATCTGCGCTCGGGCGATGCGTCGGCGCTCCGAACGCTCGAGAAGCAGTTCCGCCAGGCGGTGCAGGACGCCGTGACGGAAGAAAATACACGCTGGCACAGCCAGTCGCTGACCGTGTCGATCGACACCGTCGGCATGCGTCCGGCCGGGCGGCTACCTGCGACGGCGCCGATCGTTCAGGCGGCCCTGTCGGTGTCGACCGCGCTGGGTCTTCCGGTGTCCTTTGCGGAGGGTTCGACGGATGCAAATCTTCCGCTCAGCCTTGGCATTCCCGCGCTGACAATTGACGCCGGCGGCCGCGCCCAGGGCACGCACACGCCGGCCGAAGTGTTCGACGCGACCGACGCGTGGAAAGGCACGCAGCGCGCCGTCCTCCTCAGCGTCGTCCTCGCCCAGCCCTGATTCGTTTGCATTAAACTTATAGTTTCGATGCCTCCCATCAAACGCACCAAGTTCAAGCTCACCACGGAAGAGCAGCTGGAGATTTTCTACTGGCTCAAGCTCATCCGCGCCTTCGATGAGCGCTTGAGCCTCGGCGTGCGGCAGGGCAAGGTGCGGAGCGGCGTGTACACCGGAATCGGGCAGGAGGCGATCGTCGTCGGCAGCTGCTTCGGGTTGCGAAGCGACGATTGGATTTTCCCCCTCCATCGCGATCTCGGTGCGCTGCTGATGAAAGGCGTCGAGCCGCGCGTCATGATGGCGCAGATGTACGCCAAAGTGACCGGCCTGTCGAAGGGC
>Ga0163150_10007689_pt1 | contig 12561 bp, 8 predicted proteins | sample OliLakLV19P2IB_FD_148628 | JGI IMG/M metagenome (GOLD analysis project Ga0163150, IMG submission 148628) | Freshwater microbial mat bacterial communities from Lake Vanda, McMurdo Dry Valleys, Antarctica - Oligotrophic Lake LV.19.P2.IB | ecosystem: Environmental > Aquatic > Freshwater > Lake >...
CGCAAAAATCGAACCGGTCAAAATCCCCGGTTAAACATGCGCTTGGCGGCCAAACCTCGACTTGCGATCAGGCACTGACCTTGGCAATGGCGTCGGCCACATAATCCACGTTCCTGGCGTTGAGGGCGGCGACACAGATGCGCCCGGTATCGACGGCGTAGATCGAAAACTCGTTGCGCAGCCGCAGCACCTGCGCCTGCGTCAGCCCCGAATACGAGAACATGCCGCGTTGGCGCAGCATGTAATTGAAGTCCGATCCCGGGATCTTCGCGTGCAGGCGCTCGACCAGCAGCGCGCGCATCTGCTTGATCCGGTCGCGCATCGTGGCCAATTCGGCTTCCCACATTGTGCGCAGTTCCGGCGTGTTCAGCACCGACGCCACGATCTGGCCACCGTGGGTGGGCGGGTTGGAGTAATTGGCGCGCACCACGCGCTTCAATTGCGACAGCACGCGCGTGGCCTCGTCCTTGTCGGTGGTGACCACCGACAGCGCGCCCACGCGTTCGCCGTACAGCGAAAACGACTTGGAGAACGAGCTCGACACGAAGATCGGGCCCGGCGTCGCGGCAAAGTTGCGCACGACGGCGCCATCGGCATCGATGGAGTCGCCAAAGCCCTGGTAGGCGATGTCGAGGAACGGCACCAGGCCGCGCGCGCGAACCACGTCGATGATTTTGGTCCACTGCGCGGCAGTGGGATCAGCACCGGTGGGGTTGTGGCAGCACGCATGCAGCACGACGATGCCGCCGCTGGGAATCTGCTCGAGTGACGCGATCATTTCCCCGAAGTCGAGGCCCTGCGTGGCGGCGTCGTAATACGTGTAGTTGTTGACAGTGAAACCCGCGCCTTCGAACAGCGCGCGATGGTTTTCCCAGCTGGGGTTGCTGATCCAGACCTGCGCGCCGGGCGCGAAGCGGCGCAGGAAATCTGCACCGACTTTCAAGCCACCCGTGCCGCCGATGGCCTGCACGGTGACGGCGCGACCGGACACCACGATTGCACTGCCGGCACCGAACAGCAATGCCTGTACGGCTTTGTCATAGGTGGCGAGTCCATCGATAGGCAGGTAACCGCGCGGCGAACTCTTGTCGTTCATCTCGCTCTCGGCCTGTTTCACGCATGCAAGCAGCGGCAGCTTGCCGTTCTCGTCGAAATAAACGCCGACGCCCAGGTTCACCTTGGCCGGATTGGTGTCGGCGACAAATGCGTCGGTGACACCCAGGATGGGGTCGCGCGGGGCAAGTTCGACGGCGGACAAGAGCGAGGCGGGCAGGGGCGCGTTCATGGCAGGGCCGGAATGTGGGAAAACGACATTTTACGCCAGTGGGAGAGTCCCATTTCCGGGCACGCTCAATCAGGCGAAATCGACCCACTTGAGCACGGCCACCAGCGCCGCGACCCACGTCACAGACGTGGCGAACATGGCCACCATGTAGCCCCAGCCACGCTTGTCGGCGGCCGTCCAGTAGCCCACGGCGTAGAGAATGCGCCCCAGGATGTACACGCTGCAGGCCAGCGCGGCATAGCGCGGATTGCCGAACCACGCGTAGATCCACATGGCCGGCAGGAACAGTACGAGGTTCTCGAGTTCGTTCATCTGCACGCGATAGGCGCGCTCGAAGGCGGGATCGCCGGTGGTGGCGGGCGCCTTGACCTTGTAACGCGTGCGCATGCGCCCCACCTGAAAGATCGTGACGAAGTACCACAGCAGTGCAAGCAGGGTGGTCAGGGCGGGCAGCGACAGGGGCATGCAAAACTCCTTCGGGAACGGCGTTTACTCGACAGCAAGCGGGTACCAAGGCTAACGTGCATCCCTTCCTCACGCAATTGTTCCGCTCGCGCGGTTGACCGGATATTCAACGCAACATGGCCACGCCCGAGATCGTCTCCACTGTCGAAACCCCTAAAGTGCCGCCGCTGACGGCGCTGCGCATCCTTGCGCGCGTCTGGCGCTACGTGCGCCCGTACCGGCGGCAGGTGATCTTTGCGGGCATCGCGTTGGTGTTCGCCGCGGGCGCGGTGCTGATGATCGGACAGGGCCTGAAATTCGTGATCGACCGCGGCTTTTCCGCAGGCAGCGGGCCGGAACTGGACCGCGCGCTGATCTTCATGCTGGGCGTGGTCGTCGTGATGGCCTTCGCCACCTATTCGCGTTTCTATTTCGTGTCGTGGATCGGCGAGCGGGTGACGGCGGACCTGCGGCGCGCGGTGTTCGATCATCTGCTGTCGCTACCTCCCGGCTACTTCGAGGTGATGCGCACCGGCGAAGTGATCTCGCGCCTGACCAACGACACGACGATGCTGGAGACAGTGATCGGCTCCAGCGCGTCGGTGGCCATCCGCAACGTGCTGCTGATGATCGGCGGCCTCGTGATGCTGGCGCTGACCAGTGGCAAGCTCACCATGATGGTGTTGGTGGGCGTGCCGCTGGTGCTGGTGCCGATCATCTACTTCGGGCGGCGCGTGCGCAGGCTCTCGCGCAGCACGCAGGATCGCGTCGGCGAAATCGGCGCCTACGTCGACGAAGCGCTGCACGAGATCCGCACCGTGCAGGCCTATGGTCACGAAGGCGTGGACCGGCGGGAATTCGGCGCGCGCGTCGAAGGCGCGTTCGGCACGGCATTGCAACGGATCCGCCAGCGTTCATTCCTGGTGGCGGCGGTCATCCTGCTCGTGTTCGGGTCCGTCGGCATCATCCTGTGGATCGGCGGTCACGACGTGGTGGCGGGGCGCATCACGGCAGGCCAGCTTTCGGCGTTCGTGTTCTATGCGATCGTCGTTGCCGGGGCGGCGGGCGCAATCAGTGAAGTGACGGGCGAACTGCAGCGCGCGGCGGGCGCCACCGAGCGTCTGTTCGAGTTGCTGGCGATCGAACCCGCGATCCGCGCGCCGGCGCATCCGGTTGCATTGCCGGTACCACCGCAGGGCACCGTCAGCCTGACGGACGTCACCTTCCACTATCCGTCGCGGCCGGACGCGGCGGCATTGCATGGATTCTCATTGGACGTGGCAGCCGGCGAGAAGGTGGCGCTGGTGGGGCCGTCCGGCGCGGGCAAGACCACGGTGTTCCAATTGCTGTTGCGCTTCTACGATCCGCAGTCGGGCACGGTGTGCGTGGATGGCATCGACGCGAAGGATGTCGACCCGGCCGCGTTGCGCGACCGGCTGGCGCTGGTGCCGCAGGATCCGGTAATTTTTGCGGCCAGCGTTGCCGACAACGTGCGCTACGGCCGGCCCGACGCCACCGACGACGACGTGCGCGCCGCGTGCGAAGCGGCCTTTGCCACCGAATTCATCGACAAGCTGCCCGACCGCTATGGCAGTTTCCTGGGCGAGCGCGGCGTGCGGCTTTCCGGCGGCCAGCGGCAGCGCCTCGCCATTGCACGCGCGATCCTGGCGGACCGGCCGATCCTGCTGCTCGACGAGGCCACCAGCGCCCTCGACGCCGAAAGCGAGCGGATGGTGCAGCTGGCGCTGGAACGGCTGATGGCGGGACGCACGGTGATCATCATCGCCCACCGGCTGGCCACGATCCGCCATTCGGACCGCATCGCCGTGATCGACGGCGGCCGGCTGATCGCCACGGGAACGCACGACGCGCTTGCGCAGACCAACCCGTTGTATGCCCGCCTTGCCGCGCTGCAATTCGGCGTGGCGGCATAGCAATGAGCGGATCCGTAGGCGAGGCTTCAGCCTCGCGGGCTCGAGGCATATCTGTACCTGTAGGCGAGGCTTCAGCCTCGCGGGTTCGATGCCGCATACCGGTACCTGTAGGCGAGGCTTCAGCCTCGAGGGTTCGATGCGGCGCCATCGGCCGCGAGGCTGAAGCCTCGCCTACAAGCTCGCTTTCGGGGACTTTCCTCAGTAGCTATCGAACGTTCGTTCGGTCTACAATACCCGATTGACCCGCGAGCCCGCACCCCATGGTCATCCAGTTCCCCAACAGCCCGTTCGAACTCCACCAGCCCTTCGAGCCGGCGGGGGACCAGCCGCAGGCGATCAAGAAACTGATCGAGGGTCTCAACGACGGGCTGTCGTTCCAGACGCTGCTGGGGGTCACGGGCTCGGGCAAGACGTTCACCGCCGCCAACGTGATCGCCCGCACCGGCCGGCCGGCCATGGTCATCGCGCCCAACAAGACGCTGGCGGCGCAGCTCTACTCGGAGTTCCGCGAGTTCTTCCCCAACAACGCGGTGGAGTACTTCGTCTCGTACTACGACTACTACCAGCCCGAGGCCTACGTGCCTTCGCGCGATCTCTACATCGAGAAAGATTCGTCGATCAACGAGCACATCGAGCAGATGCGGCTCTCGGCCACCAAGGCCATCCTCGAGCGCCCGGATTGCATCATCGTGGCCACGGTGTCCGCCATCTACGGCATCGGCGACCCGTCCGAATATCACAGCATGATCCTGCACCTGAAGCAGGGCGAGAAGATGTCGCAGCGTGAAGCGATCAAGCGGCTGACGGAAATGCAGTACACCCGCAACGACGTCGACTTCAAGCGCGGCGTGTTCCGCGTGCGCGGCGATGTGCTCGACATCTTTCCAGCGGAAAGTGCGGAAACCGCGCTGCGCGTCAGCCTCTTCGACGACGAGGTGGAATCGCTGCAGATCTTCGACCCGCTCACCGGCCACCTGAAGCAGAAGGTCGCACGCTTCACCGTGTTCCCGTCGTCGCATTACGTCACGGGACGGCACAAGGTGCTGTCCGCCATCGACCAGATCAAGGTCGAGCTGCACGGACAGAAGGAATTCTTCGTCAGCCAGATGAAGCTCATCGAGGCCCAGCGCATCGAGCAGCGCACGCGCTTCGACCTCGAGATGATGACGGAGATCGGCTACTGCAAGGGCATCGAGAATTACTCGCGCTACCTTTCGGGACGCGCACCCGGCGAACCACCGCCCACGCTGATCGACTATCTGCCGTCCAATGCGCTGATGTTCATCGACGAATCGCATGTCACCATTCCGCAGACCGGCGGCATGTTCAAGGGTGACCGCGCGCGCAAGGAAAATCTCGTCAACTACGGCTTCCGGTTGCCATCCGCACTCGATAACCGGCCGCTGCGCTTCGACGAATTCGAGAAGCTGCTGCCGCAGACGATTTTCGTTTCGGCCACGCCTGCGCTGTACGAAAAGACGCACGCCGGCCAGGTGGTCGAGCAACTGGTGCGGCCCACGGGGCTGGTCGACCCAACGTTGTCCGTGCGCCCGGCCGCCACGCAGGTCGACGACCTGCTGAGCGAAATCCGGCTGCGCGTGCAGCGCACGGAGCGCGTGCTGGTCACCACACTCACCAAGCGGATGGCAGAAGACCTCACCGATTACCTGGCCGAACACGGCGTCAAGGTGCGCTACCTGCACTCGGACATCGATACGGTGGAGCGCGTGGAAATCATCCGCGACCTGCGGCTCGGCGAGTTCGACGTGCTGGTCGGCATCAACCTGCTCCGCGAAGGTCTCGACATCCCGGAGGTTTCGCTGGTCGCCATCCTCGACGCCGACAAGGAAGGCTTCCTGCGCGCGGAGCGGTCGCTGATCCAGACGATAGGCAGGGCTGCCCGGCACATCAACGGCATGGCCATCCTTTATGCGGACAAGATGACCGACTCGATGAAGGCCGCGATCGAGGAAACGGATCGCCGGCGCGCCAAGCAGGTGGCGTGGAACCTCGAGATGGGCATCACGCCCGTCGGCGTGCAGAAGCGCATCAAGGACATGATCGAAGGCGTCTACGACCCGGATGAAGCGAAGAAGGTACAGCGCGCCGCGGTGGCCAAGGCCAAGTACGAAGGCATGCCCGAGAAGGACATGGAGCGCGAATTAAAAGCGCTGGAAAAGCAGATGGTCGAGGCCGCGCGCAACCTCGAATTCGAGAAGGCGGCGGAACTGCGCGATCGCCTGCACCAGCTGAAACAGCAGATGTTCGGCATCGCGCTGCCCTTGGCGCCCTGATCCGGTCGCCGGGGCCGCAAACCATGCGATGCTGCTTCGTGAACCGCGAATTCATGATCATCACGCGTGGACCCCGCTGGCCGCGCTGCCGGTGCTCGAAGTCGTGTCCGGCGTCAACATCCTGCGCGACCTCACACTGGGGCTCGGCACGATCATCCACGATTATCTCGCCCCCCAGGGAGTTGCCATGAAACTGAAGGACAAGGTTGCCATCGTCACGGGTGCCGCCAGCGGCATCGGCAAGGCCATTGCGTTGCGCTACGTGCAGGAAGGCGCGAAGGTCGCCATTGCGGACCTCAATCTCGACGCCGCCAATGCGGTGGCCGCCGAAATCAATGCGGCGGGCGGCAAGGCGATGGGCGTCGCGATGGACGTCACCAACGAAGCTCAGGTCGACACCGGCGTGGAAGCAGTGGCCGCGGCATTGGGTGGCGTCGATATCCTCGTCAGCAACGCCGGCATCCAGATCGTGCATCCGGTGCAGGACTTTACGTATGCCGACTGGAAGAAGATGATGGCCATCCACGTCGATGGCGCCTTCCTCACCTCGCGCGCATGCCTGAAGCACATGTATGCGCAGGGTCGCGGCGGCAGCATCATCTTCATGGGCTCCGTGCACTCGAAGCTGGCCTCGAAACTGAAGGCGCCCTATGTCACGGCCAAGCATGGCCTGATCGGCCTGGCCAAGGTGATTGCGGAGGAGGGCGGGACGAAGGGCGTGCGCGCCAACGTGATCTGTCCCGGCTTCGTGCGCACGCCGCTCGTCGACAAGCAGATCCCGGAACAGGCGAAGATCCTCGGCATCTCCGAGGACGACGTGATCAAGAAGGTGATGCTGAAGGACACGGTCGACGGCGAATTCACGACGCTTGAGGACGTGGCCGAGGTGGCGGTGCTGTTCGCCGGCTTCCCCAGCAACGCGCTCACCGGCCAGTCGCTGGTCGTGAGCCACGGCTGGTTCATGCAGTAGCGGCGTCAGTAGATGCCGGCGGCCAGCCCGGTCGCGAGCGTGGCGCCCAGGTCGCGGCATGCGTCCAGCACGGTGGCGGGGATGGTCACCGGCTGCGCGGTGACGCCGCTGCGATGGATGATGCCCGGCAGCACCTTGCGCATCGCCAGGCCCTTGATGATGCGATCGGTCTGCAGCATCGCGCCCTGGCCGTCGGTGCCGGCGCACACGATCACGCTGTACGGCTTGCCGGCCATCGCGTGCTCGCATGGGTAGAACACGCGCTCGAGGAAATCCTTGATCGCGCCGGACAGCGACCCGAAATTCTCCGAGGTGGCCAGCAACAGGCCATCACAGCGGCGGAACATGTCGACATCCGCGTGCCGCGCCTCGACGAAGGTTATGGTGACTTCAGGCACGCCGGACGCGCCGTCACGCACCGCCGCTGCCATCTGCGCGGTGCCGCCGAATTGCGAGTGCCAGACGATCAACAGTTCCTTCATCGACGATGATCGTAGCATCGGATTGCGTGTACCTGCAGGCAAGGCCTCGACCTCGCAGCGTTGACGCATCAAACCTGCGTGGCTGAAGCTTCGCCTGTGGGAACGTGCTCAGTACGAACAAAAAGGGGAACGCATGCGTTCCCCCTTTCGTCACCGCAGGGCAGTTCGCGCTATGCGGACGGACCCTTCTGCGTCTCGACGATCTCGAGCGGCTCGCTCGCGATCTCCATCTTCGGCGGGCGCACGCGACGCGGACGCATGGGCGCCTCGTCGTTGACCATTCGGCGGCGTTGCCTTGTGGCTGGTCTCGATCAGGACCAGCCCCGAATCGGCGGGCAGGCTCATCGCCACGAGCGGAATCTCGACTTGCCGCGGCTTGAGGGGCGCCGGTGTGACGACCACGGGAGCGGGCGTTGCAACGGGCGCCACGAAGACCTCGGGTGCGGGTGCATGAATCGGCGCAGCGGCTTCCGCCGGAGCGGGCGCATGAACCGGTGCCAGCACCTCGAGTGCGTGCACAGGCGCCGACACCTCGGGGGCGCGATACATCGGCACCTCCGCCACCGGGGCCATGGGCTCCGGTGCCGCGTGCGACGGCGGCGTCACATCCGGGTACATTGCGGCCGCGTTGGCGCGCGGCGCGACATCGGGGGTCGGTGCTGCGTCGGCACGCGGTTCGCGCTGCACGCGCGGGACGCGCGGTTCACGGGGCTCGCGTTGCTCGCGCGGCGGACGCGGCGGGCGCGCTTCGCGGGCCGGCGGCGCGTTGTCACCGGATGCAGCCACGGCCACGGCGTTGCCATCGTCGGCCACTGCACCGTCGGCCGCGTTGTCGATGCCACCATTGTCGTCCGGACTATCGGCACGATCGCCACCGCGGCCACGACGGCCACGACGACGACGATTGCCGCCTTCCTTGCCCTCGACCGCGGTGTTGTCCACCGGCGCGTTTGCACCAGCAATGACACCATTTTCGAGGACTTCGGCTGCCGGTGCAGCTGCTGGTGCGGTTTCCGGACGCGGCTCACGCGGCGGACGCTGGCCCTGGCCTTCACGTGGCTCGCGGGGTTCACGCGGCTCGCGCGGCGGACGCTGACCTTCACGCTTCTGGGGCGCGACGGCTTCACCGTTGCGCTGCTGCGGCGCGCGCGATGCGTCACCACGGGCTTCGCTGCGATTGTCGCTGCGCTTGTCGCCGCGGGCGTCGTCACGACCGTCCTGGCGCTGATCGCGAGTGCCACGGCGCTTGTCGGCGCTACCTTCATCGCGACGCTCGTTGTTGCCACTACGGCGACTATCAGCACGCGGACGATCGCCACGTTCGTTGCGGCCCTCGCGGCGGCCATCACGACTGCGGTCATTGGACCGTTCGTTGCGGGCGGGCGTTGCAGTTGCCGAAACCGGCGTGGCCGGCGCGGCGCGGAACCAGCCGAGCATCTTGGCGAAGAAACCGCCCGTGTCGGCCGATGCCATCGGGGCCACCCGGGCGGCCACAGGCTTGTCGACCGGCAGCGGCGCCGGTTGGGCCGGCGTGATGCCCTTGACCATCGCTTCCTGGCGCGGCGCAGCGGCAGCTTCGTCCTTCTTCTGCTTGGCAGGATCGAGTTGCTCCGGCTGTTGCACCATGTCGAAGGACAGCGGCAAAGGCTCGCTGTGGTTCAAGTCGTCGTGACGCAGGCGCTCGATCGTGTAGTTCGGTGTTTCGAGATGACGATTGGGCACCAGCAGAACGTTGACCTTGAAGCGGGTCTCCATCGTCAGCACGTCTTGCCGCTTTTCGTTCAACAGGAACGTGGCGACATCGACCGGCACCTGGGCCACGACCTGCGCCGTGTTGTCCTTCATCGCTTCCTCCTGCAGGATGCGGAGGATGTGCAGCGCGGTCGACTCGGTGCCGCGGATGTGACCGATGCCATGGCAACGCGGGCACGGGATGTGCGCTGCTTCGGCCAATGCCGGACGCAGGCGTTGGCGGGAAAGCTCCATCAGGCCGAAACGGGAGATCTTGCCCAGTTGCACGCGGGCCCGGTCGTAGCGCAGTGCGTCGCGCAGGCGGTTCTCGACATCACGCTGGTTCTTGGTGCTCTCCATGTCGATGAAGTCGATCACGATGAGGCCGCCAAGATCGCGCAGGCGCAACTGGCGGGCAATTTCATCGGCCGCTTCGCAGTTGGTGTTGAACGCCGTGGTTTCGATGTCGCTGCCCTTGGTGGCGCGGGCCGAGTTGACGTCGACCGAGACCAGCGCCTCGGTGTGGTCGATCACGATGGCGCCGCCCGAAGGCAGGGCCACTTGACGTGCATACGCGGTCTCGATCTGGTGCTCGATCTGGAAGCGTGAGAACAGCGGCACGTCATCCTTGTAGAGCTTGACGCGACTGACGTTGGCCGGCATCACGTGGCCCATGAACTGCTGGGCCTGCTCGAAGATGGCTTCCGTGTCGATCAGCAGTTCGCCGATTTCCTGGTGGAAATAGTCGCGGATCGCGCGGATGACGAGACTTGATTCCTGGTAGATGAGATACGCGCCGCCCTGCATCTTGGCCGCGTCTTCCACCGCCCGCCACAGTTGCAGCAGGTAGTTCATGTCCCATTGCAGCTCTTCGGTCGAGCGGCCGATGCCCGCGGTGCGGGCGATGACGCTCATGCCGTTGGGGACGTCGAGACCGTTGATGGCGTCGCGCAACTCGTTGCGCTCTTCGCCTTCGACGCGGCGCGAGACGCCGCCGCCACGGGGGTTGTTGGGCATCAGGACCAGGTAGCGGCCCGCCAGCGAGATGTAGGTGGTGAGCGCCGCGCCCTTGTTGCCGCGTTCGTCCTTGTCCACCTGGACGATCAGTTCCTGGCCTTCGCGGAGCTGGTCCTGGATGCGCGCCTTCGCGGGGTCGGCGTCGCGGTCGCGGAAGAAGTCGCGGGAGATTTCCTTGAACGGCAGGAAACCGTGGCGATCGGTGCCGTAGTCGACGAAGCAGGCTTCGAGCGAGGGCTCGACGCGCGTGACGACCGCCTTGTAGATGTTGCTCTTGCGTTGTTCCTTGGCGGCAGATTCGATGTCGAGGTCGATCAGCTTCTGACCGTCGACGATCGCCACCCGGAGTTCCTCTGCCTGGGTGGCATTGAACAGCATGCGTTTCATGTTCGTTCCCAAGGCGCAGATCCGCCGGGAACGGCAGGGTCGAAACTTAACCGGACGCGACTATGGAAGCCGCGGCGGGAAGACGCTAGCTAACGGCGGTCGCGGGCAAAGAGGAGAGGTCGGGCCGCAGGAAAAGCGGGCCGCCGAGAGCACGGGTCGATGGAGTTGTTGAGGCTGGGCATCGTGGACGATTCGCGAGAGGCGAACCGGGAGCTCTCGTTGTTTTTCTGATCTTCTGCAGGCAACAAGCGGGTTGGTGTAGGTCGGTGCCCGGGACCGGCGCCAATTGTTGAAGGCGCTTGTCGGACGGGGGACACCGGCGTTGCAAATGCTCGCTTTGGGCGCCGCGCAATGCGCCGCTTCGAACCGGCCGTTGCCGGGTGCGGAGACTGCGCTCATCCATTACCATCGCTACTTTCCGGGCAAAAGCCCCGACCGGCGAGCGACTGAAACCGGGTTGTCCGTGGGGCCATCGATACCCGACGCTACCCCGCTCAGCGCGCTGTCCGGGAGGGGTGCCGGCCGGGTTAAGGGCCTGGCTGCCTGCCGGATCCGCGCTGGTGCGAACCCGACACAATCATAAGAGAAATGAACGAGTTAAGCAAGGATGCTGTGTCGTGGCTCACCATCGGCGAGGACGCCGTCGGGCAGCGTATCGATAACTACCTGACGCGGCACCTGAAAGGCGTCCCGAAGAGCCACATCTACCGGATCCTGCGCAGCGGCGAGGTCCGCGTGAACAAGGGCCGGGTGGGTCCCGACGCCCGGTTGGCGCTGGGTGACGTCGTTCGCGTGCCTCCGGTGCGTACCGCTGCACCCGTCGATCCCGGCACGCCGGCCCCGCACCATGTCCGGGCCGGCGAAGCCATGCCGATCCTGTTCGAGGACGATGCACTGATCGTGATCGACAAGCCGGCGGGCCTGGCCGTCCACGGGGGAAGCGGCATTGCGGCGGGGCTCATCGAACAACTGCGCGCCGCGCGACCGCAGGCCAGGTTTCTGGAACTGGTGCATCGCCTTGACCGCGACACCTCCGGCGTCATGCTGGTGGCCAAAAAGCGGACGGCGCTGGTGGACCTGCATGCGCAGTTGCGCGATCACGGCTTCGACAAGCGCTACCAGGTGCTGGTGCGAGGCCGGTGGCGCGACGCGATGCGCCGCGTGAAGCTCGGCCTGCACAAGTTCTCTACCGCCGACGGCGAGCGCCGCGTGCGCGTCGACGACGATGATGGGCAGGCATCCGAGACCATCTTCCGGCGGCAGGCCACGTGGTTCGATCGCGACCCGCCGTTGGCGTTGCTCGAGGCCGAGTTGAAGACGGGCCGCACGCACCAGATCCGCGTGCATCTGACACACTTGGGCTTTCCACTCGCCGGTGACGACAAGTACGGCGACTTTGCGTGGAACAAGGAACTGGCGCGGACGGGACTGAAACGGATGTTCCTGCACGCGCAGACGCTGGCCTTCGAGCATCCGGTGACGCGCGAGCGGATATCGTTTGTCGCGCCGCTGCCGCCGGAGCTCGCCCGCTTCATCGCAAAGCTGGATGCAGCACCCGCGATCGTTCCCCATGCGTGATGCGGCGTCGAGGCGTTTTCGCCTGCTGGTGTTCGATTGGGACGGCACGCTATCTGATTCGACGACGATGATCGGCGAGGCCATCCAGGCCGCGTGCCGCGAAGTAGGCGAGCCGGAACCGGATACGGCATCCGCGCGCTTCGTGATCGGACTTGGGTTGACCGACGCACTGCAGCGGGTGGCGCCGGCGCTGCCCGCCGCGCGCTATCCGGAACTGTCCGCGCGTTTTCGCCATCACTACATGGCGCGCGAGGACGACATCCCGCTTTTTGCCGGCGCGGCCGACCTGTTGCGCGATCTTGACGAGGCGGGTTATCTGCTGGCGGTGGCCACGGGCAAGAATCGCGTCGGCCTCGGCCGGGCGTTGATCAAGAACGGCCTCGCCACGCGCTTTCACGCGACGCGTTGCGCCGACGAAGGCATGCCGAAGCCGCATCCG
>Ga0163150_10007691_pt1 | contig 12559 bp, 6 predicted proteins | sample OliLakLV19P2IB_FD_148628 | JGI IMG/M metagenome (GOLD analysis project Ga0163150, IMG submission 148628) | Freshwater microbial mat bacterial communities from Lake Vanda, McMurdo Dry Valleys, Antarctica - Oligotrophic Lake LV.19.P2.IB | ecosystem: Environmental > Aquatic > Freshwater > Lake >...
GACACGGGGGAGGGGCCGGGGGGTCCTTGGCGTACGATACCGACGCCCGCGTCCCCCCGCAACGGACCGTCCCCGCCTGAACCTGCTCGGTCTCAACGCCTTCGGCCACGACGCGGCGGCCGTCCTCCTGATCGACGGACGGGTGGCGTTCGCGGCGAGCGAGGAGCGGTTCGACCGCACGCGCCACAGCGCCGCGTTCCCGACGCGGGCGATCGCGGCGGCGTTGGCGCACGCGGGACTGCGTCCGGCCGACGTGCACGCGATCGCGTTCCCCTGGACGCGCGGCATGGCGCGCGCGCGGAAGGCGCTCCATTTCCTCGCGGGCCTCCCCCGCTCCCGCGCGTACCTGCGCGAGCCGCCCGACGACCTGCTCCCTAGCCGTCGCGGCTACCTCGAGGCGATGCGCGGCCTGGAGGGCCGGCTCGCCGCGGAGGGGTTCGCGGCGCCCGTGGTGCGCGTCCCGCATCACACGGCCCACGCGGCATCGGCGGCGCTGCTGCTGCCGGATGCCACGGGCGCGGTCCTCACCGCCGACGGCATGGGCGAGTGGACCACGGCCGCCTCGTGGGCCGCGGACCGCGGCCGGCCGCGACGCCTGCGCACGGCGGGCTATCCCCACAGCCCCGGCAAGGTCTACGCCGCGGTGACGCGTTGGCTCGGGTTCCGTCCCGAAGCCGACGAGGGCAAGACCATGGGGCTCGCGGCATACGGCGATCCCGACGCGCCGGGTGCCGTCTTCGCCCGCTCGCTCCTGCGGCCGGACGCGCGCCGACTGCTCCGCGTGGACGTGCGGAAGCTCGGCTACCCGTGGGGCGAGGCGCGACTGTTCGGAGATGCCTTCCTCGCGGCGCTGGGCCCGCCGCGCCCCCCCGACGCACCGCTCAGGCCCGGGGACGCCGACGTCGCCCGTGGCGTGCAAGATGCGGTCGAGGCGTTCGCCCTCGGGGCCGCCCGCGGAGCGCTCGAGGAGACCGGCGCGCGGGCGCTCGGGCTGGCCGGAGGCCTCTTCCTCAACTGCGCCATGAATGGCCGCCTCGCCCGCGAGCTCCCGGTCCCCGTGCACCCCATGCCCGCCGCGGGCGACTCCGGCGCCGCGCTCGGGGCCGCCGCGTGGCTCCACCTCGAGGGCACGGGCACGCCCGTCGCGCCCCTGACGACGTTGCGGCTCGGGAGCGGGCTGCCCGAGGCGTCCGTCGTCTCCGCCCTGCGCGGGGAGCGCGCCGCGTCCCTCGCCCTCGCGCCGCTCGCCCGCGAGGTGGCGGTCCGGGTCGCGCGAGGTGCCCTCGTCGGCGTCGCGCGCGGCCGGGCCGAGTTCGGCCCGCGCGCGCTGGGCGGGCGCAGCGTGCTCGCGCGCGCCGACGATCCCGCGACGCGCGACCGCCTCAACGACCACAAGGGGCGGGAGCGATGGCGCCCCGTGGCGCCGGTGCTGCGCGAGCAGGATCTCGCGCGCTGGTTCCGCGATCCGCGCCCCACGCCGCACATGATCACGACGCTGGTCGCGACGGAGGAGGCGCGTCGCGGCCCGCTGGCCGGCGCGATCCACGCGGACGGCACCGCGCGCGTCCAGTCCGTCACGGCCGAGGGCGAGCCGTTCCTGCACGCGATCCTCGAGGAGCTCCTGCCCCTCGGCCACGTCGCCGTCCTCGACACCAGCCTGAACCGCCGGGGCGAGCCCATCGTCGACACCGCCGAGGAGGCGGCCGCGGCCGCGCGCGCGATGCGCCTCGACGCCCTCGTCCTCGGCGACCACCTCCTCGACTTGTCCTCTCTCTGATCTACTACCGCTGGAAATGTGCGCGCCGCGCGCACGTTTCCGGTGGTAGTCACGGCGCGAAGCGCCGTGTTCCGCCGACGGGGGGGGCTCGGTCCCTGTGCCTTGGGTTGCGGGCGTCAGCCCGCGCTGTGAGAGGGTGAACTTGTCGCCATCGGCAGCGGGCGGGCTGCTCGCTGCGTCCCGTGCCGCGCGGCTGCTCGCCGAGCCGTCAGTCAGAGGACACGATGGGCTCGCAGCCGCAGTCGTCCCTTGTCCACCGGTAGCGTGATCGAGACGTGCGCGGGACGAAGCGATCGAGCCCGACGGGTCGGGAGTGCTTCCACCATGCACCGGGCTCGTCTGGCGCGCGTTCGGTGCGTTCTTCACACGCACCGACCGGCCGAGCGCGCCTCTCCTCGGTCAGCGCGTCGCGAGGATCGCGCGCGGCAGGGACGTGAGGATCGTCTGGTACGCCTCGCAGGGCGACCAGCAGCCCGGGCACCGGTCCTTCGCAACGTCCTCGCGCGCCGCGGCCGCCCCCGGCGTGGACAGCAGCTGCGCCAGGGGCGTCTCGTACGCGTTGCCGAGCGGCCGGTCGAACACCGTGCAGGGGTGGACCTCGCCGGACGGCGCGACGAAGACGCTCGTGAAGAGGCTGCGGCAGGGCAACGGGCTCCGCCCCGTACGCACGTGCCGGTCGAGCAGCCCCAGGTAGGTCGCCTCGAGCTGGTCCGTCAAGGACCAGCGCGCGCGCCGTCGCGCGAGGATGCGACGTACGGCGGCGCCGGGGTCCGACGGCTTGCCCACGCCGGCCGCGAGGTTGTCGTAGTAGTGCCCGCTCGTCGTCGCGACGTTCACGTGGACGTCGCGCTCGCGGAAGCCGGGGACGCGCGCCCGCAGGGCGGCGAGGGTCGCGTCGACGGCGTCGACGTTGCGGTCCGAGAGCGTGAGCCCGAAGAACGGGGAGGCGCCGCGCACCTCGCGGAGTCGGCGGTACGTCTCGATCATCCGCTCGAACGCGCCCTCCCGGCCCCGCAGGCGGTCGTGGAGCGCCGGAGGCCCCTCGACGCTGACGGTGACGAAGACGCGCGGGATCCCGAGCCGGGCGATGCCGCGCACCGCGTCGAGGATGGGCCCGGTCCGCTGCCCCGTGGTGGGGAAGTCGAGCACGGCGAGGCGGGGCTCCGCCTCGTGCGCGCGCTCGACCACCTCGAGGACGTCGTCGCGGAGGAAGAGCTCGCCCCCCGTGAGGTTGAGCCAGCGGATCGTCCCGGCGCCGCGCAGGAATCGCGCGACGTCCTGCGCCGTGGGCTCGGGTCCCTTCGGCTTCTTCCAGATCCAGCAGATCTCGCACCGGCAGTCGCAGCGCTCGGTGAGCACCACGGTGGCCTTGAACGGGCGCGTGGAGCCGAAGGTCCCCTGCGTCAGCGCCGCCGCGAGGCTCGCGAGAGCGCGCGCACCGCGCACCCGCGCACGGAGGCTCACCGCGACCTCCGGGCGCGCACGCCATCGAGGTTGCGGCGAAGCCCCTCGTCCCCCGGGTAGGCGGCGACGAGGGCCACGAGGTCCGCCTCGAGCTGGGCGAGGTCGGCGACGTCGGGCTCCCGGCCTCGGGCCTGCGCGACCCGGAACATCCCGAGCACGCGCTGGCGTCGCAGCGCGTGGTCGGTCGGACGCTCCTCGAGCATCGCCCCGAGCAGCGGCCGCAGCGCCGCGAGCGCGTCCGGGTCCGAGAGGTTCGGGTCGATGCCGGCGGCCCGGAGCGACTCGGCGCGGACGCGGGCCCGGTCGAGGTCCCGCGCCGCGTCGCGGCGGCGACCCTCCTCGCGCTGGGAGAGCGCCAGGCCGGCGATCACGAGCCGCATGCGCCGCTGCTCGTACGCAGCAGAGGCGCCGTCCCTCCCGTCATGCATCGAGAGCATCTCGTTCGTGCGCGACGCCTCGCGGAGGTCTCCGAGCTCGAGCGCCGCCTCGCGCCATCCGACGAGGGTCGAGCGCAGCAGCGCGAGGTCGCCGCGTCCGCGCGCGAGGCCCACGCGCGACCACGCGTCGAAGGCCGCGCGGCTCTCGAGCATGCTCTGCCTCAGGACGCGCGCGAGCCGCTCACGCAGGTTGCTCGTCTCGTAGAGCTCCCGGGAGGCACTGCCCGCGAGGTCGTCGTGGAGGCGCCGGAAGGTCGCGGCAAGCTCCGCGTGGACCTTGCCGTCGAGGGGCTGGAACTCTCGGTAGGTCCCGAGCGCCCGCTCGGCGCCGTCGATGTGCCCCTCCTTCAGGAGCTCGAGGCCTAGGCCCTCGTAGGCGCGCGGGTTGTTCGGGGACTCGCGTCGGACGGCCTCCCACAGCGTCCGCTCGTCGTGCCAGGAGGCCGTGCGTCCCCACGAGAGCGCGACGCAGGCCGCGACCGCGACGCACCCGGCTCCCACGAGGATGCGACGTCCGCCCGGGGATAGACGGCGCGCGGCGGAGAGCCCGAGCGCGGCGAAGCCCGCCGCCAGGCAGGGGAGCGCCGGGTAGAGGAAGCGCTCGGCGGAGAACGCCTTCAGCGGCACGAGGACGTTGCTCACGGGCCCGAGCGCCGCGAGCGCGCCGAGGCAGGCGAACGCGATCGCACCCCGGCGCGCCCGCAGGGCCACGATGCCGGCGAGCACGGTCGAGAGCAGCAGGCCGAGGCCCAGCACCACCTCCGGATCACCCCAGGACGTGGGCACGGGATCCGTGAACACGTTGCGGTCGAACGGGAAGCCGCTCGGCCACACGAGGACGCGCGCGTACCAGACGAGGGAGGCGAGCATCCCCCGCGCGGCCGCGGCGCGGCTGTCGTCGGGGAAGCCGGTCTGCGCCATCCACGGGACATCCGGGACGGCCGGCAGCACCAGGGCGCGCACCCCCAGGTAGGTCCCCGCTACGAGGGCGACGAGCGCCGTGCGCGCGACCGTCGTCCGGCGCGACGGCCGCGCGCCCTCCGGCGCCGCCAGGTCCCTCAGGGGCACCAGGGCCACGAGGGCGAGGGCCGACTCCTTGGCGAGGCAGGCGAGGGCGACGAAGACGACGCCGAGGAGCGTGCGTCGCCGCCCTTCCTTCGCGAACGCCTCGAAGGCGAGGAGCGCGAAGGTCCACGCGAGGAGGTCCCCACGGCTCGAGATCCAGGCGGTGCTCTCCACCGTGACCGGGTGCGTCACGAACAGCGCCGCGCCGATCGCCGCGGCCAGGACGGCGGCGCCCGAGGCGTCGCCACGCCCATGGGGTGGCGACCCGTCGCCCGACCCGGCCGAGGGCGCACGGACGAGGAGCCGGAGGAGGAGCAGGAAGACGAGGACGCCGTTCAGGCCGTGGAGGAGGACGCTTGCCAGGTGCCAGCCGAAGGGCCGCAGGCCGAAGAGGGCGCGGTCGACGGCGAAGTGGAGCGTGCGCAGGGGTCGGTAGATGTCGGCCTGCACGCCCTGCGCCGCGGACGCGGTCGAGGGGTCGACGAAGAACGAGACGGGGTCGCGGAGGCTCGCGATCGCCACGTTGTGCTCGATGAAGCGGTGGTCGTCGTAGACGAACCCGGCCCCGAGGGCGCGCCCGTGGGCCGCGAAGGCGAGGAGCAGGAGCGCGAGGGAGATCCCGAACGCGCCCCCCTTCACGGGCGCCCCTCGACCGTGGCTCCGGTCGTGACGCGAAGGGCGGCGTCCAGCGCGGCGATCACCTCCCCGGTCGACAGCGAGGCCATGCACGTGTGGATCCGGCAGGGGCTCGAACGGTAGCTCTGCGTCGTCAGGCAGGGGCTGCACGGCAACGCGCGGAAGAACACGCGGGATCGGGGAGAGAGCGGGCCGTAGAGGACCGGCGTGTTCGGGCCGAACAGGGCCAGCACGGGCACGGACAGGGCCGAGGCGAGGTGGACCGGGCCCGTGTCGTTGCTCACGAGGACGCTCGCGCGCGCGAGCAGCGCCACCAGGCCGTCCACGGACAGGCGCCCGGCGGCGCTCCGCGCGGACGCGCCGGCGGCGGCGGCGACCCGCGCGGCCAGGGCGACCTCGCCCGGTCCGCCCGTCACGACGACCTGGGCGCCGTGACGCTCGATCGCCTGTCGGCCGACGGCCGCGAAGCCCGTCTCGGACCACCGCCGGCCGGGGAAGTTGTCCCCGGAGCCCGGATGGAGCACGACGAGGGGGCCGCTCCGGCGGGCCTCGGGGCGCCCTGCGTCGTCGGCGAGCCACGCCTCGGCTTCGGCGCGGCCGCGCGCGGAGACCTCGAGGGATCCGGGCGCGTAGGGGCCGGCGGGGATGCCCGCCGCCTCCGCGAGATCGCGGAAGGATCGTGACGCGTGGACATCGGTTCGGAACGGGACGTGGACCGTGAGGACGCCGTCCCGCGCGCGCGCCCCGCTGCGGAAGCCGATGCGCTGCGGGACTCCCGCGAGCCGCGCGAGCAGCACCCCCACCGTGGAGAACTGCTCGAAGTCGACGGACATCTCCGGCGGGTCGCGCCGGAGCCGACGCACCGCCCGCAGCAGGTCGAGGAAGGTCCGGACGAACCCGTCGGGGCGCACGAGCAGGACCTCGTCCGCCAAGTCCTCCACCAACGGCGCATTCGCGCGGAGCGTGACCACGCGGAGCCTCGCCCCGGGCCATCGCGCACGAAGGTCGAGGACGATGGGCCGCAGCAGCGCCCAGTTGCCCAGCCCCCAGAGCTTGACGACCAGGAGCCCCCTCACATCCTCGATCGGCGCGGGCGCGCGCCGGACCCACGACGCCACGCGGTCGAGGACCGCGAGGGTCCCGCAGAGCACGCCGCCGATCGTACGGTCGAGGGCTTTGGCGAGGGAGAGGTTCACGGCGCGACGCCCTCAGGCCGAGCCGAGGGCGGCCGCGGCCGGCAAGCCGGAAGGGACCTGGGTGAGGCGCGCCCGACCCGGCTGCGGCAGGACGAGGTTCATCTCCGTGTGGCAGTTCCAGAGGCAGGCGGCGCAGGAGGCGAGGCGGTCGCGCTCGCGCCGGTAGGCCTCCGACCGCCACAGCGCGGCGAGGGGGATCCGTCCCACGGGCCGCTTCCGCTCCATCAACGGGAAGCACGGGTAGACGTCGCCGTAGCAGTCCACCACGACGGAGGCCCAGGGGGCGTAGCACTGCAGCGGCGACGGCTCCCCGCGGAAGGCGCGCGGCAGCAGGTCGAGGTAGGCGGTGCTGTTGTCGAGGATGCCACGCGCCTCGAGGCGATGGAGCGCCTCGACGCCGCGTGCCACGCGCTCTGCCTCGGCGGTGGGCTCGCCCTGACCGAAGTCGTGCACCGGGATCACCCCGAGGCGGTCCGCGCCCGCCTCAAGCGCCGCGTCGGCCACCGCCTCGATCCGGTCCACGTTCTTCGAGGTGAGCACCGTCACGGCCGTGAGCCGCAGCGCCTCCGGGCTCCTCCGCGCGGCACGCAGCGCGCCCAGCGCCGCCGTCGCGTCGCGGAAGGCGCCCACGCGGTGGCGGGCGGCGTCGTGCTCCGCGGCCGTCGCGCCGTCGATCGAGACGTTCACGCTGCGCGTCCCGGCGCGGACGACCCCACGCGCCGCGGAAGGATCCATCCGGAACCCGTCCGTGTTCAGGTGCATGTGCATGCCGAGGCGGGTGCCCGCCGACAGCACGTCGAGCACGTCCTCGCGCAGCATGGGCTCGCCCCCGGTCACCCCCACCCCGAGGGTCCCGATGGACTTCATGTCCCGCAGCACCGCGCGCAGCTCCTTCGTGTCGAGCTCGCGGTCCCCGGCCTTCCGGCGGGCGATCGCCCGATCGGGGAGGTCGCAGACGCGGCAGCGGAGGTTGCACCGGTAGGTGATGAGGAGCGTGCCGAGCGACGGCGCGCCCGGCGCCCGCGTGCGCGGGCCGAGCGCGGTGCGCAGCCAGCCTGCCGCCAGGCGCACGAGGCCCGGGGCGTCGCCGTGGAGGAGTCGCTCGCCGACCACGTCGAGGTACTGGCGGCGGATCCTCATCGCGGCCGGGCTCCTCCCGCGAACCGCGGCGCGGCCGCGTCCGTGGGGTACTCGGTGCACGACGCGCAGATCGGGGGCAGATCCCCCGAAACGTGGGCCCGGCGGAGCGCCTTCATCTTCTCCCCGTTCCAGAGGTCGGACAGCCGCTCCGCCTTCGCGTCCCCGATCGCGAGCGTTCCCTCGTGGTCGACGCAGCAGACCGTGCACCGCCCGTCCTGTAGGACCACCAGACCTCCGCGCCACGGCTCCCGGCACCGCGTGCGCCGCTCGCCCTGGGTCAGCAACGGGATCGTCTGGACCCGGTCCACCTCGGGCTCGAACGACGCGCGAAACGCGGCCGTCCCGGCCTCCGTCTCGGGCGCCACGACCATCGAGACGTCCACCGCGGTCGCGACCCCGGCCTCGTCGCGGGCCGCGACCAGCCGACGGACGGCGTCCCGCGTCCGGGCGAGCGGGATGCCGCGCACCGCCTCGTGCGTCGTCTCGTCGCCGTCCACGGAGACCGTCACGCGATCGATCCCCGCCGCCAGCAGCCCCGCGATCCGCCGGTCGTCCAGCAGGGTGCCGTTCGTGGTGACGAGCGTTCGGATCCCGCGGCGGGTGGCCTCCTGCGCGAGCTCGACGAACTGCGGGTGCAGCAACGGCTCCCCCCACTGGAAGAGGAGCGCGAACTCGAGCGGGCCCGCGCCGTCGAGGGCCCGGCGGAAGAGCGCCTCGTCCATGAAGCCCCGCGGACGGACCATCCGGCCGTCCGCCGTGGGGCAGAACGTGCACCGGAGGTTGCACCGGTTCGTGAGCTCGAGGTTCGCCGAGAGGAGCGCCGGGGCGCGCGACCACCCGAATCGGTACGCCAGCTCGTTGAGCGCGCCACCGAGGACGGCGCGCGGGGAGCGGTAGCGGATGCCGACCACTTCCGACAGGTCGGGCCGGCGCAGGTAGAGCCGAGCGACCAGCGTCCCCACGAGGCGCCCGAACCACGGGACCCGTGCCGACGCTCGTCGGGCGTTCCGCCGCCTCGCCCCCGGGGGCGCCCCGCCGGAGGGGGAGCGCGACAAGGAAAGAGGGCCCGGGCGGACGTCCACCCGGACCCTCTCAGGACTGTCCACGGCCCCGCGGACCACGTCGTTGCTCTCCTCTAGGCGCGTCACCAAACCAGTCCGAGCCTGGGCCCTTCGCGCCGCGGCGCCGAGCGGCCTCCGCTGGGAGAACGGCGGCGAGCACGAGCCGGCACGGGATGCGACCCGAGCCCGCGCCGACCGACCGGAGCGGGTCGCGCCTGCGCCCGCTCCGCCGGCCGACCCGTGAGCTGGGTCCTACTTCTGGAACGGGATCGTGATGCTCAAGACCTGGGGCATCGGGAACGTGACCTCGTCGAACGTCTTGGCCACGAAGAACCGGAAGCGCCAGCGGAAGTAGAGCTTGTTGTTGATGCTGGTGACGTTCGTGGACCAGGCCGTCAGACCAGTCCCCGACGTGGGCGCATCCGAGTCCGGGGCGAGCGTGTCGGCGCCCTGGAACTCGAGGGTGATCGCGAAGTCCGTGCCCGCGACGAGCCCGCCACCGGTCAGGGTGACGGCGTTGTCGTCCCAGAAGGGGGGGTCGAAGATCGCGGACGCGGTCGCAAGGTTGATCCAGGAGCTGACACCCTGGCTCGTCAGGTCCGTGGAGGGCTGCCACAGCGCGCCCTGGACTCCCGCCGCCGGGGTGATCACGGCCCCGCCATCGACCGTCACGGTCGCCGGGACCCCGTCATCGCCCGAGCCTGCGAAGCCCATGAGCCCGATGCGACCGTCGCCGCCGAGGCCGCCATCGAAGGGGCCGATGGCGTCCCCCCCCACGCCGCCGACCGCGGACAGCGTCGCGCCCGCCTGAACGGCGAGCGATGCGCGGGCCTGGAGCAGAATCGACCCGCCGGACCCGCCGCCGCCGCCGCCGCCGGCTCCGGTCCCCGCGGCGGTGTCGCTGACGACGCCGACCACGTACTCGTCGTTCGTCACCATCGGATCCCCGTTCGGATCGAAGATGGTCTGATCGATCACGTCGTACGTGTTGCCTCCGGGACCGCCGTCGCAACGGATGACTCCCGTCCCGGCCACGGTCAACGTGTTCGCGATGATCCAGACGCCGCCGCCGCCACCGCCGCCGCCGGCGCCCGCGTCGTCGCCGCTGGTGATCTGCCCGGTGGGGAGGAACGAAATCAAGCCGTCACCGGTCTCGGACGCGCCATTGTCGTCCTCGCCGCCGCCGCCGCCGCCGCCGCCGCCACCGGCGACGTTGGCATTGGGCTGGTGGCTGCGTTCCGGGACGAACAAGGCGAGAGCCCGCGCGAAGGTGGCATCGCCGACGGCCGTGCCGTTGGTCGCTCCGGAGCCGCCCGAGCCAGCCGTCCCGTAGCCACCGCCTCCGCCACCCTGATTGGTGTTGTTGGCAGAGGCGCCGCCCGACCCGCGACCCGCAAGATCGCCCTCGCCGAACAGATTCAGGCCGGCCGCGCCCGGCGCCGCGACTGCCGGGGTCGGACCCGACAGCTGCGGGGCGCCGCGACCACCCTGGCCGCCGCCGGGGCCCGGCGTGCCGCCGACGCCGCTGGCCGGGATGCCGACGACGTTCGTGTACTTGGCACTGCCGTCCGTGTCGATGCCGAAGCGCCCCCGGGCGCCCGACGCACGGATCGTGCCGGCGATCGTGCAGGCACCCCGCACCAGGATGAGCAGCGGCTTCGAGCCTTCCACCGTGAGCGAGGCACCCGACCCCAAGTTGAAGCTCTCGAACTCGAAGATGCCGTCGCCGTCGAAGCTCCCGGTGTCGCTCGAGATCGTCCCGCTGCCGGCCAGGAGGCTGAAGTTCCCATCCTCGCCGGTGCCCATGTAGGGCTTGAAGACCGCCTTCAGGCGCCCTGCGCCGTCGTCCTGTGCGGTGTTGAGAGTGACGTTGGGGAGACCCAGGAAGCGGTTCGTGCCGTTCCAGTTCGCGTTCGTGCTCTGACCGGGCTGGGTCTGGATGAGGGTCACGGTGTTCGCGAGCGCGAGCCGAGGCGACCCGGGGATGTCGCTGACCGGCGAGTTCGGCACCGTCGTGAAGGTGAACAGGTCGCGGGTGAGCTCGGCGAAGTTGTTGCCGAAGCCCTCCGTCACCGAGCCATCCGTCGCGGGCAGCTCGAGCGTGCGGAAGTAGTAGCGATAGCCGATCGGGATCTTCCCGTTGAGGGCGGCGTCGAGCGCAGCGTAGCCTCCCACCGACGGGCTCGGGCGAGTCGCGGGGTTGAGGAAGTTGCCCGCGAGGTCCTTCGTGCTCTTCACGTTGATGACGTAGACCCCCTGCTTCTGGGGACCCGTCGGGACCAAGATCACTTCGGCCGTGTTGAGGTCCTGGATGACGACCGGGACGTTCGTCGACACCTGGATCTGGTTCGGCGTGAAGCCCGGGGCGGAGATCGCCGGGAGCGGGATCAGGTCGGCGTCCGCGACGAAGAAGAGCTGGACGTTCGCCGCCAGGGTCTTGTTGCCGTCCGGAGGAACGACCGTCTGGTCACCCGCCGGGGCGACGATCTGGGCGGAGGGCGTCACCGTCAGCGGATCGAGGGCTTCGTTGAAGCGGATGCGGATAGCGCCCAGGTCGAGGAGCCCGGCGCTGACGCCCGAAGGGGTGCCGACCGCACGCTGATCGTGGGTCGGGATGCTCTGGTCGAGCAGCACCCGGGGTGCGCCGTCGTTCTTCAGGCAGATGAGGCGCGCGGACTGGTCGGTGCCCGTCTGGAAGGGGTTGTTCGGGTCGTACAGCGAGTTCGTGGCGTTCTGGAGGCAGCCGTCCGCGTCGCCCCGCGACCCGCTCGTCCCCGTGACCGGGCCCGGAGTGTGGATCAGGGGCCGGCGCGACTCGATGAACAGGGGCGCCGGGAACGTGCGGAACGTGAAGGACTCGGCCCTCACGAGCGGGCGCCCGGTGGTGCTCTTGATCGTGTCCACGGCCGGGAAGACGGGCAGGAACACGCTGTACTCCGTGTCCGGCGCCATGCCCGAGTCGCTGTAGTCGTCGAACGTGGGGATCCTCGGCAGCTCGGCGACGAGGTTGCCGTCGATCAGGATGGACGCGAAGGTGAACGACGGCTGACCCGGGGTCAGCGTGATCACCTGCAGCGTGTCCGGCGTCGCGGAGGCAGGGTCGACGTTGTCGCTGAACGTGTAGATCAGGGTCTGGTTGAGCGGGACGCCGGCGATGTTGGGCAGGTTGAATCCGACGAGCACCATGTCGGTGCCGCCGCCACCCCCACCGCAGGAGACGGCCGTCAGGCTGGCCGCCAGCGCGGCCGGGACCGCGATGAACCGGAGGATCCGAGTTCGCATCGTTCGTACTTCCTTCGAGGGTGGAGCCCGTGAACCTCCCCCGCTCACCTGGGCAGGGGAGGCGGGGGCCGTCTGGACCTGGAGAGCCTGGACCGAGAACTTCAGGGTCCGGGCGACGACCCGGACCGCGTGCCGAGGCCTGCTCCGAGGGGCGTGCGCGAAGCGCGCGCCCCCCGGGAGCGCGGAGGCTAGGGCGGGAACTGCGTCAGCGGGATCATCACGCCGCCCATCTTCGGAACCTGGTTGCTGATCAGGTTCGCGACGAGGGTGATCTTCCACCGCAGGTAGGGGTGACGGTCGCACACGTTCACGTTCGTCACCCAGCCCGTCGTGAAGAAGGACACGTTGATCTTCGTCCGGAGGCTCGCGGGATCGAGGACATCCGCGCCCTCGTACTCGACCAGGTAGGTGGCGCCGCCACTCTGGACCGCGGGCGTGATGACCATCGGAGCGTAGTCCGACCGGGTCCCGAACGTGTTCGCAGGGGCCGGGGAGTAGGGG
>Ga0163150_10007693_pt1 | contig 12558 bp, 13 predicted proteins | sample OliLakLV19P2IB_FD_148628 | JGI IMG/M metagenome (GOLD analysis project Ga0163150, IMG submission 148628) | Freshwater microbial mat bacterial communities from Lake Vanda, McMurdo Dry Valleys, Antarctica - Oligotrophic Lake LV.19.P2.IB | ecosystem: Environmental > Aquatic > Freshwater > Lake >...
CCGCGCCGCCAGCACCGCCAGCGGTTCGCACGAGGCGTCCGAGATTGAGAGGGAGGTCACAGGCTCAAGGCAGGTCGTTGTCATGCCCGGAGCTTACACCCCCTGTGCAAGAAACTGAGATGCGCCCGTTTCCGGGCGTCGGCCCTGAAACCACTTTACCTTTTCGATTCGCGCGGTAGTCTGCCGCGACAGACAAACAACTTATGCGAATCGCCAACACACTCGCGCTGGTTGCCGCCGTGGCTCTCACGGCCGGTTGCGCCGGGCCGGAAAAGAAACTCGGTCGCGGCATCTTGAACGTCACGGAATTCGCCCGCCTCGGCGAAGTGCGCCGCTCCATGGAGCAGACGCATCTGTGGGAGAATACGGACTCCGCTTACACCACCGGGGTGATTCGCGGGGTGAACCGCTCGCTGGCCCGGACGGCGATTGGCGTCTATGAAATCGTCACCTTCCCCTTCCCCAGCTACGGGCCGATTGCGACGTCGAAAGACCCGACTTATCCCGACGCCAATATGCGCAACCGCAGCTATCCCTACGGCGGCATGACCTTGAGCGAATACCCGATCTACCCGGACAGCTACAAACCAGGCGTGATCAGCGACTCGATTTTCTCGACCGACACCTCGCTCGGCTTCAGCGGCGGCGACGTGGCCCCGTTCATTCCGGGCAGCCGGTTCCGCATCTTCGACAACTGAGTTGAAACCCTCTCTCATGCGCCCGCATCGCTCTGGTGTGGGCGCATTTTTCATTTCGTGACCGTGACCAAACAGTCTCCGTGCAAAGTCAACCTGCTGCTGAACATCCTCGGCCAGCGCGCCGACGGCTTTCACGAACTGGAAACCGTGATGCAGCCCGTCGCGCTCTGCGACGAACTGAGCTTCGAGAAAACCAATGGCGGCATCACGCTCACTTGCAGCGAGCCGACGCTGCCGGTCGATGCCAGCAATCTCGTCTGCCGAGCTGCGGCAACATTCTTCCAGCGCAGCCGGCTCTCCGGCGGCGTGAAGATGCACCTCGAGAAAAAAATCCCGATGGCGGCGGGTCTCGGTGGTGGCAGCGGCAACGCGGCTGCGACACTGCTGGCGTTGAACGAATTATTCGATGGCCCGCTGGACAAAACGCAGTTGCACGAGGCAGCCGCCTCGCTCGGCTCCGACATACCGTTCTTTCTCCAGACCCAGCCCGCGTTGGCGACCGGGCGGGGCGAGGTCATTCAGTCACTGCCGTCCCTCCGCGCGATGGAAGGCTGCGCCTTCCTGCTCGTGCATCCCGGCTTCGGCATCGCGACCGCGTGGGCCTACAAGGAACTCGCGCGTTTCCCCGCCGCACTGAACGGCGAACGCGGACGCGCGGTGAAACTGATCGCCGCGCTCGACGCGGGTGATCTGCGGAAGGCCGCGCGCGAATTCTACAACTCCCTGGAAGCGCCCGCGCTCGAGAAATATCCGTGGCTCGCCGTGCTCCAGAATTTTCTCCGCGAGAACGGCGCGGCGGTCGCGCTCATGTCCGGCAGCGGCTCCACGACGTTTGCCATCGCGCGCGACCTCTGCGGCGCGCAGGAATTGGAAGATCGCGTGAAGGAGAAGTTCGGGCGCTGCTGGACCGCGGTGGTGCCGGTGGGGAAGTAAATCAGTGATCAGTAATCAGTAACCAGTGATCGCGGATGCCGCCCCAGACTGATTCACTGTCTTACTGATTACTGATTCCGGCCTTGCCGCCGTGCCACACTTCCACACAATGCCTTTCGTGACTCGCGGTGTTGCCCAACTCCTGTTTGCCCTCGGTGCATTCTTCGCGCCCGTCGTCTCCGCCGTGCCGCCCGCCGAAACCTTGATGACTTCCAACGAAGTCGTCCGCGTGCTCACCCAGGCCATCGCGCGCGCGGAGCAGATCATGCCGAACGCCGTCATCGCCGTCGCGGACCGCGAGGGCTATATCCTGGCTGTGTGGGCGGTGGACGGTGACACCACGAACGATCTCGCGAAGCTGAACATCCTCGACGCGGCCACGAAGGCGGGCACCGCCTCATTCCTGAGCAGCGATCAACACGCCTTCACCTCACGCACCGCCGGCTTCATCGTGCAGCAAAATTTTCCTCCGCGCATCCGCAACCGCAGCACCGGGCCGCTGGTGGGCGTGAATTTTTCCAACCAGTCATTCAGCGACGTGAATCGGTTCAAGAACCCGAACTCCGGACGTGACCCGGCCTCCACCGAGAGCGGCACCAACGGCGATCCGCTGCCCGGCCCGGCGGCGGTCAGCGGGCTGGCCGGATCGCCCGGCGGCGTGCCGCTGTTCCGTGATGGCAAATTGATCGGCGGCGTAGGCGTGGCCGGCAGCACGCGCGCCCCAGCGCGCAGTCCGCTCCCGGCGCTCGCGGACATCCAGGACCGGCAGGTGCGCGACGCCGACGAAGACGTGGCATTGGCCGGACAGATTGGCTTCCGCCCCGCCGCGCGGTTCCTCGGCTCGCGCGTTTTGATCGACGGCATCCGCGTACCCTACGTGAAAAGCAAAACGAAGCGCGGAGTCGGAAAAACACTCGGAACTGCCGGCAGCATCGTGCCCGGATTTGAAATCACCGCCTCGCCGCTGGTGGCCTATCCCACGAATGTTTTTGGCGGAGAGATTTGCGAAGTGCGCGCGCCCATCATCGGCGACCCGCTGCCCGGACTCATTCGCGGTGCCGCCCGGCTCACCTCGAATGAAGTGCAGCAGATTCTTTCGCAAGCTTCTGCGCGGGCGAAGATCACGCGGGCGGGCATCCGGCTGCCGCGCGGCCAAGCGGCTCAGACTTTCATCACCGTGGTCAACAATCCGGATCAGACCCACACCACCCCGCAGATTCTCGGCACCATCCGCACGCCGGGAGCAACGCTGTTCAGTTGGGACGTGGCGATTCAAAAGGCGCGCACGGCGGTGTTCTTCTCCGATGACACGCGGGCCTTCTCCTGCCGCACGGTCGGGTTTCTCGCGCAACAATTTTTTCCGCCCGGGATTGTCAACACATCGCCGGGGCCGTTCTACGGGTTGCAGGAACTGTTCTCGCTGGTGCCGGTGGGCCTCACCAATCCTTTGAACCGCGCCATCTTGACCAACGCGCTCACCGCTCCGAATCCAAACCTCACCAACGGCATCACGATTTTTCCCGGCGGCTTTCCGCTCTACCGCAATGGCGTGCTCATCGGCGCGATTGGCGTGAGCGGCGACGGCATTGATCAGGACGACATTATCGCGGCGGCGGGCACGGTGGGTTTTCTGCCGCCGGGCAGCATCCGCGCTGACAACATGGAGTATCGCGGCGCGCGCCTGCCCTACGCCAAGTTTCCGAGGAACCCGGATTTGTAACGTGCCCCCGGCGTCCCGCCGGGTGGAACTGTGGAAAAGTTCCGGCGCACCTCGCAAGTTCCAGAACGCTGAGGCAACGGGTCTTTAGCCGGAACCATGCAGTTGAAAAGACCGGGGAGCACAGCCGCCCCGGCTGTAGTTCAGCGCGCCCCCGCGCTGAACCCGACGCGCGGGACCGCACCAAACGGTGAGTGTTTTCCGGCGCCCTCCGTGGGCCGCGAGGCGCGGCCCACGGCGCCCGGGGCGGGCGCGGTCCCGCGATCAACTGCATGGTTCCGGCTTAGAGCGCACTGTGCAGTTGAGTTACGCTTGTCGTTACTGAACCTGACCCGGCAGGATGCCGGGGGCACGTTGCGGCGCTATCGCGCCGTTACTTTGGCCGGCCCCACCTCCCGCAGCGGCGGATGGTAGCTGTGGCAGAACGAGCAGTTGCTCGGAACTTTCCCCTTCGGGCTGTGGCACTCGATGCACGCGGCCTTCGACGGCATGATGGCGTCCGCCGTGTCCTTGCTCTGTGGTGCGGCGTGGCACTTCACGCACGCCACGGTCGTGTGTTTGGAATGATCAAAATGCGCGCGCACCATCCAGCGGTCCGGCAAGGATGGACGCGTGATGGTCGGCGCAGCATTGGCGTTCGCCTGCACTTCGTGGCACTTCGCGCAGCCGTCAAACTTCGCGCGCCCGTCCGGACTCTGGCGCGAGGCGGTGAAGAAAACTTGCTGCTCCAGATTCGTGCCGTCCACGAACTGCGTGCGCAACCGTTGCATCTGTTGCGTCACGAACTCATCCGCCTGCGCCGCTGACTTGCTGGCATCTCTTTTCGCCAGTTCACCGTAATGCGAAGGCAGGCTGCGCAGGAACGCACGCACATGCTCGGCGCGGCCGTGCGGCAGCGTGAGCTGCGGATTCACCTCGTCAAATTGAAGATCGTGACACACACGGCAGTTTTTCTCGTAGGAAACTTTCTGGAAGAACGCGCCGCCCGCCGCCGGCTGATGGCAGAACCGGCAGTCCATCGCCCGCCCGCCGGGTAGCAGCGGAATGTCATTCGTCTGCACCAGATGGCGGTGATGGTTGAACTTGAGCGTGTTCGTCTCGCGCAGTTTTTCTGCGACGACGCGGAACTCAGGATGGTCCTCCGAAAAACTTTTGAAAACCGCCGTGAAGCCATTCGCCGGGCGCGGTGACTTGAGAACATTCCACCCCGTGTCAGGACGGTAATCGAACACCGCCGCCGCCAGCGTCTTTCCCTTTTCAGCCGAGGCCGTCATCTCGTGCGCGTCGCCGTGGCAGCGGAAGCATTGCGCGTCGCCGGGCGGCGACATCGGCCCGCTGCTCAGATGCTCTTGATGGCAGGTCGTGCAGGAGCGGTCGCTCACGACATTGGGCTGATGAAACGAATGGCGCGCGTGGCAGGTCTCGCAGCGCGCATCAATGTCCGTGTTGGTGAATTTGAATTTCGCTCCACCCACTAGGCGGCTCACCGGCTCATGGCACTGCGCGCAGTCGTTGGCGAATTGCGCGTGATGCTGCGAGATGGGGCCGGGGTTGTACATCGTCTCGCGCCCGCCGAAGTAGAGCCACGCCATCGCCGCCGTGCCGAGCAGCGAGACGATCAAAATGGTGAGGAAACGCAGGCGGCGCCAGTAATGGGGCTTGCGGAAATAATCGAGGTTGCCCTTGAAGCGCTGGGCGATCTGTTTTTGCGTGCCTCGATTCAGCGGCATGATGGCAGTGCGTTGTTTGGATTAACCGGCGCGAGTAGAGCAGGAACCGGCGGGCAGTGGAACAGGAAAGGCGGTGGCTGAACTCAACCGTCTCTTTCTTGTCCGAGGCAAAGTTTTGCACGCGAAGGCTCAAAGGCGCAAAGACACGGAACGAGCGGAGCCAGGCAGGAAATATCGTTTTATGAAAGCCCGCCCAATGCTACCGTCCGCCCATGAAAGCTTACGACGAAGCCATTGAGTTCATCGCGGGCGGCCCCAGTGTGCGGCGCGTGGCGGACTTTCAAGCCTCCCCAAAAACCAAGGCACGCGTCGAACTCCTCATTCGCAAGGAAAAAACCGACGGACTGACCACGGGGGAAAAATCCGAGTTGGACGACTTCATGGCGTTGGAACACCTCATGCGTCTCGCCAAGGCGCGGGCGCGCGGACATCTCGCGCATGGGTAGCCGAATCAGCGCGGCCTTGCGGCGGCAGGTCGAGCGGCGCGCGGGATTCCTCTGCGAGTATTGCCTCATCCATGCGGCGGACACCTACGTTGGCTGCCAGGTGGACCACATCATCAGCGAAAAACACGGCGGCCCCACCACGTCCGCAAACTTGGCGCTCGCCTGTTCCTGCTGCAACCGCCAGAAAGGCAGTGACGTTGGCTCCTTGGACAAGGCGGGCGGGAAATTCATCCGGCTGTTCCATCCGCGCACCGATTCATGGAGCGAACATTTCAGGCTCGTGGGCGTGCGCATCACCTGGCGGACGACCATCGGCGAGGCCACGGTGCGCCTGCTCAAGTTCAACGACCCGATGCGGATCGCGGAACGCACCCTCCTCAAGCGCCACGGGAAATATCCCAGCCCGGCGGCGCAGAAAAAAATCAAGGCGGGCTGACGGGCATGGCTGCGGGTGCTCCGGACAAGAAGTTTGAATGCGCCAGTCAAAAAGTTATTGATGGCAAAACCACCTCCGGCGGCTAATTTCCCGCAACATGGAAACGGCCCTCGAACATAGGCTCGAAGAGTTGGAAAGGGAGGTCGCGGAATTGAAGCGACGAGTCGCCAAACGTCCGCTCGTCATCCGGGACTGGCGGCGGGCGGCGGGCATGTTGGAAGACAATGCGTGGTCGCGTGAAGCCGACCAACTCGGCGAAGAATGGCGGCGCTCCCAAACCAAACCGTGAGCCGCAATGCTCGTCCTCGACACCGACCATCTCACTGAACTCGGCTACCGCACCGGGCCGGGACTCCGGCTGGAAACCAGGCTTCATCAAACCAAACAAGACACCGTCATCACCGTGGTCACGGCGGAGGAGGCCATGAAAGGCCGGCTGGCCCGACTCGCCGTCACGAGCGACGTGGCGGAACAGGTGGCCGGCTACCAGCACTTCGCGCGCACCATCCAGTTCGTGGCCGAGTTCACGCTGTTGCCGTGGGATGATGAATCCGCCGCGCGCTTCAAAGACTTTCGCCGCCAGGGCATCCGCATTGGAACCGCCGACCTCAAAATTGCCTGCATCGCCATTGAGCACGACGCGCTGCTGCTAACCCGCAACACGGTGGACTTCGCCAAAGTACCGGGCCTGCGTTTCGAGGACTGGCTGGTGTGACGAGAGGAGCGCGCCCTGCCGTTCCATCCGGCGGTTGACCTTGTGCTACCCGTGGCGGACATCCGCTCCTTCGTAAAATGGGGGTGGTGCGGAATCAAAAACCTTCTCAGCGCATGGATTCTCCGGTTTGTGAAATGACGCCACACGCCGAGGCCTGAAAGGCCGTCATTCGATAGCCCAGGGCGAAGCCCTGGGTTGCGAGTTTGGTTTGAACCAAGCCCTGAAAGGGCGGAACTCGGCGGGTTCACGCGGAACGAGTTGCGCCCTTTCAGGGCTTGGTTCGTTTTCCGATTTGTTCCCAGGGCTTGGCCCTGGGCTGTCGAATTGCGCCCCGTTGGGGCTGGGGAAACAGCGCGACCTCACGCGGCTTCGTAAAATGGCCGCGGCACGGAAGCAAAAACCTTCACAGCGCATGGATTCTCCGGTTTGATGAAAGGCGTGAAAGCAAACGGCGTAATTGAACAGCAGGGCCTCAACCCGGCATGTACTCGCTGCGACCGAATTCCGAGTTAGGCGACATGAACGCTCAGAACCTCAAAACGATTTTGCAGCGGTTCGGCATTACTCTCGGTGTTGTCGGATTTGCTCTTATCATTTTAGTTGTCCTCATGTTGGCTGGATACGTCCCGAACCTTCAGGATATTTCCCACTACGTTTGGTTGGTTCTGCTGGGCGGATATTTCATCTACCTTGCCCTTGCCTTGCACCGTCGCTTCTCGCCGAGTGTGGTTCATCAGCTTCTGTCCGTCGTCACTGCCTGCGTGGCGGCTATCATGGTCATTCTCATCATGCAGTCCGGCATTGGCGGGCGTATTCTGCGAGCGGCAGTAGCGATATTGTGCTTCTTTGTTGTCGCGGTGATTTACAAATTGCTTTTGAGATGGATCGGGCGAGTGGCTTTCGCTAAGGAGATTGTTGAGTGACACCGTCGCCTATTGATCAGGCAGCACAGCACATGACACCCCTCGCTGAAATCCATCTCTCGGCCACGCAGGCGCTGTGGCCGTTGCTCGCGGCCTTCGCCGTGATCGTCGGCTTTGTCGTGTGGGCCTATGGGCGCACGGCGGGTTCTGCGGCGGTGCGTTCGGTTTGCACGGCGTTGAAAATCATCGGCATCGCGGCGCTCTTGCTCTGCCTGCTCGAACCGCTCTGGAGCAAGCAGCGCGTGAAGCCGGGCGCGAACTTTTTCGTGGTGCTCGCGGACAACAGCCAGGGGCTGCAAATCCATGACAAGGGTGCGGCCCAATCGCGCGGCGCGGTGATGAAGAAGCTGCTCGCGGAAGACGCCGCCAAGTGGCAGCCCGTGCTGGCCGAGAGTTTCCAGTTGCGCCGCTACACGTTCGACGCGCGGCTTCAGCCGGTGAGCGAATTCGGCGAGTTGGATTTCAACGGCGGCGCGTCGGCGTTGAACACGGCGTTGAAGAATATTGCCGAGCGCTATCGCGGCCAGCCGCTCGCGGGCGTGCTGCTCTTCACGGACGGCAATGCGACCGACCCCGGCGTGGCGCTGGACACGGCGGGGCTGCCGCCGATTTACAGCGTGGTGTCCGGCAGCGACGACGTGCCGCGCGATCTCTCGGTGCAAAAAGTCGCGGTGAGCCAGACGGCCTTCGAGGACGCGCCCGTGACGATTCAGGCCGACGTGGCCGCGAACGGCTACGCCGGCGAGGAAATCGTGGCGGAACTGCTCGATGCTTCCGGCAAGAAAGTGGAAGAACAGAAACTGCGCGCGGCCAGCGGCGAACAATCACTGGTGTTCCGCTTCAAACTCAAGCCCACCGAGCGCGGGCTGAATTTTTACCAGGTGCGCGCCATTTCATCCGCCGCGCGGGGCAATCCCACGAACGTCGCGCTGACGGCCGAGGCGACTCTGGCGAACAACTCGCACGCCGCCGTGGTGGATCGCGGGCGCGGGCCGTATCGCGTGCTTTACGTGGCGGGCCGGCCGAACTGGGAGTTCAAGTTCCTCAACCGCGCGCTCACGGACGACGACCAGATCCAACTGGTCGCGCTCATCCGCATCGCCAAGCGCGAGCGGAAGTTTGAGTTCGTGGGACGCCAGGGCGAGCAGAGCAACCCGCTCTTTCGCGGCTCGGGCCTCACGAACGAAAACACGGAGCGTTACGACCAGCCCGTGCTGGTGCGCCTGAACACGAAGGATGAGTTTGAGTTGCAGGGCGGTTTTCCGAAGACCGCCGAGGAGTTGTATCAATACAACGCCATCGTTCTCGACGATCTCGAAGCGGAGTTTTTCACACGCGACCAGATGACGCTGGTGCAGAAGTTCGTCAGCGAGCGCGGCGGCGGGTTGCTGATGCTCGGCGGCGCGGAGTCGTTCCGCGAAGGGAAGTTCGCCCGCACGCCCATTGGCGACATGCTGCCCGTCTATCTCGACCGCAACGAAACGGCGCGGCCCAGCGGCTCGCTTAAACTGTCGCTCACCCGCGAAGGCACGTTGCAGCCCTGGATTCGCCTGCGCGACAACGAGACCGACGAACGCGCGCGGATGAACGCCATGCCGGGCTTCGAGGTCTTGAACACCGCGACGAGCATCAAGCCCGGCGCGAGCGAACTGGCGCGGGTCACGGACGCGCAGGGGCGCAACTTCCCGGCCCTCGTCTCGCAGCGTTTCGGCGGCGGGCGCACGGCGGCGTTGCTCATCGGCGACATGTGGCGCTGGGGTTTCCGCGACGAGGCGATGCGCAAGGACATGGACAAGGCGTGGCGGCAGATGATGCGCTGGCTCGTGACGGATGTGCCGAACCGTTTTGAGACGCGCGTCGAGCCGAAGGAATCTTCGGACACGGTGTCGTTGCAAATCCGCGCGCGGGAGAAAAATTTTCAACCGCTGGACAACGCTTCCGTGGAACTGATGGTGACGCCCATCGAGAGCGGCGTCAGCGCCACGAACTCGACCAACTTCGTGAAGATCAAAGCCGACGCTGCTACTGAGCCGGGCGTGTACGAAGCGACCTTCATTGCGCGCAAAGCTGGCGCGTATCGCGTCGATGCCATCGTGTCCGACGCGAACGGCGCGGAAGTTGGTCGCGCTGAAGGAGGCTGGACCAGCGATCCGGCGGCGGAAGAATTTCGTTCGTTGAAGCCAAACCGCGCCTTCCTCGCCACGCTGGCCAAGCAAACTGGCGGTGAAATCGTTGCGCCCGGCGCGCTGGAGTCCTTCGCCAAAGCGCTGCCGAATAAGAAAGCGCCGATCATGGAGAGCACCGCCATCCCGCTCTGGCACACGCCCGCGATGTTCCTGTTCGCCCTCGCCTGCTTCGTCGCCGAGTGGGGCGTGCGGCGGGTGAAAGGATTGCCGTGAACCAGTCTTGGGCATCAGGCCTGAAAGGCCGTCATTCGATAGCCCAGGGCAAAGCCCTGGGTGCGATCCGTTTTTTGTTTCAAGCCCTGAAAGGGCGTCACAGGCCCGCGCGCGAACATCTTGTGTCGCCCTTTCAGGGCTTGGGAATTTCTGGCTTTGTTCCCAGGGCTTTGCCCTGGGCTGTCGAATTGCGCCCCGTCGGGGCTGGGACTCTGTCGCTCGGAGTGATGATGATGAAATTCCGCCGTTGTTTTCTCGGCTCCCATGTGTGGCTCCCGTTGTTCGCGCTCGCTGTGTTGTTGCCCTGCTCCGCCAGTGCCCAAAACAACACCAACAAACCCACGCTCATCGTCATTGCCGGTGCGGGCGGCGAAGATGATTTTGGGAAAGTCTTCGTCGAGGCCGCGCAGTCCTGGAAAAAAGCGGCCGAAAAAGCTGACGTGAACCTCGTCGAGATTGGCACGACCGACGCGAACGCGACGAACGACCTCGACCTCTTGCGCGCCGCGCTGGCCAAGGAACCGACCAACACGCTCGCCGAACTCTGGATCGTGCTGCTCGGCCACGGCACGTTCGATGGACGCGAGGCCAAGTTCAATCTGCACGGGCCAGACCTCTCCGCATCCACGCTCTCGAATCTCTTGTTCGGGTTCCGTCGCCCCGTCGCCATCATCAACGCCGCGCCGAGCAGCGCGCCGTTCATCAAGGCGCTGGCGCGCAAGGGTCGCGTCATCGTCACCGCCACACGCAGCGGTTCGGAGGAAAATTACACGCGCTTCAACCGCTACATCTCGCAGGCCATCGCCGACCCCGAAGCCGATCTCGACAAGGACGGCCAGACCTCGCTGCTCGAAGCTTTCCTGATGGCCTCGCGCCGCGTGACCGAGTTCTACAAGAGCGAAGGCCGCCTCGCCACCGAGCACGCCCTGCTCGACGACAACGGCGACGGCTTCGGTGTGCAGGCCGACTGGTTCCGCGGCATCCACGCCGTGAAGAAGGCCGCGAACAATGCCGCGCTCGACGGCACCCGCGCGCACCAATGGCACCTCGTCCGCAGCAAAGAAGATCAAAAGCTCACGCCCGAGCTACGCCAGAAGCGCGACGCGTTGGAACTGGAAATCGGCAAGCTGCGCGAGCAGAAGGCCAAGATGAACGAGGACGAATATTACCAGCAGCTCGAAGCATTGCTCACGAAACTCGGCGAGATCGAACTGACGAACGAGGCCGGCCCCGGAGGGGCCAAACGTGAATAGCCCCGGATGAAATCCTGGGTGGCGATGTTGGAATCAACATCGACCACGGGGGGGCAAACCGTTGCGTGTGAGAAGACCTCGGGTTCAACCCCTTCAGGGTTGATGAATTCATCTTCGCCCATTACGCCGGGTTTCACCCGGGGCTTTTCACATTCAATCGCTCCGCGATTGGGAACTGGAAATGCCTCACGCCAAGGTCGCGAAGGACGCAAAGGGGATGAAGACATTGGTTTTCTTCGCGCCCTTTGCGGCCTTGGCGTGAGGAAAATCAGAGCCTCGTCATCTCGTCTCCTACGAGAGCTTGTAGAACTTCACCGCGTTCCCACCGAGGAACTTCTCCTGCACCGCCGCCGGAAACTGTTTGAAGTAATCCGCCGCCAGTCCGTGAACTTGCTCGTAGCTCCCGGCCAACAAACACACCGGCCAGTCGGAGCCGAACATCACGCGGTCTTCGCCGAAAGCCTCGAACACCACGTCGAGATACGGGCGGAAGTCTTCTTTCTTCCAGTCCTTTAACTTTGCCTCCGTGACCATGCCGGAGATTTTGCACGCCACGTTCTTGTGCTTCGCAAGTTCGCGGAGGTCGTCCTTCCACGGCTGCATCATACCGGCGCGAATCATTGGTTTGGCGATGTGGTCCAGCACGAAGCGTTGATGCGACAACTTCTCCACGACTTTGACGGACGACGGCAGGTGCTTGGGAAAGAGCAGCAGGTCGTAGGTGAAATCGAAGGCGTGCAGCGCGCTGAGTCCGCGCAGAAACTCCGGCTTCAACATGAAGTCCGCCGCCTCGCTCTGCACCCCATGCCGCACGCCGACGAACTTCTTGTGCTTCGAGAGCGCGGCCAGATCGTCCTCGACCTTCTCCGACTGCAAATCCACCCAGCCGACGACGCCCTTGATGAACGGCGACTTGTCCGCGAGTTCCAGCAGCCATCGTGATTCTTCGAGCGACTGCCGCGCCTGCACGGCGACGGAGCCATTGATGCCGACCTTCGCCGCCTCGCGCTCCAGGTCGGCAGGCAGCCAGTCGCGTTGGAGCGGCGTGCCCTTGCCAATCCACGGATACTCGGCTTCCGAGTACTTCCAAAAATGCTGGTGCGAATCGATGTGCATGAGGGCGGGATTTAGCCACGGATTGAACACGGATGAAACACGGATGATGGAAAAAATCCGTGTTCAACCTAATCTCCGCAATTGAAGTAGTGGTGGAGGCAGGGTTTGGTCAATAACATCAGGGGTGATGAACCCTTCGGCCGCACTGGTTTCTCTTCACCTGACGGGTGAAGGCAACGACGACATTGCCTT
>Ga0163150_10007694_pt1 | contig 12558 bp, 11 predicted proteins | sample OliLakLV19P2IB_FD_148628 | JGI IMG/M metagenome (GOLD analysis project Ga0163150, IMG submission 148628) | Freshwater microbial mat bacterial communities from Lake Vanda, McMurdo Dry Valleys, Antarctica - Oligotrophic Lake LV.19.P2.IB | ecosystem: Environmental > Aquatic > Freshwater > Lake >...
GATGAAATTCAACCTTGCCAGACGCCTCGTTACACATTGAGGGAACGGGCGAGGGCGCGTGGGGATGCAAGTTCGTGATCGTCGCAACACGTGACCTTCCCGAGAACTCGCGGATCATTCTTGACGCAGCGTTCGTGCCAACTTCCGGTGGCGAGGCGGTACAAGCGGTCGACAGGTTCACCCGTCTTCGTCCGCACCTCCCCGGCGCGCAGACAGTTATCTACGACACCGCGCTGCGCGGCAAACACCACCAACACCTCATGCGCGAACCCGGACTGATGACTATCAATCGGGTGACCGCGGCTGCGGAAAGACGCAAGCGGATTGAGAAATCCACGTTCGTCGAAACCAAAACTGTCGGCACGGTGAACGGGCCGCGAGAAGTGAAACTGTTTGCCCGTGGCGGTCAGATCGGCGTCAGCGAACTCACCGACACCGGAGAACTCACATTCATTCCGCTTGATCGGATCCGCACCCATCGCACACAGTCGCAGACCGGCAGCTACCGCTGGTACAACGACTACCGCGTCCCCGACGGCCTTGGGACAGTGACCGTGCGCTTGCACGGCAACGACGAAGACCGCGCACGCAAGTTCAACCGCACCGAAAACGTGCGCCCCATCCCGAACGGCGACCCCGATTTCGAACGCCTCTACCGGTGACGCAACGATGCCGAAAGCATCAACCGCCACCTCGACGACACCCTCTGGCTCCGCCGAGCCCACAGCGTCGGCCACCGCCGTCAAACACTGAACCTGCTGACATACGGGCTGGGCATCAACGCGATCGCGCTGCACCTGAATCGCCAGCGCCACGCACCACCAATCGCCGCCTGACCGCGCGCAAGCAGGCATTACGGAGTTGAGGCGCGCACCCAACAGCGCAATCTGACCGCCGCCACCTCGATTAGCGCAGCAGCGACCCTGACCTCGGCCGATACGATTCTTCGCCGAGTGCCGGCCAACACAAAGGCGGGGTTTTCTTCCACCTTTTCGACCGGTCTCGCTCCTCTAGCTCAATGGTTAGAGCAGTGGACTTTTAATCCATTGGTTCAGGGTTCGAGTCCCTGGGGGAGCACTGCTCAATTTTTCGTGGTCCGTCAATACGCTGACACGGTGAAATCCGCATCGCCCGGTCCCTTGACGATGTTCGGGCGTGCGGCGTTTTTGAAATGCCCGCACTGCGGGTCTCGCCGGACGTTCATCCGCCGATGGTTCGGGCGCTACGAACGATGCCGCACGTGTGGCATTCGCTGGAATCGCGAGCAGGGCACCGAGCTCGGCGCGATTGCGCTCAACTGCGCTTTAACTTTCCTGGCGCTTGCAGTTGGGATGGTTATCGCCTTCGTAGCGACGTCGCCCGACTTCCCAGTGTTCGCGATGACGGTCGGGTTCATGGGCGGCGCGATCGTGCTGCCGTTGTTGCTCTACCCATTCACGAACACGCTGTGGCTCGCGGTCGACCTAGCGGCGCACAAACCCGAGGACAAGGAACTCGCTGAGGCGGCAGACGCAATCGTCAGCGCGTCGGCGATCGAAGCGGTGCGACTCTAACGGCGCGAGACTGACGATCGTGAGCTACCAACACGTCATCGTCGAGCCGGACGGACCCTTTACGACGATCACCCTCAATCGGTCCGAGAAGCGCAACGCTCTCGCACTCGACGTCATGATTGAACTGACGCAAGCGTTCCGCGACGTTGCAGCCACGGATGCAATCGGCGTTGTGCTCGCGGCCAACGGCCCTGTGTTCTCCGCCGGACACAACTTCGGCGACATGGTCGACACTTCACTCGCCGACGCGACCCACCTCTTCGACGTGTGCACCGAGATGATGGACACGGTGCAATCTGTGCCCCAGGTCGTGATTGCACGCGTGCACGCTCTCGCGACCGCTGCCGGCTGTCAGTTGGTGGCGACATGCGACCTTGCTGTGGCCGCCGAGTCAGCAGCCTTCGCGATCCCTGGTGGAAAGGGCGGCCTGTTCTGCCATACGCCGCTGGTCGCGGTGGCTCGCAACATCAGCCGTAAACGCGCGATGCAGATGGCGCTCACCGGCGATCCGATCACGGCCGCCACCGCAGCCGAGTGGGGGCTGATCAACCTCGCCGTTCCCGACGCCGAGTTGCACACCGCGACTCACGAGCTGCTCGCGCGCGCCACTCGTGGCAGCGTGCTGAGCAAAGCGCTCGGCAAGCGTGGCTTCTACGCGCAGGTTGGCCTCGATCAACCGGCGGCCTACGAGCACGCCATCGAGATGATGGCGCAAGCGGCCACTGGCCCGGATGCGCAAGAAGGCATCGCTGCCTTCCTCGAAAAGCGCAAGCCCAACTTCACAGGGCAGGCCTCCACGTTGTAGCCGGATACCCCTAGGGGGTACACTGTCACCGTGGCTATCACGAAGACTCCCCCCGGCTACTCCGGCGATAAGCAACACGTGATGGCGCGCTTGCGCCGAGTTGAGGGGCAGATTCGCGGACTGCAACGAATGGTCGAGACCGACACATACTGCATCGACATCCTCACGCAGGTCGCCGCTGCCAGTAAGGCGTTGCAGGGCGTCGGGTTACACCTCCTCGACGAACACTTGCAGCACTGTGTTGCTGGCGCCGCCGCGAGTGGCGACACCAAACGCACCGATGCCCTCGTACATGAAGCCACCAAAGCCGTCGAAAGGATGCTGCGCGCATGAATACGAATACGAGTAACACAGATGCAAGTAACACGACTCTGTTGGTTCCAGGCATGACCTGCGGTCACTGCGAAGCGGCGGTGAAGGCCGAGGTCGGCAAAGTCGCAGGCGTCACCGACGTCGTTGTCGATCTCGAGACCAAGCTCGTCACCGTGAGCGGCGTCGCGGTGGATCACGCGGCGCTGGTCAACGCAATAGACGAAGCTGGCTTCGAGGTCGGCTGAACGATGGCCGGCCAGCGAGTGAGCAGCGACCACACGGTGAGCAAGCGATTGGGTTCGTTCGCGCTCGTCCTCGCCGGTACCTTCGGCACGGCCTACGCGCTCGGAGAACGGCTGCCCGGTCACGATCATTCCGGGGGCTCGACGCACGATCACGGCCAGGGCAGTGCAAGGTCGCCGATTGCGCCGGCCTTCGAGATGGCTGGTTATCAACTCGTCACTGAGCAGGTCGACGCGAGCAGCGCGACGTTTCACCTTCTCGATCCACATGGCGACGCCGTGAAAGACTTCGCGCAGGCTCATGGCGCCTTGCTGCACGTGGTCCTAGTTCGTCCAGACCTCAGTGGCTTTCAACACGTGCACCCTGCAATCAGTGCGGATGGGTCGTGGACGGTAACGATCAACGAACCGGGTCAATGGCACGTGGTCTTCGAGTCGACACCGATCGCCGACGGTGCGCCTCTGACGCGACCCATTGTCGTCAGCGTCGATCTCGACGACGACACCGTTATCGACGCTGTTCCATTGCCGCCGGTGGACGACGTTGTTGAGGTCGATGGCCTACTCGTCGCGCGCACTGGATTCGTCTTCACTGTCACAAACGCCGATGGCACCACCGCCGACAATCTCGAGCCGTACCTCGAACAGGTCGCACACCTCATTGCATTTCGCGAAGGGGATCTGGCGTTCACTCACTTTCACCCGTTCGATGGCCCCGGTGGAACATTCGACTTTGGCCAGGGTGGCTCCGAGTCCGGTAGGTACCGAGTGTTTCTGCAGTTCGGTCACGCTGGCTCGGTAGTGACTGTGCCCTTCACGGTGGTGATCCCATGACCGGGACCCTGAACGACGTGATGGACGAAATGCCGAACGACACACTCGAACACGTTGACCTGCAACTGACCGGCATGACCTGCGCGGCGTGTGCTGGCCGGATCGAGAAGAAGCTCAACAGACTCGAAGGCGTCACCGCGACCGTCAACTACGCGACCGAGCGGGCGACTATCGCCTTCGAGCCAACGACAGCCGACACTGCGAAGTTGATCGCGACGGTGCAGTCGATCGGTTACGACGCGGCCCTGCCGTCGGTGATCGACGACCCCGACAACGATCCAGCCGTGAAACGGCTTGCGGATCTACATCGCCGCCTTGTCGTTGCCATCGTGCTCGGCGTTCCGGTGCTGTTGCTGTCGATGGTTCCGCCGTTGCAATTCCGCACCTGGCAATGGGTCGCGCTCGCTCTAGCAACGCCGGTCGCGGTCTGGTCGGCATGGCCGTTCCATCGCGCCGCGTGGCGCAATCTTCAGCAGGCGGAAGCGAGCATGGACACGCTCATCGCTGTCGGGGTCATCGCTGCGTATGGTTGGAGCCTTTACGCACTAGTTGCAACACCGGCTGGCGATCTCGGAATGACGATGCCGATGTCGTTGGTACCTAATCGCGGCGACAGCCATCATCTGTATCTCGAGGTAGCCAGCACGACTGTCGCCTTGATTCTCGCTGGCCGCTGGTTCGAGGCGCGCTCGAAGCGACGGGCCGGCGGCGCACTACGCGCGCTGCTCGCGCTCGGCGGCGACACTGCCAACGTGCTGCTGCCCGACGGCAACGAACAGCAACGTCCTGGTAGCGAGTTGCGAGTCGGCGATCGCTTTGTCGTGCGGCCCGGCGAGCGCATCGCCACCGACGGCGAGGTCGAAGAAGGCGAAGCGGCCGTCGATGTCAGCTTGGTCACCGGCGAGAGCGTGCCCTTGGAAGTGAAGCCCGGCAGCGCAGTGACTGGTGCGACGATCAACACCAATGGCCGCCTCGTCGTGCGCGCAACACGTGTCGGCGCCGACACTGCGCTGGCACAGATGGCGCGACTCGTTCAGGCCGCGCAATCGGGTCGCGCCCCGGTGCAACGCCTTGCCGATCGCGTCTCGGCCGTCTTCGTGCCGGTGGTCATCGTGCTGGCGGCGGCCACGCTCGGGTTTTGGTTCGCGCGCACCAACAGCATCGCCGATGCGATGACACCAGCGGTTGCGGTGTTGATCATCGCCTGTCCGTGTGCGCTGGGGTTGGCAACGCCGACGGCACTTCTTGTCGGAACCGGACGCGGCGCACAAATGGGAATTCTCATCAAGGGTCCCGAGATCTTGGAGAGCACACGCCGCGTCGACACGATCGTGCTCGACAAAACCGGCACCATCACGACCGGCGAGATGCAAGTCGTGGATGTTCAAGTCCAGGCGCAATTTGCGCGAGGTGATGTGCTGGCGTTGGCCGCCGCCGTCGAAGCCGGCAGCGAGCACCCCATCGCCGCAGCAATCGTGCGCGCGGCCCGCGCGGAGGGGCTCGAGCTGCCGACAGCGACAGCTTTCGTCTCGTCAGCAGGTGTCGGCGTTCGCGCGACGGTGAACGGCGATGTCGTCGAAGTGCGCCGAGCAGCCGCGGCTGGCGCAATGCCGGGCACCGTCGTCGACGTGATACGCGGCGGCGAACTGGTCGGCACCATCGCCGTTGCCGACACCGTGAAGCCGACCAGTCAATCGGCCATTGTCCAACTGCATCGACTTGGTCTCGACACGTATCTATTGACCGGCGACAACGAGGCCACTGCGCTGGTGGTTGCCGAAACCGTCGGCATCCGCGCCGAGAATGTCGTCGCCGGGGTCGTGCCCGCTGAAAAGGTCGCGACGATTCAACGCTTGCAAGCCGAAGGCAAGGTGGTCGCGATGGTTGGCGACGGCGTGAACGACGCGGCAGCGTTGGCGCAGGCCGACCTCGGCATTGCCATGGGCACCGGCACCGATGCCGCAATCGAAGCGAGCGATCTCACGCTGCTGCGCGCGGACCTGCACGCGGCCGCCGACGCGATTCGGCTCAGTCGACGAACCCTCAACGTGATCAAGGGCAACCTGTTCTGGGCGTTCGCCTACAACGTGGCTGCAGTGCCGCTTGCGATGTCGTGGAGGCTGTCGCCGCTGGTGGCTGGCGGAGCGATGGCCTTCAGCAGTGTCTTCGTAGTCAGCAACAGCCTGCGCTTGCGTCGCTTCACCGCGACATGACTGAGCCCGTCCCACTGCGGCCAGTTTCGGTGCTGTTCGTCTGCTTGGGCAACATCTGTCGCTCGCCCGCCGCGCACGCAGTCGCCGAGACCTTGCGTGCTGGCGGTGAGTTTGCTCGCTTCGACTCGGCAGGCACGGGTGACTATCACGTCGGCGAATTGCCGAACCCGATGTCGTCGACCGAAGGCACGTTGCGTGGGCACCGGGTGGACCACATCGCCCGCCAGGTGCACCCGGACGACTTTCGACAGTTCGACCTGATTATCGGAATGGACGCGCACAACATGCAGGATCTCGAGCGCCTGCGCGGCGGCGTAGATGCGCGCGAGAGCGTGTATCGCGAGTTGGAGCCGGTGCAACTACAACTGCTTCGTCGATGGGATGCACTCGCTGCACCCGACGATGAAGATCTCGCCGATCCGTGGGGTCAACCGGCGAATGCGTTTCGTGCGATGTACGACGTGGTCGAGCGCACTGTGCCGCGACTGTTGGATCACCTGCAGTCGCTGCATCGCGCTGCTCGCTGAACAGGTTGAGCGACTACGCAGCCAGCACTGCCTCGCGCAGGCGGCCGACGGCGGCATCGCGGTGGTAACGCAGAGTGCGTTCGCTGATCTGTAGTTGTTTGGCTGCCTCTGCCGAGCTTGCCCCGTTGGCGAGCAGCGTCAACAGCTCGAGGTCGTGATCGGTCAACGAATGCGAGCGCGCCTCGGCGATGATGTCGGCGAGTTCCAGAATCGGCTCGATCGTCTCTAGGTACTCGACCGCGGTGTCGAGCGAGCGCGGCTCGATGAACTGGTGAACCAGCATTCGCCGACTCGACCGACGAAACGCCGCGTATTCGCTGTCGCGCAACAGGTTGGCGACGAGGTGGCGCGGCCGTCGCTCGAACGGGAACTCGCGGATCACGACCCACGCCGCTGATACCAACTCGTCGAACGCCTCGTTCGATCCGCCAGCGCGACGCGGACCCCAGCAGCGCGACCGCGAGATCAGCCCGGGCAGCAGCCGTTGCAGCACGACGCGGCCGGCGACCTCGTCGGACTGGGCCGCAGTCAGCAACCGCGCAACGACCTCGTTGCCGTTGCCGTTGCCGTTGCTCGCGGCCGCAGCTGCAGCTGCAGCGCGGGCGGCGGGGGTCGCCCAATAGTCGGTGGCGGCGATGATCTGATCGAGATTGTCGAACGGCACGCCGAGCGACCAGCCGCGGGCTCGGCGCAACACAGTGGGGCGATCACGAAGCAATTGCCACTCGCTTTGCAGTCGTACGAGTAGGGGACGGTTGGTGTACAGGGGAAGGGAAGTGTTCATGTGGGCAGCGTCCGCGCGAGCCCTCACAGGGGGTCTCACAGCTCGGCTCACAGCGCCCACGAATTGCCAAAATTGATCGGCCGATGTGCCCAGTCGATGCGATGGATGACCGCACCTCGAATGGCTGGATTGGCGTTTGGCGCAGCGGCCCCGACGCTGGTTGCGCGATCGAGTTGCCAGTGGGGCGGCACCTACTTGGCCGGGCGCACACCGCCGGGTTGCGCTGCGACGACCACACATTGCAGCCGCACCAGGCGTTGATCGATGTTGCCGCTGACGGCACCGTCCACCTCACGCAACTGACGGGCCGCACTCCAATCCGCATCGACGGTCGCGCGGTCGATCTTCAGTCGCAGGATTCCGCCGCGGAACTCAGCGACGGGTCGGTAGTGGAAGTCGGCGCCAGCAGCTTGGTGTTGCTCGAGAATCGCGTTGGCATCGGGCCTGCACATGTGTGCGATGGCGCCGTCGTGCGTGGACCGCGGGCGGTCTCCGTGCTTGAAACAAACGAGTTGCCGGTGCCAGGTGCACCCCCCACTTGCGATGAAAGCAGTGGCGGCCTGCTGCCCGCGCTGTTGGGACTCGCTGGCGCCGGCGTGATCGCGACCATTCTGCGGCAGCCAATGTTCCTGCTCTTCGGGGCGCTTGGCGCGACCGTCGCGATCGGTAGTTGGGTTGCCCAGCGCGTCGCTGCGACTCGCAGATTTCGCATGGCGACCGCCGAGCACGTGTTGGCGCAGACGGCACACGAGCAACATCTCGAACGCGAACACGCGGCCTTTCGTCGCCATCTACTCACTTCTGTTCCCACGGCAGCGACGGCCGTTCGGACTCTCGTAGAGCGAGGGCTCTCACTGTGGACGCGGCGAGCCACCCAGCGCGATGCGTACCTCGTTGCAATCGGCATGGATTCTGTCGAGGCCGATCTGCCATCGCCCGCGGATATAGGCCCGGGCTGCCGGTTGGCGCTGCTCGGGCCACACGGCAGCGCGGTTGCTCGCTCGATCGTGGTGCAACTGGCCGCGTCGTGCGGACCCGCCGATCTGCGCATCACGGTCGTCACCGATCACCCGGACCGATGGGATTGTGTTCGCGCGCTGCCGAACGTGACGCTGCCCGATGGCACTGCCGCCGTCGTCGCCGAGTCTGGCTTGTTGCAAGTTTTAGATGACCTCGCCGCGCATGGGCTGCACGGTGGGCATCACCTGTTGATTACCGATCAGCCGGCGTTGCTCGGTACGCGAACCAGTCCGCTGCGCCGAGTGCTCGGCGACGCGCACCGCGATGCGCTGGTAGTTGTGCTCCCGTCCATGACGGCAACGGGCGACACTGCGGGCGATTCAGCCGTGCCGCACATCTGCACCAGCGTGCTCACCACCGCGAATGGTCCGTGGGCAAGGTGGGTATCCGACGTGCATCGCACGATGTTGCCGCAACAGGTTCGGTTGGTCGGTGTTGGCGAACGCACGACGGCGCGTTGTGCTTCGGCGATCCGCGGTCTGATTGATCCGGAAGACGCACTCAGTGTCGCAACGGTCGTGCCACGACAACTATCGCTGGCTGCGTTGCTGCAAGGCGGCGGCACCAGCGTGTTGACGCCAAAAGTGATCGCGGCATCGTGGGCCGCAGCGGGGGTTGATCCTTCGCCCCGAACTGTGATCGGAATGGCTGCCGATGGCGTGGTGGACATCGACCTCGTCCGCGACGGACCGCACGGACTGATCGCAGGCACAACTGGCGCCGGCAAGAGCGAATTTCTCCGCAGTCTCGTCGCCGGGATGGCCGCGGCCGCCTCGCCCGCATACCTCACCTTTGTGCTCATCGACTACAAGGGCGGCGCCACGTTCGATGCCTGCGCCGCGCTGCCGCATGTGGTGGGAATGGTCACCGATCTCGACGATCAGTTGGCTGATCGGGCGTTGCGCAGTCTGCACGCCGAACTTCGCCGTCGCGAGGCGATACTGCGCGAGCACACCGTCACCGACCTCAGCGAACTGCGCGCGCAGGCACCTTGGGTGACGTTGCCGCGTCTCGTGGTGGTGATCGATGAGTTCGCTGCGCTCGTTGCCGAGCAACCAACATTCCTGCACGCGCTCGTCGGTGTTGCGCAGCGTGGTCGCAGCCTTGGGGTGCACCTGTTGCTCGCAACGCAGCGACCGAGCGGCGTGATCACCGACGACATCCGCGCGAACACGAATCTGCGGCTTGCGTTGCGGTTGCAGGACACTGCCGATGCCATCGACGTGGTCGGCATCGCCGCGCCGGCGCACCTTCCACGCGGGGTCCCCGGGCGAGCCATTCTGCGCTTGAGCGCCGACGATCACCTCACGTTCCAAACCGCGCAGTGCACTGCCACTCCCGAGCACGGCCGCGAGACCGAGCTGACCGTTCTGGTGCGCGCAATCTGTGACGCGGCGCGACTGGCGAACATCGCGGCCCCACCGTCGCCGTGGATGCCACCGCTTCCGATGCTGTTGACAAGCGATGAACTCGGGCTGGTGGACGAACCCGATCGGCAACGCATGATGCCGTTGCGATGGTCGCCGCTCGATGGACGGCTGGCCGTAGTCGGCAGCGCTGGTAGTGGAGTGACGAGCACGCTGCTCGCACTCGCCGATCAAACCCTTTCCGGGAACGAGCCCGGGAACTGCAATATTGGGAACGACAATGCGGACGTGTATGTGATCGACGCGCGCGGCGACGATCGATGGGCAGCCCTGGAGATGCATCCCCGATGCGTCGCGCTGGTGCGGCTTCACGAAGGTGAACGATTGCAGCGGCTGTTGCATCGATTGCGAAACCAAACACGGCTTCCTCAAACCGGCGGCACAACAACGCTGCTGATTGTCGATGGCCTCGACGCGCTCCGCAAATCGCTGGACGACCTGAACACGGCTACCGAATACGACGCACTCGAACAGATCTTGGCCGACGCGAGTTGTGGCGTGGCGATCGTCGCTGGCGCAGAGAGTGCCGCAGCGCTGCCGATGGGCTTTCTCAACCGCTGCCCAGCGCGATGGGTGCTGCACCTGCACGATGCACACGACGCAGCACTCTTAGGTGTCGCGGCGAGGCATGTCCCACCAGCGGTTCCCGGTCGGATCGTGATCGCCGGGTCCGAGTCGATGGCACAGGTAGTCGCTCCCCGTAGCGAGCTCTCGACCACCGGGACCGACATCACAGTGTCAACGGCGCCCCCGATCCGAGTCGTTCCCGCCCGTGTAGCGGCGAAGCAATTGCCGGAGTCGTTCGCGGCCGATGGCGTCACGTCGCTTTACCTCGGCGTCGAGTTCACCACCGGCGATCCGTTCGCGATGGAGGTACCCGACGGTGAACATGTGCTGCTGATCGGCACTGCACGTAGCGGTCGCAGTTCTGGCCTTGCCCGCATTGCCACCGCGTGGACGATCGCACATCCGAATGGATGGATCGGAGCGATTACTCCGCGTCGTTCAACTTTTCCCCACCATCTCGCCGATCGCACTGCGAGCGACGCCACCGCCGTAGACGCGTTGCTCGACGAGTTGAATGCACATCTCTTGCACTCGTCAGCGTTGCTCGTGATCGATGATGCCGAATCCGTCGACGACCCGAATGGGCGACTTGTGGGTCTCGCCTCCCGCGGGGCGGGCCTGTGCATTGCCACCGCTGGCCGTCCCGACGCGCTGCGTCAGTCGTACGGCCATTGGACTGCAGTCGTGCGTCGCAGTCGCCTCGGATTGGTAGCGACGGGCGGGACTGATCTCGATGGCGATCTGCTGAACAGTCAGATTCCGCGTCGCTCGCCAATCGCCGCTCGACCTGGTCTGTGGTGGATCGCTGATAATGGCGCTGTTCGCCTGATGCAAGCAGCCGTTGATGCCGTTGATGCCGTTGAGGATTCCGACTTGTCGACGAAACACGCGGTGGCGACTGCCATGTAACGTTCGCCGAATGGACCCGTTCAGCGCACCGCCGAGTACTCCGATGTCCGTTGTCGTCCCCGATGAACCGCGCAAACGACGGACAGGTCGCTACATCGCAGTAGTGGTCATCGCCGCGCTAGCCATCGGTGGCGTCGTGTTCGCAGTGACAAGAGGCGACGACAAGCCGACCTATTCACTCACTGCCGCCAAGGGCGCGACCGACGACGTGAACTCGTACCGGTTCCTGGTTACGACGGAAGCACTCGGTAGCGAGGTCACTGTCGAGGTCGAATCGGACGACGAGCAGGGGTTGGCTCACCTCCTCATGGATTTTGGTGGCGGAACAGGCATTCCTGTCAAACTCGAAATGATCGTCGACGTTGAGAGCAAAGCGACATACGTGAACCGATCGTTCTACGACGCGATCGGGATTCCGCTCGATACCGAGTGGCTGCGGATGGACGACGAGTGGTTACAGCAGAATGGACAGGGCTCGATCTTCGACGTCGAAACTCCCGCCGGTCCGCTGGAAGCGACTGCCTTCATCGACAAGGCCGTCAAGACTGAAGACCTCGGATTCGACGAGGTGAACGGCGTGAAGGTGAAGCACTATCGGGTCACGTTCCGTGGCGAGGATGTTGTCGGGGCCAATCCGAATCTCGAGTCACAGCTCGATGGCCTGGACGGGACAATTCCTGATCAGGTTGTGTACGAGATGTACGTCGACGAGCAAAACATTGTCCGTCGAGTCTCGTACCAGATGGACATTGGCCCAGGAGAGATCACCACCGACATCGTGATGTTGGCGATCAACGAGCCGCTGCAATTCGAGCTTCCCGCCGACAAAGACGTCACCGATGCAAGCGACGTCCTGGGGTAGGACGTCCAGTAGGCTCGCTCCCTCATGAAGCGCGTGCGGACTACCTCAACTCTCTTGACCCGTTGCCTCGGCCTCGCCGTGGTCCTTTCGTTCGCGGCGGTGGCCGCATCGTGCAGCAGCGACGAAGCCGCGACTCCTAGCCCAACTTTTCCTCCACTTCCACGAATTGCTGTCACCTCTGTGAAGGGCGACAACGTCAGTGAATTAGTGGCTGCAATTTATGCTCGTGTGCTGGACGACGCCGGATTCCGCGTCGCCCGCAAGGACCCGGTGGATCTCGACCGCACCGGTTATTACCAGGCGATACAGGATGGCGACTTTCAGTTGATCCCCGACTTCAGTGGCGAACTGCAGGCCTTCCTGTACGGCCAGCCGGGCGCCGATCCGCTGCCGACCACCTCGATTCCTAGCGGTGTCGCGACCACGCAGGTGCCGATCACGTTCCCCACAACCTCGACAAGCACCAGCACCACCAGCACCACCAGCACCACCAGCACATCGAC
>Ga0163150_10007697_pt1 | contig 12551 bp, 15 predicted proteins | sample OliLakLV19P2IB_FD_148628 | JGI IMG/M metagenome (GOLD analysis project Ga0163150, IMG submission 148628) | Freshwater microbial mat bacterial communities from Lake Vanda, McMurdo Dry Valleys, Antarctica - Oligotrophic Lake LV.19.P2.IB | ecosystem: Environmental > Aquatic > Freshwater > Lake >...
TGGGGCCGTTTTCCGCTGGGCGAAACCACCGCGCCAGCCGTTAATTTCACGTAGCCCCAGTTTCCATACTTTGGACAGCTACCACCGACAATCAGTGGTGATTTGGATCTGGTGCGAACAGTTGAATTGCCAGTTTTGTCTCTGCTCATGCTTTCGACCGTTCGAATGGGCTAAAAAATTGGCGTCCAGACGCGGATATCCTGCCAAACCAATGACCTGCCTGTCAATCATCTTAAAGTTCGTGAGTGCTCAAAAAACAGGCCATTGAGTTGTGGTGGTGCAACTGCTCAACACAATTCAATGACCAACGCATATGTACGAACAACCATCCGCCTGGTTTATAAAACGGGAACACCGCCGATGGTTTGAAATTGACCAACATGGTCGTCGCGCTATCAATTAACCAGTTCCCAATACTTGCTTGCTCGACTTGCTCACAAGGATGTGTCGAAAGACTGAAGCCGCAAATGAAGGACCATCCGGGTTTCCCGTGGGTCGGTCAAAATTCTCCGTAAAAGGAGATCCGCGATGCAAGACAGGGAACTGTACCAGCAGATACTTGGCATGGAAGGTGCATACAGTCCCGAGACAGGCAATCGTAAGTGGCAAGACTACATCTCGGAAATCCCTCACTTCAATCCTGATCGGAATTACTGACGCGGCTGTCTGAAACCAACAAGCAAACCAGACTGGAACCAATCATGGGTAAATGTGCAACCTGCGGAAATCATTACGACAAGAGTTTTGAGTTGACGAAAAACGGCCAGACTTTCACGTTCGACAGTTTTGAATGTGCAATCCATGCGCTCGCCCCGACTTGCGAACATTGCGGATGCCGAATCATCGGACACGGACTGGAAGCAGACGAACGTTTTTTTTGTTGCGATCATTGCGCCGAGGCCGCTGGAGTAAAGGGCCTGCGCGACAGGATTTGAAGACTTCGTCCCAAGACACTGTCGGTAACATACTTCGGGTTGATTTCGAATTGGCCAGAACTACCCCGAATTGAACCCTGATTCGCCGAGAGACGCAATCATGATACCACAATTCAAGTTGACGGTAACACTCGTGCTCTTTGCCATATTCAATGCCTGTTGTCGCCCGGCGGAAAGCCGATTGGCGAACATGATGGTTGTTGAGAGCCACGTTCTCAGTCGACGATCAGGGAGTTCCGCGCTACGACTTTTCCATTGAGAACCGGTCCGGATGGTTAGTAGCCAAACTGGATTTGGAAACCCGGTATCAGAAGCCTGGCAGCGAAACGCCTCTGGCCGAAGGCCAAATCGACTTGACGGTAAATGGTGGTATCAAACCAGACGAAGTCCGTGAACTGTTTTACATACCGGAAGAGAACAAACAATTGTGGGTGGCACAAGAATACCCAAGCGCAACCGTCAAAATTCGGGTTTTGGGAATCTATGACGCCGAAGGGAATCGGATCGTCAAATAGGCAAAACCCAACAAAGTCAATTGACTTAAAGAATACAAACCCAAAATCAGAAAACATTAACGTTCATTAAACTGGAGAATGATATGCCCCATGTGAAACCACTTGCCACAGAGAACGCGCCGGAAGAGTCCCAGCCGATTCTAAAAGCAATTGAAAAAAAGTTTGGCCAATCGCTGAATATCTTTGGAATGCAAGACAGGAATTTGGATTGAGTCCGGTGGTCATGTTACGGCGTTTTGGGAAGAACTTCCAGGAAGACGAAGCCAGAGATCCCATTTTTTTTACAACACGAACCGGGAATTGGTTTGGTAGCAAAACATCACCCCGGTCGGGTTCATTGTCATCGACCGGGGTGATTCGATTTCCTGGACGTACCAGAACAACAAAAAGTGACGGAAAAACGGCGGGTCCGCGTCAGGCGATCAAAAGCTCGTCGTCGGCTGATTTTGCCATGTTCTTCGCACCTTGAATGCAGTGGGCGGGAACTCCTATTGATCCTTATTAGGATTCAGGTCGGTGTTGTTCCGGATGGAACCGTCCAACTTCAAATCCGTGTTGCCCTGGTTGGCGTTATCCCGATTCAGATCAGTATTGCCCCGGATGGAGCCGTCCAGATTCAGGTCGGTACCACTTCGATTAGTACCATCGCGATTCAAGTTCAGGTCTGTATTGTTCCGGAGCGAGCCGTCCAGATTCAAGTCAGTGTTGCCTTGATTCGTACTATCCCTATTCAGATTCTGGTCTGTATTGCTACGAATCGTCCCATTCTGGTTAAACTGAGGATCGTTGCGAAACTCGCCGGATTGTTGTTGGCGATCAGCATCCGAACGATAATCCGGATTTGTTCCTGGTATCGCTGGTTTGTAGGTCTGGTTTTGGCTGGACTGGCTGGAATATTGTTGCGATGAGGATGAACCAGGTGCAGCGAATGTCGAATCAGAATTCGATCGATTGCCGTCTTGGGTTTGGACTTGATTTCCCATGATCGTGGAACCGCAGCCGGCACCACGCACTCCAGTAGAGACATAACCCGAAGCCATGCCATAACCGCTTGAATTCGAAGTCGCGTATGTTGGCTGATACGAGTTGTAGCCGTTGTGGCTGTAATTGGTGCAGCAGGTGGTCACGGGAGCACAACAGGCGGCATTTCGCCGATTACGCCGAAAAAGTTGCCCCGATGCTGAATCAATCAGTGCTCCAGCCACGAGTGCGAAGGCCAGGGTTCCCATAATTACGCGAGTACGTTGTACGTTCATCTTTCAGTCTCCTTGATTGTTTTCCGGGCAGGCAGGGTCCTACGTGGACTCATTGTGGTTGCCACTCGCCCGTAAAAAAGTGAAACCACAGAAATCGTGAAACCGATTCGTGACGGGCCGTTTGGTGCCAAAGTGACCACCCAAACGGTGCATTTCGAATCGTTCCGCTTGTGTAGTGACTAATGCAAATCATGGACCAATGTTTCAAACCGTTTCCGAAACGTGTTCGCTTTGACAATCCCGAATGGGACTCGACCAGACTGACAGATTGCAATACAGCTTGATCAAACCTCGTCCAGGTTCCTGCCTGGGTAAAACCTGGGCTGCAAAGTTTGGCCAGAATCCTGTTCAAATTGGAGTTAGAACGATAGTAGGACAAATTGGTGCTGGATTGCACTGAATTTGCAATCGATCAACAAAAAAGGACGGTCTCGAAGCAGCATTGCTTCTGCAATTGTTTGCAGAAAACAATACGAGAGACCGTCCCGGGTTCAGTCAGGTTGAGTCCCGCGAGGGCTAAAACTTGAAAGTTTCGGTGCGATGAACTCTGATTACTTCATCGCCCATTTGAACCTGATCGGCCATAATAACGCGATGGTTTTGGGCGCGAACAGGTACTCCACGAACTGTAATTTGGGTCGAAGGCTCCAGCCTGACCCGATACGTGGTCGTCGGTCCAAGATCGATCAGTTGCCGTTCTCCATCGACCTGAACAACGGCGATGTAGTGCTCGGAACTGCCCACAGTCGTGTTTTTGATGTCGACAATTTCACCGGTCAAAGTAAGACCCATCCCTTGAGAAATCTGAAGGGTCTCACCATTGCCAATTTGTACAGATTCTGCGACCAAAACGTCCTTGTCACCAATACTTTCGACAGCCCCGACGACCACGATTGACTGGCCAACTTCAACCCCTTTGTCCTTCATTGACCTGGCAACTCCCAAATCAACAGCCAGCATTTCGACGCGATCCGTTTTGATTCCGACCATCAAATGCTCGTCGCCATTTACCTTGACTGATTTGATCGACTTGATTTCGCCATTCACCTTGTAGCGTCTGGCGTCTTCGGGTCCGCGATAGGAGTCGTCCTGGCTTTCCACGACGGTTCGCTCGTTCGTTTGGGTTTGACTCTGAGTTCGCGCGTTTGCATGGAAATCGATGCGGTCGAACTCGTCGTAACGTCCATCGTTATCGCTATCGCGATAATACGAATAGGAATCGTAAACTCCATCATTGTCGGCATCAAAATAGCGGATTGCACTGGCATACCGATCGTCGGATTGCGAGGAATAGTACGTAGGCGTGTAAGTGTAGTAGTCGTAGAACCAGGTGTTGGTTTCGGATTGATCCCGAAAGCCGAATTGGCCATCGACCCGCCGTGCTGTGGCGTCGGCCGCCTGAGTGACAGGGTTTCCGGCAGTATTTGCCGCATTCCGCGCTGCATTTGCCGCCGTGGCAAGTGGAGCGATTTCGTACTGGCGGACCCACGGGTCAAGTTGTTGCCAAGTCTGCGCTGTGTAATAGTCGGCCCGGTTGGCCTGATTTTGTAATTGCCTTGCATTGCGATCCAATCGGCGATCAATAGCCCTGTCTGTTTGCGCATCGACGCCTGACGATGGCATTACAAACGTGACAACGCCGAACAATAGCAGCGTGTAACCCAGGTTTCTCATCTGTTTTCTCCTGTACTCGATTGATTGATTGCGCTGAAGCAATTGAGATTCAGCTGGATGAAACATGTTGCACTGCAAAACTGATGCCAAAACACCTTCGCGCCAAGGTCAGGTCGCTCCATTGCTGTCGGATCATTTTTCTTGTCGGGCATTGATTTGAATGCGTTCAATGTGGATACATAACGCACGATTATTTGCAACAATAACCTGACCGATAGCGCAAATTGGCCTGACTGGAGTTTTTCAACCCAAATTATTGATCGAACACAACACTGGTTGCTGGTGCCCCGCTTTTACCAGGGGCGCAGTTTCCAGCCAAGGATGAATCCGATTCCCAGGGCCCAAAGGGCAACCGTTTCAGGTTTTTCTTGGACGTAGCTGTGCAGGTAACACATTGCTGCTTCGCCGGCCCCCATTTCCCGGCACTGTTTTTCAAGTTCACTACGAGTCACAGGACGTGAACCGGTGCGACCTTCGACTGGAGCTTGAATGGTACTCATTTTTCATCCTTTTTGGTGAAGAATATCAGTTCTGAAATCGTTCGTAAAAAAAGTCGTGGTTGGAACCAAAATCAGTTGCTCAATTCGTATTGTCCAGTTCGCCAAACAAACTGTCGAGGTTTTTGCCCAGTTCATCTCGCGAGCGATCAAAAGCCCGCATGCTGCCACGTAGCCCTCCAATGGATGTCAGGACCAGCGCAGCTGCAACAGCCAATACAATTCCGCCAACGATCAACAGACTCCATCCGACTCCGAGTTGAGTCCAGTTTGCGATGATTATGCCGGTCGCGACTATCACCACCGGAACGCAGCCAGCGAAAAGGATAGCGCCAAAGACAAGAACCGTTGCGGCACTTACAAAGCGTGAATGACTTTCCTTCAGGTCTTTTGCCAGCAATATGGCCTGCAGGGAAGCCAACTGGCGGGCATGTGCAACGAAACTGCGAACTTCACCAATCAAGGCTGGCTGGTTCCCGTTTGCTGTGACCCGTTCCGTTTTTCCGTTGGTGATCATCTTGTCAGTCCAAAAACCATTTTTCCAATATCTGCCCAGGTGCTGTCAACGACTACGTTTAAGGATCAGACCTGCGATCAGTCCCACGACAGTGGCACTGCAAACAATCAGCAAAGGTTTTCTTTCCATCAAGGCGGTAATTCGCTCAACAGCCTGTTCAGCGACAGAGTTTAACCCTTGAAATCCCTGATGTGCCGGTTCAGTCGGTTGACGGCGCGATTCGACTTGTTGGCTATCTGGTCGTTCAACGCGATTTGCATTTGCAGCATGTTGACCGTTCGTGCCTTGTTTCATCATTTTTGGTGCCTTTTCAATCAGGAATCAGTTGTCGAAGTTCTCGTTGGGAGCTGCCGTGCAAGTATCGTGCTGGGCGCTCGCTGTTGATGAGTCCGTACTGGATCCGGGGATGGGCGAGAGCAATTGTGCCAGTTTTCGACTGGCTACACCCGTGGCCACACGAATAGCGGTTCCAAGCGCCATTGCTGCGAAAGCCGCGACCATGGAACGACCGGAAGGGTTGCCCGCCGTCTGATTTTTCAGGTTGGAGAGCGTTCGCCCGTTGCCTGATGATTCATGATCTGCGGGGTTCGACTTGCTTCCCAAGCGGGGAGCCAGTGCGAATCCGGTTGCAACAGCCAGTCCTATCGCCAGGAGTGGGTACCTGGCCGCAACTTTCTTCGGGTTCAACAGGTTGGATTTCGCTTCCTGAATCCCGGCCCGATCACTGGCGAGGGATTGCCGAACGCGTTCCATTTGTTGTTGAATTTCGGATGGGTCGTTTGCCCGAATCATCGTGACCGTCGTTTCGTAGATTAGCTGAAACGGGAGGGTATTACCGATGAAATGGTCGACATCAGGCGTTGCCCGATCCCTTCGACCAATTTTTCCTGCCGCGATTGTCCGGATTGGCAGAATAAAGCGGCACTGACAAGACCGGTAGCGACTCCCAGTCCCAACACAATCAATGCGCTGTTAACCGGGTTTTCACGGATCTGCTCGGCAGCCTGTTCCATGCCGCTGGTCATATAGTCCTGTACGCGATTTTCGCTCATGGCAATGCTTTCAAATTGGGTTGAGAAGTGGAGACCGTCACACCGGTCGATCAGGAATCAACGATGCCGACAGTCTGTTACTGACGGCGGCAAAGCAGCAGACCGGTCGCGAGTCCGATGGCAACGCCGACACCAAAGCAGACGGACAGACTTTGTACCGGACGTTCCGCTACCATACGTTTGGTTTGTTCGACACCTTGTTGCATGGATTCGGCTGCGCTGGCGGCCGCATTCTGGACGCCTTCTGAAGCCGAACTGGCGACCTCAGCGGCTTTGCCGGCCATGTTCTGGGCAGCCTGGTAAGCCTTGCCTGCTAGCGATTCGGCCCGGCTGAGCATGGACGAAAGCGAGTCTTCGACCTGGTCACGTGCCTGCCCGGTGCGGCGCTGAATGGCTCCGACGAGTTTTTGAATACTGCCGGACGCCTCCTGAAAATCGTTGTCTGTCAACTCTCCCCATTTCTCCCTGACGGCCCCTTCGATTTGTTTCCAGGTGCCCTGCAATTCCGATTTGGTCGACATGGATTTATTCCCTGCTTGAAAACTGTTTCCGTGAAACGATGAAAAACCACTTGATGAACTGGTTTGCAAAGCTTGTGCCAATGGCGCAATCTGCATTATTCCGAAGGAACTGCGTTATTCCGAAGGAACGGAGGTGTTCCTTTTGTGTTTGCGAACTTGAACAACAAAAGTGCTGGTCGCAAGTCAATCAACACGGCGGGTTCAGAACCACCAATTTCACGTTTTTAACTGAATTCGCTTGAATAGCCATCGATTTTCCAGTTGGCATTCGGTTTGCAACTCAGCGACAGCGACAGCGGCGTTCTTGTTTTCGGCCGGGAGAATCCTGCTCCAAGACGCTTCTGAACAAACCTGTTCCATCAAGGGATCGCAACATGTCCACTCGTCGCAATCGAAAAAGCCTGTCGGCACGAAGCAACTCAAGAACCAAAACTCCTCAAAAGAACTCTTTCAAACGGCGAAGTGCGGTTGCGCGGCAGCCGTCTGGTTACGAACAACTCGAACAAAGGCAACTGCTGGCCACATTTTTGGTGAACTCCATTGGTGATGATGCCAGCGGTGGGATTGATGGCGTGCTGAGTCTGCGTGAAGCAGTGATTGCATCAAGTACCAATGCATCATTTGGAGATGCGGTTGCAGGCGACGCAACGGGTGACATTATCCGATTCGATTCCTCCCTCGCCGGGCAAACGATCACATTAACCAACGGTCATTTGAATGTGACCGACGACTTGATGATTCTGGGTGGAATTTCGAATATCACAATCGACGCAGCCAGCTCCAGTCGAATCTTCAACATCGCAACAGGCGAAACAGTTCGCATCAGCCGTTTGACTTTGACCAATGGCCAATCGGTTCAGGGGGGGGCCATCTCTGCTGCGGGATCCGGCACAACGGCGTTGTTTGAAGTTAACTTCAACAACAATAGTGCAACTGGCGTTGGCGGTGGTGCCATTTACAACGTGGATGACACGATGTACATCACCGGTTCAAACTTTTTCGCCAACTCGGCAACCGGTGCGTCAGGTAGTGGTGGTGCAGTTCTGGCTGTTGCTGGAACAACTGCATTCTCATCGAGCACATTTACGCAAAATGTTGCCAACCGGGCAGGTGGAGCCATCGAGACAATTGATGGAACGATCTTTGTGACCGATTCGACAATCGGTGGAACAGGAATGGATGGAAATGTTGCCGGTCCGGTAGGGACGGCGGCTCCTGGCAATGGCGGTGGAATCCATGTAACTGGTTCAGCTGGAACAGGAGTTTATCTGAGCAACACTGATGTTCTTGGAAACTACGCGGCCCGTGAAGGTGGAGGCTTGTGGAACCAGGCTGGCGCGACCATGTCCGTTCGCAACGGTTCGCTGGTTGCCAACAATACTGCGGCAGGGAATGCTGTGGGCTTTGGCGGCGGTGGAGTTTTCAACAATGGCGGCGGCCTGAACGTCCTCGATTCCACAGTTTCGAATAACACAGCAAGCGGAACTGCAGGCAGCGGCGGTGGACTGTTTACGACCGCGGGAACTCTCTACCTCAACAACGCAACGGTCAATGGCAACGTCGCCAATCGTGCCGGCGGCGGTATCGAGGTGACCAACGGTCTGACATTCATTCGCAACTCAACTTTGGGTGGAGCGACCGTTGCTGACGGAAATATTGCTGGGCCATCCGGCTCTGCGGTGCCAGGAAATGGCGGCGGGCTGCATGTTACTGGTGGATCGGCAACCGTTGTCATCGAAGGCAGCACGGTTCGCAACAACGTTGCGGCTCAGGAAGGTGGCGGTCTTTGGAATCAGGCTGGCAGCACGATGCGGGTTAGGGGCATGACCGTTGTTTCTGAAAACACCGCCGCTGGGAACGCAGCTGACGACGGCGGGGGCGGAATCTTCAACAACGGTGGTCTCATGATTCTGAACGACACTACTCTGGCCAACAACGCTGCAACTGGCACGAACGGTTCGGGTGGTGGTTTGTTCACTTTAGGCGGCTCGACGTTGATGTTCGACTCCACAGTCAACTCCAACACAGCTGCATTTGCGGGCGGTGGACTTGCGGTGACCGGAGGTGCGTACCTCGGTGTAAACAACTCAACCGTGGGTGGCGTATCGACAGGTCAGGGAAATGTAGCTGGCAATTTCCTCGCCAGCACGACCGGTCTTGGTGGTGGCGTTTATGTCTCCGGAAGTGGTTCTGCTGCCGTTATCAACGGCTCGGACGTTGACAACAACACTGCGACAACCTCGGGCGGCGGGATTCATGTCGCGTTAAGTGGATTTTCACGAGTTGAAAACAACACTTCTGTCTCCAACAACCGCGCCACGCTGGCCGGTTCGCAAGGTGGTGGTGTTTACACTCTTGGACGTTTTGTTGCGATCGACGCTGCTTTCGGGGACAACGCAGCCCAACTTTCTGGTGGAGGTTTGTATGTCGGTTCAACGGGTACTGCCAAAGTCAACACTTCCACCTTCATGTCCAATAATGGCGGTACACAAGGGGGCGGAATTTTCAACGACAACTTTTTTGAAATCGATGACAGTACAGTGACCCTAAATATCGTTTCCGATACGGGTGGTGGGATCTTCACCTCAGCCGGGAAAACGTCGGTAGTAACAAACACAACCAATACCGGCAATTTGCCAAACAATACCAACTAGTATTGTTGAAACGACTGATTCAATGCCGGAACGAAACTTGAATTTTCCTGTTCTAAACGCGCATTGAGTCAGCTTTCCGGAGCTTGCCCCCGGCGAACCAGTTTCGCCCGGGGGCAGTTTTTATGATTCAGGTGCTTGTGCGAAAATCACCATGATTTCCAGAAAAACGTTACAATGAATCGGTGCGGCAGGCCCTTGTCGTGCCGGAACAAATCCGGTTTGTTTGATGTCTTTGGACGACCAACAAACACTCTTAATTGGTTGCGACTGATGGAAAAACTGCTGGTAATCGATGATGACCGGTCCATTTTCCGGCTGGTCTAAAAATCGATGGCTACGGACGGATTGACGACGCCGATCACGTTCAGACCAGTTTGGTTTCGACGATCGAAAATGCGCTGTCGAGCCTCCGGGAGCATCTCGACAAGGCACAGTCACTGGCCATGTCCCCGGAAAACCCGGAAGGAACCGGCCGCCGGTAGTCTATTTTGCCCTGGCCAGCTTTTGCCGGCTCTTCCTGAGTCTGGGTTGAGGCGGTGTCTACCGGTACCACCTCGTTTTTGGTTTCTCAATCAACTTTTTTATTACTCAAATCGGATCCGTCTTGAAAAACGCAGCTGATTTGTTTCTCTGTGCTGGCACGCGAGTTGCAGAATATTCCTTGGAAACAGGTGAAGCTTTGGTTGGCAATGCTGCGAACCATCTTATTCAATTACGTGTTGGGAGATTCAAATGAACATTCACAGATTTTGCGTGGCCAATGCCGTTTTGCTTGCGGTCAGTATTGGCCTTGTTTTGTCAAATGGATGCGACAGCTACCCCGCCAACGAGTCCACGATTGCACGAAGTTCCATGACAAGTAATGGAAGTCTGGCCATGACGGAAAATGATCCGGCGAATGGAGCAGAGAAGAAGCAAGGTCAGTCGATTGAACTGGACGGTACTGTTCATGAAGTCAAGCCGATGCTGCTGTTGTTGACCTTAAACAACGGTGCCGAACGCGAGTTGCTGGTCAATGAAATGACCCTGATCACGCTTGATGAAAAAACGGTGAGCCTGCAGGATTTGGCCTTCGGGATGCCTGCACACGTTGTTGCAGAAGTCGAAGAAGATCTGATAACGGCGCTTGAAATTGAAGCGTGGACAGTGCGGTAATACGGCCGATTCGCTGTTTGCCGAACGACTGACGAAGATTTTTGAAATGGCTGGTTACTTTGAAAATTGCTGGACAGTCGAAAATTTCGCAGTAGTTTGAAAGACTTGATTTACCAGCTTGCCACGATCGCCGTCTGGATAGCGGGAGTCTTGATAGCACGCCGAAACGTGCGAAGCAGTTCAGAAACCGCCTGTCTTTGATGGTTCCGCTGCAACCAGCCTGGTCGTCTCATCACCAGGATCCAAGCCTTGTTGTTCGGAAAAGCCCTGAAATGCAGTTTGGCACGAGCCTTGCATTCAATTTCTATGATGAAGTCGCAGTCTGTTTTCCAACGGAATGCTAACGAATGAACCAGAACAATTTTCAAGGAGAACCCGGTGGCTTTGGAAACCAAATTCAAATTGACGGATGAAATAGCCAGGCAGTTGCAGAGCCTGATTCAGGTTAACGTTGACGCCCAGAAGGGTTTTGAGGAAGCTGCTGAAAAGGTTGACGATATCAATCTCTCCAGCATGTTTCAGGAGCTGGCAGTCCAGCGGTCGACTCAGGCAATGGAACTGCAGTCGCTGGTCTCCAGTAGTGGCAAAACACCTGAGCAAACCGGCACGATTTCGGGAACAGCCCATCGTGCATGGATGGACTTGCGCTCTGCCTTCGGCGGCGGAAACCAGATGATCCTGAACGAAACCGAGCGGGGCGAAGACCATATCAAGGCCAAATACGAAGAGGCCTTGAAGTGTTGTACCGGAACCAGCCCGTCAGAGATCCTGAACCGGCAATATGCTGCTGTCAAGAAAGCGCACGACCGTGTCCGCGACCTGAGAGACAGCTATTCGGAGTAGTCATTTTTCAACGGCTCACCAAACTTGCAACGCCCCGATCATCCTTCGATGGTCGGGGTTTTTAATTTAGTGCCTATCCCAAAACCAAATCGGAGACTTTCGGTCGACCTTTGTGACACGATGGGGAGAGTGGCCACAGCGCAGTTATGGGACAGGCTCCTGGCGGCCGCTGACGCTTGGCGGAACTACGCTGATGATTGACAGCACTGTCAATTCCAATACGGTCGCATCTGCTGGCGGTGGCCTGGCCGCGACTTGAGGTGCTTTCCCCGGCGTCAACAACTCGACGATCAGAGGCACGTCAACAAGTCAGGGAAATGTGGCAGGCAATTTCCTCGCCAGCACCACCGGACTTGGGGGAGGCATTTATGTCTCCGGAAATGGATCTGCGGCTGTGATCAACAGCTCGGTTGTTGACAACAACACGGCCACAACCTCGGGCGGTGGGATTCACGTTGCATTGAGTGGGTTTTCACGGAGGGCGGAATTTTCAACGACAATTATTTTGAAATCCATGACAGTTCCGTAACTTTGAACATAGTCTCGGACGCCGGAGGCGGGATCTTTACGTCTGCCGGGAAAACGTCTATTGTGACCAACACCGCCAATACGTGCAATTTGCCGAACTACACGAATTGACATCGTCGAGATGGCTGTCCCAATTGCGTACGGAAAATGGAAGCCCTCTTTTTCAGCGGGCCTTGAGTCAGCTTTTCCAGATTTTCCCCCCGGCGAACCGGTTTTACCCGGGGGCAGTTTTCAAGCCTCTGGCGAATGCGCGAAAACCCCAAAGTCCTTCAGAAAAACATTACAATATTTTATGATGTGATCGCTTGGGTGATGCCGGAACAATTCTGGTTTGAATAACGAATTTTAGCAACCATCAATTGCCGCTTTTGGCATCGGACAAATGGAAAAACTGCTGGTGGTTG
>Ga0163150_10007700_pt1 | contig 12549 bp, 10 predicted proteins | sample OliLakLV19P2IB_FD_148628 | JGI IMG/M metagenome (GOLD analysis project Ga0163150, IMG submission 148628) | Freshwater microbial mat bacterial communities from Lake Vanda, McMurdo Dry Valleys, Antarctica - Oligotrophic Lake LV.19.P2.IB | ecosystem: Environmental > Aquatic > Freshwater > Lake >...
GTCAAATTTGATCGAAGTTTGACGTTCGATGCTCGTAAGTGATCCTAGCTCTCTGGAACAGACAATCACTCATGACTCTCAGCATGCCTGTTCAAAGCCGTCGAATCTATCTGGCCGTGTTCCTCATCAGTGCATCCATCCTGATGTTGGAACTGGTTCTAACGCGTATTTTCTCCGTCAAGCTCTACTACCACTACGCGTTCATGGTGATTTCGCTGGCGCTTTTGGGATCGGGCGCCAGCGGTGTCTACGTCTATCTATTTCCAAAGTTCTTCCGGCCAGAGCGGCTCGAAAGGCAACTGTTCGCCTTCTGCTGGCTGTTTGCAGCGTCGATCCCCCTTATCTTGGGCTTCATCCTCCGGCTCGACTTTCAGTTTGACTTTACGTTGCGACAGCTTTGGCGAATCGTCCTCCTATACGGCATTCCGTCGGTTCCCTTCTTTCTGGGTGGCTTGTGCCTTTCTCTGGCCATGACGCATCTCTCAGACAACATCAACCGCCTCTACTCCTTCGATCTCGCAGGCGCAGCCTGCGGCTGCCTGCTCGTGATTCCGTTACTCAACGTACTGGGTGGACCCCAAGCCATGCTTGCGATCGCGGTTCTGGCAGCGGCTGCCGGCTGGCTTCTGTTGCCAGCCGGCTCTCCAAAGATCCTCTATGTTCTTCCTCTGCTGCTCGTGGTTCCGCTGGGCACATCCTTGGTTCTGCAGCCAAACCATCCCTGGCTCAAGATTCACTATGTCAAAGGGCGGAATGAAGGCGAGTCTCTTTTTACCAAGTGGAATTCGTCTTCGCGCATTACGGTCGTTCAGGTGAATCGTGACAGGAAAAACACCTGGATCATCATGGACGGTGACGCGGGCACTCTCTTGCCTGACTTCGATGGCGACATCGCATCCTGGCGGTTCCTGCAAGGTCGCGTGTCTTCTCTCGCCTATCACCTCAAGCCCTCAGCCCAAACACTGATTGTGGGGCCGGGTGGAGGCATCGATGTTCTGACCGCACTGACCTTCGGAAACCGCGATATCACAGGCGTTGAGATCAACCCCATCACGGTGAATGACGTGATGCGAGGAGCTTTCAGGGACTTCACGGGCGGACTCTACTTTCGGCCTGATGTCCAAATTCAAGTCGATGAAGGGCGTAGCTTCATCCGCCGGGCGCCGCATTCATATGACATCATCCAGGCAACGCTGGTCGACACCTGGGCTGCCACGGCGGCCGGAGCTTTTGCGCTGAGCGAAAACAACCTCTATACGGTTGAAGCGTTCAAAGACTATTTCGCAAAGCTCAAAGACGACGGAATTCTCACCTTCACCCGCTGGAACCTCGATCCGCCTCAGCAGGACTTGCGCCTCGTTTCTTTGACGCGCGCGGCTATGCAGGAGCTGGGGCTGTCGGGACCCGAACGCTCGATGATCGTGGTGCGCGAAAACCGCCAGCGCGAAGCGGTTGAATGCAACTTCCTCTTCAAGAAATCAGGATTCACGGATGAGGAAGTGCGGACCATCGAACGTGTCAGCCGCGCGAATGCTTTTGAAGTGCTCTACACGCCCCTCACACGGCCCGATAACTTTTTCACGAGACTGATCTCGGCAAAGGACCCACAGGATTTCTACCGAAGCTACGCCTACGATGTGGCGCCGCCACGCGACAACAGTCCGTTCTTCTTTCACACCGTCAGGCTCAACCAACTTTGGAGTTCACTCTTCCAATCTTGGGAATCCAAAAAGACCAACGTGGGCTTGTTGGTGCTCTTCATGGTTTTTCTGGCCGCACTGGGCCTGGTGCTTCTGTTCATTCTCTTTCCGCTGTTCTGGTTTCGGAACGACGCATTCAGCAGACGGCAAGGCGGGCCCGCACTTGGCTACTTTGTTTGCCTTGGGTTAGGCTTTATCCTGATCGAAATGACTCTCGTCCAGAAGTTCATTCTGTTTCTGGGCCGCCCGGTCTATGCGCTAAGCGTCGTTCTGTTCTCCACCTTGCTTTTCAGCGGACTGGGAAGCTTCTTTTCGGCCAGGTTGTCCAAAGAGCGCTTGCGCCAGAACATTGCTGCGGTCTGCCTCTTGATCGCCGTTTTGACGCTGGCCTATCTTCCGCTGCTGCCTTTCTTCCTGTACCGTCTGGTGGGGCTGACAACTCCGTTGAAAGCCTTGCTGGCAATTGCGTTTCTGGCGCCTTTGGGATTCGTGATGGGCATGCCGATGCCGCTCGGGATTAACTGGTTGCGACGCACTTCGCCGGCCTTGATCCCGTGGGCTTGGGGCATTAACGGATCGGCTTCCGTTCTCGGTTCGATTCTCACCATGGTCATTGCCGTGAACCTTGGATTCAATCAAGCCTTGATTGTGGCGATCGGACTCTATATAACGGCAGTGCTTTTTCTGTTCTATGACCCTGCGCGTCTCACTCCTCGGCGGAGGCGTGAGAACGATTTCCTGAAAAGCGAGCCTGCGCTACGCTCGTGAAGATCGAAGTAGCCGCCGACGTGGGGAGGCGGATTGGCGAATCCGCCTCCCCACGTCGGCGGCTACCCTACACACTCATCGAGGATCTGCGTTGGGGGGGATTAAGGACTCAAGTATCATCCCCGAACGCCGATACATCACTTCTAAGCACATTCTTCTGTGAGGTAAGGGAATGGGAGACAGCTCCAGCTATTACGCCCAGATTGGTATCGCGGCAGCAAAAAAGGCGGCGCGCTTCCCGGGCCTTGGGCAGCTTTCCAACGGCGAAACCTTCAAGGGCATGGTGATCATCTCGCTTTTTAGCTTTTCCGGCGCCCTGCTCCTGCTGATTTTGTGGAGCGCCACTCCCCGCGTTGGCGCCTCGATGATCGCCCTTCTGACACTCCTTCCGCCGGTGATTTGGGGCATTTCCATTTACGATGCTTACTGTGTAGCGATTGGGCAGCGTAAGCGCGATGCCAAGCGCTTCAATGTGCAGATTATGACGACGCTGCGCGGGCATGACCTTGACAATAATAGCTTTGAAGAAATCACGATGACCAAGAACGTCAGCCGGCTGGGCGCCTGTCTGCTCCTTTCCCGATCGATGCACGCGGACAGTCCCGTGTCGCTCGAATTTGAGGGCCGGGGAAAAGTTCGCGGGCGCGTGGTCTGGGCTCGACAAACAGGCGTTGACCAGGAACACCTTGTTGGCATGGAGCTCATGGCGCCCCTGAAGCAGTTCGATTAAGTTCCTTCACCTTTCTGCCTCCCGTTTCGCTCGTAATCCTCACCCCCGTGGCGTCTAATTTTCCCCTACAGGATGGCTCTAACTTGGGTTATGATCTGATCAATCAGTGTCCCTGGAGAGAGTCATGAGCACCACTCAACAGTCACAGGAGTCCGTCGACCGTTTTCTCAAGGCCAGCGAAGAGCTGATGAGCATGGGGGAAACTTTCAGCGGGAATATCGACGTAGCGCTGGAAGGGTTCAAGATTCGGCTGGACGCATTTCTCAAGACCCACTTCCTGGAAAAAGCAGTTGCTGAAATGCTGGGTCAGTCATTTTCTGAATTTGAGCGCGAGGTTCGGACCAATCTGGATGGCATCAACAAGATTTGCACGGAAGGCGGCCAATGGTACGCTTTCTGCTTTGGAAGCGCTTTGGGCCGGCAGGTTCGGCCGCCCACAAACGCAGATCCAGCTCAGGATCTGAAGGTCAAGACCCGCAGCGCTTCCTAAAGGTAATGAGATTCAATGCAGACCAAGAAACTGAGCGAAGAGGAAGTTCAAAAGTTCATGCAGGGCTGCGAAGATCTGATGCTCTTGGGCAATAAGTTTACGACGAGTATCCGCCAGGCTGTAACAGACCTGAAGGGCACCTATGATCCGGTCCTCAAGTCGCAATACATGGACAAGGCTGTAGTGGAGCTGTTGACCCGGTCACTGCAGGATTTTGAGAAGAAAGTGGAAGGAAACCTGGAAGGCCTCGACAAGATTTGCACCAAAGGTGGAAAGTGGTTCTCCTTTTATCTCGGGCGCGCCGTCGAGAAGGAATTCTCCGGCCAGCCTGCCCCGGGGGGCCGGTCTGCCGAAGTTCAAATGTTTGACGCCAGAAGAGAGCCCACCGAGTTGACCACTGGTCCCCACCCCCTTGCAAAAAAAGCAGGTGGCTAGTTCGAGTCTAGTTTCTGTCGCGAAACTCAGAAACTCTCGCGGTCTGTGGCTCTGAGCTGACCTCACTAACAATTTCGGGAAAAAATTGGCTTGGGCTTGTAAACCCGATTCGGTAGGGACGCGGTGCTCTGCGTCCGTGTTGGATTTACCGTCGCGGACGCACAGCAGCGCGTCCCTACCGTTGAATTTTTTCACAGCTTCAGGGAGAGGGGCCCAGGGGTAGGGGATTACGACGCGGTGACAGAATGCGCTTGTCTTTCCGCATCTGGCAAGGCTCTTGGGCTCGGTTCGGGAATGGCTGCGGCGTGCTTTCACCCCCAACCTCCCCGCTGGGGCGAGGGGAGCCGAATCGCTGAAGAGCGCTCAAGAATGGCACCAGGCATGGCCTTGCGAAACTAGTCTAGCCGAAGAGCTTCCTCGCCTGAAGTCATGCTTCCTTCTCCCGGCTCAGGCCACTGACAACCGCGGAACTTTGCTGACCACCTCATCCAGGTGCTTTGAGTTCGTAAAGCCGATCGTAAAGCAATCGAGGCAGTCGAGCTTGGCCGCATGTTCGATGGCGCGATTTGGATCATGCGACAGTTTTCCCTGCCCCATGATCTTCATTCCAATCACACCTTTCCCTGCTTTTTTCATCTCACGCAACACCGAAATCACCGTGGCCGGATCGGCGTCCATGTAAGCCTGAATGGGATTGATGCGTGCCAGGTCTACCTGGACCCAGGGGTGCTTGGCGGCCACTTGCAGCGCTTCCAAGGTGTGGCACGAGACTCCATGAGCCCGAATGATGCCCTTCTCTCGGGCTTCCTCCAGAACGTCCATGGCGCCGCGCCGCTCTTGGGGCCACTGTGCGCTCATCATGCAATGGAGCAAAACGATGTCGATACAATCTGTGCCTAATTCCTTGCGAAAACGATCCAGGTCAGCCCGCATTTGAGGCGCGGTCCGCGCGTGCGTCTTGGTGAGCACCACCAACTTTTCGCGGCCCACTTGCTTCATTCCAGCATTCAAGGAAGCATGACTGCCATATTGATCGGCGGCTTCCCAGAAGTTAACGCCCTGGTCGAAACCGTAAACCAGCAAGTCCGAGAACCCCTTCAAACCCAGGCGAACCTGGTCGGAGGAATAGTTCGTTCCGCTGGTGCCGCTGCCCATCGCCAGCCGGGAAAGCTTAATACCCGTAGTGCCCAAAACCACCCGGTCGGTTGCTGCCTTCTTTACCAAGGGCGCCGCAGAAAGCCACGGAGAATGATGAACACCCGACCACAGGGCGGCTGCGCCGGCCAAAGTTTGAGATACGAATTGACGCCGATGGATTCTGCTCATGATGTCCTCGTCGTTTGAAGAGTGAATGCTCAGAAGCTCGTTGAGTCTACCGTAAAACTCGCCTCTCGATTGACGAAAATTGCCTCCTGCTGAGGGCGGCAGAAGATCGTCATGCACCCGAAGGAATGCGAGCAAGGGACTTTCCCGCCAGGAAACGAAAAACAACGCGTGTCGCGAGGAGCGTCGAAGGGATCGAGACTCGATCAACCCGATTGTGTTCTCATCGCGCAATCGATAGAATCACAACGCCGTCAGGTCAGATGGCCCCTGCAGCCAGCTGCGATCTTTCAATCAATTCCGTAAGGAGCTCTCATGCCGAAGGCCAGTCAGAACACAATCATCAAGGAACTTCAGGAATCCTACCAGATGGAGTTAGAGACCGTCACGAACTACCTGGCAATCTCAATCGACCTGGATGGAGTGCGGGCCGAAGAGATTAAGAAGGCATTGGCCGCCGACATTACCGAAGAGTTGATGCACGCCCGCCAGCTTGGAGAGAGAATCAAGCAGCTAGGCGGATTTGTTCCAGGTTCGCTGGCCTTGAAGTTCGGGCAGAAATGCCTGCAGCCGCCGAAAGACACTACGGATGTTACCAGTGTCATTGAGGGTGTCATTGAAGCCGAGGATGGAGCTATCAAGCAGTATAACAAGATCATTCGCCTCTGCGACGGGCACGACTACGTGACTCAGGACCTCTGCATCCGGCTGCTGTCTTCCGAGGAAGCCCACAAGGTAATGTTCGTCGGCTTCCTGAAGGAGTATCGAAAGAAAGTGTAGCTGGGATCTATTGTTGAGAATCGTTCTCGTCGTCGTCCTCGAAAAAGTGCCGAGTACGACGACGAGAACGAGGTTTCATTTTCATAGGTCGTGCCGCTCAGTGGAATCAAGGCCGCCTTGATATCCCCCCAGCTACTAATCCGGATTCTTTTCGCTGGCAGCATTTCCTGATCCAGGAATCTCATCGGCCAGCCGATTGCGCCAAGCGCATGAACCTCTTGACTTGAAACTGGCCTGCCAGGGGAACGAGACACTTTCGGCTGAAGTCCTCCCACCTCAAGGTCTTCCCTGCTTCGATTTCATCACGTCGTCAGGTTGGCTATCAACGAATTGGATTGTTGGCAAACAACAGCCCAGCCGATGCACCGGTTGTGAACGAGAACTCCTATGCAAGCCATTGTCCTGCGCGAATTGGGTGGGCCTGAAAAACTCCAAATGGAGCCCCTGCCCGATCCCACCCTTGGGCCTCAAGAAGTACTCATAAGGCTGAAAGCGGCGGCCTTGAATCATCGTGACGTCTGGATCCGCAGAGGTCGCTACGCCGGCATCAATCTGCCCATTGTTCTGGGATCCGATGGATCGGGTGAAATCGCTGAGGTCGGCGCCGAAGTTGATCGAGCCTTCCAAGGACGCCCGGTAGTAATCTATCCAGCCATGAATTGGGGAAGCGACGCTAGAGCGCCGGGTCCCGGATTCAAGATCCTCGGTCTGCCGGACAACGGGACCTATGCGCAGCTCATTGCGGTGCCGACAGCGCATGCCTTCCCGAAACTGGCATCCCTGTCCTTCGAAGAAGCCGCTGCTCTTCCCCTGGCGCTGTTGACCGCTTACCGGGCTCTCGTGACCCGCGCCCAAATCCAAGCTGGAGAGACCTGCCTGGTTACAGGAGTCGGTGGTGGGGTGTCCATCTTCGTGTTGCAACTGGCTCTAGCAATCGGCGCGCACGTCCTGGTGACGTCGGGTAGCGATGCGAAGCTGGAGAAAGCCAAGGCAATGGGAGCTGTCGGTGGCGCCAATTACCACATGCCGGACTGGGGCAGTAAGATCCTCGATCTCTGCGGAAGCCGCGGGTTGCAAGTGGTTATCGATAGTGCTGGAGGAGAGACCTTCGAGAAAGCGCTCGATCTGGTTTCACCCGGCGGACGTGTCGTCACGTATGGCGCCACGACCGGGCCCGCCAGGCAGCTGGAAGTACGACGCATCTTCTGGAAACAACTGAACGTATTGGGATCGACGATGGGGACGGCACAGGAGTTTGAAGCCGCCCTGAAATTTTATGAGGCGAACCGGTTGCGTCCGGTCATCGACCAAGTGTTTCCTCTGTCCGAGGCGTCAGCCGCGCATCGACGTATGGAAGAGAGTGCGCAGTTCGGAAAGATTGTGTTGAAGATTGAGTGAATAGAAGGGTCAACGTGGTTCGTTCCTAACGAAACCGAAAAGCAAACTACAGAGACACGGAGAGTAAGTGCGAAGGTCAAATTACGACGCTAGTGTGTTAAAGGTCAAATGGCAAAAGGCGGCGGGTTGGGCTTCGTAATCGCCAGGGGTTTGTGCAGGACCCTCTTGCTTCAGCTTGACGAATCGACCTTCGCACTTGGACATTCGAATTTCTGGGTCACTCTCCGTGCCTCTGTGTCTCTGTGGTTTGCTTTTCTGGTCATGACGGCTCAATCGTACCGTTGGAGCGAGCCTGACCCTCCTGAGACCACAGGTGGTTACTCTCTCCTCAATCTGTGGTGATCTGTACCCGATTCTTCTCAAGCAGTTCTCCGGTTGCGGTCTGCACGGCTGCCACGGCCTTCTGGTAACCCAGTTGTGCCTGCACCAGGCTGAGTTCAGCCTGCACCAGTTGCGTTTGCGCTTCGAGAACAAAAAAAAGTGTCTGGGTCCCCAGTTCATACTTGCGCTGCTCCGCTTCCAAATTCTTCTGTGTCAGGTCGCGAGCAATACGTGAAGCCGAAATGGATAGTTTGGACTGCTCCAACTGATGTACCGCGTTGCGGACCTCCAGAGTCACAGCCTGTTCCAACGAGCGCAACTGATAAAGGCTGCGCCGCTTCCCAACCAAGGCAGTTCCCAGATCCGCCTGAACGGCTCGGTCCTTGACGGGCAGCCGTAATTGAAGGCTAAACCCATACGTCGGGAAATCGAAGCTGCGGAGCTGGCGTAAAGCATCACCCAGACCCCCCTGACTGATGACAAGGGGTGGCACGCTGTTGAGATCAAGTTGGTTGCCACCCCGTCCACTGGAAGAGTAGAAACCCTGGAGACTCAAGTCAGGCTGAAGCGCATGGTGCGCCAACTTGATGCTGGTGTCGTCGTTTGCCAACTGCTGACGAACAGACTCCAATTCGGGCCGCTTTTGTATAGCTCTTGCCAAAGCCTCGGCGGAGTCGATAGTCAACAAGTCACCGCCGGGTTCAACTGGCTCGACGAGATCCAGATCAAGCGGACTGACCGTTGGATCGAGATCGGCACCCAGGGTTCGTCGTAGGGCGTCCTCGACCTGCTTCAAGTTGTACTCCGCTTGAATGACGTTCACCCGCCGCGTTGCCACTTGAGACTCGGAACGATAGATGTCGAGTGGCGGCAGGGCCCCCAGCTCCAAAGCCCGCTTGTTCTGTTTGTAAAATGCTTCTGCCAGTTCCAGTGAATTGCGCAGTACCTTGAGATTCTCTCTTGTTTGGATGACGCTCCAGTATTGATCCACTGCTCGAAAAAGAGAATCGTTGACCGAAGCCTCAAAGTCAGCCAGCGACCGCTTCACATTCCGTTGAGCAATCACGATGGGCGCACGGTTGGGAAAGAAGCCGCGGTTCCGGAGCAACGGCTGCGCCAGCGCAACATTCATAGCGGTAGCTAGCGAAGGATTAAACAGCGTAAAAATGCTGTTATTCGACTGCTTGTTGGCGCTGAAAGAAACCGTGCCACGCGTACCAGTCTCGAAAAGCCGCGTCAGACTGAACTGCGTGTTCTGATTCAAATTGCTCAATGTGGGCGCGCCTTCCAATTGTGAAACGGTCGGCGTTGTCTGCCGTTGGGCGTTGAAGCTGGAGAACAGAAACGGGTCAAACGGCTGGTAGGCCCGCAAGACTGAGTACTTGATCCCCTCGTACTGCAACTGGTTTAGCTTGACTTCGGTGTTATTCAGCAACGTCAGCCGGATGGCGTCCTCCAGCGTCAATCGCATCCGGCCACTGATGACGTAGTCACGCAACTTCTCCGGGCCGGCAATCGTCTCTGGAACCTCCTGACTAGACCAGACGCGACGGAAATAGTCGGGTGTGGGAAACGTTTGGGAGAGAAACGAAACCGAAAAGCAAACCACAGAGACACAGAGGCACAGAGAATGCAGAAGGAGCGAGAGCAATCGAGATTGTTCTGTTCGGTTCATCTGACGAAAAGCCTTTCTTAAAGCGTTCAGTTGTTTTGGATTTGGAAGGCAGATCTGACATCCACGAATCCGTGCCTCGTGAAGCTGTCTCACAGCTTCAACTCTGTGGTTTGCTTTCCCCGTCTGATGCCTCACTCGTAGCGGATGGCTTCCACGGGATCCAGCCGAGCGGCTTTCTTTGCGGGATAGATACCGAACACCAAACCCACCGAGACCGAAACGAGAAACGCCAGAATGATTGACGTGGCGGTGACGATGGTGGACCAGCCAGCCAGCAGGGCGATCAGTCGCGAAATCCCGAAACCGAAGGCGATGCCCATCAAGCCGCCTACGAAGGAGATCAGCGTGGCTTCGATCAGGAACTGGCGGATGATGTCTTTCTGCCGGGCACCCAGCGCGCGGCGAATGCCAATTTCGCGCGTTCTTTCGAGGATGCTGGCCAGCATGATGTTCATGATACCGATGCCACCCACCAGTAAGGAAATCGACGCAATGGCTACCATTACCATATCGAAGATGCGCTGCGTGCGCCGCTGTTCGGCCAGCAACTCGGCCGGCACGATCACGCTGAAGTCACCAGCGTTGCGGTGCGAGGCGTTCAAAATGCCTCGAACCACATCCGCTGCAGACACGCTGTCTGCTTGTGGCTCCATCTGAAGGAAGAGTCCATCAATTTCGTCCTTGAGAAAGCTCATATTGTCTTCGGTGCGGAAGATCGCCGCATACAACGGAACATAAATGAGGTTGTTGCGGTCCTGGTTTGGGATACCAGCCATTTCCGTCTGGGCGCTGATTTGCGGCCCCACGACGCCAATCACCCGGTACCACTGCTCGTTGACTTTGACGTACTTCCCAAGGGCTTCCTCATAACCGAACAGGTTAGCCTTGGCGCCTTCACCCAGCACGCAAACGGGGGCTGCACGATCGTCTTCGTCCTGCGCAAAGAAGCGGCCCTCTGCCACGCGCAGTCCGCCGATGCGTAGGTAGTTCGCGCTAACGCCGTATACTGCAGGGAAATCACGCTGCGGTTTGGGAAGCAGCTTTGACGGAATGAAGCGCTTCCGTCCGGTGGCTTCCGAAATCCCGTTGACATTGGCGCGAATCACGCGCAGGTCTTGAAAAGACAGGCCTTGGGAATTCTTTCTAACCTTCTGCCATTCCGGCCAGCTGTTGGCTTCGCGCGCCTCGACAATCAGATTGCGAACCCCCAGCTGCTCGATAAAGGCCATCACTTTCTGCTGAGCCCCGGCGCCGATTGAAAGCATCGAGACGACGGCCGCCACGCCGAAGATCATGCCAAGCATGGTCAACAACGTGCGCAGTTTGTGCGCCACCAGGTTCTGCAGGCCAAGCTGAAAATCCGGCAGGAACTGCCGCCATCCCGGCATGGTGAGTTTATCAGCGGCTGGCAGTTTGCGAATCATCGGCTCACTCCTGGCGTCAATGGAGCACTGGCGCCGCTGGTCTTTTTCACCGCTTCGTCGGGATTCACCAGTGCAACAACTGTTCCCTCATTCAAGCCTTCCACAACCACTTGGCTCTCGTTGCGTACCTTAATCTTCACTTCCTGTGCCTGGAAGTCTCCGCCGGTCTTTACATACACAAGCGGCTTGCCTTCCTTTTCGAAGAGTGCCTGCCGTGGAAGGTAGAGCGCATCTTTGACCACTTCGCCTGTGATCGTGACCTGGGCCGTGACTCCAGGGCGAATACTCGGGTCGGCTTCACTCAGTTGAAAAGTGGCGTCGAACCGCCGGATGTCGCCGCTGGACCAGTCGCGCACAGCCGTTCCGGCAACGGTCTTCGTTTTGCCGCCAAAGGTCTTTCCAGGAATGGCGTCCACCAGTACTTGGATTGGCTGGCCCTCATTGAAGTTGGCGCGGTCGCTTTCGTTTACTTTGGCCGAAATCTCCATTTCATCCACGGCATGTACCTGGACAATTTGGCGTCCTGGGAAAACTTGATCGCCTTGGCGATACTCAGGCATCTGGAGGCCAAAGGTTTGCCCGCCCATAGCGTCGCGATTTTCCTTTACAGCCACCAGGCCGCCAATAGGCGTTGTCACCCGCATGTTCTCAATATTCTTCTGCGCCTGCTGCATCAGCAAAATGGCTTTGTTCCGTTTTTCCGCGAGTACTCTCTCGCCGGCCTGGTTCGAAGCCGCATGCGACTGGATATCCTGCTGCAATTGTTCCAGCCGGCGTTTGGTTTCCTCCAGCGTTAGCAGATTTTTCTTGGCATCAATCGCACTCACTAACTCGTTGCGACTCACTTCCAGTTCTGCGCGGCGCACTTCATACCTGGCCTTCAAGAGGGCTACTTGATCCTGCGCTGCTTGAACAATGGCATCGGCTTTCCCCTTGGCGATCTCCTGCTCCGCCTGGCGCAAGTCGTAGCGATTTTGCTCCAGGATATGCTCCTGGTCACTTGGATCGAATTCGATCAGCACTTCGTTGGCTTCAACGCGTGATCCGGTCTTGGCCAGTTTCACAATCTGCAGAGCTCCGCCAACGGGCGGAGCTACCAACGTGGCGCTGCGCACAGCGCGCAACTCTCCATAAGTGTGGATTTTCATTTCCACGTTGCCCCGTTTCAAAGTCACCGTAGGGATGTCACGCTCGGGCTTTTTCATCTGATTGAGCGCGGCAACGGCTCCGGCTCCAAGAGCAATGACAACGAGAAGGCCCAAGACAATCGAAATAGCTTTGCGGATTTTCATAAGAAAGACTCTGGGGTGCGGCTACTTGCCGCCCCTTCTGGATCATGGATGAGTGCAGCGAGGCTTCGAACTTAAGTCCTCTTTCTGTCATTCCCGCGAAAGCGGGAATCCAGCCTGCGGGTGATACTGATAGGGGTAGGGAGAGCATCCTGCTCCCCCTCCCTCCGAACCGTACAGGCGGATCTCCCGCATACGGCTCTCCAGTTGGTGGTT
>Ga0163150_10007702_pt1 | contig 12548 bp, 14 predicted proteins | sample OliLakLV19P2IB_FD_148628 | JGI IMG/M metagenome (GOLD analysis project Ga0163150, IMG submission 148628) | Freshwater microbial mat bacterial communities from Lake Vanda, McMurdo Dry Valleys, Antarctica - Oligotrophic Lake LV.19.P2.IB | ecosystem: Environmental > Aquatic > Freshwater > Lake >...
GTCATCGATGGAGTCACCTCCTGGTCGATGGGCATCGACAATTCTGATTCTGACTCACTAGTATTCTGTCGCGGCGCGCCCGGAACGAACTGCGTGATCAAGGCAACGACCGCTAATGCCGTACAGTTTCCGCAGCTGACAGCCACTACGGTTCCGTATCTCGACTCCAACAAAGCTTTGGTCTCCAGCGCGGTGACTCCCACGGCACTCGGATATGTGGAGAACCTTAGCTCTGATGCCCAAACGCAGATCACCGCAAGGGCGCTTGCCGCGAATGCGGCGCTGACAGGCGTCGTCACCTTTGACGATGGATCGGTGAGTGCCCCGTCGATCATGAATGCAGGAGATACCAACACCGGATTCTATTGGCCATCTGGAGATGGCGATCAAGTTGGCATCACCACTGCCGGCACTGGAAATATTCTTTTTGGCTCAAGCGGATTAGCCACTCTGCTGAAGTCAGGTCCGTCTGGATATACATACCAGATCAACTACGGCGCAGGAGCTACAGGAGTTCAGGGACTCAGAATCAACGCAGCCGGCTCTGGACTCTCCGCTTATTTTGAGCACACATCAAACAGCAAGGGACACGCGATCTACACGAACGACTCCGCTGGCGCTTCAAACAAGTGGCGCTTCACACGTGTTGACGGAAACTATTATGATGGTTGGTTCGGCGAAATGGGACAAGTGTACTGGGGCGGTTCGCAGACTGGGCAGAAGGGCGTCACCGTCACAATACAAGGTCAGCCAGACAAGTCTAATATTGGAGGCACCACGACGGTCAATGCATCCACGACTGTCACTGGAAGCTCGACATCATTCCTTGAACACGTTGGTATCGGCGATCGTATTTCCGTTTCCTCGTCAGCAAGTACCTATGCAACGGTCACGGCCATCGCGTCCAACACCTCACTCACTGTCGACGCTGCACTTGGTGATGGAACCTCACAGACAATCAATATGAAGCGCGCCATCCTTCGTTTGGACAAGGCCGCAGGCGCTGCCGTCTATGGACTGGTGAATGACGCCGGCAAGTGGACCATAGGAGAGGCTTCAACCACGGAGATACACGCGCTCAATACTGCGGTTGGAACTCCGGCATCTGATGCATTGACTCTGCTGAATGGGCCGGATGGGCTGGCAGGAAACCCAGCGGTTTACATTCCATTCGTTGTGAACGGAACTACGCGATACATTCCGGCGTGGTGAAGTTGACTGGCGAACCAAGACAGTGTTGAGCTTCCTTCTACGGAGGTACTCATGAAAAAATCAATTCCATATCTATTCATCCTTGTCTTGGCTGCGTGTGCTAGCAATCCGCCGCAGCCACAGGGGCCCGTCAGCAATGGTCCGCCCGGCACTATCTACTCATACGATTGGGACAAGGTGAAGACTCTCTCCGACCTGAAGGAGATTCTCAAGGCCCTCAACTTGAAGCTTCTGATCGACCCGATCGCTCCGCCGGAGAAAAAAAAGGCGGATGAAAAGCTGAAGCGTTTCGTGAACATCGAAAGCGGCCAGTTAATTCCACGTCAGTAGGGTAGAATTTTGGGATGCACTCAACCCAAAAAAGGAGACCCTGCCATGGATGACCAGACCAAGAAGTCACTCGAAGATTCAAAGCAGCAGCTGGCCGTGAAGGCCGCGGAGATCATCGCGCGTCGCACCGCTCGTGTGACCACCAGAAAATTCCTATGGCTGTTCTTGCTTGGCATTCCGCGCCTCGCGCGCTTGCGTGCGTTGAACGCAAAGGCGAATGAATTCCTTTCTGGCGACTGCTGCTGCGGTTGTCACAAGTAGATTTCGTTGTGTACCTCCATGACGAGAGGAGACGGCGCTGGGGTTTTGAGCCTCAGCGCCGGCTTCAATGATGACAATCGCTCTCGAGGCAATCGACGATCTCATAGACCAGTACGTGCTTCGCAATGGCGTGAAGCCACATTTCCTAATTCTGCCTGCCGACGTCTACGATCTTGCGGTCACTGAACTTGAGCGCGTCCGCAGTCTCGTCAATCGAAATGGTATCCTCTACCTGAGGCCAACATACAGGCGGGTGGTGCTTGTCAAACAACGAGACATCGGCAGTTGAATTTCCAGCAAGTGAAGCAGACCTACTCCAATTCACGCGAAAGATTCTAGAGCTCCTGAAAAAGCTGGGGATGCTGGACTTCACCAGGATCCATGTATTCGGCATGGTGCGCAACGGCAGAGTCGTTGGAAAAAATAGGGATATGAAGGGCTTCTCCGACTTTGAGATCGTCGCTCCTCCTGGCATCGTCGGGTACTTAGAACTTAAGTCGAGAGATGGTATCCTATCTGAGGACCAGGAAACCTTTCTGTCGTCGAGATCCCGTATTGGCTGCCTGACGGCTCACGCCAAAACGCGGCGAGACGTCGTCAATTTTATTAGAACAATGGGGGTTGATATCGATGGAGTTCTTAAAGGCATTCGGACCTGAATGGATCCCAGTGATCTTCGCCATCATCATCATCAGAGAAGTGTTTGCATTCCTGAAGTCCAGGAAAATAGAAAAGGTCTCCAACGAGGTGCATGACCAGAGGCAGGAGACAATGTCTCGAGACGAGGAGCTCGTCACCACGCTCAAGAAGATCAACGCCAACATCGAAGCCAATACCGACCTCACCAGGGAGTTGTGCTCGAGGATGAAAGAGACTGAACGGAAGGTCGACGGAATGCGCGATGAGATCGACGAACTCAGGGGCGAGGTACGGAAGATTCGGCCTTAGCTTTCTCGTTGGCCTCATCGTCCTTTTTCATCTGCTGCTCGGAATTCTGGCCATCAACGATCACCTTGGTTGAATCCGATACGACATTGTCCTTGGTGTCCTTTTCCGCCTTGGCCTGTTTCCACTTCGTATAGGCTCGGTAGAGGATCCAGCAGCAGATGAGGAGCGCGACGACGGCGCCGGCCGCGCCCCACCCGCCGGAAGCAATCGTTCCGAGTGATTTGAAGATGTCCAAAAAGTTCATTGCAAGGTCTCCTTGATCGCGCCGGCCTCGATGATTGCATATGTGGCGCGGCCCTGATGGGTGAAGAAGCCAAGCCTCGAGTCCTCCGCCGGCAGGTCAAAACAATCTTTCAGCTTGTTGGATCCCTTGTTGGTGTTGCCGTAGTGCAGGATGGCCGCGGTGACCGAATTCTCCGCCTCATAGCAAACCTTTCCACTCTGAACCAACACTGAAGCGGAAAGCTTCTGAGTCGTGACGCCGAATACCTCTACCCCAAACATCGCGTCATAGTCAGCGATGGATCCGTCCTCGTGCAATCCTTTGACGTGTCCAAACATGACGCAACGTCCCTTCTTCGGAGAATCGCCTAGGAGCGTTTCGCGCGAGACGGAGACACTCGTACCATTGAATGGGGCGGATTGGACGCCCAGGCCGCAGCCAGCAAGGCGAAAAGAACCGTTTTTGACCGCCTTCGGGACCTGGAGGATGACTTTCGTGGCTTCAGATGACTTGGCCGCGGATTCACGAAACTGCATCCAGGAAACGCCGCTTCCAGGAACCGTCCTTTCTGGCGCGATCAACACCGCCTCAGACATCCCGGGTCGTTGTCTCAGGTAGACCCTGCCGGTCATTCCACGCAACGGATACTCGGTCGTCATCTTCGGTGGAAGCTGCCACGTGACGTAGACCTCGACCACGCAGGACGAGATGCCGTAGGGCATTAGATCTGAAAAGTCGTAGGAGAAGCTGCCGCCCTCCTCCGCGTGAAAGTCTCGTAGATCGACGCCGCAGGTCCTCGAGTACAGCGAAATAGTTCCGGGGAGTGGCGTGTGAATGGTCAACGAGCCATGTGGCTTTTCCGTTGGTGCCCAGGAGCATCCGACCTGGCCGAATCCTGGATTGTGTACGCCGTCTCCGCAATCCGCCTCGAGGAGAACCGTGTGGTAGTTCTCATCGATCGGACTTGGCGCGGCGTCGTATCGAACTTTGGCGCCTGCGCAGCCGATGACCAGCGCAAGAAGTGGGATATATAGCAGCCGTGATACATGTTTCAAAGGTGGCCCCTTTCTGAAACCTGTTTCAGCAGTATCTCACAGAAGTCCGAAGTCGCGCAGGGATGCCTCGTCAAGCGAGTATTGCTGGATGAGAGATTTTTCATCAGGCACGGCAAGCCAACGCTTGGCCGCGTGACCGTTCAGATTGTCTCGTCCGCGAAGATCAAAATGAAGTCCGAGGGGTTTTCGACAGCGCGGGTGCCTGGCCTTCGGGTAGACTCCAATTCCGTGAAACGGTAGCCGCATCGCCGTGAAGACAACATCAATCGGACTTTTTCCGAAGAGATCCACGACTCCATCCACCGCGAGACCTTGTGCATGCCATTGGGCAACGTGCTGTCCTTGAGTTCCGAATGTGACGTAGAAGGGTGAGCCAAGCAGTCCTCTGAATTCATCGACGAGTCCGACGAGATCGTCACTCATCAGATCTGGATCGCCCCATGGTTCTGAACTCGTGAGGTACTTCTTCGTAGTCCAGTCGACCATGGGGCCTCCTATTATTTTTTCAACGTGACGTAGACCGCATTCGCGATGGCGAGTCCGGCCATCAGGTACGTGCTCGCGAGTTCCTTGACTCTCGCATTGTCGGTCACTCCGGGGAGTTTCGCTGCGACGTAGGCCAATACTTTGGCTTGGTCGTCGGCATCGAGTTCTTCGAGCTCCTTCAGCACAAGCGCGACGTCCGCAACGGCAGCAGGAATGGCCTGCGCTACCGGGAACAACTGACCGATGTCACTCAGGTCGATCTTTCCATCGGCCTGCGCGTTGTGAATCCCAACCGCTACCGCGAATCCGAGATCAAGAACCTCGAGCGTTTCCTTCACTCCGTATTGTCCACCCATGTGAGTCTCCTTTTTTAGGTTTTAATTATAGCTTTCAACGCAAGGCTCGGCTGCATGTTGTTGTGGGATCCGCCACTGCCTGCATCCCCTATAGTCATTCCAGTCGTGGCGGATGTCAGCGTCAAGCCAGAAGCTCCCAAACCACCAACGAATGAATAGTTGCCGGCGAAGTCTTGAGCGCCGGAAGTATCGTCCGCTTGCGATGGCAGCTTGTGCTTGTGTTCTGGATCCGTCTTGGCATGCGTGTGCGTCGGTGTATCAGTCGCCGTCAACGTATGGGTCTCAGCGCCGCTTGACTGACCTATCGTTCTTGCCGTGAGGCTCGCGCCTGCGCCGTTTCCAATGACTGATCTTCCAAGAAGGCCTGGGAGTCGAAACTGTGTGCCGGATTCACCGCCAGTGTTGAATGATGTCCCGACGATTGCGAAAAGATCCGCGTATGTCGTCCTCGAGACAACGCTGCCATCACACAGCAAAAAGCCGGTTGGCGCAGAAGATCCCGCATACCAGTGGAGAGTGCCAGTAGGAAACGCAGAGGATCCACCCTCCTGGTCGACGATCCTCGCTTCATTGGCGATGAAGTTGTTTCGCACAAGCATCCAGAGAGTCATCGATGTGACTCTTCCAACCGCGAATGCCGATGCCTGTATCTTCTTCCATCCCATAATTAAGTCTTGATGATCGCAGCGCCGCCTACAGCGTACGGCTGCATATTGTTGTGCGCACCACCACTGCCGTAGTTCGCGAAAGTGATCCCGGTTGTATTCTTATCCGTCTCGAACGTGACGGTAGCACCAGGTCCAAGTGAGGTTCGAAACGAAAGACTCGCACCTCCACTCGCGAGAATCTTTTTCAATCCAGCATGGAGATGTCCTGGGTCAGTCAAAGTGTGATTGTGGACAGGGAGTTCCGCGGTGATGAGTAGGTGCGTCTCCTTACCAAGTTTCGTTCCGATGGTCCTTGCAGTGAGTCCGCTACCAGTGCCGCGACCAATGCCGCATCTACCAAGCAGGTTCGGCAGTCGAAAATCGCCGGCGCCTTCTCCGCTCGTATTGAAGTTGGTACTCACAACGGCAAACAAAGCTGCGTATGTCGCTTGGCTCACTACGCTGCCATCGCAAAGCAGCCATCCAGATGGAGGCGCCGCGTTTCCGTAGTAGAGGATGACGCCCGTCTCAGCGGCGACACTATTGCCTTCGAGTGCGTTGAGTCTCGCGCTATGGTCTTCGAAATTCTGTTTCGCGAGAAGCCAGAGTTGATGGACCACCGCCTTCTTCGCGGCGATGTATGACGATGATATGGCCGTGAAACTCATGCTTTTATTATAAACTCCACAACGGTTGTCGGCTGCATGTTCTCGTGCGCGGTACCGCTACCAGTGTCCGCGATCGTGATGCCGGTGACCTTTGACTGAGTGCTGAAAGCGGTGAAAGTGAGCATTCCAGATTGTTGTATGATTCCAGGAGTTCCGCCGCCGGCCACATCGGGCCATGTGTGTGTATGGCCTGCGTCAGTGATTGTGTGAGTGTGAGTTGGGATCTCACTCGTCGTCAGCACATGAGTCTCTTCACCGATTTTATCGCCAAGCGCTCGTGACGTGAGAGTCGCTCCGGCTCCGACGCCAATCGGCGTCCTGCCTCTGAGATCCGGCAATCGGAAATTTCCGCTGCCCTCTCCTCCTGTGTCGAAGGCGCTTCCGCAAACCGCGTAGAGCGCTGCATATGTGGCTTGCGATACAACGCTGCCAGCGCAAGCGAGGTATCCCATTGGTGCGGATGTGCCTCCGAAATAACTGACGATGCCGACTGGAACTGCACCTGCGCCAGACTCGAGGGTTGAAATTCTGGACTCCTGATCATCGAAGTTGGTGCGCAGTAGACCGAAAAGAGTATAGAGGACCGCCTTGCCTGATCGTATGAGGTCCAAGTCTATGTCTGTGTACGCCAAGCTTTCCTCACCAGATTAGATTGATCCCAGTTATACCACCAGAAGTGATCCCGTTCTCGTCAGTCTGGTATCCGTTGAGAAGATGCTCCTCGGATCCGGCGCTGTCATACGCCAAGGCGTCGTCATCGGTGATTCTCGCGCACCGTGTGAAACTGTTTCCAAGGTCATTCAATTGAACCTGAGTTCCGAATGCGGTCTTGGTCAGAGATACGACGGCGCCGATGCGAGTCCTGTCGGAGCTTCCGAGTCTCACGTACAGCTTCTCATGATCCAACTTGAGTACGTCGAATACGGAAAGTCTGCTGCCTTGCAATTTCGTGGTGATTTTCAAATCGGAGTTTATGCCTGACAGGAGGAATGCCCAGCGAGACGCCATGATCTCGGAGTCGTCCTCGTCAATCAGGAAAGTCTCGACGTTGAATTCCTTCTCAGTGAAAGAAAGGAACTGATCATTCGCGACGGACTTGGTCAGCGTCAACCCTCCGGCAGACGCGGCGTCGTATTCTTTCTGGCCGTAGATGACGTTGGCCTGCGCGACCATGTTGCTTGAGTCAGAGAGGACCTGGTGCTCGATGACATCGGCCTCCGTGAATTCAACCGGCTCATCATCGTATGACGGATCCAACACTCGCATCTCGAGCTGGAAATCATTGTTCAAAACCAGCGAGGAAAAAGACGACCGGCAGATTTTGTTCAATGTGTCTCGCAGAGATGGCGTCACTCGATCAGCCATTTTCGCTGGTATCGCGAGACCGAGTCTATGCGGAAGTATCTCGTCTGCCGCAGTGAAACTTGCGTTGTCAATGTCGTCCTCGAGGCCGGCGTCAATCAGAAGGTCACGCGCGATACTACCTGGAGTGCTGAGGAAATTCCCTGAATCGTCCGTCCTGCCGATGGCGTCACATACTAGGACTGATCTATTGTTGGAGTAGACATCGGGCCGACGACTGAGGCATGTCTGTCCAGATCCAGCATCGCCGCTCGAGCACGCCGTCCTAAGCGTGGCCGATGTATCGCTCACGACTTCAAGCACCTCGTACCAATTCAGGTTTATTTTGATCCAGCTGCCGCTATCGAGTTCCGTTCGAAAAAGACTCGACGTGCCTGTGATCGATCTGCTGCCATTGCTTGAAGTGACAGTGCCACTCAGCACTCGCGATGGAGTCACGTTGAATTCAGCGTCATCAGTCAGTGTGATCGTGGCGGCCGCAGCGTCATAGGAATAGTCACGAGTGAGGGTGAGCAGGTTTCCATTCAGGTACACATTCCCAATCGATGATCTATAGACGATGCTTCCAATTATCAGGGACCCAGTGAATGCCTCCTCGAGCTTGATGAAACCCTCTCCAAGAACGCGAATCTTTCCACCGCTGCCAGCGAATTCCACAATGTCTCCGACAAGGAGCTCGTCGGTTGAATCAACTGAGAAAGTGGCGTTGTCCACAACGTCAGTCACCTCGACAGATGGCCTGGATAGCTCGTGGCCGGCGACGAGGAACAGTCTATTCGCGTACCGCTTTGGATGACTCGGCATGACGGTAGCGGTCACTCCGGTCTGTGCATCATCTGCGAATGCCTCGGACAGCACGAGAGTTGTGTTATCGGTGATGCTTTCAATTCGCGAACGCGTGAGAGATGTCCCGATCAGCAGGTCGTCTCCTGGACTCAATTCTGCGAGGAAAGTGGTTGAGCTTCCGGTGACGGATGTCCCGCCATTCGAAACGGTGAAAGTTCCAGTGAGCGGGTATCCAGTAGTCGGCAACACTTGATCTATTGGAGTCGGGATGTGTCCGTTGACGTATCCGTAGAGTCTGCGTTGCTTGGCGTTCAGCAGATTGTCCGGGATCCGCGCGCCCATATAGGCACTCATCTGCGACAGCTGGACTGGCGCTCTCATCTCGTCGAGAAAGTCGCGCACTTGGAAACTCACTGCGGACGCGGAATACTTCCGAGTTGATACGTTTCCCTTGTAGAGGAGTGATGCTTGAGTGATCGGCATCGTCCTCTCCCACGAGTACACGAGCACTAGGTGAGACTCAAAGGATACCGAGTCGTACAGAGAGTCCCAGAAAGTCCTATCGTTGATCAGCTTGATTTCCGAAGTGTTCGAAACGGAGACTCCAAGGAAAGCATTCGCGCTCTCGATCTCGTAGGTGAAAGCAGATTGGTCTGTGACCAACGGAAGCCAGTACACGTCGAAACCCGTTGCGAGATCGTGCGGCGCCGTCACTGGGATATTGGAGAAAAACATCCTGAAGATCGCCGTCATGAACTTCCCATCAGGGGCGCTGCTGTCAGAGGTCCTGACGTAGATGCTTCCGATTGATCTGTCGTAGTAGTATTTCCCAGCAGTCACCGATGCAATGCTGGATACCTCCACCAGGGCGGTGCCATCCTGAGTGATCGATGTGATCACTTGATGCGTGAATCCAGTGAAAACGTAGACGCTGCCGGAGTGTACCGCCCATCCTGCAAGGCGAGTCGCGGCCTCCATGATGACCAGTCCGACCTTCTCGGAGCTCGCGGCGTTCTTGAACTGATCGAATGTGGAAAAACTCACTGCGTCTCCCGAATGTCGAGTGAGCCATTGAAGAAAGTGTAGAACGGATTGTCCACGCCAAGCCTGCCGTCCATGTATCCATAGATGGCCCAGCGATCCTTGTCGTAGATAGTGGCAAGCGGATCCAACGCAACAAGCACTGGAGTGTTGCCTCCGACTCGGTCATGAATGTCGACCAGCGTTTGGAGGTCGGCTTCACTGAGGTACCGGAAATCAAAATGAAAACTCCTCAGCCTCGGATACGCATCAACGTACCGATGCCCATACGGAGTCAGCTGCGACGTGGAAAGATCCTGCCACTCAGCGGTGAGACCGATCTCCGGAAGCTGGGTCAACTGCGTCGCCTTCGACAGGAATACCGTTCCAAGCTGGACATAGAGGTTGGTGTTGGTCGGATCCACTATCTTGATCCGCCAATACCGATAGTTCTGATTGGATGAGAAGAAGTACGTGAGAATGTCATACTTCTCGTCAATCGAAAGCGCGACGTCGACAGACGGGGACGCCCATGAATCCGAGGCATTCGCCTGAAGCTTCAACGTCGGTGACGTGAACTTGTGTCCGATGCGCTTGTCGAAAAGCATCGCGAATGAATCGATGTTGGTCGCGGCGCCCAGGTCGAACTTCACCCATTCCTCTGTGTGGATCGCAACGAGAGCGCCAGCGTACGTGAGAGCTCCAGTCAGATCGGCGGCCGCACTGAATCCTAATGCAGCGGCAATCGTCGTTGCAAGATTGGTTCCGGTCAGCCAAAGCAATTCGAAAGTTCCCGCGCTCTTGGTGAGAGTCCACTTTCCAGTTGATGCGGAAATGGCTGCAGTATAGGTTCCGGCACCTTCCGCATTGAGTTGAGTGATGATCTCTACGGCCAGGCCGGCGGCAGTGTACGTGCCTGGAGTGATCGTCGCGTTGAGTTCTCCTGCGCCAATGTCGAAGTCGATACTATTGTTGCTTGAATCGATGACGAAATTTCCAGTCGACCGCCAAACTTTCGCGCAATGGAAATGCGCGACGTTCGCTACCGGGAAAGCCCCATCCGCACTGGATGCTGTGATCGCAGTCGCCGAATCAAAAACCTTGTTGATGTCGCATATCCTTAGCTCAAACACTGAAAACCCTCCCCTGATCCAGACTCGACCTGACCTCCTCGAATATAGCTTTTCCGCCGATGTTCACCGTGACCATGTTCTCGAGAGAGTTGAGTCGGTTGAGTATAGCGGAGAGAAGTTCGGTCTGGCCATTCGCACCGGACAGATAGCTGGTCAGATCCTTGTTCTGCTTTGCGGTGACTACGCGCTCACCAGATGAAAGTCGAGCAGAGAAAGTGTCGTTGGAGAATCCGGCAGGGACCTCGGTGATACCGTCTTTCAATGGGACGCCGGCAATCTGTGCTACGCGGAATAGTCCGGCGGCCACGAATGCCGCCGTCACCGCTACAGCCAACGCTGGTCCGATGAATGGAATTCCTGCGACCGCAGATGCAGCAGCACTCGCACCCTTGTAGGTATCGATCGTCGCCTGGGCGATTGCCGCTGCTTTTCCTACCGCCGCGATCTCCTTGGTCTTCGCTGATTGCAGACTCGCCAATGCGTTCAACGATGCGCCGATAGCTTCCGCGCGACCCTGCTCGATCTGCTGCGACTGCTGCGAGTAGGCGGCCTGGACCTTCTGCCTGTCCTTTGCGGAGAGATTCTCGTTGTCTAGGATCCGTTTCAGCTTGGCCTGATTGGATTGGATCTCTTCTTCGTTGTTGAAAAGATTCTGCTGCGAGAGTTCTTGGTTTCGCGCGATGATGACGTCAGCGTTCGCTGTCTCGAGCGCCGATACCTTGTCGTTCCTTTCCTTGGTGATCTGCACCAGGGCGTCATTGAAAACTTGGTTGGAGATCAACTCTGCGTTGATCGCTGCCTCTAATGCTGCTTGCCTATTTTCGAACTCAATCTGCGGGTCTGCTTTCTCGGCTGATTGCTTTGCGAGCTCTACTCCTTTTTCGATCAGTTTTTGCTGGGCCTCACTGAGCTTTTCAACCGCGACTCCGGCGCCTTTCGCAGCATCGCGCTGCTTGTTGAGTTGATCGGATGTCTTTCCGATCCCTTCGACTACGGCGTCGCGCATCTGGTAGATCTGCTGACGAATGGCCTCGAAAGGACTATCCCCTGAGTTCAATCTTTTCTGCTTGTCACTCAGGGCATCTATTGATTTCCCGATCTCGTCCGTTGCCTCGTTCAGCCTGCCTGACTTGAGCGCCTCATAGGCTTGCTGGACTCTCAGTGCGCCCTTCTCAAGCGTATAGAACCACTCGACGGTCAACTGAACTGCCGCCACAAGTCCCTCGAGGCCGGTGATGGCGACCAACACTCCCTCGGAGATCCACTTCTGGATCGAGTCCTGATTCTTGGCGATGTATTGTTGTAGCTCCTGTACAGCACCGTTGATCACTTTCAGCACGTTGATCAGTGACTGGTTGGTGATGATGGCGTTTCCAACGGACTTCTTCGCGTCCTCGAAAGCGTTCGCGAGAATCGTGATCCTGCCAGAAAATGTTTCGCCGGCTGCGACGGCCGCGCCATCAGCGGCATTCTTGATTGCGGTCAGGGCGTTCGCGAATGTAGCGGCCTCGTCTTTTCCTTTGACTACCTGGATCCCAAGCTTCTTCAGCGCAGTGACGTTTCCTTCTGCGGCCTGGCCAACAAGTCTTGACGCTGTAGTGAGGTCCTTGTTGAAAGCGGCAGCAAGATCCAGCGCGGCCTGAGTGGCGCCAGGGAGAGCGTCGCCTTTCAGTTGGGTCATGCGCTCAATCAGAGCGCCGGCCGCCAGGACCTCATCGTCTCCAAACTTGGTCGTCGCCTGAATCGCAGACGCGAACTTTTCAAACTTGGAAATATTGTCTTGGCTGGCCTGGCCACTCGCGCGCAGCGCGCTCTCCAACTCGCGCATCGAGTTCTGTGTCTCAATGGCTGCCTTGACTCCGTCCACTGCAAACAGCTGGAATAGTTCTCCAGCCGCATTCTTCATGAAGTTGAATGCACCGACGACTGCGTCAGAACCTAAATTTCCAATGAAAGAAGCGTACGAGGCTGCGGCAACGCCGAAGCCTTTCTTGCTTGCTGATTCGAAGTCCTCGACCGCGCCGGTCAGCTTCTTGAGCTTGGCGCTGCCATCGTCAGTGA
>Ga0163150_10007706_pt1 | contig 12543 bp, 13 predicted proteins | sample OliLakLV19P2IB_FD_148628 | JGI IMG/M metagenome (GOLD analysis project Ga0163150, IMG submission 148628) | Freshwater microbial mat bacterial communities from Lake Vanda, McMurdo Dry Valleys, Antarctica - Oligotrophic Lake LV.19.P2.IB | ecosystem: Environmental > Aquatic > Freshwater > Lake >...
GTTCTGGGAGACGCCCGCGCTCGGGATGACCGGCCCCATCGGCATGGCCGACACGGTCGAGGCATCGGTGGGATGGCTCAAGCTGGAGGGTGAGTTTTTTTGGTTGCTCGGCGATGAATGGCTCACCAATCGGTTTGCCTCGAGCCGCGCCGGCTTCGCGATTGCTCGGCCCGACCGGATGCGGGCCATCGTGCGCGGCACGGAGGTGATCGGCTGGGATTACCTCGATGCCCGAGGCAAGAGTCACACGCTGCTGCCCGAGCAGGTGATCCATCGGAAATTCTGGAATCCGTACGACGACATCCGCGGCCTCGCGGAATACAAGGCGGGGGCGATGGCGGCCGATGCGGATTTCTTGCAGGGTCGATTCGCCCGCAACCTCGCCGCGAATAACAATGACCAGGGAGTCTACGTGGTGGCCAAGGGCGGCATGCCCACCGATGAGCAGCAGGCGCAAATCGTGCGCGCCTTGCGCGAGAAGCGGGCGCTGGCATCGAGAGGCGAGTTTCGCCCGGTATTCTTGACCGGCGATCTCGCCGTGGAAGACCCGAAGGTGCACGCCGTGGATGCGCAGTTCGCCGCGCAACGGATCGGCAATCGCCACGAGATCGCCCTGGCATTCGGGGTGCCGCCCAGCATGTTCGACGTCAAGGCCAGCTACAGCGAGGGCGCGAGTAGTGACCGGTTTATCCTGATCGAGGACACGTGCCGGCCGCTGGGAGAAAAGCTGTGCGACGCAATCGAATCGGTGACCATGCTGTTCTTTGCCGGGCGGCCGCGCGTGTTCGCGTCGTTCAACTGGGACGAGCATTCCGTGATGCAGCAGGTCCGCGCCAAGCGCCTGGAAAGTGTGGATCGGCTCTGGACGAAGGGAATGCCGATGCGGGAAATCAATGAGTATCTCGCGCTCGGCATCCCGGAGTATCCCGGCTGGGACCGCGGGTATCTGCCCATTGCTGCGCTGCCGGTGGATGAGGTGGGTGAGGTGGGTGAGGATGGCGCGAAGATGCCCGACCCCGCGCCCGCTGCGGCAGGCGAGAAGCGTGGAGATCCGCTCGGCAGGATGTTGGCGGCACTGGAAGATCCTGCGACGCTGCAGATGGGGAGCCGAGTCGTCGGGGAAGGCCGCCCCGACGGGCGGGCACCTGAAGGGAAAGCCTCGCGGCTGTGGGCGGGGCACATGCGGCGGCGTCGGCCCTGGGAGCGGCGGATCGAGGCTGCGGTGAATCGGCATATGTTCGCGGCGCGCGCCGACACACTCAGCAATCTGGCGCAGGCGCAGGGGGCGGGGTTGCTGGCGGCAAAAGTCGCACCGGGAGTCGCGCCCTCCAATGTCGCCGCGGTCGAGATCGGCGGGGAAATGCTCACCCGCGACCCATCCGGTGCGCAGATCGCCCGTGCGATTGCCTTCCGGCTGGATAAGCTGAAGAACGGATTGTGGGGCACGATCAAGATCATCCTGCCCCAGGTAATGGAGGCCGCGGCGCTGGAGTTGCTCGAAGAGCTTGGCCAGCAGGAGAATGCCTGGACGGATGCGCCGGCGGATGTGCTGCGATTCCTCCAAGAACGCGAGAACTTCGTGGGCGGCGTCTCCGACGACGTGCATCGCGAGATCATGCAGACCATCGAGCAATCCATCGCGGACGGCGACGGCTTCGACGACATGGCCGCGAAGATCCGGGGTCGATTCAACGCGCTCGGCGCCGAGCGAGCGCAGCGCATCGCGGTGACCGAGACCGGCGTGGCCTACGGCCGCAACCGGCACGAAGCCATGCAGCGTGCGGGCATCGCGTGGAAGCAATGGCTGAGCTCACAGGACGACAATGTCCGGCCCGACCACGTGGAGGCGCATCGGCAGATTGTGCCGATCGATGCGCCATTTAAGATCGGCGGGGAGATGATGCAGCACCCCTGCGAGGCCGGTGCATCCGCGAAGCAGGTGATCAACTGCCGCTGCATCGAGATCGCGGTAACGGGGCCGGATGACGATGGGCTGTGACCCCAAGAACCGAATAATAAATCCGCTCCTAACAATGACGCCCTACCTAAGTCCCGGTGCATCGCGCAGTGTCGAGGGCATGGAAACACGTCTCGTCCGGGAAATCCACCCCGAAATTCGCATCATCGATGCGAAGAGCGGCGTCGTGGAGTTCGTGGCGAGCGACGAAACGCTGGACTCCTATAAGGAAGTGATCAGCGCGAAGGGCTGGCGGTTCGATCGATTCCGCAAAAACGCTCCGCTCGTTGATTCGCACGACTACTACTCCGTGGATCGCCTGCTCGGGAAGGTGACCGAGTTCGAGGTGCGCGGGGGCAAGCTGATCGAGCGTGCGAAGTTCGCGATTGAGGTCGAGGAGAACACGCTCGCCCGGCTCGCCTGGAGGATGGTCGAGGCCGGGTATCTCAGGGCGGTATCGGTCGGCTTCTTCTCGGTGCGCTCGGCGGCGCGCTGGGACGTGGACCGCAGGAATTTCGAGGACGCGTGCCAGGAGTGCGGAGCCTCGCCCGATTCTGTGGACCTCATCCACCTCGAGCAGCAGCAGATCGAGCTCTCGCTCTGCATCATCGGGGCAAACCCGAACGCAGTGGCCCGCGGCTACAAGGCCGGCGTCGTCCGCGACGAGGATCTTGATTTTCTCGAAACTCTTTCCCGCGCCGTCGGCGCATCCGAACACACCGGGCCGCACGCCAATGATCTCGCCCAGGCGCGCTTGCTCGACCACAGGCGAGAACGCGAGGCGCAGTGGCTGCGGGAATTCGCAAAAACAATCGGCGGTCTCTGATCGCCCCAACTCACACACACACACTCACCAATACCCATGAAAAAGAATCGTTTCCTGATCGCCTGGTTTCTTGCGCCCGACAATGGCGGCGCCGGTGGCACTCCCGTGCTCGACGAGCAATTCCGCAAGACCGTGCTGGAAGGGGTCGGCCACGTGCGCAAGACCACCGACGAGATGGTCGCCAAGTACGACAACCTCGACACGACCACGAAAAAAGCCTTCGAGGATCTCACCAAGCTGCGCGGCGAGCAGACCGACCTGCAGAGCAAGGTCGACGCCATCCAGCGCATCGGCGTGGCCCTGCAGCGCGAGTCGCGGATGGCCAATGCCGATCCCATCGCACGCATCGCGGCATGCGAGGAGAAGCGCACGCTGCTCAACGCCCTCGTGCGGAAAGCCGCTTCGGCGCGCAATCCCGATGTGCGCCTGAGCGAGGCCCAGCGCAAAGCCCTGAACACGGCCGACTCGCCCGGCAGCACGCACCTGGTCTCCGACCTCGCGTCGGACATCTATGACACGCTGTCCAGCTACGGCATCTGGAGCACGTTCGCCGTGCGCAACCTCGGCACCAAGACCACGATTTTGCCGGTGAAAACTGTGCGCCCGGTCGCGGGATGGCGGACCTCCGAGGGCGGGGCGATCAGCGACGACACCAACAAGGCGGGGACATCGGGGAATGCCGACGTCCGCACGATGGCGGTGTTGATCAATGTCGCGAACGAGCTCCTGCAGGATGCGGAGATCGACGTGACGAGCGACGTGATGATGGACTTCGCCGAGGCCATCGCCTACCGGCTCGACTGGAGTGCGCTCCAGGCGGACGGCACGAGCGACGCGACCGACGGCGGCTACACGGGCGTCTTCGCCGGTGGCACCGCGGCCACCGCGGCAGCCGGTAACGTGACGGCGGAGGGCCTCCAGCTGGAGGACTTCCTTAGGTGCCTGACCACCGTCGATGCCGGGGTGCTCACCCGCCCCTGCAAATGGTGGATCCACCCGCAGATCATCGCCCGCCTGCTGGCCGTGCGCGACAGCAACGGTCGCCCGATCTTTTTGACGGCGAACGAGGCCCCGACCTTCGGCGGCATCGGATCGCTCCTGGGCTACCCGGTCGTGCCGAGCTTCGCGGCTCCGAGCACGAACGCCGGGGGCGCCAAGGTCGCCGTGTTCGGCGATCCGGCCGGCATGGTCATCGGCGTGCGGCGCGACTTCGAGTTCGCCGCTTCCACCGAGGCCGGGTTTGGGGACTACGAGACGGTGTTCCGCGGCGTGATGCGCGCCGCGGTGAAGATCCGCCGCGCGGAAGCGTTTGCGGTGCTCACCCTCCCGGCCGCCTGATCCACTTAGCCACTTAGCCACCCAGCCAATCAGAACCACCAGAGGACACACACCATGCATAAAACCCACAGCCTCTTCGCGATGGTCCTGCTCGCTCTCGGCATGCTGGCCCTTCCGGGCCAGCATGCTGCGGCGCAGCAGTACGCCACCGAATCGCTCACCGTCACCGTCACCGGGAACACGACCCTCGGCTCGAACAACTCCACCACGGAAAGCGCGAATCTCACCCTCACGAAGGATGATGATGTCGCGATCTACGCGGCGGTCACCGGCAATGCCGTGGCGCAGACGGGCAATGTCACGCTCACCTTCGGGGCGAGCGTGGACGGCACCAACTACGACCCGGCATTCGCGACCGTGGTCCTCGCCACCAGCGGGAACAGCACGATTAGAAAAGTCCAGAACATCACGGCGGGATCGGTCGGTTACCTGCGGCTTGTTTCGATTCTGAACAGCAGCAACGGCACCGTGAGCAACGTCGTCGTAAAGGCGGCGAAGAAACCCTGATTGTTACCTAGCGGGACACAACCCTCGTCGGCGCGATCTGGGGGGACGCGTCGGCGGGGGCACCGCAAACAGAAAGATATCTATCGTGAGACGCCCAAAGCCAAGCCACCGAATGGTCACCGACGCCGACACCGCATCGATCACTCCTGAGAGCGTGCGCGTGCGTGCGCTGATGCGGATGGCCGAGGGCGGAGCGATCCGCGAGCGCGGCACCATTTTCGAGACCACCGCGGCCCGCGCAGCGGCGCTGGGGACACTGGTCGAACGCATCTCCTGATCCCCCCACCACCACCACCATGAGCGTCAACGCAGCAACCATCATCGGCGGGCCGGCTATCGTGCAATTCCGAGGCGCGACATTTTACAGCAAGGGCGAGATCAAGCTCGAATCGAGCAAGGCGACCTTCCAGATCGCCGTGGACCGCTACGGCGGCTCCGCGGATGAGCGGGTGCAGGATGAAACTCTCAAGGTGAGCTTCGCGCCGGCCGGCGAATGGGAAAGCCTCTCCGTGCTCTGGCCCTACGCAGCGTCGGCTCTCGGCACCCTGGTGACTCCGGGGTCGCTCACGGTCTCCTCGATCAACACCACGACCGACGAGCTCACGGTGACCGGCCACGGCCTTACCACGGCCGACGCCGTGCTCGTGCATGTGGCCACCGGCGGCACGCTGGCCACGGGCCTCGCGAATACCACGACCTACTACGCCCGCGCGGTGGATGCCGACACTCTCACGCTGCACGACACCGCCGCGCATGCCACGGCAAACACCGATAAGATCAACATCACCGCCAGCGGCACCGGCACCCACTACGTCGACCGCGATTACCCACTCGTGATCCACACCTTCGCCGGTACGAAGATCACCTTCCACAACGCCGCCGTGGTGACGATGCCGAACATCCGCCTCGCCTCGACTGAGTCACTGATCGGCGAGGTGGAGTTTGAGGCGTTCATTCGCAATGGGGCAAATTGGTCCGACGCGAATAGCCGCTACACCATCGAGCAGGCGACGCTGAGCGACACATCGTTTAGCCCCGCCAACATCAAGACCCAGCCCTACACCGGCGCCTGGGGCGCCACGGCACCGTGGGATAGCTTCAATACCACCGAGGGATTTTCCGTCGATTTCAATCTTTCACTGGCCCCCATCTCGACGGATGGCATGGGCATCGTCTCACGCCGCCTGGCGGATCTCTCAGTCTCCGCGAAGTTCCGGCCGCTCGGCATCACCGAGTCGCAGATCCTCGCCAAGCTCCTGCTGCAGGATACCGGGGCCGTGCGCGGCCGCTCGCTGAGCGGGGATAATCTGCTCATCTCCGCCACGGGCGTCTACGTGCAGCTGTACGGCGGCGCACTGACCACCGGCCCGCAATCGTTTTCCTCGAAGACCGATCGCCTCGGCGACATGGAGATCCGCGCCACGCGCACCTTCAGCACCGGCGTGCCAAATCCGCTCTTCTACGTGGGCACGACCGCGCCGTAACCCCGAACCCACTCGTCTCCCCATGGACTGCGGCCTCGGAAACCTCGCCACTCTCAAGACCGCGATCCTCCCGGTCGCGAATCAGGCAGAGACGCAGTTCGACGCCGCACTGCAACAGATCGGGAAGGGCGTGGCAGGCATGTTTGATCTTTACTGCACGCGCGACCTGGCGCGCTCGGTCGCTGTCGAGTTCATCACCCCCGCCCGCCGGAGCTACGTATCGCTCCCGCACACCCCGGTCGAGAGCGTGGCATCCGTGTCGCTCCGCTCCGCCGTGGCCTCGGGATGGGTCGTGCAGAGCGACGTGATCGTGCAGCTCGATCAACAGGCCGGCCTTGTCGATTTCGCCGCCGTGCTCGGCGTCGAGGATGACCGGATCAAGATCGTCTACACCGGCGGATTTTGGTTTGAGATCGCCGAGCCCGGCGATGTGGATTACCCGACGACGCAGCCGACCGGGTCCACCGCGCGCCCCCAGGCGTTGCTCGCCGCATGGCTCATGCAATGCCGCGCCGAGGCCGTCGCCCGCGACGTGCTCGGCACCGCCGCCGTGGGCCAGGAGCCGAAGGGCACGCAGCTCATCACCGTCGAGCTTCTGCCCGGCGTGCGGCTCGCGCTTGAGCGCTACCGGAGATTCGCGCAGTGAGCGCCGTGACCATTCAGATCAGGGTGGACGACAAGGGCCTGGAGGCCCGGCTCGGGCAATACCAGAAGACCGTCCTTGCGAAGATCTCGAAGGAGATGGACGCGGTCAATCTGCTCACAGTCGGCCACATCCAGCGCGCACGACTCACGGGCAAGGGACCCTTCCCCGCGGAGCTCGGGAAGCTGGGCGTGGTCACCGGGCGGTTGCGCGGCTCGGCCAACGCGACAGCCGCCAAAATCTCCGGCAACCAAGTGGCCAGCAGCATCGGCACGAACGTCCGCTATGCTGCGATCCATGAGTTCGGCTTTACCGGCGTGGTGAAGGTCAAGCCGCACCGCCGCAAGGTTGCCGGGCGCGACGTGTTTCGCGGCACTGATGCCGGGGAGGAACAAGTGGCCTCCGGAGTCGGGTTCGTGGGCGCGCACGCTCGCAATCTGCGCATCCCCGCCCGCGCACCATTCCGGCGCGGGATCGAGGATAAGATCGCCACCTACGAGGCCGCGTTCACCCGCGTCTGCAAGGAGGCCATCGCGGGATGAGCCAGCTGCAATATTTGCAGGCCCGAGTCGTGCAGACCCTTGCGGAGCATGCGTTTTTCCGGCCGTCTGGCGGCGTGCAGATCCCTGTGCTCCACGAGGATCTCGGCGATTTGATCACTCTCCAGAATAACGCGCTCAAGAGCGCGGGCGCGTGCGTGACGATCGGCATCGGCCGCTGCCAGATCCCCGAGCCCAATATCCCAGGGCCGAGATTCGGAGTCGTGGACATCCTACTTTTGATATCCGAGAACCCGGTTGCAAACCGGCTGCAGGGCGGGAGCAGACAGCCCGGAATCGTGATCGCCCAGGCCGCGCTCGGCATCCTGCACCACATCGCCGAGATCGTGCCTGGCGCCGGCTGCATCAACGCCGGCGAGATCGACCCCGTCCGCATCGACAACGGCGCGGCAAACCTCATCGCATCGCTTTCGGTGCAGCTCAGCAACACGACCGAGGTCGACCGGCTCGACCCGATCCTCGACGAAACCGGGCTGCCCATCACCGACGAAAACAGCATCCCCCTTTACGCCGACGCCGCATGAAGATCTCGCAATACACAGCAGCCACCAGCCCGGTCGCCGATGCGGCGGTCATCCCCATCACCGATGCCGACGGCAACACCCGCAAGGCCACCGCGGCGCAGCTGCGCACGGTGACGGTAATCGGAAAACTTAAGCTCGCCACTACCGGCCTGTTCCTCTACAGCTCCACGACCGGTCTCTACCACGAACTCACCGCCACCGGCACCGGCGCCGGACTTACCCTCGTGCTCAACGAAACTGGAGTCGCCTGATCCCATGAACCGATTCACAATCTCTATCTGCGCGCTCCTACTCGCCACTGCCTGTGGTCTCACTGCTGCCGAGATGGTGGGCAAGAACGCCACCACCGACCGCATCGCCGAGGATCTGGTCTTCGGCAGCGGGCGCACGCTCACCATCGAGAGCGGGGCGACGCTCTTGATTGCAGCGGGAGCGACCGCGAATTTCTCGCTCGCCACCGTGACGCTGCCTGTGGCGGTCTCACTGCTCGGCCAGTCAATCGACCTGGGCAGCGAGATCATCGGCAACCTCCCATTCGCGAACGTGACTTTCACCGGCAACGGATCGCAGCTCGTCGCAGGCAATGGGTCGCTACTGGTTGCTGGCGGGAACGTCACCATTGCGAATGGGACAATCAGCGCGAGCGGTGCCGACCTGGCCGATGTGCTGACGATAAGCGGGAACCTCGATGAGCTGGCATCGGCGCCTTTGGCACATACCGCTCGCGTAAATCTGGGACTGTCCGATGTGAGCGCCCACGCCGGCGTGCTGTACACCTCGATCTTCCCGCAGATCCTGCCCTACATCACCGGGCTCACCGGCGGCGGCGCAGCGGACCTCGATGGCATCCCGACCGTCGACCTCGGCGCCGGCGGCAGCACCATCGCGATCATCATCCTCGATGGTGTTGCCAAGGTCTACCAACTCAAGTTCAGCGTGGAGGCCGAAGCCTCCCCCGGCTTCATCCGACCTGATGACTTCGAACAATTCGATAACCAAAAAGTATGGCGCCAAATTCAGTAACTCCCATGCGTATCCTCCATCACCGTCTCCTCCTGCTGCTCGCGTCTGTGCCGGGTCTGCTCTGCGCGCAGTCCGCAGCGGTGCCTTACAACCCAAATACGGGCAATCTCTCCGCGAATCTCACGCTGGGCCCGGCACGGGTGATCACGCTCTCGGGGGGATCGATTGCAAATCTGACGATCTCCACGGCGAACATCACCGCGCCCGGTAACTCAACGACGCTGCTATCGTCGGCGTTTGGGAATGTGACCATCGGCGCTAATCTCACGCTGTCCAATGGGACGCTGAGCGCGAGCGGCGGCGGGGATGCATTCCAGGAACGTGGCATCGATAACCTTTATTTGAGGGATGATTTTTTCGGCGGGCATGCCGTGTCGGGTGGGTTCGGGATGCTGGGGTGGAAGACGTCCGGGACGGGGAATGTAACTGGTTACTTGCCGACAGTCCCCGGCGTGGAATCATACGGGCTCGCGGTGTTGAACTCCGCGTCCTCGGCCAACAGTGAGCGCTTACTCTACCTCCAGGGCGTCGATGCTGGTGCCATGGCGACGTTTTCGATGTCGGCAAATCCATACAAAGTCGAGTGGATCGCGTGGCCGACCTCGGGGAACATCAGCGCGTTTGGAGGGTTTTTCATCTCGAGTGTCACGACCGGGGGACCATATTTTTTCTGCGACACCACCCCCACGGGGAGCGGAAATTGGACGGTCGGCTTCAACGCGGCGAACACCGACACAGGCGTGCCGGTCGGGACCACTCCGCTTTATTTTTTACTGGAACGGACAGCGAGCAGTGGCAATGCGACCTGGGCAATCCGATCTACATCGGGGGGGGCGAATCTCGCGAATGGGACCGTGACGTCCAATTACACCGCGGGTCAGCATTTCGGTTTCGCGGTGAACGCAAAAGCGACCGGGTCGGTGAAAACATTATATGTGGACGTGTGGGCGCTCTGGATGGGGATCGGACGATGAGCGCGACCACCAATTTTGTTGACGCGCCCGCCTAACCCTGCCCTGAACTTGTGCGCATCCTCCATGCCGGAACTGAACTCGCTGGGTGGGGCCTCAACGGCCCCCGCAATGTGCGGATCAACGGGTCGGCGGTGTACGAAGCCGCCGACATCATCCTCGCGCCCACCAAAAAAATATTTGCGAGGGGCAATGAAATCTCCACGCTCAGCTTCGAGGTCACCCATGCATTTGCCGCGCTCAAGGATGCCCAGGTCTGGGGGCTCACGCACTTCCGCCTGCTCGCGAAGCTGGGTGTGTGCGAGATCCAGTGCGGCACGGCATCATCCTACGAGAGCGTCTTTGCGGCGGGGGCGTTTCTCGCCGCGATGCCGATGGCCGAGTTTCGCGGGGTGGCCATCCCGGTGCAGTATAGCATCGTCGCCGCCGAGTTCATTGCTGCCTACCCGGTCGATTGGCCGGGCGACAATGGAGGCACCGAGGCCGTGACGCTGCGGGGCACAGCAGCGATCAGCTCGGGGGCGGAGTCCGTCGCCGTGATCTACACGACGCCATTCGCCACGCCGCCGGTGATCACCTGCAACGTGGTGAAACCGAGCGGGGGTGGCAATCTCGTCGCCACGATCCGCGATGATTTGAGCGGCGTGAACGGATTCACCGTCGAGCTCAGCGGCCCCACCGCCGACGCCGATCACAAGCTGAACTGGATCGCCGTGGGAAACTAGTAAGCGCCACCAGCCCATGAACCGACCACCTTCGCTGCTGATCCTCTGCACACTCGTTGCAGCGGCCGCGCTCCCGCTCCATGCCGACACTCCGATAAAGAACGCCACCATCACCGGCAACACCACGCTCGCGGGCAACGTGACGGTGGTGACAAACGCCACCATCACTTTCCCGGCAAACACCACGCTGAACGCCTCGGCAGCTACCGTCGTGCTCCCAGCGGCCTACAGCGTCTTCGGCAACTTCTCGAATCTCGGCGACGTGCCGGGGAACTACAGCGGAGCCGCGTCGCGCTACGTGCGCGTCAACTCCGGCGCGACCGCTCTGGAGTTCGTCGCGCCGGTGAGCGCGAACTCGACATGGGTGGATGGGCTGCGGGATCAACCGCCCGCCACCGCGAACGCCACCGACGACGAATTCAACGGCACCGTGCTCGATGCCAAGTGGGCATGGATCAACCAAGGAAACGCCACCGCTAACCTGACCGACAATCATCTGGTGCTGTCGCTGGTGACGGGCAACGCGTCGTTCAATCAGCGCATCATCACCCAAAACATCACCGCTGCGAACTTTACGATCACGAGCAAGCAGCAGCTCTCCGGGCAATTCGGAAACTACACCAACGGCGGAATCGTGATGCGCAACTCGACATCGGGCAACATCGTGATCTTGGGCCGGGACCGCGGCACCTTCCCGTCCCAGAGCGTGACCCTCATCAAGATCACATCTCCGACGACCTACTTATCGAGCCCAGGCTTTCTGGTCGTCGACCTCGCGGGGCCTCTCTACATGCGCGTCGTGGTGCTCGCGGGCTCGATGACGTGCCAGGTCGCGGAGGGTCCCGGTGCGCCCTGGACGACATACCACAACGAGGCCACATCCGCATTCATCGGCACGCCCGACCAAGTCGGCCTCGCCGTCGGCGCATCCGCCAACGCGACATGGACCCCCAGCCTGTCGGTCGATTGGTTTCGATTCACTTCGCCGTAATCGGTAATCGACGAGCACCCCCACAGCCATGGCCGAGACGAATCGCGGGGTAGACATCAAGATCACGACGACGGCCGATGGAGCCGGGGCGGCAAAGGCGAAGGCCGATCTCCAGGAGGTAAAAAAAGAGGCGGGCAGCGCAGGCGAATCCGTAGAAGGAATCGGCGAAGCCGGTAAGGGCGCCAGCATCAATCTCGGACGCATGGTCGGCTTGCTCAGCACCGCCGTAGGTCTGGGCCTCGCCGCCAAGGCGGCAATCGAAGGGTGGCGCGACGCAATCCGCGAGGCGGATAAAGCCGCTTACGACCTGGTCACGAGCACGCTCAAGCAGCGCGACGCTTTTAACGATCTCGTCGCGAACGCAAAGACGCTGGAGGGAGTCGAGAAAAACCTGGGCAAGCTGCTCGAACAACAGGAGAAACTTCGGGACTCACTCGTCAAGGCGCGAATCGACGAGGACAAAAAAGTCGTCGCCGGCCTGGAAGAGCAGCTCGCCGAGATCAACCGCCAGATCGAGATCTACCCCGATCTGGCAAAACAAGCCATCCTGCGCAAGGAAGCCGAGGAAGGAATCGCGGCGCTTTACAAGGACCAACAAGCGGCTCTCGGCGATCTCAGTGCCGAGATCGACCGCGCGAGCCGCGCCCAGGCCGGCCTGCTAACGAAACTGGCTGACGCAGATTTCTCGAAGCTGGACGATGCGGGCAAACTCAAGGCGCTCCAAGGAAAGGTCGGGGATCTGCGCGACGAGCTGGTCGGAGTATTCGGTCCCGACGCAATGCTGGCCTCGATTCAAAATATGGCGGAGAACCTTGGCGCGTTGCCCGCCAAGGCGAGTCTGGCCGCGTCACAATCACTGACCGAGCTGATCAAGGTGTCGGATCAGATCGCCGCGATACAAGCGGGTAACGCCAAGCCCGCGGCCAGCACCGGGCAGAGAGCGCCTGCATCCGCCCCGTCTGCGCCAGCATTTAATCCCCGCGCCGCCTGGGAA
>Ga0163150_10007712_pt1 | contig 12536 bp, 16 predicted proteins | sample OliLakLV19P2IB_FD_148628 | JGI IMG/M metagenome (GOLD analysis project Ga0163150, IMG submission 148628) | Freshwater microbial mat bacterial communities from Lake Vanda, McMurdo Dry Valleys, Antarctica - Oligotrophic Lake LV.19.P2.IB | ecosystem: Environmental > Aquatic > Freshwater > Lake >...
TGTTGAGCATGGCGAGGAGTGCGGCAAGTCCGCCGAAGGAAGCGCCGTAGCCCACGCTTGTGGGCACCGCGATGATCGGAACGCCGGTCAATCCGCCGACGACCGATGGGAGGGCGCCCTCCATGCCGGCCACGACAATGGCAACCCCTGCGTCGTCCAGGACCGACTGTTTCTCGAGCAGCCGGTGGACGCCTGCAACACCGACGTCGAAGACACGCACGACGTCGTGTCCGAACGCTCGCGCGGTCTCCGCCGCCTCCTCCGCCACCGGAAGGTCCGATGTGCCTGCGCACATCACGACAACGGGTCGGGTATCCGGCTGGCGAACGGCGCCGGGTGCCTCGAGGCGCACCGTGCGGCCCAGTTCATGGACAATGGCGTGGGGAAACTCGGCGGCGAGGGCACTGCGTGTCACGGCATCGGCGCGGGTGGCGAGGAAGCCGCCGTCCTGACGGTTCAGACGACGGCAGATCTCGACAGTCTGGTGGGATGTCTTGCCCTCGGCAAATACGACTTCCGGGAACCCGAGGCGCAGCTTACGGTGGTGGTCGAGACGGGCATACGGAGCGCCGTCGTCACCTGAGACTTCCTCAGTAGGCAGCCACGACAGCTGGGTGAGCGCGGCCGCAGGGCTGGACTCGCCACTCGCGACCGCTTCCAGCAGCCTGCGGACCTGATCGGCGTTCACGCCGCCGCCGGTTCGAGCGCGGCTTCGAGATAATGCTGCAGGATGACGCCTGCGCCGTTCAGGCTCGTGACGTTGAAGAGTTCTTCGCGCAGGGCCTTCCCGCCCGGAAGTCCCTTTGTGTACCAGCCGAGGTGCTTCCGGAACTCCCTCATCGCACGGTCCTCGTCATTCTCCGAGAAGGCGACAGCGTTGCGCGCATGCTCCAGCACGATCTCGAAGCGCTCGGTTACGCCGGGCCCGGCAGGCAGCGGCTTGCCGTCGAGCGCCGCGCGGGCCTCCGCGAACAGCCACGGCGCGCCATGCGACCCGCGTGCGATCATGATACCGGCGCATCCTGTGTGCTCCCTCATGCGGAGCGCGTCGGCGCCGCTGCGCACGTCGCCATTGCCGATCACGGGAATGTCGAGCGCGTCGGTTATCGCGGCGATCTCATCCCAGTTCGCGTGGCCGGAATACATCTGCGTGCGCGACCGTGCGTGGAGCGTCAGCACCTGCGCGCCGGCATCCTGGCAACGCAGACCGATCTCCACCGGGTTGCGACTGTCTTCGCTCCAGCCGCTGCGGATTTTTACGGTCGTAGGAATGTCGATTGCCGTAGAGACCGCGCGGATGATCGACTGCACCAGGTCCAGGTCGCGCAGGCAGCCGGAGCCGCCGTTGCGCGACACGACTTTCTTCACGGGACAGCCGAAATTGATGTCCAGGAAATCGGGGGCGTAGGCGTCGGCGACGAGAGCCGCGGCCTCGGCCATGCCGGCCGGGTCCGCGCCAAAGATCTGCACGCCAATCGGACGCTCTTCGTCGTGGAAACGCAGGTACGCATGCGTTCGCTCGGAGCCGCGGCGCAGGCCTTCAGCGCTCACGAACTCGCTCACGACGACGTCCGCGCCAAAGCGCCGGCAGAGCCGCCGGAACGGCGACTCGCTCACACCCGCCTGCGGTGCCAGGTACAACGGCGTGGAGCCGTCGCGAAGCTGCGTCATCAGACGCTCGAACATCATGCTGGACATTGCGTGAATTTAACTCTGCGAGAACGCTCCATCAATCGAAGCCGTCGTTTTGACACCTTCCGGACCCGCCTTTATCTTGCTGCGCCCGCGCTCCCGGTGTGGCGGGAACTTCGGAGGACTATGGAATTGCATGAATTTTTCGACAGGGACGCTGTCGATCTCGAGATAAAAGGTAGCACCAAGGACGAAATACTGAGGGAGCTGATTGCGCTGCTCAAGCTCGATGAAAAAAGCGAAGGCATCCTCTTCAAGATGCTCAAGCGACGCGAAAACCTCGGCTCCACCGGGATCGGCCGCGGTATCGCCATTCCCCACTGCCGGTCACTCGTAGTCAACAAGCTGCGCGTAGCATTCGGCAGGAAACTGACCGGTGTGGAGTACAATGCCATCGACGGCCAGCCCGTTTGCAATTTTTTCCTGATCGTCGCGCCGCCGCTCGAGGTCAGCAACCAGTATCTGCCCGTCCTCGGCCGGCTCGCTCAGTTCGCGAAAGATCCGTCCATCACCCGGAAGCTCTCGGATATCAAGTCGGCTGACGAGTTCATGGAGCTGCTGCACATCCCTGCTTCCTGACTTCGACCAACTGGTTGGGAAACGGCGTAAAATCAAAGCGCCGCGAGTCGGCGAGGACTCGCGGCGCTTCTTTTAATTCGCCACCACGATCTTGATTGGCGGGTATCGTTCTCCATTGACGATCATCTCGACATAGTATATCCCCGAAGCGACCTTGCGGCCTGATCGGTCCGTCCCGTCCCAGTATGCCTTCTTCTCTCCTGGCGTCGTGTACTTCAGATTCGAAACGACGACGTTTCCGGCTTCATGATTCAATGCCGCTGGTGAAGCGACGAGCTGCCGCAGAACGTTGTAGATCCGGATCGTTACGACGCCTGCCTTCCCACCCTCGAACATCTCCTCGCCCAAAGTGAACGGGATGGTCGTCGTGGGATTGAACGGGTTCGGAAAATTCTTGCCGAGCTGAGCCTTCGGTGGTCGCCCACCGCCCGCCTGTTGCGCGTTAACGCTCGACGGGATAACCAGTGCAGCGACCAGGAGGACGATGCCGACGCCGAACTTGCGTCTCATCGTCACCTCCACAGTCTTTCAACCGTGCTGTAGAATAGTTTCCTGATTGCCCTCCATGGCAAACAAGGTGGAATACAAACCGCGGCCTTCACGCGAAGACCCGGTCCTCACATCATACCCTCACAGCCCGATGGAGTCAAGACTTTGATACTGGCGGACCTGAGTGGCCTGCGCTCATGTCCGTTCGCATCTGATGTTCCTAGCCGACCGCGAGGCTCGAGGCGAGGAAATGCAGGGAACGGAGCGGCGTGCCTTCCAGGATATGATGCTCGAGGTACCTCGAAAGCAGCCGCCAGTGACCCTCGGTCGTGTGGACCGGCGCGGGCGTGCCTCGACAGAAAGCCGCGAGGGCGGTGCGGGCTCGCGGCGGGATGCGGCGTCCGGGCAGTCCGGTGGCGCACGAGTCGCAGCGCAGGCCTCCGGCTGTATAGTCGAAGGTGGCATCGCGGGCGGGGTCCATGTCGGTGCCGCATACGATGCAGGAGTCGAGCTCGGGCGTGAATCCCAGCATGGCGATGACGTTCCATGTCACGGCGAGCACGTTGACCTCGACCTGGTCAGTCTCGACGGCTGCAATGCGGTCGAGGCCTGTGGTGACGACGTCGAAAAGTGCGGGCTGGGCTTCTTCACTGGCCGTGCGCAGGACGAGCTCGGCGACGAGTGAGGCGCCGCCGAAGCGAAGCAGGTCGCGCCCGAGGGAGTGGCGGCGGCGGGTGAGCTCGAAGGAGGCCAGCGTCTGGAGATCCCGCGTGTCGCGTATGTAGAGCGCGGCGCTTCCCTCGGCGAACGGCTCGAGATGGGCGTATCGGCTGCGCGGCCTGAGCGCGCCTTTCGCGATCGCGGAGTGCACTCCGGCATCGCGCGTGAGCAGCCGGACGATTCTGCTCGTATCGCCATACGGAAAGCACTGCAGGACGAGCGCGTCTGTCGTGGTGATCGACATCGGTCAGTCGCGGCGCAGGCGGGCGACCAGGCCGGCGCGTTCCTCGCGCAGGGTCACGCGCTGGGCATCCGGCGCTGTTGCCATGCGTTCGTCCACCTCGGCGATGCGGATCAGTGTGGCGCGATCCTTCGGAATGCGCGCTTTTGGAATGAGGATGAAGAGCGCCACGGCGGCAGCCGCGAAGAGCGGAATGGCGAGCAGGAACCAGCTGCGGCTCGTGGCAGGCCGTCCAGCCGGTGCCGATGCCTCCGCCGCAGCGGGATTGAGCATTGCCGATGCCGATGTCCCCGGGACGCCTACCTGAAGGATCTGGTCTGTGCCACCCTCAGCCGCCCGGAACGGCGGAATGAGGTACATCTCGTCACTGTACCGTCCGGCGACAAAATAGACGGCGGCGGTGTCGGGCGTAGTCGGCGCAAGCAGCTCGAAGCGGCCGTCGCTCGAAGCCGTATCCTCGGCGACGGTAGCCCCACCCCCTGCGGACACGCGGTGCAGCACCACGATCTGGCCGGGGACCGGCTTTGAGTCGGGGCCGATGACGACGCCCCGGACGGTCAGGTCCCTGGGGATGTCCTGCGCGCGGGCGGTGCCGGCGTGGAGCAGTGCGGCCGCGGCCACGAACAGGAAGCGACGTCTCATGGATTGAAGCGACCTAGGTCTTCCGGGTTCATACGGCGGATGTAATCGCGGAGCTGTTCGGGGGTCAGGCCGCCTGCCGGGTCGTGCGCCCTCCCGGACTCCGCTTCGGCAACGAAACTGGTTTCCGAGGCGTCAGCGATCTCGACCGACGTGGTCTCGAGGAGGTCCTCGGTCGTATAAATGGATGCGGCCATGCGGAGCGCGATGGCAATCGAGTCCGAGGGCCGCGCATCGACGCTGATCACTTCCGAGCCGCGCTGTACGATGAGCTCTGCGAAATAGGTGTTGTCGATGACTTTGGTGATCATTACGCGCTGCAGCACGCCACCCATGCCGACGATGACGGAGGCGAGCAGGTCGTGTGTGAGCGGGCGGGCGTATTTCATGCCGGCCAGCTCCATCGCGATGGCGCTGGCCTCACCCGGACCGATCCAGATCGGCAGCACGCGCGCCCCCGCTTTTTCCTGCAGGATGACGACGGGTGTGTTCGACTGCCGATCGAGACCGAGGCTTTGAACTTTTACTTCAACCATGTTCCTCCGCGCACGTTGCCGAGAAGTACCCGCGGGTCTTCCGAGCGTGCCCTCCCTACTCGGTGGTCGGCGCAACGACCTCGATGTTCCAGCGTCCGGAGAACAGTGAGAGGTCCAGCCACCGCGAAATTTCGGATGTCAGGATCGCGATGACATCGTCAGGCGTTGCAGCGTGCAGCGCACGTGCAACGGCTTCTCGCGCATCGGCGGCCGGCACCGATCGGATCACCTTCTTCACCTCCGGCAACGACGACGGCGCCACGCTGAACGCGGTGATTCCCAGTCCGAGAAGTACAAAGACACCGAGCGGGTTGGCGGCCATCTCTCCGCACACGCATACCTCGATGCCGGCGTCCCTTCCCGCGCGCGCCGTCTTCTCGAGCAGTCGGATCACGGCGGGGTGGAACGGATTGTAGAGCGGCGCCAGTCGCGCGTTGCCGCGGTCGACCGCGAGCGTGTACTGCACCAGGTCATTGGTGCCGACGGAGAAGAAGTCGGAGTGACGCGCGAGCTCAGCGGCAGTCAGCGCGGCCGCCGGCGTCTCGATCATCACGCCGAGCTTGTAGCCATCGTTGAATGGTATGCCTTCCGCGCGCAGCTTGTCCGCCTCTTCGTCGAGAAGCTGGCGGGTGCGTTGAATTTCGGAGACATCGTTGACCAGTGGCAGCATGATGCGCAGGTCGCCGTGCACGGTGGCGCGCAGCATTGCCCGCAGCTGTGTACGGAACATGTCCGGCAGGTCGAGACAGACGCGGATCGCGCGCCAGCCGAGGAACGGGTTCTCCTCCGGCGGCATGTGCAGGAAGAGCGGGAACTTGTCGCCGCCGAGATCGAACGTACGGATGTAGACGGCCTCATCCGGGAAGACATCCATCACTTCCTTATAGCAGCGATACTGCTCTTCCTCTTCCGGTTCCTTGCTTCTGCCTACGACGAAAAATTCCGTGCGATAGAGGCCGATACCGCGCGCGCCGTGACTGCGTGCCGATTTCGCGTCACCCGGCAGGTCGATATTTGCCCGCAGCAGCACGTGCTGGTGGTCGGGCGTGACGGCATCGAGGTGTGCGAGCAGGATGAGTTCCTGCTCCCATTCGCGGATGCGGATGTCCCGCTCGCGGTAGTGGCGCTTCTCCTGCTCGGTCGGCTCGACAATGACGCGGCCCATGCGGCCGTCGAGGATCAGCTCCTGTCCGGGTACGATGCGCTCGGCGAGATCGGTGAGGCTTACCACGGCCGGCAGGTCGAGCGAACGCGCGAGGATCGCGGAGTGTGATGTGCGCGTGCCTGCATCCGTCGCGATGCCGAGGATGCGCTCGCGATCGAGCTGCACGGTGATTGTGGGTGTCAGGTCGCGCGCCACGAGGATGACGGGCGTCTCGATTGAGCCGAGGTTGACGTCCTGATCGGTGAGGCCGAGCAGCTCGCGGATCACACGGACCTGGATATCGACCAGGTCGTTGATGCGGTCGGTGATCATCGGGTGTCCGCTGCGCGACCAGGCGGACTGCAGTTCGAGCATGCGCAGCTCGAACGCGCGCGGCGCGGAGAGATGGTTGTCGCGGATGTACGCGACCGTGCCGTTGATCAGCTCGCTGTCATCGAGCATGAGGATCTGCGGCTCGAAGATCTGCGCCTCGACGTGGCCGAGCCGCCCGACTGTCTGCGACTGGATCTCGCGGATGCGCTCCTGCGCGCGGTGGCGCGCCGCGTGGAAGCGTGCGATCTCACCGTCGACCTCATCCGCGCCAACGGTGACGTGCGGGACGCGCGGCACCTCCCACGGCAGCACGAACGCGGGTCCGACGACAATACCCGGGGATGCGGGAATACCATCGCGAATGAAGCTCATCGTTCACCGTGCCGTATCATCACTCTTCTCCGAATCGGCGTTCGACGAGACTGACGAGACCCGCAACAGCCTGCGGCGCATCATCACCTGTAGCGCGAATTGTCACGGCAGCGCCGCACTCCGCAGCGAGCATCATCAGGCCGAGGATGCTCTTGCCGTTGACCTCGAGCTCTTCCTTCCGGACGAGGACGTCCGACCTGAACGTATTTGCGAGCTTGACGAACTCCGCGGCGGGCCGCGCATGCAGTCCGTTGCGGTTCGCGATCATCACAGTCTGTTCCGAATCGTTCGTCGAGCTCATTGAATCAACGGAAAGAGGAGCCCGGCGATTGCGACAATCACCAGGAGGATGAGAGCCGCCAGCCGACTTCTGACGCCTGCAAAATAGCCGACAACGGCCGCCGCCGCAGGAAACGCGATCCACGGAGCGCCGAGCTCGGCGTTCGTCATCGATCCGATTGCTGCAAGCGGCAGGGCGAAACCCAGAAAAAAAGCGATCGCATCGACCACCCGCTCGTGCCACGCGAGCAGTGGCGCGCGCCGCAGCTGCTCTCCGACCCGCTTGCCGTTCTCGACGCCGATCCGCAGCCCCCACCAGCGGAGCGCGAGATGGCCGGCATTGTAGACCAGCAGGAACACGGCGATCGCGGTTCCCGCCGATTCTGTCGCGAGCAGCACATTGACGCCGAGCAGCACGCATGCGGGCCGCCAACCCGCCCATACAATGCGATCGCCGAGCGAGCCGAGCGAGCCGCGCAGTGCGGTCTTGAACCGGTCGATGATGGCCGGGTCCTCTCCGTCCGCTTCCATGCGTGCGACAGCACCAAGTGCTACACCCGCGAGGTACGGATGCGCATTGAAGAGGCTCGTGTGCCGGAGCACCGCGTCCTGCAGCCTGTCATCGTCACCGTGATACACGTGGCGCAACACGGGCATCAGTGCATAGGCGAAGCCGGAACCCTGCAGCGTGCGGTAATTCCACGATCCCTGGATCGCGAACGATCGCAGGAACATGCGCGCGATAACGCGCGCCGGCAGCGCGGTCACTTTGCGACTAGCAACAGACATCCGCATACGACGCCGGCGAGCAGCAGCATGCGCCGCCTGCGGTTGTCGCAGAAGAACGGTGCCGCACCCGCCATCACCGCGGTCGCAGCCGTCGCGATGACACCGGTCGCAATGGCAGCCGGTAGTGTCCAGAGTGGCACGAGCAGCTGCATCAGCGGCATCCCGATGAACAGCGCCACTGTGGTGACGGCGATGCCACGGATGATGTCGAGAAGCAGCGTCGAGACGTGACGGTTCTCGACGACGAGGTCCATGTGCGCGCGCGGCGGATCCTCCAGGTGGAGCATCCGCTCGTTGAAGTAGCGTCCCGCGCGCACGCTGATTCCCGATGCATGTTGCCAGATGATGCCGTAGACGAGCGCGAGCAACAGTGCCGACGGCGTCGCCGCCGCGTTCGACAGTCCGAGCGTGCCGACCGCGGCCACGGTCGCAGTCCCAATTTCCGGATAACGCGCAGCGCCTACAGGCAGAATGCTGAAGGAGAGCGCTTCCAGCAACGCGCCGAGGAGTGCGCCCTCGAGGGGCATGCCGACAAGCGCGCCTGCGAGCGTTCCGGCGACCAGTGGCCGGGACAGCATGAGCTGTCCGAACGATGTCGCGTCGAGCGCGACGATGCCGCCGAGGGCAATGAGTGCGAGGATGATCACTGTGAGCCGCCGTTGAGCAGCTGGGCGAGCGCGATCCGACGCGTGCCGGGCAGATCCCGCGCGCTGACATCCGCGCCCTCCGCCGCCAGGGCGCGCAGGGATGCCGATTCCGCTTCCGATAGAAACACGTACGGCAACGCCTCGCGCCGGCCAGCCGAGTGGTGAATGCCGCCGATGTTGATCTCCGCGCCGCGGAGAACGCCACCACGCGCGAGGTTCAGCATGGTTTCGATATTACGTGTGAGCACGAAGATGGTGTCGGTGCTCGCACGCCATGCATCGAGCCGTTCCCGTCCTTCCGTCACCGACGCGAATTCCGCTGCTACTTCGGGGGGCAGGCCGAGTATATAGAGTTCCTGCTCCCAGTCCGAGTCGGCGAGGTCATCATCGACGACCACGATACGATCCGGATGCAGATGGCCGCCCCAGCCCACAACGACCTGTCCGTGGATGAGCCGTTCATCGACGCGGAGCAGGGCGATGCTCATTGACCCGGCTGCGCGGGCTTCACGGTGATCGCCGCGCGCCCCTTCGTGAGCAGCCGCTCGACCAGCTCATGCATGGGCAGCGTTCTGTGCATCGCGAAGTCGATGAGCATCGGAAGATTGACCGACGAGATCACGACGAGCTCGGGCAGGTTCCTTGTCAGCCGCATCGCGGCAAAACCGCAGCTGCCGCTCTGCAGGTCCGTGAACAGGATCGACGGGCCGGCATTCACGAGAGCCTCGACTTCAGCGCACAACGATTCGGGCGATTTTCCGCGATTGCTCACCGCGATCAATCCATCCGGTTCGATGCCCGTGATATGACGAACCGCCTCGACCATGCCGTCCGGCATACCGAGGTGTCCCAGGAGGACCGCCCTGATGGCGGGTGCCTCACTCATAGTCCTCTTCCAGGTACGCGCGCACGGGCTTCATCGAATCCATCAGTCGCTGGTTGAACAGCTGCGCCGAGTGCACGCCGGAATATTTCAGCAGGTGGTTCATGGCGACAACTTCGGATACGACCGTGATGTTCTTGCCTGCATTGAGCGGCACGGAGACTTTCGGGATCTTCACGCCGAGCATTTCGACTTCCTCGGTGTCCAGTCCAGTCCTGTCGTACTGCGCCTTGTCGTCCCAGTCGACGAGCTGCACGACGACTTCGATCCGCTTCTGCTGGCGGATGGAGCGGATGCCGAAGAGAGCGCGGATGTCGATGATGCCGACGCCGCGAATCTCCATGTGATGCTGCTGCAGTTCCTGTCCGCGTCCGATGAGGATGTCATTGCCCCGGCGTGACATCACGACGAGGTCATCGGCAACGAGGCGGTGTCCGCGCTCGATCAGGTCGAGCACGCATTCACTCTTCCCGATGCCACTGCGCCCGGTGAAAAGAAGCCCGACGCCGTAGACATCGGCGAGGGATCCGTGCGCGGTGGTCGTCGGTGCGAAGCAGTCCTCGAGGTACGGCGCAAGACGGCGGTAGAAGTCCGCGGTCTTGAGAGCGCTCCGGAAGACGGGGATGCCGTGCTGTATGGCGAGTTCCAGCAGCTCAGGCGGCACGTCTAGATGCTTGGTGATGATGATCCCGGGCATCGGCAGCCGCAGGAACGCGTCGATCGTGTCCCTGCGGTGCGTGGAGTCGAGCGATTCGAGGAACCGGATCTCCGTCTCACCGAGGACCTGCAGACGGCCGCGCAGGAAGCGCTCGCTGAAGCCGGCGAGCACGAGGCCCGGGCTCGCCAGCGTGGGCGTGTCAATGTCGCGCAGCAGCGTGCACTGCGGCGTGAGCAGCTCCAGCTCCAGCGTCTGCTGCTTGGCGCGGTACAGGTCTTCGATCGAGATCTTCTTCACGGTACCCCGCGCTCACTTCTTCGAGTTTGTGCGGACCATCTCGAGATGCGCTTCCGTCTGGTCTGCGCTGCGCTCCCACGTGAAGCCTTCGGCGAAGCGTCGCGCCTGTGCGCCAAGCTGGTCACGCAGGCCGGCATTGGAAAGTACCGCGCCGATTTTTTCGGCCAGCGCATCCACATCGCCATGCGGCACGAGGAATCCCGTCTCGCCGTCACGCACCGAGTCGCGCAGTCCGGGGGAGTTGCTCGCGACCGTTGCCGTGCCGCAGGCAGCTGCTTCCATGTTGCTGATACCCCACCCTTCCTTGGGTGACGCAAGTACGTGTACCCAGGAGCGCCGGAACAGCTCGCGCTTGCGCTCCTCGGACACAAAGCCTGCGACCTCGACCCGGTCCCGGACGTTCAGCTCGTCGCAGAGATCCTGGATCTCGTGCTTCGCATCGCCCTGTCCGCCGATGATGAGGCGGGCGAACATCCCCTGGTCCTTGAGCCTGGCGATTGCACGTACGGCGAGGTCCACGCGTTTGTAACGCTTCAACCTGCCGAGATACAGTGCCGTCGGCTCCTCGAACCGCGGCACCGCCGGGTCGGGCGAGAAATACGCCGTGTCGACGCCGTTCGGGATGACAGTAATGCCGTCGCGGCGGAAGCCACGGCTCGCGAGGTCATCCGCGGTGCTGTCCGATACGGCCTCGACCGGAAGGCGCCGGTAGAAGGCGGGGAGCGGCCGCTCGAGCAGCCATGTGAGCGACGCCATGGGTACGCTCGCTTCCTCGAACGCAGTCACGCCGAAAAGGTGGTGCACGAGCAGTACAACGGGGGAGCGGGCCCAGACAGGAGCGAAGACGGGCACCTTGTTGAGGTCCTCGATGACGACGTCAAAGGCTCGCTTCGCAAGATGGCGCCGGTAATACGCCGGTGCCGCCAGCGGGAAGGTATGACGGCCGCCGGTCCTGTGCACTTCCATACCGTCGAGCGATACGCGTGCGTCGGCGCCGTCCCACGAGGATACCAGCAGGGCTACCTCGTGGCCGCGCGCAGCGAGCCGGCCGAAAATCTCGTGGAGGTGAATCTCGGCACCGCCGCTGTGCGGATTCAGCCGGTCCTGCCAGTTGATGACCAGCAGTCTCAGCTTGTCTCTCCTGTGCGCGCACCGTCGAGCTGTGCGCGGCGCATGAGCGCGTCGAGCACACCGTTGATGAAACGGGGACTTTCCGTGGTGCTGTACTTTTCGCCGAGCTGGATTGCCTCCTGGATCACGACGCGCGGCGGAATCGCGAGGTGCACCATCTCCGCTGTCGCGATGCGCAGGATGTTCCTGTCGATGATGGAGAGCCGCTCGAGGCGCCAGTTGAGCAGCGATTCTTTAATGCGGACGTCAATCGGCTCGAGGTACAGGTCGAGCGTCGTGATGAGCGTCTCGAGGTACTCCTGCGCTTCCTTCCCGACGCGCCGTTCTGCAATGAAATTGCGCAGCATGTCGGGCAGGCGGTCGCGCTCGCCGCGCGATTCCCATGCGTACAGCACCTGCAGCGCCCAGCCGCGTGCGCGCGATCGTTTACGCGCCACGTGCGGCCTCCAGCTTGCTGCCGAGGTCGAGCATCTCGAGAACCGCGAGTGCGGCTTCCCAGCCCTTGTTGCCCGCCGTGCCGCCCGCGCGAGCCAGCGCCTGCTCCATGTTGTCCGTTGTCAGCACGCCGAATGCGACCGGTACCCCGGCATTCGCCGACACCTGGCTCAACCCGTTGGCGGCTGCATTCGCGACAAAGTCGAAATGCGGTGTGTCGCCGCGCACAACGCAGCCGAGTGCAATCACCGCAGTGCAGCCGCGCTTCTCAATGAGGTGACGTGCCGCGAGCGGCAGCTCCCATGCGCCCGGCGCCCATGCGACGTCGATGTCGGACTCCTGCACGCCGTTCTCGCTGAGGCACAGACGCGCGCCGCTCAGCAGGCGCTCGGTTACGAAATCATTGAACCGGCTCACGACGATGCCGATGCGCGCGCCCTGCGAGCTCGGCTCGCCTGCGAATTCCGTCATTGGGATGCCTTTGGAGCGGCCGGCTCGTGATTCAGCAAATGCCCCAGCTTCGCTTTCTTGGTGTCGAGATAGGCACGGTTGTAATCGCCGGGAACGATCTGGAGCGGCTCACGCCCTGTGAGTTTCAGGCCATATCCTTCGACGCCGACGACCTTGCGCGGGTTGTTGGTGAGCAACCGGATCGAGCTGAGTCCGAGGTCG
>Ga0163150_10007714_pt1 | contig 12535 bp, 9 predicted proteins | sample OliLakLV19P2IB_FD_148628 | JGI IMG/M metagenome (GOLD analysis project Ga0163150, IMG submission 148628) | Freshwater microbial mat bacterial communities from Lake Vanda, McMurdo Dry Valleys, Antarctica - Oligotrophic Lake LV.19.P2.IB | ecosystem: Environmental > Aquatic > Freshwater > Lake >...
ACCTCAAGCAGGTATTCGTGAGCGAAGGCCTGCCCGGCGAACTCGCCTGGCTGGCGGAAACTGAGTCGACGTTCAACCCGCGCGCCGTCAGTCCGGCCGGGGCCCGCGGGATGTTTCAACTCATGCCCGTCACGGCCAAGGCGCAGGGCTTGAGTTTGTTGCCGTTCGACGAGCGCACCGATCCGGAAAAAAGCGCGCGCGCCGCCGCCACGTTGCTCCGCCGATTGCATGGGATGTTCGACTCATGGCCGCTCGCACTCGCCGCCTACAACGCCGGCGAGGGCCGCGTGCGGCGCACGCTGAAGGCGCAAGACGCGACCACGTTTGGCCAGATCGCTGACGCCCTTCCATCCGAGACGCGTCTCTATGTGCCCCGAGTCCTCGCGACGCTCGCCGTGCGCGAAGGCCTTGATCCGCTCAAGCTTGCGGTGCCGAGGTGACGGGCAACGCGGGAAGTTGTAAGCGAGCCGAAGGGGTCAAGACATTAGGGTTTGATTCCTTTTCGGGCCAATGAGCCGAATTTTTTGATCCGTCTCGCCAAAACCGAGGATTGAAATTCTCGCGTCCGCCCCGTCTGATTACCCGCTATGTCGCTTGGTTTTGTCGGACAACGCTGCCTCAGTGAACGTGAACCCGAACTCGGTCTCGGCGTCGTCGCGGAGCTTGATCGCAACCGCATCACAGTCGAATTCCCCGCCACCCGCGAGAAACGCATCTACGCCCGCGGCACGCCCGTTCTAAAACGCGTGCAGTTCGCCGCCGGCGAAACCGTCGCCTCCCGCGCCGGGGAAAAGTTCACCGTCGCCTCCGTTGAGGAAAACCAAGGCCTGCTCACCTACGTCGGCCCTGCCGGACAACGCGTGCGCGAAGATGTCATCTCCGACCTCACCAGCGTCTCTTCGCCCGCCGAACGCCTCATGGCCGGCCAGGCCGATCCGTCCGAGGTCTTCGACCTACGCCTGCGCGCCCTCCAAGCCGCCAACCGTTTCCGCCAATCCGAAGTCCGCGGCTTCCTCGGCGGCCGCATCGACCTCATCCCGCACCAATTCTACATCCTCAACGAGGTATCCAATCGTCAAATACCCCGCGTGCTCCTCGCCGACGAAGTCGGCCTGGGCAAAACCATCGAGGCGTGCCTCATCCTCCAACGCCTCCTCGCCACCGGCCGCGCCAAGCGCGCCCTCATCCTCGTCCCCGAGTCCCTCACTCACCAGTGGTTCGTCGAACTCCTCCGCCGCTTTAACCTGTGGTTCACCATCTTCGACGAACCCCGCTGCCTCGCCGTCGAAGCCAGCGAACCCGGCAAAAACCCGTTTCTCTCCAGCCAGCTCGGCCTCGCTAGCATCGCTTACCTCGCCGGCCCCGATGCCGCCACCCGCCGCACCCAAGCCATCGAGGCCGGCTGGGACCTCGTCATCGTGGACGAAGCCCACCACCTCGGCTGGACCCCGGAATCCGCCAGCCCCGACTACCACTTCGTCGAGCAACTCGCTCGCAAAGCCCCCGGCCTGCTCCTCCTCACGGCCACGCCCACCCAGCTCGGCCTCGCCGGACACTTCGCCCGCCTCCGCCTCCTTGATCCGCACCGCTACGACGACTACGAGACCTTCCTCGATGAAACCGCCGACTTCGGAAAAATCGCCGAGATCGCCGAAAAGATCGTCGAAAACAAAGTCCTCTCCTCGAAAGACCAGACCTCCCTGCGCCAGATTTTCGACCGCGACCCCGAGACGCTCGCCACCCACCTCGCCGCACTCGACGCCGGCCAACCCGGCGCCCGCGAAGCCCTCCTCCGCACCTTGCTGGACCAACACGGCACCGGCCGCGTCGTTTTTCGCAACACCCGCGCCGCAATGACGGGTTTCCCCAAGCGCCAGTATTGTCCCGTCGCGCTCCCCGACGCCGCGCCCGCCCTCCTCGCCCGCGTCGCCCGCGAACTCCAGGCCGAGGAAGCCGCCGCCGACGCCACCGCTCACACCGCCAGCCGCACCCAAGGCGCCGCCGCCCCGATCGACAACGCCCCCATCTCGATCGATTTCTCCGCAGAAGCCGAAGCCGCCCTCGCCACCGAGTCCCCCGAAGACTCCGACGACGATCCGGAAAGTAGCGCAGACTTCCAGTCTGCCTCCGCCTCAGCCCTCGAAGAATCCCCCGAAGACTCCGACGACGCCCTCGACGAACCGCCCGCCAAACCGGCGCGCAAGCCAAAGTCCGTCAAGAAAACCAAGTCAAAGTCCGCCGCGCTCACCGCGATCCCCGGCTCCAAATCCAAGTCCAAGCCCGTAGCGGGGAGCGTGAGCGACCCGGCTCCGTCCTCCGACTCCCCCACCGCCGAGCCCACGCCCTCTGCTCCGATCCGCTACACCTACAAAGACGACCCCCGCCTCGACTGGCTCGTCTCCTTCCTCAAAAAAACCGCGCCCGCCAAAGTCCTCCTCATCTGCCGCTCCGAGCGCAAGGTCCTCGCCCTGGAAGCCGCCATCAAGGAGAAGCACAACCTCAACATCGGCCTCTTCCACGAAGGCCTCCCGCTCATCCAGCGCGACCGCCAGGCCGCTTGGTTCGCCGAACCCGCCGGCGCGCAACTGCTCCTCTGCTCCGAGATCGGCAGCGAGGGCCGCAATTTCCAGTTCGCCCACCACCTCGTCCTCTTCGACCTCCCCCTCAACCCCAGTCTCGTCGAACAACGCATCGGCCGCCTCGACCGTATCGGCCAAACGGATACTATTAAAATCCACGTCCCCTACCTCGCCGGCGGAGCCGACGCCGCCGTGGCCGAGTGGTATCATTTCGGCCTGAACGCCTTCGAAGCCCCGCTCCACGGAGGCAACGACTACGCCGGTGCCTTTCGCGCCCGCCTGCTCGAACTCGCCACCGCCTACGGTGAAGGCCGCCTCAAAAAAGACGCCCGCAAGACCCTCGACGCCTTCATCGCCGAAACCGAAATTTTCCGAGACGCCCTTCAGCTCAAGATGAAGCAAGGCCGCGACCGCTTGCTCGAGTTAAACTCCTTCAACGCGACCGTCGCGAAAACCGTGATTGACCGCGTGCGTGCCGCCGACGCCGACCCGTTGCTCAAAAAAATCATGACCGATCTCTTCGATCACTTCGGCGTCCGCATCAGCGAGCACGAAGACGGCGACGTGAACCTTGATGCGAACCACGCCTACGTCGAAGGGTTTCCCTCGATCCCGCGCGACGGCATGTTGGCCACCTACGAGCGCAAACGCGCCATCGCCCGCGAAGATATCCGTTTTATCTCCGCCGACCACCCGCTCGTGCAGGACAGCATCGACCTCCTCGTGAACTCGCCCGCCGGCACCACGTCGTTCTGCGTGCTCGAAGCCGATAAACCCAACCTGCTCCTCGAAGCGGTCTTCGTCTTGGAAGCCGTCGCCGACGCGAAGTGGCACGTGGACCAGTTCCTCGCTCCGACGCCCGTCCGCGTGCTCGTGGACATCCACGGTAGCGACCTGACCGACAACGTCCTTTACTCGCGTCTCTCCGCCGACGTGGAAGACGCCCCGCTCCCCCGTTTTTTGGAGCGCCCCGGCTTCAACGGCACGCTCCTCAAAAATCTGGTCGAAGCCGCCAACGACCGCGCCAAGACCTACACGCTCGCGCTGAAAAAAACCGCCCGCGAACGCGCCGCCGCCGTCCTCACGGCCGATCTCCAACGCCTCGTCGACTTGGGTAAACTCAACGACAACGTCCGCCCTGAAGAGATCGAGTTAGCCAAAAAACAAGTCCTCCAAGTCCGCACCGCCATCGAAGCCGCCCGCCTCCGCCTCGACAGCCTGCGCCTGATCGTCGAAGGCGTGGAGATCGATTAAACCCGAAATCCGAAATCGGAGTCGATAAGATGGCGTAAGATGCTGAGGCAGATGGTCTGAGAGAACCCCTCGGTGCACTAAAAGTGCACCGAGGCGGGTGACGGAGAGCGGCAGCGCGTAGTGCGAGGGGGCCTTCAGCAAAATCTGCGAGATGGAAATACGCTCAAATAGGCGAAACCCCTGATGCAGCATCGCCAGTAAAAAAGTGCGCGTGCCGTGCATCCGTTGCCATCCACAAACGGTTGATCGTAGGCCAACCAGAAATGAAGCATGATGGCGCGAATCACCGGATGAATGAAGAAATCGGGCGTGGTGCCGTTCGCAAAAGCACACATGGCTTCCAACCGCGCCGGTAACTCGGCCGACACCGTCGGTTCATGATAAACCGTGCCCTCGAAGTCCACTATCCGAATGATTTCGTCGGTTCGGCGAAAACGTCCGGCGGCGTCCGCCTTTTCCAGCGTGGCTGCGGTCACCCGACGATGAAGCTCAAACACCCGTTCCGGAGTCAGCGGCTGGTCGCGCAGATCCATGATGCGTTGCATCGTCGGATAATTGTTCAGAATCATGCGCTCGCTCGTGTTCAGTGAGTAGATCATCCCATCGCGCATGAACCCAGCCGGCGATGACACCCGTGAGCGGGAACGAAATCGGCTCACCGCGCGCCACACAGGGAGACCTTATTGCGTCCCACGAGTTTTTGACATTCCAAGTCTCCGCCCACACAACACCCCCAGACCCGGCGGTGGCCGGTCGCTTTCCCTATCACCATGAGCAACTGGTTCAACGAAATCTGCGGCACCGCGTTCATGCCTAACGGGCACTGCTACCTGTGGGAGCCCGCGCTCATTTGGCTCCATGGTGTCTCCGATGGCCTGATCGCGCTCGCCTACTACTCCATCCCGCTGACGCTGCTTTATTTCATCCGCAAGCGGCGCGATATCCCGTTCCCGGCGGTGTTCGCGATGTTTGGCGCCTTCATCATCGCCTGCGGAACGACGCACCTCATGGAGGTGTGGACCATCTGGCAGCCCTATTACTGGGTCTCAGGCAGTCTCAAGTTATTGACTGCGGCCATCTCGGTAGCGACGGCGATCGCGCTCGTGCGCGTCATCCCCGCAGCGCTTTTGCTGCCGAAACAAGAGACGCTGCGGCAACTCAACCAAGATTTGGATCAACGGGTGCGCGAACGCACCGCCGAGCTCAGCGCAGCCAACGCTAAGCTGGAAGCCGAGATTGCCCAGCGCCGCGAAGCCGAAGATGAAGTGCGTTCGCTCAACACCCAGTTGAAACTCCGGCTGGACGAGCAGCAGGCGTTGTTCGACCTGATGCCGGTGGGCATCGCCATCGGCGAAGACGCCACGTGCAGCCGCATGCGCAGCAATCGGCGCATGGCCGAGATGCTCGGCACGCAGAGCAAAGAAAACGTGTCCTTGAGCCGGCCTGAAGACGGCGCTCCGCCCCTGCCCTTTTCCGTCTGGCAGGGAGACCGGCGCCTTGCGCCGAATGAGCTGCCCATGCAAACTGCGACCCGGACGAACCAACCGGTGCTCGAATTCGAGGAAACGATCCGGCGCGAAGATGGCGTAAATGTGGAACTCGTGGTGAACGCAGTGCCCCTGCGCGACGAAGCCGGCAATGCGCGCGGCTGCGTCGCCACCTTTGCCGATGTCACCCGCCTGCGGACTCAGGAACGCGAGCGCCTCGAGCTCGAACGTCGAATACTGGAGGCACAGCGTTTGGAGTGCTTGGGCGTGCTGGCTGGCGGTGTGGCGCACGATTTCAACAACCTGCTCACCGCCATCTTGGGCAACGCGAGCCTCGCTCGATACGATCTCACTCCCACTCAGCAAAGCACCCGCGATGCCTTGCTGAATGTGGAGCGCGCCAGCATGCGCGCGGCCGCGCTGTGTAAAGAGTTGCTCGCCTACGCCGGCAAAAATCGCGCCGTAAACCAGTCGATTAACCTCAGCTCGTTGGTTGCAGAGACCGTCCGCCCCCTCGAGATAACCATCAGCAGCAAGATTTCCCTGCGCTTACACACCACCCCGAATCTTCCCGCCTTTGTCGGCGATCCAGCGCAGATTCGCCAAGTGGTCACGAGCTTGGTGATCAACGCCTCCGAGGCGATCGGCGATGGCGCGGGTTTGATCACCGTCACCACAGGAAGCGCCCTAGTGACACCCGACTACCTCTTGGAACACGCCATGAAAGACGAGCTTGCGCCAGGCGAGTATGTGACGCTCGAGGTGACGGATAACGGCTGCGGCATGTCCACCGAGGTGATGCCGCGCATTTCCGATCCTTTCTTTACGACCAAGTTTACAGGCCGCGGGCTAGGCTTGGCGGCGGTGCGGGGCATCCTCCGCGTCCACCAAGCCAGCTCAAAGGTGCACAGCGAGGTCGGCAAGGGAACGACGTTCAAGCTGTTCTTCCCCGTGCCCGCATCGGCCGACGCCTAGCCCGAGACGGTGGTCCAACTCGGCGAGCATCGCCAGGATCGCCTCCTGACGCGCCAGCCCGCGTTTACCGGGACCGCTGCGCGCCGGGACTTCGAGACGCGACACGCCGGAAAAAAGTCGCGCCACCCAGCCCGCAACTCCGAACTCATACGCCTCGGGCGAGAGCGACCGCCGCGGCTGATCCCACGCGCACTCCGTCCAATCATCCCACCGACCCGGAATGCCGAGACGCCAAAAAAGCTCCACCTTGGGACGCCGCCCATAGGGGAACGCCGGGTTGAAACACTCGACCGAATCCCGGCGGAAGAGCAGTTGCGGCTCCTCGTTGGCGGGAGGGGAAAACGCGGGTGCATCGAGCTCATGGTTATCCAGCAGCCGCGCCATCGGAACCGCGAAATACTTCAGCCAGGGGCGCGCGGTGACATCGGCGACCAGGCGCTCCCACGCCGCCATGGTGAAGGAGCAATTACCATCGAACGGTAGCACCCACTTGGCTCGGGCCCGCCCGTCAGCCAGCGCGGCGTTGCGAGCGCCGTTGTTGTTCATCACGTAGAGATTTTTCAGCCGATAAACGGCGCACAGGAGGCGGTTCTTTTTTTTCTGGTTGAGCCGGGCAAACCGGCGGCTGGCCAGAAAATCGGACCGTGGCAGGCACTCATGATCGAGGCCAAGCGCCGCATACTCGGCAGCCACAAACGGGAAATGAATAAACGGCTGCCGGTGCTCACGCAGCACCGCGAGCGTGGCAGCCTCAAGCGAAGAATCAGTGATGCGGTTGACGATCCACCGTTTTTCGCAACCCGGGAGCGTCGGCTCGTGCTCCAGAATGAAGCGGAGATTGGCCAACGATTGGCCGCTGGCATGGCGCGGAGGCAAGTCGTTACCAATGACCCGATAGAGCACGAACGTATCGGGCTCGGCAGCCAGCGGAGACGAACGGTAAATCTCCCGAAGGACCTCATGCCGAATCGGGACGCGGGCGATCTCTGCCGCGCAATCCCGTCGCGGCAGCAGCCCATGCGCCTGCTTATACAGACTGAGTAGAATCTGGCCCAGAGAGGTCATGATCCGGTGAGCACGAAACCCTCAGGCCGCGACGGAAGCCGATTCTGTAATGAATTTAAGGATCCGCTTGGCTCGATGATCCCACGTATAGTTTGCGGCGAAATCGAGCCGGGCCTGCGCCCCGAGCAGATGCCGCAGGTTTGACTCGCGCTCAAGCCGGTGCAGGTGCTGACAAAATCCGTCCACATCCTCGGGCGGCGCCAACAGCGCGTTCTCACCATCCCGGAGGACTTCACTGAAGACGGGCAACCCCGAGGCGACGATGGGCCGCCCGGTCGCCAGGTATTCAAAGAGCTTGAGCGGAGAGGTGTGCGCGCCGATATCCGCCCCGCTGCGGATGATCACGGAGCGCTGGTTGGGTAGCATGAGCGCATCCATGCTCTTGAGCAGGCCGAGCGTCTCCGGGTGGGACTTACGGCCGTGGAAAATGACATTGGGCGAGAGGACGCCGATGCGTGCGCAGGCGGCTTTGTCAGGCCCGATCAGGTGGAACGCCATGCGGGGCGCACGGGCGGCGCAGGCTAGGAGAATCTCGATGCCCTTCCCGCAAAACGCCGACCCTCCGTAGCCGACATTAAACGCGCCGGCCTGAGGAAGTTTTATCGGCAACAAATCAAGCAGGGCCGCGCTCGCCGCACCACCGGCAACGAGGACGCGTTCGCTGGACAACGACGGCAGCGCCGCCAGCAGGTCCGCCTTGAGGCGCTTGGTCGTCGCCACCAAGCCAGGGAGCCGGTGCGTTTTTAAAAGATGCCGCAGCCAAGCCGTGCGGACGGGAGTGAGCGGGTCGTGGAGCTCGATAAACGTGACGAGGCCGCGGGAGGCCGCCACCCAAGACAGGCGAGTGCTGCGGGTATAAACAATGGTGTTGGCAGGCTTCCGTCGTAACACCGCACGGAAGGCCGGCAGATCGGGATGCGTCCAATCAAGCCAAGGGCGGAAAGCCCGGAGCGGTTGAGCGCGGCGAGGCGGGTTGAGCCCATAAGCCGCGAAGTCAGTCTCAGGGCTGCCACTCTCCGGAGAAGAGCGATACACGGCCGTGAAGTCGGGGTGGATCTTGTCCAACGCACACGCCATGTGGGTGGATTGAACCGAGTTGGCCGTCGGCGAGGGAAGCAGGGAGCGCGTTGCGTAAAGCAAAGGAAACCGGGTTCGAGCACTGGCAAGCTCGGTCTCCAGATTACGAATACGCCGCTCCTGCTTTGCCATCCGGCCGAGCAACGAGATCGAGATCCCGCCGACCACTTGGGAAAGCTGATCCACGGACAAGCTGCCATCTCCCGATGAACACGAGATCGTCTCGTCTTGGAAAAGACGGTCCCGGCCCAGATACTTTTGGGCGACGCACTGGTTCGTTTCGGCTGACGCCTCCAGGGTTCTTTCGGCCAGCTTCCGACTGAGATACTTCAACCCAGGACGGTGTTGAAAATGGCCGTTTAGCTTATCCAACACATGTCGCAGAGTGCGTTGATCGCCGTAGATGTGTTGGTTTTTGGAGAAGAGGGTAAGCTCATACGACAGGCTCTGGTTAACCGCGTCGACGACAGGCTTCAGGCCTGCGGCGCCGGGCCTGCCGATGGCTCCACAGAAGTCCTCCCAGATACTATTGTCCGGGCCAAAGTTCTCATAGGTGCGGACTATAATATTCCCCGAACCAAAATGACGCGCCCATGACTCCAACCAACTAAAGTAGTTCAGGCGCCACCGCTCTTTTCTGAGAAGGACCTCGGGCGAGACGTCTCTACCCACCTTGGCGAGCTGAGCGTAATAGGAATCGAGCCACAGATCCTGCCTGCGCAAATACACGAGTATGCGCGTGTCGGGCGAAGGAAAGAGCTGGCGCAAACGAGCAATCGCCGGCGCGGTGAATTCGGAAAACCCCTCCGAACTTATGACCGCAGTCGCCTCGGGATGGAGGGCGTGCTCTTTGTTGAGTCCGTCCACATGCTCTTTAAGCAAGCTGAAGTCGGCGGCCGGTGTGTAGAGCTTGCGACTGTCCACGATCGCATGAGCAAGCCAGTGATGGGCGTTGGCGCGGTCGTCTCCGGGGAGCCCGGCGATCGGATGCGGATAGAGGATTTTGTGCTTAAGCAACTCGCCTCGACCTTCAAAGAGCACCTTTTGGAGGAAGGTCGTGCCCGTTTTCTGCATACCGATGTGAATTATAATGCTCATACTTAGGGGATTTATTGGGGTAACAAGTGCGCGAATCCCGCCTCTGATCCGGAGCCGAACCGCTATACACCCAGCAACGATTCGATCCGGCTAATCCTAATCTTATAATCAAACCTCACCGCCTCTTTGATACAGTTGGTCTGTAAGGTCCGATAGCTCACGGGATCAAGTTTCGCCATGCGCACGATGCGCGCGGCCATTGCGATGAAATCTCGCTCAGGGACTATATATCCCGTGGCGCCGTCTTTGACTATTTCCGGAAGGCCGCCGTGATCGGTGACAATCGCCGGCGTTCCTGAGGCGAGAGACTCTTGGATGGAAAGCGGCATCGTCTCCATATCGCCGTTGTCGGCCGTGATGCTATGCTGAATCGTCGCACGGGCATTCCGAATCGCGGCGAGGACCGCGTCGTGGGGTTTTATGCCGAGAAACCTTACTTTTTTCTCTATGCCCAGACAACGGACGAGTTGCTTGGCCGCCGGCATAAGCGGTCCATCACCAATACAATCCAGCTCAATATCCGGCACCACCCGAGTGGCGTGATAAAAAGCCATGAGCATGTAAATAGGCGATTTCTTCTCTACAAAGCGCCCGACAAAAATGAATTTATTACCCTCCCGCTCTAGTTTTGGGAATTGAAACGCACCCAGATCAATTCCAACGGGTATTGATTCTACAAAGCCCGGCTCAAATTGGGTTTTTTGGATGAGAACCTCTTTCCCGTAGTTACACGGCACGATGATTTTTTGAGCGGAGCCGAGTGCCAACAGGGATTTCTGATAATCCGGATAACGTCGGGAGCTACGCCCGATATCGTAGCCATGCCCCAAGGCCAAGTAAGGCATACGCAGTCGTTTAAATAGCGGGGCCCATTCGATCGCATAGTCGAGAAACTCACACACCGCTCCGCGCACCCCATGGCGCACTAGGAAAGCGTGGGCGGCATAGGGCCGCAATTGCCTCGGGAAATTCGCGAGATATAGTGTCGGGCACGCGGGCACCCACGCGGGGTTATCCGCGAGCTTATTCGCGATCACCACGGTTCGTCCCGCATTAACACACTCGATGTTTTTGCGGACGAACGTCTCCGAATAATTTCCAATATCCCTACGAATGATGGCGATTTTCATGGAGAAGGGTAACCAACTGTCGGAGTTGCGGGAGGGGCACCAAGAGCTTATACGTTTTGGAATCGCGCAGGATGGTTCGGGCGAGTGGATAGTGAATATCCATCCTTTTTCGGAAATAACCCCGGAGGTAGACCAGCGGCATGGCGTGGCAACTCTCAAGGAGCACGAAACAAGCAGCGTGGAAGGCGTTGGGTTGTCCCCTCAACACCGAATAGACGGATTGGGCGGCTCTGATCCGATCCTTGCGCGACATGCGGATGCCCAAGCTTACCACCGAGCTAAGGATTGCAGGACGATGGCTCTCCGGCACCGAGTGAGCCAGCTTCACGATGCCCTGCATCCGCAAAAGCCTGCCCATGGCGGTATGGCTGGAGCGGGTAATTGAGTTCTGCTTCGGCGCGTTCCAGAAGTAGTCGATGCGGGTGTTAAATTCCCCCTTCAGGCCCAGTAAAAGCGCCTCTACATGAAACTTCCAATCCTGCCAGCCGGGCATATCTTCATCCCAAACTAGCCTCGTTGCTATCCGGGACCGTCGCCAAATAGGGCCGGTTGTCTGGAACGGAGCGTCATGCTGAAGAAAGCGGTCCAGCAGGCTGGTTTCGTTTTTTATATTCCAGATGATCAGCCGGTCGAGAGGTTTGCTCTGAAACATCAGGCAGGGGTAGGCGATGAAGTCCAATTCGGGCGCTGCGTTCATGTCATTGATCCGCAGTTGAGCGCAGAACCGGCAAAGGATATCGTCGCTATCCAGGAAAATAACATACTCGCCCCGGCTTTCCCTCAATCCGAGGTTTCTGCAGGCATTGGCCCCCTTCTTGCCGGTATTGGAGATCACCCGAACACGAGGATCATCCATCGTGAACACATGCAGGAAAATCCTTGCCTCCTCATTAGAATAATCATCCACGAGGAGAATCTCTATATTGCCGTAAGTCTGACGTAAGACGGAATCCACACACGCGGAGAGGCACTCCGTCCTATTATATACGGGTATGATAATCGATAAACCGGGATTTGGTTCTTGCATGGCCGTTATAACCCCGACTCGGGAATCCCTTGGTTCTGATTATTCAATTCCGGAAAATATAAGCGGCCTGTGGGGGCGAGGAGATTCATTGGGTATTCATTATAAAAATAATAATCTGCATCGTAACGAATGGAGTTAAATGGTGCCGTCACCACCGCTTGTTTTATCAGACCTGATTAGAAACGCATCCCCTTCATTTTCAGCGAGGAGGCCAAAAAGGGGGCTTCGACCCGATGGGGCTTTCGGGCCAAAGGAGACCGCTTGGGAGGTGGAGATCCTACGACCCCGTCGGGCTTGTTCAGCTCAATCCCCCTCAAACGACCCGACGAGGTCGTCGGATCTCGAAGTCGGACATGCCCGCGCGCACCTAACGAAGTCGTTCTAGCGGAGCGACGGTCTGGTGCCGTGATCGGGATTGATCGTGTAACCTCCGGGCCTTCGAGTGCCCAGGAATACGCGCCAAGGAACATCCGAACGGCCCCCAGCCAGCGCACACGAAAAAACCACCGATCATAGACCTCCTGATAATACCAATGGCTGAATGCTTTTGGACTTAACAGGGACGGACGAGCTCCGTCTCGTCCGTTTTTTTCGAGCGGACCGCACGGAGGCGATCCTGATACGGCTCCAGCTCGCGCCCCGAACAGCACCGCCTTATCGCACCGGGAAGATGAACAGCGCCGCCGCGTCCTACAGGAGCCCGATGCGTTTGTGGTCCACCGTCGTGAGCCAGCTTATCCTGCCCGTCTTCGCAGTTGTCCGCGTGAAGATCCAAGGCCGCCGTTGCTTGGTGGAAGCAGAACCGGCGGCGAGAAAGTCATTGCGGGATGCGGAGTGCATGGG
>Ga0163150_10007721_pt1 | contig 12521 bp, 10 predicted proteins | sample OliLakLV19P2IB_FD_148628 | JGI IMG/M metagenome (GOLD analysis project Ga0163150, IMG submission 148628) | Freshwater microbial mat bacterial communities from Lake Vanda, McMurdo Dry Valleys, Antarctica - Oligotrophic Lake LV.19.P2.IB | ecosystem: Environmental > Aquatic > Freshwater > Lake >...
GTTAGGTTATTTGGGGTTGAAAAATATCAAAAGGGGGTTGGGGTTAGGAAGGCGGGGGTGATCCTCTGAGGGCTGGCAGTCCTAGTCCGCGTGCCTAGTGCTCTCGCTTTAGTCACGGGTTTGGAGTTTGGCGCTTTTTGGGGGAGCGGAAAGGGTATACCCGTTGGAATTTTGACCGCAGAAAAGCGCGACGACCGGTCTAGGGGTGTGGCCGGGAAATTGAGGGATATTCTCCCCCCGCCAATGTGGAACCATTTGGAGGGATTAGCTATCTTGGCGCGATGAATACTCTCTATTACGGTGACAATTTGGACGTGATGCGGCGTTACACCGATGATGAATCCGGCGATCTGATTTACCTCGATCCTCGGGCTTTCGAGGATACCTGGACATGGGATCAAGAAGATGAGGGGGTATTTGCTGACCTCGTGACCGCGGGCGGCAAAACTGCGGACGTAATGCAAGCATTCCGCACTTTTCTTGGACCGTGCGACATGTTGGCTTATCTTGTGATGATGGCCCCGCGCTTGCAAGAAATGCGGCGCGTCTTGAAGTCAACAGGAAGTATTCACTGCGATCCGGCAGCAAGTCATGATCTGAAGCTAATGATGGATGCAGTCTTCGGCCCATCGAACTTTAGGACTGAACTCATTTGGAAACGCAGCACTGCCCATAGCGATGCGAAACAGGGTAGAAAGCAACATGGGCGCATACACGATGTGCTTCTATTTTAATATTAGACAGACCATTGGACCTGGCATCATGTCTTCACCGAATACGACTCGTGGAGGGATTCACTTCTCAGAACGGCGGCACAACGAACTATCGCTTATACTATCGTTACCGAGGCGGGCATCTGTGGTGCGTCATTGAAAGGTGTGCGACGTATGACGAGGCTGTAGAAAAGGGGTATATCATCGCGTGCGTCACACGGGCTGCAAACAGATAGAGCAAAAAAGGAGATGTTCCATGAACTCATTCCTCCGAACTGCGGGCTTCGTTTCTATCGGAGCTATCGTTGCGATCTGCGTTACGAGCGTGCCGAGTCGCGCGGGTGACGACAGCAAAGACCGAATTGACAGACTTGAGAAGCAAGTCAACAAGCTACAGTCGAAATTGCAGTACATGAGGGTCGTGCAGGGCGGGCAAAATGGCTTGTCCGGCCCGCATGTCATCTTTGAAGGATGCAATTTCCACATTCGCAGCGGAAGCGGCGATACCCAAGACGGTGGCGCTCCCTTGGGACTGGGCAATCTCATTGTGGGTTATAACGAGGCACCGACGATTCTCGACTCCGGGCGTGGCGGCTCACACAATCTGATAGTGGGAATGGGCCATAGTTATACGAGCGTCGCCGGTGTCGTATTCGGAAATAACAACACAGTTAGCGGCGAACACTCCAGCGTAATCGGCGGCTATGTGAATACCGCGTCGGAGGGATATTCAAGCGTAAGCGGTGGCCGGGGCAATATCGCATCGGACGATTTCGCGGCAGTGGCTGGCGGGTATTCCAACACTGCTTCGGGGGGCGACGCGACTGTGAGTGGCGGCGCTTACAACGTCGCTTCCGGCCCCCAATCCACCGTGAGCGGCGGCGATCAACGTACTGCATCCGGTCAGTATGACTGGGCCGCTGGAAGCTACTCTCAGGACTCTTAGATGTTATGCGCTGGGGGCATCACTATTTGCCACGTCGAGTTAGACGCACGAGAATGAAAAAAAACTCCATCAATCGCGCCCTGTTCTCACGCTATGGGCCGCAGTCGTCGCTGAGCGCATGGGGTACGAGTGGGATGAGCCGCAGTTTGACCGCAAAAAGCGCGGTGACCGCTTTTCGGGTGTTTTCGGGAAATGGGGACCGGTGGGGCACAAATCCGCAAACCATCCGCGCTCCGTTCTGAATGTCCCGCGTGGACTTTGAGTGGCGATTAGGTAGTATAGGCTGGACACTTGAGCGAAATAGGGACAGGGGAACGCTTAACCGTGACGGCGCGCATTACATGATTCGGATACCACCCGCGTACCTAGAACAAATCCCAGAAGGCGTCGTCCGGCTTTGTGACTCTTATCCCCAGTCTAAACCTCAGGTGTGGTGCATTTTAAGCAAAGGCGGCGTATCCCTTCGCACGGCGCAAGCGGCGATGCGACACAGCACCCCGACACTTACGGCGAACGTATACACAGACCCGAAGCTGCTCGACGTTGCCGGGGCGTTGGATGCGTTGCCGAGTCTACCCTTGGGCGGGCAAAGTTTGGTTGCAGTAAATGTTGCAGTAGGCACCGGCAATCGGGGTGATTTTGAGTCTACCGCTGACACTTTGTCGGCCAATCGGAAACCGGTGGCCGCGGGCGCGAAAGCCCGAAGAATCAGCAATGTTTGCAAGGGCGGGCGCGGGGTGGCACCCGCTGACAAGGAATTAAAAAATGGTCGGGGCGACTGGATTCGAACCAGCGACCCCTTGCCCCCCAGGCAAGTCGGTGAATCGTGTAATGATAGTGGTGTTAGTGCTTTAGCTTCGCATCCGCTCGACGATTACACCAAATATTACACCAAACCCGCGTCTTCGCCTGACACAAACTTGCAGGCACTGGCAATCGTCCTGGCCGGTCTAAGTACGAATGATCGTGCACAACTAATTCGATTACTTCTTGCTGATCGAAACGATTCATAAACCACGGCATAATTACGGCATAATTTTTATGAAAAAACTTACGCAGAAGCAGCACTCGTTCGTTTTAGCGTATCTGGAGACCGGCAACCGAGTGGAATCATATCGGCGCGCCTATGATTGCGGCACGATGGCGAAGGCCACTATTTCACGCAAGGCTCAGGAGGTCGCTGCACTTCCGCATGTTGCCGAATTAATTGAACAACACCAAAACGACGCTATTGCGAGGCACGCCGTGACCGTCGACAAGGTGCTGGAATTCCTCGCCGGTATTGCCTTCACCGATATTTCAGAATTCATCGACTACGATGGGAAGACCGCCAGGATAAAAGATGCGTCTCTTTTGACGCCGAACCAGCGAGCTGCTCTAAAGGATTTTGTCGTCAGTAAGAACGGAGGGCTCTACGTAAGGCTCCACGACTCCCTCCGCGCCTTGGAACTGCTAGGAAAACACCTCGGCATGTTCGGAAAAAAGGCGCTACCGCAAGACAATGTCCCAATCATTAATTTCATCATTTCAGGGGATGAACCATAGTTGGTGCCTTCAGCCTGTACGTGAGGGGCCTCGATACAAATTTCGGCGATGCCCGACTGGGTTTATCAAGATAGTTTTGGAAAGACCTTCTTGCACCACGCGCCTTGGTCCACTTTTACTTTCTGTACGCAGAAGGAGCAATAGGGTTTTTTCGGTCGACGGCAGAAACCTGTACAATCCGCAATATATGTGGCTGTCTCGTCTTAGAAAACGACGCTATCTTAGAGCGTACTTTCGTGAATACGGAGATGCGCCATTGGGTCGTGCGCTTGGCATGGATAAAGTCGACGTATGCCGGGAGCGTGAACGCCTAGGTCTTGAGCGCACCGCCGCGGAAGAAAAACGATGCCGCGAGCGTGGAAATGATTCTCCGCCAGCTTTCGAGGGCACTGTGCGTCGACCGTTGACTCACTATCTGTTGTCGCGTACGGATTTAAGCATTGGTTTTGTGGCTGCGCTTGTGGCGTTTATTTTGTATCTGTGGACGCTTGGACCGACCATAACCGGAGAGGACAGCGGCGAGCTCGTTACCGCGGCATACACACTAGGTATCGCGCATCCTCCCGGCTATCCCCTTTGGTGTTTACTGGGAAAATTGTTCACGTATATTCCGTACGGTTCTATCGCGTGGCGAGTCAACCTCATGTCTGCTGTTTTTGGAGCGTTGACGATATTCCTCCTGTTTGTGATTACACTGAAAACCACTCACAACCGTGTCGCCGCAGTTTGCGCGGCGCTTGTGTTCGCCTTTTCCGCCGAATTCTGGGAACAGAGCGTCATCGCCGAAGTGTACACCCTCAATGCGTTCTTCGTGGCGTCATGCTTACTTCTCCTGCTGCTTTGGTACGAAGACAGGGATAAGCGGTACTTGGTGGCATTCGCATTCACTTATGGCTTGAGTCTGTCCAACCATAACACCATGCACCTGCTCGGTCCGTTGTTTTTGGCGTTTGTTTTTTATATTGACCAACGTCCATGGCAGCGTTGGAGACTTTATGCCCTGTGTCTTGCGGTATCGCTCGCTCCACTCGGAATCTACGCATACTTGCCAATTCGGTCCATTGCCAATCCCCCTGTTGATTGGGGAAATCCGGAAACTGCCCAGGGCTTTTGGGATGTTTTTACTCGTGAACAATACGCGTTTGGATTCACAAAAAATCCGAGAACGCTGGGGCGATTTCTCGTCCAAACGTGGGCGTTCTTGAAACTCTATGCGGGTGAATTCACTCCTTGGCTTTTTTGGGTTCCGCTTCTCGGCGTCTGGGTGCTTTGGCGCAGAAATCGGTTCGCCTGTGCGGCCTTAGGCGTTTTTTTTCTTTACGTTGTATTTGGATTCATTTTCCTGCTCAATTTTGACATCGATAAAGAATCAATCTGGCTCAACAACGTTTTCTGGATTCCCGCATACATGATTGCCGCCATTTTCATCGGTGCGGTTATCGCCGGGCTTGGCGACTTGCGGCTCAACAAGAAGTTGGTGGGGAGTATCAGCATAGCTGCCGCTGGTCTATGCATCCTGGCCCCTCTAACCTCCAACTATTATAAAAACGACAAGAGCAAGTACTATTTTTCCCATGACTTCGGAATGAACGTGCTCAACACCCTGGCTCCCAATGCCATCTATTTCCCCGATGCGGATCACGCGACGTTTCCCGCCATTTACTTGCAAGCCGTCGACGGCATTCGACCTGATGTAACCATCGGCAATAAGTACGGCTATCCCGAAGAATCTTTGTATGCGGATATGCCAATGGAAACGCGAGCTACATTTCGGAAGATCCCGACCGAGGCCGACGAAGCGGTCATCGAGACCTGGGTTGTCGAGCACAGCAACCGACCCGTGTATTTCTCCCGGAAAAAGTCGTTGTCAAACCTATCAGGAAAGCAGGTCGTCCCGAAAGGCCTGCTCTATGCTGTGGAGGACCCGTCAACTGAACAGCCCGAGAACAATTGGTGGGAGAAGTACACGTGGCACACCCTTGAGACGCGGGATACACGAGGCGACCTGACTGCAGAGTTTGTCTTGTCCGACTACTGGTTCGGGCGTGGCCGGGATTTTCTCCTTGTAGGGGAAAAGGAGAAGGCGTTGGAGGCTTTAAATCAATCCCTTGCGATCAGTGGAGATACGAAAGAAGCCTTAAACAATGTTGGAAGCCTCTGCGCGGAGAATGGCCATTTAACGGAAGCGGCAGATTATTTCGCACGCACGCTAAAACTCGACCCAAAGTATACGTTCGCGCTCATGAACCTTGCGAAAATATACATGCAACAAGCCAAATGGGATCAGTCCCAAGCACTGTTCGACCGCATGCTCCGGGAAAAACTCATGACGGAGGAGGGCATGTTTCTCAGCGCTCAATGCCTCGCGGAGATGGGTCGCGCTCGGGAAGCATTAGAGCGCCTGCAACAGGTGGCAAATGCCAGTCCCAAGAACGCTCGCGTTTTTCGCGAGATGGGATTTCTTTACATGAATCACCTTGGTGATCAACAGTCAGCCCAGCGAATGTGGGCGCGTTCGCTCACGCTGGATCCCAACCAAGCGGACATTGCTGCGTTGGTCGCTAAGCCCCATGGGGCCGAATCCGATCCAACAAAAGGATTGATGCCGGAACTGCCCCAAATACCGGGGCTTGAGGATCAGGCACCCCAAATGCCGCAGTTGCCAACACCAAATCTGCCCACGCCACAGTTGCCGAATCAGGCCGTGACTGAGTCGTTCAAGGAACCTGGGAACATAACACGATGAGCACGCGGTTCTTTGTGGAACGAGGCATATATGTTTTGCTTATTTTTGCCTTGGGATGCAATCGAGACCAGACAGTGGCCGCTACATCGGATGCTCTGGCCGATAGCGTAAAAGAAATTGAATCCTGTGTCGTGCCGCTTGTGGCAGCAGCGCCGGGAGCCGAAAACAGGTTTGAAATACACGCAACCGCGTTTTTCATTCATCCCGATGGGTTGCTCCTGACAGCGGCTCACGCGGTCACCGCCGATAAGCTTTACGTTGTCTATAAAGGCAATATTTTGCATACGCAAGTCGTGATCCCCCAGTTTCAAGTCACCTACAGTACAGGGAAGGAAGATTCAACGAATCAAATCCACAAGTGTGATATGGCAGTTTTGGGAGTCAAAAAGGACGCTGGGCCTTATCCCTCAGTGCGGCTCAGCCAACGTATTGATGCGCAACGTGGGGAACCGGTGGCCACACTTGGTTTCTATGAGAGTGGATCGGAATTCGAGATTGAAGGCACGCGCAAAATTACAAGTCTGCTTACCCTAGGCACCATTAGCGGCCGTTTCGATATGAAAGTCGGTGAGCACGACTTGGGGGACAGGCTGGTGATAGACGTTACTGCGGGACCCGGAAGCAGCGGGAGTCCGGTTTTCGAGCCCTCGACCGGTGAGGTCCGCGGAATCATTACCGAAGGAGAAATGCGTGGAATTGGGATACCTGGGAAGGACGATAGCGAGCAAACCGTACGCATCCCGTTAGGCCTCATGATCGCGGAACCTATCGTTTATGTGCGGAAATGGCTTGAAGAACCTTTTCGTGCATCGCGCTAAACCTAGGTGCCTAGCGACATTGTCATATTTTGTTTGAGTTGTCGATGACACCTTCTGTTTCAATCGTCGGCATTTGGCCTAAAGAGCGGAGCACTTCAGCCGCTACCTGATCCACGTCCAACCGGGACAGACACCGGTAATCTCCGTACTGGCACTGCAGTTTTCGGGGGGAATAATAAAAACACGGCTGGCAATCCAGTCCAAGAGCGATGTCCTTTCGGGGTGCGTTCGGCATTCGCACCCAGGCTGAGTTCGTCGGACCAAAGATCGCTGTAGTTGGCACCTGTAGTGCTCCAGCGAGATGCATCAGCGCAGAGTCATTGGACACAAAGTGTTTGCATGCAGCAATAATCCCGCCCGTCAAAACCACATCTTCATTCATAACTAAGTGCACTGCATCTCCTATTCCGTGTGCGATCTCTCGCAATAAGGGCCCCTCATCCGGCCCACCAAAGAGGAGAATAGTCGCGCCGGTTTCGTTGGATATCCGCTTTCCCAATTCGGCGAATTTTCCGGGCGCCCACCGCTTATGTTCGTGGTTCTTTCGTGTGCTCCCGCCTGGATGGAAGCCCACAAACAGTTTGTTAGCGATTCCAATTTCGCTTAACCAAAATCTAGCCGCGTGATGGGCTTCATCCGGCAATTGGAGACATACGCTTCCATCCATATGACTATGTCCTGTCAGCAATTCGACCAATCGCAGATTCTCTTCAATATTTCCCCTAAAGTCGTCCTCAAGAACTGTCCGATTATTCAGCCAATTGCCACAAAGCCAATCGAGATGGTTGTACCGGTGTCCAACGCGCACCGGCGCGCCAGTCAACCACGCAATGATGTTGTACTCAAACCGGTTAGCGGGATATCCAATCATAACCGCGTCGAAGTGGCGTTGCCGGAGAAACCGAACGAACAGAAGTGATCTCCAAATACCCTGCTTGGGAAAATCGAAATGAATCACCTCATCAACGTGCGGATCATGTTGTAACAAGCGTTCGGCGCTGATAAACATGCAGAGTGCCGTAATACGTGTGGTTGGCCAGGCTTCTTTTAACGCACGAAAAGCAGGCGTCACCAACAGCGCGTCGCCGATTCCTGGCAAACAAAAAGCGAGGATGGTTTTGGGTTGGTCCATTCGGAGTCCTCATTCGTCAGCATAGCATGCAGACTTATCCGACAGGCTACGTGACGCCAAAACGGATGCGCTGAGTCTTGAGAGTGATACAATCCATCAGGACTCTCTGATAGCGTCGTCGTGTTTTCTTGAGGGGTACGTATGAAGCTGAAGTTGCGAAGGCTCATAATCGGGCTGACAGCGTTAGTTGCGCATGCGGTATTCAGCGAGGACACTTCACCACTACGCGTTGAATCGTATGAAATTGATTTCGGAGACGTGCGGTCCACCGACGAGCCCACAAAAGAAATTGAAATCTCCAACATCGGCGAGCGTTCTATCGGATTGATTCGCGCCACTTCCTCGTGCGGTTGTACAAAGGCCGAACTCGATCCCATTGATTTGAAAGCGGGTACTTCTGCTAAGCTGCACCTATCACTGCTGTTGAGTGATTACTCCAGCGATAAAGTGCTCTCCCATGTCTCGGTTGAGACGAACGATCCAAATCATCCTGTATTGCAGATAACAGTTCGCGCAAACGTAATCAGGGAATACTCGGTCACGCCGATTTCCGTGGATTTCGGACGGGTGAAGCGAAACACAAAACCGACGGCAACCCTGGATTTTTTCCAACACTATGGACCGGAAATAAGCATTCTGCGCATTGAAACCCCACCAGAATTGAGCATTACCCACGACGTAGCGACGACCACTCAAGAACAAGCGTTTTCTGTGCCACGCGCGCGAATCGCGATCACCTTGACGCCCGGCAAACTGAATGATCGTTACAACTCCCGATTTACCTTGGTCACCGATTCGAAGCGCCTGCCAAAGCTGGAAATACCGGTGACGGCTGAAATTGTGGGTGTGGAATACTCCATCATGCCAAAGGTGTTGGTGTTCAGACCTATTTCAACAATCGGCGATCTAGGCAGTTTTCTGGTGAAAGCAACGGGTCCAATAACTGGCGTGTCCGGCACCACTGATGACCTCGCAATCACTGTCCGTGTCGAAGAAATGGAATCGGGCAAACAATTCAAAGTCATTTTGGTTGGTAGCGCAACTCTCTCGCCAGGCAAGAAGGTTGGCAAGGTAAAGTTGGTTGTTAGTGAGGGCGACCTTAGCGATACGCGCGATGTGCCATACTTTGGCACAATTACCCCGTGACGATAATACTTCAGGACGAACCGCGAATAGCATCCCGATCACGGGCATTTCAACACGCGATCCAATTTATTGGCATAGCAACAAGCGTAGCGCTTCTCGCGTGGATGCTGTATATCGCGGACCTGGGGCGCATGGCTAACTTCATCGGCGAGGTTTCGTTTACCGCCTTTGTCGTGACGGTCGTTCTCGGGTACCTGGCGATTCCCATGCGGGCCATCCAATGGCAAATGTTGCTTGGGTATCCTCCGAAAGTGACCTTCTTCAAGAGCTTCAAGGCTATATGTCTCGGGCATATCGGCAATTTAATTCTCCCCATGCGGGGCGGCGAAGTGCTGCGTTCGCTGCTCCTCACCCGGAGCACGGGCGAGCCGCTGGGTAAAGTGTTCGTTTCGGTATTTATTTCGAGGGTGCAAGATTTGCCTGCCATCGGCGTTGTCATGGCCACCACGTTTCTCCTCATTTCCGTTCCACCCGAAGCGGTACGCCGCACCGGTGAGATTTTCGGCATCGAAATGCCCAGAATCGCACTGGACATAAGCCCCGTGGCCCAGTCTCTCGGCATTACAGCAGCCGCATGCGCATTAGTCCTGCTTTTGTGCTACTACTTCATAGAGCCCGTGCTCGCGTGGGTTAGGAAACTGTCGGATCGTCTACCCAATGCAATCGCTGCTCCTATTACGCGACTGCTTGAAGGTATCGCAACCGGCATACACATCATTGGCAATACCCGCCTGTTCTGGAGCGCGCAACTGATTTCGTTCGTTTGCTGGTTGATTTTCGCGCTATCGCCGATTCCCTTGCTGATGGCGTTCTCAATGGACATCAAACAGGCGTTTCTTACTGCGCTGTCCAAGACTGCGATAACGACCATCGCGCACCTGCTGCCATCCGCGCCGGGGACCATCGGCACATTTCACGCCTTTTGCCTGCTAAGCGTATTGGCGGTAAACCCCCACATGGATAAAGATGCAGCCCTTGCTTATGTGTTCCTCGCGCACACCATTTCCACGCTAAGCCCTGCGGTCCCGGGACTCTTCTTTTTGCCTGGCGCATGGAATGAACTCGCTGATTTTTCGCGCAAGCCATAAATCAAATTCATGCGCAGTAACCACTACCTTGATGACATTTGGTTATTCATGATCCCGCTGAATATCAAAAATTATGTGAGCATGTAGTTGTATCTGACTGTTCGTTGAAAGGTTATGACTTCTCAAGTACCCCCTTGACAAAAATTTTAGTTTGAGCGCATACTAGGGGAATCGTAAAGTGCGATGCAGCGCGGGCTGTGGGTACATCGGCACTTTGGGGGCTGTTTCCATGCAGTTTTCCGCAAGTTCTCGCTTGGCCGTTGTAAAACGCTGTCCAAGCCGTATCAGCAGACATTTCATGCGCTATACCTCCGTCAAGCACAAATTTCCATTCAACTACATTTTTCCAATCGCATACCCGGCCTAGTGCCGGTTTTAATTTTTCTGCTCATCACCGCAGCTCAATCGTCGAGGGTTTAATATGCTGAACCAAAACAGCGCGATATTCCGGTTCATAGCTTTCATCACGCTGATGACGTTTTTCCCATCGGCGATTGCCGTCTGGAATTTAGTTCCCGAACGATGGGTGATCGCCGAGGCCACATCTCGAAATGAGACGATTAGTAGCGACAAGAATATCGAGAACAGCGCACTGCCAACGAAACAAGCTTTGCGAGAACGTAAGATTCATTCGCTTCCCGCGGCTCGAGCGATATTGAATGCCATCTCGGAGATTGATAAAGAGAGCAAGATTGCACCTAATGCTCAAGTATCTTCTGTAGCGGGCGTGGACCAAACTTTAGCGGTGAGCCAAACAACTCAACTCAGAGGACCGCTGGGTCCTCCTGAAGCAGCAGACCGGCAAGCTGAAGCGGAAATACTTGAAAATTCGGGAATGTATTCCGAGGCGTTTATAGAATACCTTCAAATAATTGATGACTTCCCTATTACGAATGAAGCCCAATCCGCGGATCAAGGAATCTGGAATATTTTGGAGGGACTGGAGCGTGGAGATATTCAACTCATTCAGTTGGCAAGTGGAGAAGAATTTCTCGAAACATGGGAACCCAGGACGGTTGAGGGCGCGTACACAGCGTTAACCTACGCTTCGGAACGTGCCTTGGCGGAGCGGCGAGCGGAAAACCATGAACGGATGGGCCATTACGCCTTAACCGCAATGCGCGTAGTGAACAACATTCTAAATATGGATTCGGGACATTATCTAATCCAGTCCATTCTAGATTACTACTATGAAATCGCGGAACTTCTTGGCGAAGAATGGCTTCTAGAATTCGAAACACGATTGCAAGAGTTTGCCAAGACGCACTATGGAACGCTCGGTGCATTCGGTGCCCACTACGAACTGGCACTTCATTATCAAGGCAAGAAACGCGACATGGGCCGCGCCACAAATCATTTTTGGGCTGCGGCGGACGAGCTCTCACGCGGGACCCTTGCGCCTGTAATTATGGACGAATCCATCCCCTATTGGGTAAAGGGAGAACTGGGTCTGGCGGCAGGAACGAGTTGTCTCATGATCGGCGAGCCCAATATAGCATTGGAAGTGCTCACGGCGATTGATCCACTCTGCTGGCGAGAGGCGACGGTGCGATGGAGACTTACATTTCAAATAGCAGAGATCAAATCGCAGTTGGCGACGAATCCGAACGAAGCTGCGGCCTCTTGGCTTGATTATATTGCAGACCATCCTGACTCACATCTAATAAGTAGTGCGCTATTGCGGCTCGCGAAAGTATACATATACGCGGGGGACTATGACGGTGCCGGCGATATCTATAGCGAAATCATTGCGACGTATCCCGATACAGCTGAAAGGCGCGTGGCCGAATCAGGTCTCGAATACCTCATGGAACATTTGTTCGGAACCGTCGAGGTTTTCGACGCTCCAGTTTCCGATACGTCTCAAATAGCACAGGACTGCGGCCCACAAGCTTTGCAACAGCTGATCGCGTTGCGAGGTAAGGATGTTGTATCACTCGAAGCGCTTTCCGAGCTGTCCGGCGCTGGAACATTCGGCACATCAATACTTGGACTTTCCCATGCAGCCGCCCAAAACGGAATACGGCTGACAGGTGTAAAAGCAACGCATCCTGCTGAACTTCAGACGCCTTTTATTGCCTTGGTGGATAATAATCACTACATTCTGGTGACAGAACTATCCCAGGCGTCAGTTAGTATTATTGAATCGGCGAACCAGTCGCGACAGGTACCACTACAGGATTTCTTGTCGCGTTGGGATGGCGATGCGTTAGTGGAGAATGTGGGGACCGCGCAAGAGCTTCGGTTGAGTGCAATGGTTGCCTTAATAGGCGGACGAAATGGCGAACCGCCCCAGACCCCCGACTACCCGGCGCCGCGCACATGTGATTACTGTCCGTGTCCAGGTGGCGGCGCGATTTCAGGTCCGGGAACACCGCCCTCTGCCC
>Ga0163150_10007722_pt1 | contig 12515 bp, 10 predicted proteins | sample OliLakLV19P2IB_FD_148628 | JGI IMG/M metagenome (GOLD analysis project Ga0163150, IMG submission 148628) | Freshwater microbial mat bacterial communities from Lake Vanda, McMurdo Dry Valleys, Antarctica - Oligotrophic Lake LV.19.P2.IB | ecosystem: Environmental > Aquatic > Freshwater > Lake >...
TGAAACGGCACGATCGTGATCCGGAATCCGAGGCCGGCAAAAATCAGGATTAAAGCCAATGGGGCAAAAGCCGCGACGCCGGCGGTTTCTCCGCTGGCAGCCAGAGCGTCGTGAATGGCCAGCAATTCAGTCGATCCGGCGGCTCCATACAAAAAGCTGAAGCCGTAGAGCATCAGCGCCGAGGACAGAATGCTGAGGAAAAAGTACTTTGTCCCCGCCTCGAGCAGGTTCTCGCCGCGGCCGAGATACAAAATGACGTAGGTTGGAATCGAAATCAGCTCGAGCGCCACGAAGAACAGCACCAGGTCGCCGGAAAGAGCGACCAAGTTCAGCCCCGCGGCGATCATCAACAGCGAGCCCATGAACTCCGAAGACTCGGCCCGCTCGGACCAGCGCGAGGAGAGCATGATGAACGCCAGCACGACGCCGAAAACCGACCAGCGCAGCGTGTAGGAAAATAAATCGATGATGAGCGGCCCGCTGAAGGTGCCCGAAGTGAGCGAAGCCTGCACCGCCTCGTCCGTCCCTTGCTGGAACAAGGCCACGGCGGCCAGCAGAACCGAACCGGCAGCCAGCCAACCCCAACCGCCGCGCGAGGGCAGAAACGCCCCGCCCAGGTACACCAGGGTCGCCAGCAGCACCAGAATGATCTCTGGCAGCAACAGATACACGGTCTCACTCGTCACGCGTCAACTCTCCGATCTTGTTTGAGCCCAGTGTTCGCGGGCTGCCCACCAACAGCGGCTCGCTCGGTCGATTGCGCCGATAAAGGGCCTCGGCGGCCGGCTCGGTGATCGGCCTCAGCGTGGGCTGCATGCGACTCAAGAAAAACTCGGGCTGCAAGCCGATCCACAACACAAATACCACCAGCGGCACCAGCGCCGCGGTCTCGCGCAGCGAAAGATCGGGCACCGGCGCATCGGAATGCGCGTGGTCCGCTTCGTGCAGCGGGCCAAAAAACACGCGCTGCACCAGGTATAGCATGTACCAGGCACCCAGCACGACGCCGAAGACGGCCAGCACCGTGACGACCTTATAGGCCAGCGCCCACTCGTCGGGCGCCGAAGTCCACGCCCGCTGGAACATGCCGATGAGGATCAGGAACTCGCCGGCAAAGCCATTGAGCCCCGGCAGCCCGATGCTCGAAAACGTGAACACCAGAAAAAAGAACGCCGCCACGGGCAACCGCGCGGCCAAGCCGCCGAGTTGGCGAATCTCACGCGTGTGATAGCGCTCATAGATCATGCCCACGACGGCGAACAGCCCGCCGGTCGAAAGCCCGTGGTTGATCATTTGCAGCACGCTTCCCTCGACGCCCACGCTGGTCAGCGCGAACAGCCCTAGCATGCAGTAGCCCAAGTGGCTAACGCTCGAATAGGCGATCAGCCGCTTCATGTCGGTCTGGGCCAGTGCCACGAGCGCGCCGTAGATGATTCCCGCGCCTGAGAGCATCAACAGCCACGGAGTGCAGGCCGCGGTCGCCTCGGGCAGCATGGGAATGCTAAACCGGGCGAAGCCATAGGTGCCGATTTTCAGCAGGATGCCCGCCAAGATCACGCTGCCGGCCGTCGGAGCCTGCACGTGGGCCAGCGGCAACCAGGTATGTAGCGGAAACAGCGGCACCTTGATGGCAAACCCGGCAAACAGCGCCAGGAAAATCCACAGTTGATATGGCGCGTCGATCGGGTGTTCGGCCAGGCCGTCGGTCAGCGCGGAAATCGAAAACGTCATCTGACCGTTGTCGGAGTGGTTGTAGTTCCACAGCACGATCGCCAGCAAACCCAAAAACGTCAGCAAGCTGCCGGCCAGCGTGTAGATGAAAAACTTGCCGGCAGCGAATCGGCGGTCTTCGCTGCCCCATACGCCGATCAAGAAGAACAGCGGGATCAGCGTGAACTCGAAGAAGATATAGAACAGAATGATGTCGCGCGCGGCGAACACACCCAACATGCCGGTGCCCAGCATCAACAGCAGGCAATAGAACGTAGCCGGTTTTTCGACGATCGACTCCCAACTGACCAGCACCGATGTCAGCAGCAATAGCGACGACAGGCCGAATAGCCACAGGCTGAGGCCGTCGAGCGCGATGCTGAAGCAGATGTCGATGTTCGAAGCCTCACCCAGCCAAGGAAAGCTGAACGAGGCATAGGGCAGTTGCTCGCCGTCGTAATTGCACAGCAGCACGGCCGTCATGGCCAGCGTCACCAATGCCGTGACGAGCGCACTTTGCCGGGCCATGACCTGGCTGTTGTGGGCCACCAGCAGCACGATTCCCGCACCGGCCAGCGGCATGAAAATAGTCGCCAGCAGTAGGGTCGACATCAAATCCACGTTTCAAAGCCTCGATTTCTTGTCGGTCAATTACTTCCAGCTCGCGCCCAGCGCAGGCCAGATCAATAGCGTGGCAATCAGCACCACGATTCCCCAGACCATTGCCAGTGCATAAAACTGCACCATGCCGCTTTGCAGCGAACGCAAGCCCGCGGCCAGCACCAGAGGGATCCTGCCAACCAGGTCCACCAGTGCATCGATCACGTTGCGATCGATCCAATAACTGATCTGGGCCAGCATCCGCAATGGCCAAACGAACAGCACGTCGTAGATCTGGTCGAAAAACAACTTGCCGTGCGACAGCCAATACAAAGGCGAGAGCAGCCGCCTGAGCGCCATGACCTCCGTCGGATCTCCCAAATACAAGAACGCCGCCACGCCGATACCGGCTAGCGCCACCACGGTGCCGATTGCCCCGATCAACACGTGCGAAGCCGAATCGTGGGCGCCCGCGTGAGCGTGCATCGCTTCGTAGGCCAGCGAGGGCGTGTGGGCGATGAACTCGGCGAAGCCGTGGGTGAACTCAAAATACGCTCCCACCAGCAGCGAGCAGACCGCCAGGACAATCAGCGGAAATGTCATCGCCGGCGGCGACTCGTGGGCATGGTGACCCGCTTCGTGGGGCACCCGCTCGTCGCCATAAAACGTCAGGAAGAACGCACGGAACGTATAGGTGGCCGTCAAGAAAGCGATCACCACGCCGCCCCAGTAGAGCCAGTAGAATAAGGCTTCTTCGTGTCCCCGCTCATAAACGGCAGCCAGAATCGCGTCTTTGCTCCAAAAGCCCGCGAACGGAATCACGCCGGCTAGCGCCAGGCAGCCGAACAGAAACGTCCAGTGCGTCGTCGGCATCAGGCGCCGCAGGCCGCCAAAGCGCCGCATGTCAATGACGCCTCCCATCGAGTGCATCACGCTGCCAGCGCCCAAGAACAACAGGGCTTTGAAAAACGCGTGGGTGAACAGATGAAACATGCCGGCGGTAATGCCGCCGAGCGTCGCCACGCCGAGTCCCAGAAACATGTAACCCAACTGGCTGATCGTGGAATAGGCCAACACCCGTTTCAAATCGGTTTGGGTCATGGCAATCACGCCGCCGATGCAGGCGGTCGTGAAACCGATCAAGGCTACCACCGTTTGCGCGGTCGGCGACATCATGAACAGCGGCGTGCAGCGCGTGACCATGTAGACGCCGGCAGTCACCATCGTGGCGGCGTGAATCAGGGCGCTAACCGGCGTGGGACCTTCCATCGCGTCGGGCAGCCAAACGTGCAACGGGAACTGCGCGCTCTTGCCGCAGGCACCCAGCATCAACAGCAGGCAAATCGCCGTGGCGATGCCGCCGCCGACATAAACTTCTGGCTGCGCCAGTCGCGTTTGGCCTAGAATGCCGGCGATACCTTCGGCGTCATGAAAGTTGAGCGTGCCGTAGGTCGTCCAGATGAAGAACAGCGCCAGGGCGAAACCAAAGTCGCCCACGCGGTTGACCAGAAAGGCCTTCTTGCCGGCCGCCGCCGCCTCGGGCTTTTCGTACCAGAAGCCGATCAGCAGGTAACTGCACAAGCCGACCGCTTCCCAAAATACGTAGAGTAGCACGAAGTTGCTGACCGAAACGAGCATCGTCATCGAAAAGACGAACAGCCCGATATAACTGAAGAACCGCCAATAGCCCCGATCGCCGTGCATGTAGCCGCTGGCATAGATGGCCACGAGCGAGGCCACGAACGTGACCATCGAGAGCATGATCGAAGTCAGCGCATCGGCCCGCAGCGTCACATCGATCCTAAAGGGCAACGCTGGCGGCAGTGCGGCCATTCCCTGCTCCGGCACCGGCTGGGCGGCGGCCGGCGTGGCCAGAGCGTCGTCGATGCGCACCCAATTCCAAAGATCGATCGTCGTTTCCCAGCCCACCCCTTCGCTCGACGCGGATCGGTGGTGTACCTGCGACAGGAGCAGCAGGCTGGCCATGAACGAGCCCACGAGCGCTACAATGATCGGCCGGTGGCTGTTTTCCTTGAGCATGCTGCGGCCGAACACGGCCGTAATGACGGCGGCCGCCAGCGGCAGCGACGGAATCAAGATCAACAGGAACGGAATGGAGCCCGACATCACAAATTCGCTCGACTGTAGTTTTTTCGCGTTGCGTTATTCAAAGGATCGCCCGGAAGCGCTAAACGTGCGCCCGGTGCGTCAGGTCTTCCAGATCAGGCTCGGGTTCGATGCCCGAGGGGGTCAGCCGGGGCCAACGCTTCTCGGCGTCGTCTCCCTCGGGTACTTCGTGGTCGACATAGGCCGGCTGATTGTCTTCGCGCAATTGCTGCCACAGCGCGATATCCAACGAGCCGCCCTTGTGGAACAACGTGAGCACGACCGCCAAGGCGATTGCCGCCTCGCAGGCCGCCACGGTCAGAATGAAGATCACCAGCATCTGGCCGCCCCAGTTGTTGTGAAAGCGGCCCCAGGCCACGAGGCTCACCGACACGCCTTGCAGCATCATCTCGGCGGAAAGGAAGATCACGATCATGTTCCGCCGACTGAAGAAGCCCACCAGGCCAATGCCGAACAGGAACGCGCCGACAACCAGATAGTTCTGCAGTAGCGCCACTTCATCCATGTGACGGCCCTCCGCCATGAGCCGGCTTGCGGATTTGCGCGACGATGGCCACCGTGCCCACCAGGGCCACCAGCAACAGCGTGCCGGCCACTTCGACCGCCACCAGGTACTTGCTGAACAACTCGGCTCCCATGTGGGCCATGTGCTGCTCGGCCAGAATATTGCTTTCGAGCGCCGCCGCCGCGATCAACTCTTTGGGCCGGTTTTCGGACTGAGGATTCTGAAACACACCGGCCACGGTCAATGTCAGGATGCCGACGACCAATGCGCCGGTGAACGCCGACAGCTTGGGCGCCCAGCTCAACCGATCGTAAAAAGCGTGACCGTCGGGATTGGCCAGCATCAACACGAACAAAAACGTCACCAGAATCGCCCCGGCGTAGACCACGATCGTGGCCACGCCCAGAAACTGCGCGCCTTGGAACAGAAACAGCCCGGCCGTTCCCAACAGCGAAAGTGCAAACCAAATGGCGGAGTACACCGGACTGCGAAACGTGACTGTGGCCACGGCGGCTAGCACCGTAACACCCGCGAGGATCAAAAACACGGCGTCATTGGCCCAACTGCCCAGCCGCGGCACTTGCGAGGCGAACAATCCCAGGCTGACGGCCACTAGCAGCGTGCCCAGCGAACGGCCAACCGACGCGCCGCGGGGCAACATCAGCCACAGCCCAAACGCCAGCAGCAGCGAAGCCGCCGCCGTCATCGCGATGATCTGGTTCATAGCGTGCCCCCCAGCGCGTGCGATTTCATCGGCTCGGAATCCTTGGTCTGGTCGTACACGCTGAGCAGCTTTTCCTTATCGAAAATCATTTCTTCGCGGCTGCGGCCGGTCAGGTCGAACAGGCTGGTGAGCTCGATCGCGTCCACTGGGCAAGCCTCTTCGCACATGCCGCAGAAAATGCAACGCAGCTCGTCGATTGTGAAGCTCTCGGGATATTTTTCGCGGTCGGGCCAGGGACTTTCGATGCCGACGATGTCAATGCAGTGCGCCGGACAGGCCGTGGCGCACAGAAAACAGGCCACGCATTTGACGCGGCCCTGTTCGTCCTTGTTCAACCGGTGGACGCCCCGATAGATCAGCGGGTTGCCGATTTGCGGGCGCGCCTCGGGAAAGCTTACGGTCAGTTTCTTGCTGAACAGATGCTTGGCCGTGGTCGTCAAACCCTGCACGAACAGCGGCAAGTACATCTTGCCCGCCAACCCGAGCTTGGGATCTTCAATCCAACTGATTTGGGGGTCGTTTGCTTGCATCGTCTGACTTCTGAAAAAAAAGCGCGTCTGTCAGCTAACCAATTCCTGGCTCTGGGGAGCGTCTGGGCCGACGTGTTCGAAATCGGGCGGTCGTCGCATGTCGAGTCGCGGCCGATTGTCGGCATGGAGCGGCGACAACAAACCGGCCAGCAGCCAGGCCACCATCGCCACGAACCAGCCAATGCCAATCACGAAAAACTCGCTCGTATCCAGCCCCTCGAGCTTGCGCACGTGGACATATTCAACCACAAACGCCACGGCCACGAGATTCACCAGCCCGAGCGGCAGCATCACCTTCCAGGCCAGGTTCATCAGTTGATCGAAGCGAAATCGCGGCCAGCTCCAGCGAACCATCATGAAAAACACAATCACGGCCATCACTTTGCCAAACAGCACGAGCACGCGCAGAATCGCCTCGGGCCAGCCAATCGCCGCGCCGGGCGGGGTCATGCCCCACAGGTGCCAGCCGCCGAAAAACAAAATCACAATCAGGAACGCCGCCACCACCATGTGCAGGAACTCGGCAATCAGGAACAACAGCAGCTTCATGCCGGCATATTCCGTGTGATAGCCGCCAATCAGTTCCTGTTCGCACTCGGGCAGGTCGAACGGAAGCCGGGCCGCCTCGGCGAACGCCGCGATCGTGAACACCACAAGGCCCAACGGCTGCGAAAAGGCGTTCCACACGCCGCTTTCGGCCTGGCCATTGATGATCTCATCTAATCGCAACGATCCGGAAGCGAGCACCACGCCCAGAATTCCCAGCCCCAGCGGAATTTCATAAGCGATCAATTGGGCACTCGACCGCAATCCGCCCAAAAAGCTGTACTTGTTGTTGCTTGCCCAGCCGCCCAAGATTACGCCGTAAACCGCGATGCTGCTCAGCGCGAACACATAGACCATGCCCACGTCGACATTCGGGGCCACGATCAGTTGGATCGGGTGATTGATGCCAGGGATTTCGATCATCGGCAATTCGCTGCCGAACGGGATGACCGCGAACACGGCCAAGGCCGCGGCCATGATCGTCAACGGCGCAAGGATGAACAACGCCTTGTCGACGTGCGCCGGCGTGTACTCTTCCTTGAAGATGAACTTCAGGCCGTCGGCCAGCGGCTGACCGAGACCGAACAACTTGATCTTAGTCAGCGGAATACCGACGCGGTTCGGGCCTTTGCGATCCTGAACCCAGGCGGCAATCCAGCGTTCGAGCAGCACCAGATAGGCCGCCGCCGTCATCAGCCCAAAGATGACCAGGGCGATCTTCACGAGCGGCACGATCAGCGGCGCCATCCAAGTTTCGATCATCGTTTGCATGTTATCTTGCTTCAGCCTGTCGCCGTGGTTTCGGCCAACACCGGCGCTTTCAAATCGACTCCCAGCGGACCTACCGGATCGAGCGCGGCGGAAAAGAAGGGAATCTCTCGGGCCACTTCGTCGAGCACGCGGCGGGCCTTGACCAGGCCGGGCTTCGACAACAGTTCCCAAAACACACTCGACTCGACGCGCACGCCGGCCGGCGGCCGGATGGCCCAAGCGACGCTCTGCAGCCGGTCGGCATGATTCACGTAGGAACCGTCGCGTTCCGGAAACGCTGCGCCCGGCAATTGATAGGTGGCCAGCTCCATCAGCTTGGAACTGAACAAATCCTGCACGATCAGACAATCGACGGCGGCCAACTGTTCGGCAAGCGGAGCATCGATCCAATCGTGCTTGTACCCGCCGCTGACCCACAGGCCTTTGATGTCGCCAGAAGCGATCGCCGGCAATAAAGAGTCCACTGTCGCTGCGTGCCCCATGAAATGGTGGACCACTTCTTCGACACCCCGGCGGTTCGGGCACTTCTCGGCGTGAATTGTAAAACCGTTTTTGAAGGTCTCGTCCTGGCCAATCACCGGCACGGGACCCAGCGCGACGGCCGCCTGCGGATCGATCTGCCGCACGTACTTGGCCAGCAGATAGGCCTCTTCCACGGTCAAGTTCGGCGAAAGCACCGCGGCCAGACGACCTGCGGCGCGAAACCTCGCGTCGATTTCCGAAAGCACTTGTGACCATTCCAGGGCCAGCTCGCTCTGTCCATCTTTCCGCTTCGGACCGGTCAGCCGCTTGTCGCTATGCACGTGGTGATAGCCATAGCGGCCTTCGTCGCACATCCACCACTGGTTGATGTGCGGGTTCGTGCGCGGTTTGAGGCGATAGACCGTGTCCAAGTTTTCTTCGACGTTGATCGAGCAGCCGGTCGAACAGCCGGTGCAGACGCCGTCGTGGCTCTTCATGAACCACACGCGCTGCTGATAGAGAAAGTCCTTATCGCCCAGCGCGCCCACGGGGCAAAGATCGACGACGTTGCCCGACATTTTGTTCTCGAGCGGATAGCCCGGAAACACGTCGATTTCCTCGTCGCTGCCCCGATTGATCACAAACAGTTCGCTGGTGCCGGTGATTTCGCGCGTGAAGCGGACGCAACGCGTACACATCACGCAGCGATCGACAAATAGCGTGACCGTGTCGCCCATCTCGCGCCGGCGGCTGGTGAAGGGGCGCACGTCGGCACGGCGTTTATCCTGGCCGTACTTGAAGTGATAATCTTGCAGGTAGCACTCGCCCGCCTTGTCACAAATCGGGCAATCGATCGGATGATCGATCAGCAGGTCTTCCTCGACCATGGCCCGGCTGCGCTCGACTTTTTCGCTGTTGGTCACAAACACCGTGTTGTCGGTGGCCGGCGTCTGGCAGGCGGGAACGAGCTTGGGCAACATCGTGATCGCGCCGGTTTCGGCGTTGCGCGTGCCGGTTTCGACCAGGCACATGCGGCAACTTGCCACGACCGACAGGCCGGGGTGCCAGCAGTAGCGGGGAATGTCGATGCCGGCCCGCTCGGCAACCTGAATGCCATTGAGCCGCTCGCCCGGCGCCAGCTCGATCTCTTTTCCGTCGACAATCACAATTGCCATACACTACTCACTCTGTAAGACCACGCGAGATTCTTCGCGCGGAAAGAGTCTTATTTCCCCTACTAACCCGAAGCGCGAGCGAGGGCTCTTCTTCGTGCTCACTTGCTTGCGCGTCGGGTTAGTGTTGTTCATTGATAACTTGATTTCCGTATTTAGTGCCCCACCAGGATTGGCAGCGCCTCGACGGCGTCGTTGACCATGTAGCCCGTGGGGTTGGTTCGCTTGATGTACTCTTCGAATTCGCCGCGAAACTTGCGGATCGCGTTTTTGATCGGCCAGGCGGCTCCGTCGGCCAGGCCGCAGATCGTCGTGCCGGGCATGATGCCAATCGAATCGCCAATCTCCAGCAACAAATCCAAATCTCGCAGCCGGCCTTTGCCCGCCTTGATGCGCGAAAGCATCGTGAGAGACCAGGCGGTCCCTTCTCGACAGGGAGTACACTGGCCGCAGCTTTCATGAGCAAAAAACCGGCAGCTATTGTGCAGGAAGTCGACCATCGACACCGTCTCGTCCAACACCACCACGGCCGCGGTTCCCAAACCCAAACAGCCCACGCGGCCCGGGCCCGCAAAATCGAGCGGCGTATCCAGCTCGGCTTCGGTCATCAGACCCATGCTGATGCCGCCGGGGATCGCGGCTTTCGCCTTGCGACCCTTCCACACACCGCCGCCATATTCATCGATCAGCTCGCGGCAGGTGATGCCCAGAGGCGCTTCGTAGCAGCCCGGCTTGTTGACGTGGCCACTCAAGCAATAGAGCTTGGGCCCGTAGCTGCCAGGATCACGCGGATTCTTGGGATCCGAAGGCACGCCAATACTCTTGAACCACTCGACGCCGCGCGCCGCGATCTGCGTGACGCAGCAGGCCGTTTCGATGTTGTTGACCACCGTGGGCTTGCGAAACACTCCTTCGACGGCCGGAAACGGCGGCTTGATGCGCGGCCAGGCGCGCTTGCCCTCAAGACTTTCGATCAGGCCGGTCTCTTCGCCGCAAATATAAGCGGCCGCGCCGCGATGTAGATACAAGTCGAGCGCGAAGTCCTTGCCGAGAATGTTCTTGCCCAAGTAGCCCGCCGCGTAGCACTCGTCGATGGCGGCTTGCAGCCGGTCATACGACAACGGGTATTCGTAGCGAATGTAGATATAAGCCGTCGTGGCCCGCGTGGCAAAGCAACTCAGGATGATGCCTTCTATTACCTGGTGCGGGTCTTCTTCCATCAAAATTCGGTTATTGAACGTGCCCGGCTCGCTCTCGTCGGCATTGATGCACATGTAGATCGGGCCGGGATGGTCCTTAGGCAGGAAGAACCACTTGAGGCCGGTCGGAAACCCGGCGCCGCCGCGGCCGCGCAGGTTGCTCGACTTGATCGTCTCGACGAACGCCGCCGGCGTCGATTCGGCCAGTACCTTCTTGAGCGCGCGATATCCACCGGTGCTCTCATACACCTTAAGCGTGTGGCTATCGGGCTTATCGATGTTGGCCAGCAGGATGGGTTCGAATTTCGGCATAGTGATCTGGCGGTTCTGTTCGCCGCGGAAATTTTCGCGACTACGGCTGACCTTTTCCGTTGGTATGATTTCCGCCGCGCAATTCCTTGAGCAACTGATCAGCCTGTTCGTGCGTCACGTTCTTTACGAGCTTGTCGCCGGCCAAAATGCAGGGAGCGAAATCGCAGGCTCCCAGGCACTCGGCAAACTCGAGCGTCACCTTGCCATCGGCCGTCGTCTGGCCGGGCCGGATTCCGGCCGTGTGGCATAGATGATCGAGAAGCTCTTCGCCTCCGCGCAGCGCGCAGGCAATCGATCGGCAGACCCAGGCCCGCGTTTCGCCGTGGGGCTTGTCTTGTTTGAAAAAACCGTAGAACGACAGCGTGTCTTGCACCTCGGCCGGGGCCAGCCCCAGCAGGTGGGCAATTTCGACCACGGCCGCCAGCGGCACGTAGCGCAGCCGCTGATTGACGATGTGCAGCGCCGGCAACGTCACCGCTTGGCGCGTCGGATAGCGCGGAAAGTAGGCCTTGATGGCCTCGATCATCTCATCGGTCAAAATACGTTCGGCAGTCGCCATCTTCGTTCAGTGCTCGCACTAACGGTCTAGTTCGGCCGCGATGATATTCAAACTTCCCAACACGGCCACCACGTCGCTCAGCGTATGGCCGCGAATCAACTGCGGGAACAAAGCGAAGTGAATGTAGGAAGGCGGACGGCAGCGGGCTCGATAAGCGTAATCCGTGCCGTTACCCACCAGGTAAAATCCCAACTCGCCATTGGGCGCTTCGATGGCCGAGTAACACTCGTCGTTCGGCACGACAAAGCCGCGATTGGTCATCACCAATTCGAAATGCGAAATCGTTCCCTCGATCGTCGAATAGACCTGCTGCTTGCTGGGCAGCGTGGTCCGCTCGTCGATGCCCACGTTGATCGGTCCGGAGGGCAAGTTTTCGATCGCCTGTTCGACGATCTTCAAGCTCTCGCGCATTTCGGCCATCCGCACCAGGTAGCGCGACAGGCAATCGCCGGCCGTGGCGCAGCAAACCTGAAAGTCGAAATCCTGATAGGCCAGGTACGGCTCGTCTTTGCGCAAATCGCGTGTCACGCCGCTGGCCCGCGCGATCGGCCCCGTAGCGCTACTGCTGATCGCATCGGCCTTGCTCAACACGCCCACGTCTTTCGTGCGATCGATGAAAATCCGATTGCGATTGAGCAGCCGGTCCATGTCGGCCAACGTCTTGGGGAAGTTGCGCACGAACTCGCGAATCTTCTCGATCACTAGCGGCGTGGCGTCGTACATGGCGCCGCCGACTCGCGTATAGCTGTTCGTGAAGCGGGCGCCGCAAAGGGTCTCGAAAATGTCATACAGCACTTCGCGCTGATAGAACGCGTAGAGAAAAAACGTGAACGCGCCGGTATCGAGCCCCACGGCGCCATTGCTCAGCAAATGATCGCTAATGCGGGCCAGCTCGGCCAGGATCGTGCGCAGATATTTGCAGCGCGGCGTCAGCTCCAGGCCCATCAGCTTTTCGACCGCACCGTGCCAGGCAATGTTGTTGGCCAGCGGCGAAATGTAGTTCATGCGGTCCGTGACCGTCACGTACTGATTGTAGTTGAGGTGCTCGCCGATCTTCTCGAAGCCCGAGTGCAGATAGCCGATGTCGGGAATCGCGTCGACGACGCGCTCGCCGTCGAGCATCAGCACGATGCGCAACGTAGTGTGCGTCGCCGGATGCTGCGGACCGAAGTTCAAGGTCCACAGATAATCCCGCGCTTCGGCCTCGGCCAACTCTTCCAAAGATTTCGCGGCAACGATCGGCATAATACTCACAAGCAAAAACCCGAAGAACCCTCACCCTACCCTCTCCCAAAGGG
>Ga0163150_10007725_pt1 | contig 12512 bp, 10 predicted proteins | sample OliLakLV19P2IB_FD_148628 | JGI IMG/M metagenome (GOLD analysis project Ga0163150, IMG submission 148628) | Freshwater microbial mat bacterial communities from Lake Vanda, McMurdo Dry Valleys, Antarctica - Oligotrophic Lake LV.19.P2.IB | ecosystem: Environmental > Aquatic > Freshwater > Lake >...
ATCTCATTCATCTCAACTTTCATAAAATCGATTATAGCAGATGAGAATACTTAATGTCTTAAACTTAACGAAATTATTTATCGAGTTTAAAAGCTAATATATTTCTTACTTCTTCATTCGGATACTCCCAAGCCTTTATAAAGGTTTCATATGAAACCTTCCGGTTCTCCTCAGGAGGTGGACCAGGGTCATGCATATGAATTGTTTTTGTATCATAACCATATATAACTACAAAATGTCCAGCATAACCCTCCTTATTAATTAACGTCCTATGGTTTACATTACATATAATAAGATAGCCTTTATCGAGCAATTCTTTCAATTCAGTAATATTTGTTGGTCCATAATTATTTCCAAATAATTCTACATATTCTTTTGCAAGTCGAACTTCTTGATCCATATCACTCCATTTAATCTGTTCTTTTGCCGCTTCTAAGCCATATTTCTTTATAAGGTATTTCTTATGATCCAGTATTAAAGCGTTATAATCCCAGTCTTCTTTAGTTATTACCTCAAATCCGAGTTTTCTCATATTGATAATTCCTTGCGTGGCCCAAGTCCAAAGTCCTTCCTTTTTGGCTGTAAATTCTTCAAGTTCTTTCCAGGTGTATTCCTTTTCAGGGATATAATATTTTAAAACCATTCGTAATGCAGCTTGATAACAATGTGTATTTTCAGAAGTATTTGCGTAAAAAGGAACTTTTAGTTTCATAAACTTTTATCTTCGATATGAAGATACTTATAATTTTAAATAACTCCTAGACTTCAATTTCCGCTCCGTCACCATTTCTATATAATTCTCTAATTCTTGAGAACTAGAGAACTTTTTTTCTGGATCCCAGAAGCCGAGAAGTATTAGAAGTTGTTTTTCGAAATCATAGATTACGACCTGAACATTTTCTTCTTTTTCGAGGCGCAAAAGAGTAGATTTAATTAACATAAATACATCCTCGTGTTTTTGTTCTACTGGACAGAGTTTGTCTATAAGCTCACAGATCAAGAATATTGCGCCAATATGTTCTTCTTTTTCTTTTGCAAGAGATGAGGTCTTTACTACTTCTACATCGGTGAGTATAAAATTTTTGCGAGTCTTTACTGCATTGAATTTAATTTGATTGAGAAGTTCTAGATGAGGGGAGCGTCTGCTTGCGATTCGCCTGACACCTTTTGCAACAAGTTCTTGCTTGCCATTATTGCGCGTGAATATGCTTATATACCTATCAGCTTCGGAAAAATTGGTGCGCTTTATTACAAATCCGTAATCTGCAAGTTGTTGCATGAAAACAAGTATAACAAATAAACAGAATTTTCAATTTACAATTTTTAATCAAATATCAATGTTTTAATTTTTAAACATTAACAATCAAAAATTCAATGAAAATTGTGAATTAAAAATTGAAAATTATAGTAATGCTTAAAATCCCTTGAGAGTCAGTATCTTGTCTTCAATCAAGTCAAACTTCTCAACTTCACGACCATTTACAAAAATTTCATATGGGACAGTCTTGACACCTGATTGCTTTTGAATAAGAAGCGGTAATGTATTGTTTTCAACTTTGAAAGGTAATTGGTACTTAAATATTATTTTTGATTGGCCCAAAGGATTGACCGTTATAAAACTATTAAAAACAGTCTTACCCAGATCTTCCTGTGCATCTACTTTTACTTCAGATCCTTTTACTTCTTGAAGCTTGCTATCTTTTGGTACGTAGACTCGCAAGAAGTCACGAAGCTTGGCGTTAAGACATAGTCCACCACGCTCTAGGTTACAATCTGAGTGCTTGTACGGGTTTTTATAGCTTATGGTAAGCGTTTTTGTAATAAGCCCGTCATTTGCAACATCATAATCCATTCTCACTGCTTGCTGAACATAGAGATTAGATTTTGCACCTCCAAAATTTGCGTCATTTACATGAAGGTAATCCCCGTCAAAGTCTTTGATTCGACCTGCCCACCCAAGTGCCTCAATTCCACTCTGTGCATCTTTGTTGAAAAGATAGAACATAATATGCTTTTCTTGCGAATCCTTCATCGCAGACTGTATAAGTCTTCCCCAATACTCTTTTGGAGAACTCGTGAGTGCTTTTTGCATGGTAGCGTAAAGAAGATCCCCCACAATTGCTTTGCGATTTTCTTTTATATAATTAACAGGTCGAGTGGTTTCATTTTCAAGCACATACACAACTTGTGGACAATCACAGCGTGCATCAATTTTTGTATTGAAATTTTGTCCTGAGGCTGTAACCTCACCTAAGATATCGAGAATATTTACAAGGACATGGGTATTAATTGCAATTATTCCATCAATTTCTTGTGGTCCATTTGATTTTCTGTAAAGCGTCAAAAACTCGTCCATTGACGTTATGAAATCAGGTGAGAGATTGGCATCGCGTATATTAAACGTTTTAACACTCGGGAAATACTTCAAAATAATTGGTGGAGCTTTTGGATGGGATGCAATAGAGTTATCCAAATCGTAAATATCAGATGAGCGATCAACATTGATAACGCCTTGGTCAACTCGAAATACTGCGTAAAATGTCATGAATCCACCTGTTGGACGAAGTTCTTTGTCGTTTTGGAAAAGAATGAGATATTTTCGCTCTTCAGATTCCCCTAGTAAATCTGGTAAAACCTTTACCAGTGGTTTGGCTTCTTTAACTGCTGATTCAGCTTCACGAGTCAAAGCCTGAACATTTATAATCTGTGCACGAATTTTTTTGAATTTCCAAAAATCAGGATAGTGAGTTGCATCTATTTTATTGATCTCAGATGCTGCTTTGACGATATCTCCTTCTATTGCATCAATTTTGGGTACAACTTTTCCAAGACTTTTTACAGCAAGCTTTATACGGTCTTGTGCACTTCCCGCCACAAAAGTCCCTTCACCTTTAAGTCCCAAGACATCTGCGTAGGGAATTAGAGAATCAGTCACTGTAATAGCGGCATCTACTCCATGAGTTGCGGCTGCTAGACCATGAGTTGCGTCATTAAAGTATCCATTGACAAGCGGTACAAAACGTAAGTATCCAACAGATGAAAAGTCCTTTTTTAAAGCGTCAATTTCCTTTTGTGTCGCAACAAGCTCTTTTTTAGCGAGTTCAATATTTTGCTTTTTTAAAGCATCAGCAGCAAGGCGTGCTTGCGCTTCAACTTTTTGTGAGCTTTTATAAATTCTTTGAGCTTGGATTGCGGTATACACTGCAAAAATACCAATAAGTATGATAACTATGGTAATAATTCGGGTAATTTTGCTGGAAACTATTTTTTTAAATCTACTTTTTTTTCGTGGCATGCTATCTTGAGTATTTATATTTTTTACATCAGTAATCTGAGCTTTGGATTGCTTTGAGACGACTTGCAAGGAAGTCTTTGCATTTGGAAAAGTAAGTTTTTTAACTGAAAAGTCCTCCATACGGCAGGTAATCTACTCATTAAAGCAAATCAATGTACATAAATCAAGTTGACACATCTATATCTATATGATTGTGTGTCTCACGAGTCTCATGAAATCAGAGAAAAATCTGCTTTTTTTCAACAAACATTCTACATCGCGCCTTTACCACTTAACATAGCAAATGGTGTTTTTGCAATGATATAGAAGTCATAGAGTATTGATCTTTTTGATGCATAGTGCGCATCAATTTGAATTCTTTTATCAAAATTTATTTCACTTCGGCCACCTACCTGCCATGCACCCGTTATACCAGGCTTGACTGACAACACTACTTTTACAAGATTTTGCGTATTTGGATAATTTTTTTGCTGATCTCTTAGTTCATCTGGATAATATGCTCGAGGACCGACAATACTCATCTCGCCTTTTAAAACATTTATAAATTGGGGCAATTCATCTACTGAGTATTTACGTATAATTTTGCCAACATTTGTTATTCTCGGATCATTTTTGAGCTTGTATCCGCCTTTTTTATATTCTTCATGAAGATGAGTAAAGTCTTTATTTGTGACGAGAAGTTCGTGAGCATTTTTTACCATTGAGCGAAATTTGTACATTTTAAAGAGTTTTCCTTGTTTTCCAACCCGCGATGGGGTATCAGCGAGTACTGGTCCTTCTGAGTCAAGCTTAATGGCAATAATAGTCAAAAGAACAATGGGAGAAAAAATGATCATAAGAGAAATAGAAAAAATAATATCAATTATTCGTTTGGTGATATCATGGAGCATAGTAGTTTTCAAAGTTTGTTAGGCTAATTTTTCATGCTCTGTACCAGTGAGGCGTTCAACAAACTTTTTGATTTTTGGTACAGAATCTTTTGGACATACCAATAGAACATCTCCAGTATTTATAACAAGCATCTTTTCTAAATCAATACCTACGACAAGTTGGTTGTTGTAGTTAAAGACCAATGAATCTCGGCTATCCTCAACCATCACATTACCTTTGGTGACGTTCTCATCTTCACTTTCACTGAAAGCTTCTTTGAGTGCTTCCCACGCGCCAATATCACTCCACCCAATATCGACTGAGATAACCATGCCATCTCGAGTATCCATTTTTTCCAAAATCGCATTATCAAATGAAATTTTATCGATCGTAGGATATATTTCTTGTAATACCGTTTCATACGTATCAGTAAGATATGCATCATTAATTTTTTTGAGATCTTCAAAAAGCTCTAGCGCAAATTGTTCAAAAAGAGTCCATAAGAATCTTGGAGTCGTTACAAAATATCCTAAATTCCAGGAGTGTTGCTGGTCAGCAAAAAATCGCTTTGCGGTTTCCTGATCTGGCCTGTACTGAAAACCTGTGAATTCATAAATATCAAGGCCATTTACTTCCTGCATCTGATTGCCAAACTCAATGTACCCAAGATTTTGAGAAGCAAAACGTGGTTTTTGTCCAATAAAAACAATTTTATTTGGATCTTTTTGTATGAGTCCTTCTGCAACACGAAGCGCATTTCTAAAAACATCTTCTTTTTTGACAAGATGATCACTTCCCCATAAAAGTGCAACCGGCTCATCTGGGCTATCCTTAACAAGTCGCGCGATCACAAGTCCTACCGCAGGCCCTACATCACGCATCTCAGGCTCTACAATAAGGTTATCGGCTGGCAGCTGAGTCAACTGCTCACGCACTAACTCTTCATAATGTCTACCTGTCGATATAAAAACATCTTTCCAATCAAAATCTGGAAAAAGTTTGTTGACGGCAATCTGAAGCATAGATTGATCGCCTACAATTTTTTCGAATTGTTTGGGAGATTTTTTACGAGAAAGAGGCCATAACCTTGACCCCACCCCACCTGCAAAAATTACAATTTTCATAGTTTAAAATAATCTTCTAGATGCTTATTAAAAATCTTTTTAAAAGACTTTTCGAAATTATGGTGCGTAAAACGCTTTGCATTAGCGATACACTTGTCACTATTATATCGGTTTTCGTCAAATTTTGCTAACACTTCGATTAGGCTCGATGCTTTTTGCTGATCAAAAAATTCACCTGTAATGCCATCTTGCACTATCTCCAAAGCTCCGCCTGCCCTATACGCTATAACTGGTTTTCCGAATTTTTGTGCCTCTACCATAACTAGCCCAAAATCCTCGATTCCAGAAAAGATGAGAGCCCTACAATTTCTATAATAATGAGATAGTGCATCGTCTGTCAATCCACCTAAAAATTCTACATCCTTTGTTGCAAGTTTTTCAAGCCGAGAACGATCACGTCCATCGCCTGCAATTTTTAGCATAACTCCTGCTTTTTGACATGCTTTAATCGCTAGATCAACTTTTTTATAGCTAACAAGTCTTGATACTATCAAAAAAAATGGATCCGTGATTTTTTTTTCATCAATTCCTCTTTGTACCTGAAAAAGAGATGGCGGATATACAACATCAGAGTCAAGGTTGTAATACTTTTTTATTCTTTTTTGAACCTCAAAAGATATTGCAATGTAGTGATCAGGTCTTTTGGAGGCAACAAGATCCCACCTTTTCAAATAAGAGACAATAGGCTTTGAGAAAACCTTTTGCATGCTATCTGTAAAATAGTTAGAATATCCACTCCACAGATATCTGGTAGGAGTAAGGCAAATACAGATATGCATTGTTTTAGGAGATGTTATGATGCCTTTTGCTGCTTCGCTCGTAACGGAGATTACGGCATCATATTCGCTAAAATCAAATGACTCAAACGCAATCGGCATACATGGCGCATAGTATTCATGCGACGTTGATGCAAATGGCAATTTCTGAAGAAATGAAGTTTTTACTTTAAAATCTTTGGCCCAAATTGCTGTCGAGCTATTATAAACGGATGTAAAAAGAAGTGCATCAGGAAAAATGCGATGCAGGGAAAGCAAAATCTGTTCCGCTCCACCCCATTTGTTAACTCGATCATATACTATAGCTACTTTCATACCAAATTGGACAGTATAAAAAAATGTTTATCCTGAACGTAGTGAAGGACTATTTTCATAAATTTCAAGTGTTTGTTGAGCCATTGTGCGCCATGAAAACTTATTTGCCCGTTCAACACCTTTTTGAATATACTCCTTTTTTTGCACATTACTCATTGAATCAATCTTTTCCATAGTTTTTTGTATAGCTTCCACGCTTGTAGGATCAAAATAAAGTGCAGCCTCGTCACATATTTCATGAAAAACAGGAATATCCGATACTGCAGTAAGACAACGATTATTGAGTGCCTCAAGGGGTGTAAGACCAAACCCCTCCATGCGAGAGGGGGCAAAAAGTGCTTTCGCATTCTGATAGAGTCTTGTCAGCTGCCCGTCATCAACAGTATGTAAAATTTTTATATCTCTTTTCAGCTGGAGTGATTCAATAAGATGTTCAATTGTGTTATAAAAATAGTCTTTTCTTCCAACAATATAAAGTTTTGTATCATTTTTGTTATGATGCTTGTAACTTTGAAACGCATCAATAAGTAACTCTAAATTTTTATGCGGATACGCATTGCCTACATATAAAAAGTAAGTATTTGTGAATTCAGATTTTTTTTCTGAGGTAATTTTTTCGTATCCTTCGTGAATTACAAAAAGTTTTCTTTTAGGGACATTATAGTGGTCTATAACTTCATCCAATGTTGCAGTTGATGGAACAAGTACGGCCTTTGCATGAGACACCGCAGATTTTAAAACCTGAGTATACAAAAATCTTTTTATTTTATAGATAGGAAGTGGTTGAGTCGATGCTTTACCAGTATCAAAGTGATCAATAATAAGATCATGAATAGTCACTACATAGGGCTTTGAGTACATTATAGGAATTGAAAAATATGGAAAGTGCACAAGATCAAGATCGTATTTTGCAAGAAAGCGAGGCATTTGTAATTGCTCAGCAAATGTATGCCAAGAAATATCAGTCTGTACAACCTGCCAATTATTGTTTGTAATAAAGTCCGTTACTTTTTTTGTGTTTTTTACAAACAAAACATACGAATTAATTTTGTCTATTTCCTGAAGTTCTCGCACAAGATTTCTAATATATCTACCAACTCCAGTTTCATCCCACAGTCTTGCATCTATTCCTATTTTCATAATGATTTTTTTGTAACTGCATGCTTAATGTCAATTCCAGTCAAAACAATCCGATTGATAAAACTTGGATACTTATTGCCATAGTGCTTCTTGTAAAAAATACGCATCGCAGCAAATCGTGCATCTGTAGCTTTTTTCTTGGTGTCAACTGATGCACTCGTCACATGCTGTGATTCTTTCTTGAGACCACCGGATGCGCCTTTATAATGTAATATTTTATACTGAGGCACAAAATAAATTTTCCATCCTTTTTCATGAAGTCGATAACAAAAATCCAAATCTTCTCCGTACCAAAAAAAGTCTTCATCCCACCAACCGACTGCGATGCCCGCAACACGTCTTACCATCATAAAAGCTCCAGCAAGCGCTTCAATCTCATGTGCTTCTTTTAGATTCATCCAGCCCAGCGTATAACCCGCAAATAACTTTGAATGAGCAAATACTTTGGAGAGTCCTGAGAAGTGCGCAAAAGCGCGAAATGGCGTGGGAAAACCTCGATGCGTTGCATCATCCATTTGGCCATTTGGCATCTCTAAATAACATGTAGATGCACCCACAGGCTCATTCTGATCCATAAACTCAACCATGCCATCAAGCGTCTTTTCAAAAACAACGGTATCTGAATTGAGAAAAAGAAGGTAGCGGCCAGAAGACAGGGTAACACCTTGATTATTAGCTTTTGAAAATCCTGTGTTGTCTTTGTTTTCTATAAGTATCAGTGATGAAAGTTTCTTTTGAAGCTTTTTTACTTCTTCCGTACTTGGATCACTTGACGCATTATCAACGACAATTATTTCATACGATATTTTCTTGACAGTTTTAACAATCGAATCAATAGCCGCAACAAGCAAATCTGCAGTGTTATACGAAACCATTATTATAGATACATCAACTTTCATATACTTTCCTCCATACATTTTGCAAAGAGATTCCGATTTTTTTCCAATCATACTGTTCTTCTATGAGTAGCCGTGCATTTTGTGCAATTGCAGAATACAACTTTTTATCTTCTTGAAGTCTTTTTATTGCAGCAATAAATTCTTGAGCTGTTTTGGCTTGAATAAAATGCGCTCCATCTTTGGCGCCAGTGCTTTTTATTTTTTCTGGAAATCCTACGATTGGAAGTCCAATTGCCATTGCCTCTAAAACTTTAAAATTTGTTCCCCCTCCAAAACGTACGGGAAACACAAAAAGATCAGCTTTTTGATATTCAGCTTTGATATCTTCGACATATTTTTTTAGTCGTACTCTTGGGAGTGTATCATACGATTGCCTACTCGATTTTCCAACAATCGTAAGCACAGTGCTAGCTGCAAGATTAGGTAAGACTTTTTTACAAAAATAATTCATAGCATCAACATTTGGAAAATAACTAAAATTGCCTATAAAAAGGAGATTATTCAGTGATTCATTTTTTTTCTGTGTAAATGAATACTCCTCTACATTTACTCCGTTTGGAATAACAGGTATTTTCTTTTGAATAAGATCTTCTATTAATGAAGCCTCATATGATGAAACAGCGATGATTATATGAGATTTTTTAAAGGACTCAACCTCTTCTTTTTTTATTTTACGCACTTGTGAAGTAAAAAGCGGATTTAATAAAAACAAAGAATTTTGCTGACTCACATATTCTTGGTACAGCATATGCTCAATATTCTCTGTGCCAAAGACAACCTTTGCGTTCGTTCTTGAAACTACCTCAGCTATGTAAAATGAAACATAATATGATTCGAAATGCACCAAATCAATATTATTATCTTTGATGTATTCAATAAGCTCTTGTTCTATTTTCTTACGGTAATATAATACTTTAAATATAGAACTCTGACTCAAAAAGACAGAAATATTTCTAGGATCCAACAATTTTCTTCGAGCTCGCACGATGACATTTTGTATTCCTATTTCTTTTATTTTTGTGATCGACTCGCTGGATACCTCTCCCCGAGTAAAAGAAAAAAGGTGAAGTTCTGTATCTTTTGAAGCAGCATACTTGAGTAAATTATACGCTCGTACTTTGCCTCCACTATTTAGTGGGTATGGAAAATCGTAGGTGATAAATAAAACCTTCATAACCTTTATTGTAACTTAAAAATGATATAGGAGGAAGATGATGCTATACTCTCAAACTTTTGACTGTAATCAGTAATATCTGATTGAGATGGATTTACCAAAATAATATATGATGCTCCCTTTTTCACTAAATTCTCAAGAGAGTCCTGAAACGCGGGCCAACCTTTTCGATTGATATGATATAAAAGAGTAGTATCACCGCCATATGGCGCTATAACTAATGCATTTTTAGGTAAAACCTGATCAGCTTTAACCCCTGCATCGACAATTGCAATGTTATTTACATTGAAATAATCTCTTACTTGAATCCAAGAAAAATAAAGCATTACAAGCGTTATAGCAAAAAGACATATTCGTACCAGAATGTTTTTATAGCTCCATAATACATATGCACCTAATCCGCAAAATATTGCGACCGTCGGCATTATCATAATTTGGTAATAATCATGCTGCACATTACCTGTCGCAAAAATAACTACATACAAAATACTTGCAACTGCAAATGAAAGAAAAAATCCAATATCCTTTTCTTTTTTAAGTTGAATCAATCCTAGAAGTGGTAAAACAATTCCGGCAAACCCTAAAATAAGCTTAGTAAGTCTTTCATAAAGTATCCATCTAAAAAAAGCCGGGCGGAAGCGAATTCCATTCCCATTCAAGAGCCAAAGATTTGCAGGAACTCCTTCTGGAAATTGGGATATCCAGTGACGCCAAGACAGAAATGGTAAAAGTGAGAGTACCGCAAAAACATACAACTCCCATCGCATAAAAAATTTAAATCCCATTTTTTTGTAGACAATATACACCATCGGTATTGTATAAAAAAGTGCATAGGGCTTGAGAAGAAAGGCAAATGCAGTAAAAAGAATCGCAAAAAAAGGTATAAATATTTTGAGACTTGAAATCTGAACCTTAAAACTTGCTTCGCTCCACCGAGCAAAGAAATATATTCCGGCTAGAATTGATGCTACCATTGTCGTATCAGGCAAAATGGTTCTCCCATAATATATGTTGTAAGGCATCAAAGCATAAAAAAATGCTCCAAATAATCCAATTTCTTTTTTGCTATATGTAGTAATCAGCGAATATATCAAAAAAGTAGAAATCGTTGATGCAATGATACTCACCAACCTGCCCCACGTTTCCAAAGTAAGAAATCCAAACATCTTAAAGAGACCTCCCTGTAAAATATTGTAGAGAGGAAATTCTACAAATCGATATCCCTGTGGATTGTCTTTTCCTGATTGGATATTTGAAATGTCATAGTATTTTGGATATAAAATATCAAATCCATTCTGTATAAAATTCCGAGATACTGCGGAAGTATCTGCTTGACGCCATGAATGCCAATCCGCAATAGGGTTATCGATCCGGTAAAGCCGTACTATAAATGCACTTGATAAAATTACGATCAATAAAATCGAATGCATTGAATTATTTGGAAATAACTTCATTGTTGGTAGATAAGCGGTCTCTTTATTATTCTTTTTTTAGCAATCCCATCTTTTTGAATAGTAAATACCCATGTTTTTAAATCATAGAGATCAGTTTTTGGAATATCCTCTATTTTTGCAACCTGAATAACTTCCATTTTCGGATTACTAAAAGCAAACCACAGTGCATCTTTCACACCAACAGGAAATACCCATGCGTCATTATTTTTTATAGGAGTATTTATAAAATACAATTTCACTTGTTCATCAGACCATGATTTTTCATAGGAACCTTCAATTGACGTCAAGAAATTCTGTACCTTTTCGCCTGCACCTGTCCAGTCTATAAGCGATTGCTGTATTTGAATTATATGAAAAAGAGTAAAGATAGCGATAATAGTTGAAACCACAAAAATCGCGACATCTCGACCATATGACGTGAGCGTTATATATACTTTTTTGAGTACCAAAACAAAAAGTATGATAATTCCAAATGATGAAAGATATGAATACCTAAATGCTATATTTCCAAGTCCAATAAAAGGAAGAAGCAAAATAACAAAAAATAGCAAAGAAAATATAATAATTCTTTTTTCCTCAGGTGATACTATTTTACGAATATAATTCGCTGCAACCGTTATGAGTCCAAGTGAAACTATACTAAGTAAGACTCCAATGAGTACATTTTCCCGCAAAATAATTCGTAGTTTTTCGTATACTGGCATGCTAATTGGCCCAAGCAACGTGAGCATCGTGTAACCAAAGGTGTTTCCAACAAAATTTAGGGGGAATTTTAAAAGATTATAATTATAGTCTCCACTTAACCAATGTGACTGTGCAAAGAATCTGAGTACTAAATAAATTCCTATCGGAATGAAAATAAAAAAGTTACTTTTATTTTTTAAGAGCGAGTAAAAAGATCGAGGTGTAATTGAGGTGCTTTTTGTAACTTGATAAGCAAGCATAAGAAGAGGTGTTACAATCCCCATTTCGTGAAAAAGCGTTGCAGCAAATGTAGCGACTAGTGAAAAAAGCAGAAATACTATCTTCTTTTTCTCATCAAACAATACATAAAGATGCATACTCAAAAGAATAAATATTGCGGTAAATAAGTATCCAGATGACGATATCCAGGCAATAGATTCTATATAGCTACTTAATACCACATAGATAAATAGAGCCAAAGTAGTAAGTATGTTATCTTTTAAGATCTTTCTTGAAAGTAGGTACAACAGAACAACAACGAATACGTGAAGTACTATAGAAATTGCGTGATAGACTACCTGATTCAGCCAAAATGTTGAAAACATCAAAAGAAAATAGGTTTTTGTTCCAGGTCTATAGAAAAATCCATCTGAATTAAAAACATAGTGCAGTATAGTCTGTACAGTTGAACCACACGTATTTGATACAAGCGCTTTACAATCAGCAGCCCATCTAAACCAGGTAAAATCATCACCCGTGAAATAATTACTAAGTATAGGAG
>Ga0163150_10007726_pt1 | contig 12510 bp, 8 predicted proteins | sample OliLakLV19P2IB_FD_148628 | JGI IMG/M metagenome (GOLD analysis project Ga0163150, IMG submission 148628) | Freshwater microbial mat bacterial communities from Lake Vanda, McMurdo Dry Valleys, Antarctica - Oligotrophic Lake LV.19.P2.IB | ecosystem: Environmental > Aquatic > Freshwater > Lake >...
GCGAGCCGGTTGTCAGGAAGACCCGCACCCAAAGCGGATCGCGGGGACGCTCGCCCTCCCACACCATCTGTTTTCGCAATTGTTTCACAGCTCCCCGCGCTGGGGCGAGGGGGACCGAAGTCTATTGTGTTTCCCTGAAAGGCAGAAACCCGTCACACTGTCCTGCAGTTTTGAAATAAGAAACGTCGCACGAATCGATAAACATATTCAGCCCGAATGGGAAAGGAACAGGTCCTGATCTGTGAGCTTCGCCATACGCACACAACTTCTCACGGTTCTTTCGCTGCTTTCACTCGCGCAACTGTCGCTGGCCAAGGAATCCACAGAACTGCATCTGCGCGGCTACTCTGTAATACCTTCGCCTCAAAACGTGAGCCTTCAGGCTGAAGACATCGACTTCGATGCCGCGTGGGCGTATCGCGGCACCTCCGTTGGCCCAACGCACATCGCCGTCCGTTCGCTCCTGAAGGATTTGCGGGAGTTTCACGGGCTGACGCTGAAGCCGGCCGTTGCCTCAAGCAAAAATGTCGTTCGGCTTGCGATTGCTGAGGGGACCGTGAAAACGGCGGGGACCGGCGATGTTGCCAGCCAAGGCTACGTGCTGAAGATCGCTCCCGGGCTGATTGAGATCATCGGCAACGGCGCGCCTGGACTGCTCTACGGCGTCCAGACCCTGTTTCAACTGTTGAAGCCTGGACCTGGCGGACGATTGCAGTTGCCAGCCGCCACCATCGAAGACTGGCCGGAACAGGCCTTGCGCTTTCTTCATTGGGACACCAAACATCATCAAGACCGGATTGAAACCTTGAAGCGTTTTCTCGACTGGTCCGCACGTTTCAAGATCAACCGGATCGGCTTCGAACTGGAGGACAAATTTGAGTATCCGTCGCGTCCGGCCATCGGCGCGCCCGGCGCGTTCACGACGGCCCAACTGCAAGAGATTGTGAACTACGGCTTGGAACGCTTTATTCAGGTGGTTCCTCAAATTCAATCGCCGGCTCACATGGCTTATGTCCTCAAACATCCGGAGTTCGCGGATCTGCGGGCCGACGGCAGCAATTATCAAGCGTGCCTGTGCGATCCCCGTACGGAACAACTCATTTTCTCAATGTACGACGACGTCATTAAGGCCACTCAGGGGGTGGATTCCTTTTTCGTATCCACCGACGAAGTCTACTACGCCGGCATCTGCGCCAAGTGCACCCGGCCGTACAACCCTGAGAACCGCAGTCTGGCCTGGGTTGAGTTTGTTCAGAAAGCTCACGCCTTCCTGAAGCAACGCGGAAGGCAGATGTTTGCCTGGGTCGAGTACCCGTTCATGTCGCAGCACACGGAGCTGCTTCCACCGGACCTCATCGATGGCGTCCTCGGGAACGACCCGGAGGAAATCAAAGCTGAGAAGCAACGCGGTCTCCGCCATCTGGCTTACACCTCAATCCAAGGAGCCGAACTGCTCTTCCCCAATTATTTCCTCTACGACAACCACCGCTCTATCGCGAAAGGGCAGCTCACATCGGTTGTTGAAGAAATCTCCGTGCGGGATCGTCCGGCGAAACCAATCGGTGTGTTCGGCGCGGCCTGGGATGATTCCGGTTTGCACAATGAAACCTTCTGGCTCGGGTGGGCTACCGTCGCACAGAATGGGTGGGCGCCCGGCTTGGCGTCCGTAGCGCAAACGACCGCCGAGTTTATGGAACTCTTTTACGGACCGAGAGCGTCTCAGATGGTTGAGGTGTACCAGGCTTTGCAGCGTCAGGCTCGCTTCTTCGAGAGCTCTTGGGACCGCGTTGTCTCCCGAGTTCGTGGCCCAGGTTATGGAAACTCTTACGGCAAGGGCATCGGTACGACGCGCTACGACCAGACGCTTCCCAGACCTGCTTTGCCCGCTTTGCCAGGCCTCGACTTTACTCCGATCTACAATAGTGGGAAATATGGAAAGCTCGTTGACGGGGCCAGAAACGCGGCCATCGAAAACGATCTGCTCACGCATCGGATCCAGGAAAACATCGGTCGCGCCGATCGCAACCGCTATAATCTCGAGGTGCTTCTTTCCCTGGCAGAGCTCACCGGACATCAAAGCCGTCTCCTCCTCGGCCTGCGCAGCATTGAAGACAGGCTTCAGTCGGCTCGCGATGCGGCACAGAAGGCTTCGCATCAACAGGTCCTGGGCCAATTGGTTACAGCTTACCGACAGGCCGGAGAGATTGTTGCCGGCAGGAAGGAAGCTTTTGCAGACTTGAAACGGACGTGGGAAAAGAGCCGCTATCCCAAGGGGCAGGAAGTCAACGGCAAGAAATTCGTCCATGTCCTGGACGATGTCAAAGATCACTGGGCCGACCGGCGCGCTGACCTCAGCTACATGATCGCTCCCGAAGAAAGTATTGGACTGGATAAATGGATGGAGCAACTGGGAGCGACTATTCAGGAATACGCCAGAACGAACAACCTGCCCGTACGGCCTTTGGAAGAAATAAGGCTCGAAGATTAGGTGCGGAGGGCCGCCATGAGACGTGCTATGCTGCCAGCCTGCTTCAACACCTTTTTCACAAGAACCCAAGACGCGACAACTCGAGGAGAGGCACCGTCGATGCGAACCTGGAAAGATATTTTCTTGGCAATGGTCATTCTGTGTGCTGGGGGTTATGTCGGCGCTGCTTTATTAGGCGTACTTCCATGAGCTCGATCAGTTACGGAGTGAAATAGATCTTACGATCTCGGTGGACCTGGACAGGCGGTGCAGTTCGGTGCCAGAGAATGTGGGGGTGATAGACCCGTCCCAGCTCAACCGTTCCGCCACGGAAACCGGCAACGCCTGGGCCGCCTGCCAAATGAACCAGGCTCGGATTGGCGGCCCGCCGTTCACAATGAACGATCATGTTCCATGAGGTTCCAGCGTTTGGGTAAGGCTCAGGTTAAACCCTAACTGTTGGCGGCACCCAACCCGTTGCCCCCCGAATGATCTTCGAGGTAGTGACAGGCTGCCCTGCATGGCGCTGGGCGTGCTCTGCCGCGTGAAAGAGCAAACCAGGACAGGACGCCACTTGGGATCGACCTCGTGCCGCCCCGCTCACCGAAAGGGTCCTCAGCTGACCCTGCCTTGTTTCTGAATCCTTCGTTCTTTGAAGTTGACGCAGCCGCACAATGCAACCTATCGCGTCATCTGTTATGCCTCGCTTGTTGTGTGGTACGCCGATTTCAAGGCTTTCTTAGTTTGAAAGCATTCGCTCAATCTTCAATCTTCAGTGCTTCAATCTGTTGCGGGAAAATAATGAAGAGTCCTCGTGATAACGTGGACTCGAAATAGCCTGTTACATCAGGCTGGCGTGCGGCATTCAGGAGCTGCTGCCTATACCGGTTTTGCTCTGTTTCAGTCGGATCATCTGCAGTTTGAGTGCGCGTCGGTGATGTGTCATGAAATATCGCGATGCCCTGAAGAATGTTACGTTCATGACAAATCTGGTATTCGTCAGTTCGGATTTGAATCAAACTGTCGAAGAATCCCAACTCGAATGTCAGGTTGGTGTTTCGCAGGAATTCAAGTGAGTCGCTGCAATGTATAGTGGCATATTTTGCTAAGCGGGCTGCCTTCACACGCCACCTGGCTTTCCTTGCTTTTGACGGATCAATTTCCAGCGAATGGACCATCCCGAAGCCGTTTGCTTTGCAGGCGGCGGCCATTGCGATCGTGCCGATACCTCCAGCAGCTCCGGTTTCCAGAATGCAGCGCGGCTTCAACAAGCAGATAGTGGCATGAAGCCAATTGAGAACTTCAATCTCTGTTGTCGCTACTCCGTAGGACAGAAACAAATCAGCGTGTTCAATAGGTGAGTGGGGATGGATGTCTGCCTCACTTCTTAGATTGACCCACCAAGGCAACCATTGTGGTCGCCAAGCTCGTGGTGAGCGCCGGAGAAATGGAATGCGAAATTGTTGAAGTCCCATATACCTTTCCAAAACCCAAATGGATGTGGACGGTAGATTAGATTACAGTTCTTTCTTTTAGCCGCTCCGGGCGGTGAAAGGGGAGTTGCTTAAATATTTACTCTCAGCTCCTGATTCAGGTTGCTCAGGTCGCATGTCCGGTCAAGGAATACGCTCTAAGGAGCCATCCGGCGCCACTCTAAGGTCCAGTCCCCAACGTGGATTCACGTTCCGGCGGGCGAAGTTGGGGGGGGGGAAATTGGGCCCAGCCTTCAAATATTAGATAATCCCCTGATGACCTTAGATGTGGTGACAATCTGGCCTGCATGACGCTGGGCGTGCTCGGCCGCGTGAAAGAGCAAACCCAAGACAGTCGACGCCAGCTGGGCTCGTCCGACAAGTCGGACGTCGTTCAGCGTGGATTCAGCTGTAGCGGCGAGTTGGCGAAGGGCTCGCTCAACGGTCGTACACCATCCAGTCAATAGCTCATCGATGGGTGGGTAAGGAGCGGTCAATGCTCTTTCGGCCGCAAGAGCCGCACGCTGTGGGGCAGAGAGAGCCTCGCCACGCGCGTAGGTTAGAAGGCGGTCGGTGCTCCCCGCAAGATGCACAAGGTGAAAACCGGGTGACGCGGCGCCGCCCGGTTCGAGCCAGAGTTGATCGACCGTAAGTCCTGAGACGGCTGCCTCCACATTCTCAAGGGCCAATAGGAACGCATGAGCCGCTGGTTGCAGGAGTGGGGGAATGCCTGGTACAGGGCCCCGCAACCAAGGCTCGGGTTGGGAAACAGTCATGATGTACTCCTGTCGCAAGAGCGAAGGCCCAGCCGACATGCAAGATCTGTGATTCAAGGTGACTCGATAGACGGCAGCGAGCAGCGAACGGGCTTGTCTTGCCGGTAACCAAGCGCGTAGTCGGCCTGCATCAGTTTGTGGATCTCCCGCGTGCCTTCGTAAATCACAGCGCCCTTGCAGTTGCGATAGTAGCGCCCCACCGGGTACTCGTCAGAGTAGCCATAGGCGCCGTGGACTTGCACAGCGTCTGAAGCCGCCCGCTCCGAAGCCACCGTGGCATACCACTTTGCCTGGGAGGTTTCACGATTGTTGCGCCGCCCCTCATTCTTCATCCAACCACAGCGCAGCCACAGCAGACGGGAAACATCATAGTCCAGCGCCATCTGAGCGATCATTTCCTTCACCAATTGGTGTTCACCGATGGCTTTGCCAAACGTCTTCCGTTCCAGCGCATATTTGCAGCTCGCATCCAGGCAGGCCCTGATCAACCCGGTGGCGCCGGCTGCCACGGTGTAGCGGCCCTGCTCCAGCGCAAACATGGCGATCTTGAAACCCTCGCCCTCCTCACCTACGCGGTTTGCCACTGGCACACGCACATCGTTCATGGAAAAGAAACCCGTGTTGCCTGCCCGGATTCCCCACTTCTGCTCCAGGGTCCCGCTCGCAAATCCGGGCATGCTGCGTTCGACGATGAAAGCCGACAACCCGGTATGATCGCGACCCTTCTTCTTCACCAGATCGGTCCAGGCGATCACGAGAAAATGATCCGCCACGTCCGCCAGTGAGATCCAGGTCTTCTCACCATTCAAGACGTACTCCTTCCCGTCCAAGCGCGCGGTGGATTGCAGGCCAACCACGTCGCTGCCCGCGTCCGGCTCGGTCATGCCAAAGGTGGCGATCTTCAAGCCTTTCGACTGGGGCGCCAGGTAGCGCGTTTTTTGGTCGGCGGTCCCCCAGCTCAGCAGCGTCAGCCCGTTGAGGCCCACATGGACCGACAGGATCACGCGCAGCGAGGTATCGCCGTATTCCAATTCTTCACAAGCCAGACCCAAACTGATGTAGTCAAACCCAGCGCCACCGTGTTCGGCGGGAATGCAGATGCCGAGCAGCCCAATCTCTGCCATCTTCTTCAGAATTGTGCGATCAAAGAAATGACGGGCGTCTTGCTCGGCGATGTTGGGAGCCACCTCTTTCGCAACCAGCTCTCGCACCAGGCTTTCGACGCATAGGTGATCTTCCGAAAGATCAAAACTGATCATAAGGAGCCTCCTGCTACGCGCATTCGGAACGCCTGACCCTCGGTTCGAAGTTTCGAATCTGGATCAAGCCTGGAGCGGATTGTACCTTTGCGAGGGAGAAAATCGGAAGAAGGAATGGGCCACTACCGGCGGCGTGGGGGACGCTCGTCAAATAGGTTCAGAGAGAAATGGGGGTGCAACAGACGGTGCGGCGCCTGCAGCCAGAAGCCTCTACTTGTCTTTCCATACCGGTGCGCGGTGTTCGACGAACGCTTGTAAACCTTCATTGGTATCTTCCAAAGCCATGAGTTCGTTAAGATAAATATCCTTCGCGCTCTTGAGGGCATCCTGAAAACTCAGTCCCTCACCGGAGAGCATGGTTCTCTTCATCATCTGAAGAACCGGGCCGCTATTCAAAGTGATCTTGGAAGCGAACTCTTTCACCGTGCTATCGAGTTTATCGGCCGGGACGACGCGGTTCACCAAACCCAGCGACAAGGCCTCTTTGGCCTCGATCGCTTCGCCCGTGAGAATCAGCTCCATGGCCTTCTTCTTGCCAACCAGGTATGGGAACACTACCGTGGCAATGGATGGGAAAACACCCACTTTGATCTCAGGCTGGCCAAACTTGGCAGTCTCTGAAGCGATGACCACGTCGCAAAAAGTCGCCAGTTCGCAACCACCACCCAGCGCTGCCCCATTCACCGCTGCCACCGTGGGTTTGCCAATTTCCCCCATGGTGAGAAAGATCTTGTGAAAGGCGTCGAGCAATTGAAACACCTTTTGCGGGGTATGGTCCGCCATGTCCACGCCAGCGCTAAACACCTTGCAGGCTGAACTGAAGACAATCAGTTTGAGGTGCTCCTCGTTGTGCAGCGATTCAAGCGCTTCGCCAATCTCGGACATCATCTCGATGTTCATGATGTTCAAGGGCGGGCGATTCAAGATGATCCGCGCGTAGTTGTCAACCTTCTCAAACAAGATGGAGTTCATGGCACCTCGACGCTGGCTGGATGAAGTCGATTGAATTCTGATCCCCGTTCGTAAGCGTGCAGAGAATGTTTCGTCCGTCAAAGGCGGAAACTTTAGGACGGAAAGACTTTAGGCCCTTCTGGCTGACGAAGCAGGCCTCACAAGTTTCGTCCACAGCAACGCCCTCGGGAGACCTGATCCTCGCGGGTAAAATGCAACAAAGCGGCGCCACGGGAGGATGCGTGCGCTCGTGCAATGACGCATCCCCTGGCGGGATAGGATGGCTCGCGAGTTCTGTCCACAAGCCTCTCCATCCGACCGCGTGCGCGAGGCGTTGGCAGAATCGCCAACACATCCTACTCCTGGTCCTTTGACTTTGACGGAGTCGTCTGGTTTGGGGGGACTATTCATTGTCTTTCATGAGGAGAAGGACCATAATTGAATCTATCGATCATGCGATCACTCGGTGCTTCCGGCATTCGGCCGGTGCGTTTCCTATGTCGCGGTTATCAGGTTCATTCAAGCGGTCAATCTGCGGACAGATAGTGTGGCTGTCCTTGCTGCTGGCCACACTCTGCCTGGCTGCGGACAAGGCCACAAAGAAGGACTCTGGAAACCCAAAGAAGGAGGACAAGGCTGACACGTTCACGTTCAAGGTCCCGGTCGATGTGGTGGTGGTGAATGCGGTCGTCACGGACAAGCAGGGAAATCCGGTGAAGGACCTGAAGGTTGACGAGTTCAAGGTGTATGAAGACGGCCAGCTACAGCCCATCCACACCTTCGCGCTGGAATCGTACAAAGCCACCCAGGCGCAGGCATCCGGAAGCCCAACCGGAACCGCAACGACAGAAGAGGATGCTGGCTCGTCCCAATCCCGCATGATCAGTCTGGTCGTGGACGACCTTGCCACCGCAGGGCCCGAATTCTTTGCGTATGCTCAGCAGGCCCTACAGAAGCTGCTGGCAAACGGCATCGACCCAGCCGACCTGGTTTCACTAACGACGGCGTCTGGAAGCGTGAACCAACCCTTCACGTCCGACCGCGATCTGCTGCTGTCGCTGGTAGGAGAGCTGCACAAGAAGGTGCAACGCGCCGGCACCGTCAAGTCCCAATGTCCTGAGCTCACGGACCTGCAGGCGGAATACATCCGTAACAGTCATCCGGACGTGACACCTCTCCGCGTTGCCATAGCCGAAACAATCATTTGTCAAAATCTCCAGGACCAACCGAACCCCGAGCAAATGGCAGAACCCATGGTCCGTTCGGCCGCGGCGCAACAGTTCGAGGAAAACCAGCATCGCTATCGAAGCCTGCTCAGCAGCTTGCGCCAGTACCTTCGTTCCCTGCGACATTTCGAAGCCAGGAAATCCCTGATTCTGATTTCGGATGGCTTTCTACCCGACTACGTGCGTTACGAGCTTCAAGACGTCACGGACATGGCGCTGCGTTCAGGGGTCATCTTTAACACGGTGGATGTTCGGGGACTCTACACGACGAATTACCAGGCGAGCGACCGGGTCGTGGCGGGAAACAACAACGAGTCGTTTGCACTGCTGTCGAGAAAGCCGCAGATGCGCAGCGACGATATGCGGCAACAGGAAGACCCACTGCGACGGTTGTCCAGTGAGACAGGCGGCATGCACATCGGTAACACCAACGATCTGACCGCTGGCATGCGCAAAATTATCAACAGCCAGTCGTTCTACTACATCCTGTCTTATGCGACTCCGAATGCCAAGTCAGACGGCCGTTACCACAAGATCAAGCTCGAAGTGACACGCCCCGGGCTCCAGGTCACATACCGCAAAGGCTACTACGCTCCCAAAGAGCAGCTCTCGTTCGAGCGGCGTAAGAAAGAAGACATCATTGAGGCGCTGCGCGCTCCCGGTAATCTCAATGAGATTCCCATTCAGCTTTCTTACAATTATTTTCTGATGGATGACGCCCGGTACCAACTTGCCTTGATGGCGCAGGTGAATATTCGCGGAATGAAGTTTGTCGAAGAGGATTCGCGACACAAAAACTTGATCAGTCTGGTGGTCGTGGCTCTCGATGAGAATGACCAGTACATCGACGGACTGGAAAAGACGATTGATCTGAATCTGACCAGCCCCAGCTACAACGCACTGCTGAACCGTGGCTTCACGTCAAAAATGGATGTTAAAGTACCGCCGGGGCGCTACCGGATCAGAGCGGTGGTTCGCGAAGGCGTGCATACCAAAATGGGATCGGTCAACAGGATGATTGAAGTACCGTAAGCTGAAAAGCATTCACGCAAGAGCGGGAATCCAGACTCGCCGTCAGGAAGCACTGGCTGCAGACTCGAAACAACAGGAGGACGTCATGAAAGTCTGTTTTCGGAATCACATGAGAATAGGGACGCTGGCTTTGGGTGTGATGACCCTTCTGGGGGCCGGTTGGTTGCTCGCGCCAGTTGAATTGCCGGCTGCGCCCCAGGGAGGCACGCTTCGTGTGGATGTTGACCTCGTGACGATTGAAGTCATTGCGCAGGACAAGAAGGGCACACCCGTGCTGGGCCTCAAAAAGGAAGACTTCAGGATTTACGAGGACGGCAAACAGCAGGGGATCGCGAGCTTCGATGCCGTGGCCGACACGGCGGGCGAGCCCTTGCCCACCAGCCTTAAAGACATCGACGATAGCAATCGCCGGGGCAAGGTGATCCTGATTCTTTTTGACGACAGCAACATCACGGCCTCGCAAATTCAGATGTCGCGCGACGCAGCAGAGAAGTATGTGAAACAGCATATGCGCCCGTGGGATTTCTTTGGTGTAGCGTCCTATGGGCTGAGCTTGAAAATTGCTCAGAACCTGACGCACGACGCCGACAAGGTGGTGGCGGCCATTCGCCAGCCAGCCATGTCACACGCCGAGACAAACCGGTTCGGTCAGGGAATGCCACGCGACGACCAGACCCGCGCCGGAGTAGCGGGACCACGGGGGCAGACGAACCGTCAAGATCCCCTGAGCCGGAATCAGGGCTTGGACCAACAAACAAAGTTTCGATCCGCCGTCCTGCTGCGAACGCTCGGCCAGTTGTCGGGATCGATGGCAAGAGTGAAAGGTCGCAAGTCGGTGCTGCTGTTCTCTGAAGACTTCGCACTGGCCAGTGATGCCCAGGTCGAGTTGCGTAACACGATCCTGGCGGCGCAGAAAGCCAACGTTGCCTTCTACAGCATTGACGCTCGCGGTCTGAACTCTCTGGGCGGCGCTAATCAAGGATCGCTGATTTCCCCGCAGACTCCGGCTCGTTCAGCCTTCCCCGAAAGCGGTGGCTCATGGCTCGGTGCGTTCGCGCGGCGATTACTGCCGGGTGCGGAACTGCTGAGTCCCGTCTCCTCCTCGTTACGGCCCGCGGCTTTGTTGCAAGCGCAGGGCGGACAAGCAGGCGGTGGACAGGGCGGGGGCGGCACTGCCCCCCCGAGTGGCGGAGGACAGACGACTGGCGGATCTCCGGGTGGAACGCAGGGCGGCGGTACGCAGGGCGGACAAACTGGAGGCACTGGAAATACAGGGTCTGCGAATAACACGGGTGGACGTAACCCAAATGATGTCGGAGTGCGCAACCAGCAGGATCAGTTCGGCGATCAAAGTAGATTCGAGCAGTTTCAGCAACAGGCAATGATGGAGAACATCCTGCGCTCGCTAGCTTCCGAAACGGGCGGGCTGCCCATATTCAATACCAACAATCTCAACCAGGGTCTGGACAAAGTGGACCTGGAGTTGAGCAACTATTACGTGCTGGGGTTCAGTTCCACCAACCCCAAGCGCGACGGCAAATACCGCAAGCTGGAAGTGAAAACTGGCGTCAAAGGCTTGAAGTTGAAACACCGCAACGGATATGTCGATCCGCGGCCGCCGGATGCCTTGGCCGGCTCGAAAGGCGAACGCTCTCTGATGAGCGCCATTTCCTCCCCTACGCCGTTGACGCAATTGGCGGTCAGCTTTCGGCCGTTATACTTCTACGACTCGCCTCAACTGGCGCGCGTTCCGATTTCGGCGCGCATCCAACGCGGGACCATCGAGCTGAAAAAGAAAGGCAGCCTGATGGTGAACGCCGTCGATGTGATGGGTGTGGCCTACGCCGAGGACGGCAGCGTGGCGGCCCGTTTCAGCGAAACGTTGAACCTCGCTGTTGAGAAAGAGAAGGAGGAAATCTTTCGGAATTCCGACATCCCCTACCGCAACTACATCAAGCTCCGCCCTGGCAAGTACCAGTTGAAGCTGGCCATTGCCGACGAAAAGGGAAAGGTCGGATCCTCAGAGCAAACTTTGGCGGTGCCGCCCATGCCGGCAGGAATGGCCTCCAGCAGTCTGGTGGTGAGCCAGGAGATGACCCAGTTGCCCGATCTCATCAAGAACATGCAGACCCGGCTGCTCGATGAGGCCGATCCACTCATCTACAAAGGCATCCAGATTCTGGCGCCCGTTGGAAACACCGTGCGCCGTGAGAGTCCCATCGCCGTCTTCTACAAGCTTTACAACCTGGAGGGGAATGAAGCCAGCCGCAGCCTGACAGCCAACGTCCAGATCATCGATGAGAAAGGCCAGGTCAGCGAGTTGCCACCCATGGATTTGGAAGAGGCTGCGTATCCCACGGGACCTTCGGAGGCCGCCATTGGCTTCAACCTGCCTTTGAAGGACCTGCCCCCGGGAAAGTATCAGTTGAAGGTGGAAACCGTGGACAAGACGAAGAACCAAAGCATCACCAGCCAGGCAGAAATGGTGGTGCAGTAAGCAACCATCACTACTGAGTCCTGAGTGCTGGAATGCTAAGTTACAAGTTCTGAGTGCTAGGTGCTGAGTGGCTGAGTCTGAACCCGGAACAGGAAGGGACCCTGAACATCGTGTCCTCCTTTGCAGGGAAGAGCCAGGCAGGTCAGGCCCATGCGGGTGAAGCCGGTGAGCACTCAGTACTCTAAAGCAGTAGTGCGTTAGTTATTGGGGGCGCGCGCTTTGGACTGCGGCAGCTTGCTGCCGCTTTTTCGGGTGGATCCCGACTCCGCGCCAGCTTGCTGGCGCTCTGGAGATTGGACATTTGTGAAGCGGCAGGAGTCCGCTTCTTCATAATAGAGCCCCAGGGGGGCGTCAGACGATAGCCCAGGGCGGCACCAGCGGCAGGAGCCGCTGGTGCCGCCCTGGGTCAGCGTTCCCACAATTTGTTCCCTCTCCCCCAACACGTTTCTTGTGTTGGGGGAGAGGGCTAGGGTGAGGGGGAAGAGCCGGCCCATTTGCGAAAATCACACTTCGTGCCGAGAAATGTTTGGAGAACAACGAAACGCGAGACTCGCCACTCGATAACAAATGGCCCCCTCTCCTTCTCCTCTCCCCCCGAATCGCCCAAAAGCGGGCGATTCGGGGGGAGAGGAGAAGAATTGCTCGGAACGCTGACCCAGGGCGGCGCGAGGGGCTCCTGCCCCACGCTTGCCCTGGGCTACCTTCCGACGCCCTTACAGGGCGCGTGAGCCGTATGGATGAAATGCTAAGTCGCAGTAAAACGGTGCAGTCAATGTTGGTAACACAGACTTAATCCTACCTGTGCGAGTCCGTACTTGTGCAGAAAACGT
>Ga0163150_10007727_pt1 | contig 12510 bp, 8 predicted proteins | sample OliLakLV19P2IB_FD_148628 | JGI IMG/M metagenome (GOLD analysis project Ga0163150, IMG submission 148628) | Freshwater microbial mat bacterial communities from Lake Vanda, McMurdo Dry Valleys, Antarctica - Oligotrophic Lake LV.19.P2.IB | ecosystem: Environmental > Aquatic > Freshwater > Lake >...
AAATCTAATATGTCGTATTTCCCACGACGACAGCGATAACGCTGCGAGCACAAGGGAAGACCACACTATATAAGCGGAACGCTGCAGCGACAAAGAATTTCTTTTGTATATTTTTCGACACAAAGTAGCAACGCAGCTTCGCTGCTCGTCCGTCGTCCCTCACATTGCTCAACTTTTCTCCCTACTCTATAGCCTTTTCGGGTTCCGGCGTTCTTTGATCTTTTGTGTAAATCAGGTATTCTACAAGGTTATTCAAAGAAGTACCTACAATGTACATCGACTACTAAAATAAAAACGAAGGAGCTTTTCAAATAACATCAAAAGTGACCAAATGACATCAAAAGTGAGCGAATGGCTTCAATGTACACTTCAATAGATTGAAGCAGAATTAAAATCAAACGTTAATGGTTCTATGAAACCAAAATGAACAAAAATTTGATTTATTATGTTACCTCAATTTTACTTATTTCAATCCAATTACCTTCAAATAATCCTGCACTTTTTCATTTGGTACCAAAATGGTGAGATTATACTGTTTTATTTTCCAGCCATTTTCTGTTTTGACTACAACGCCGGAACCCCTACAAGTACCCATCCAGGTAGCAAGTTCTTCATCAAACCACGCTGTATTAATATCGGTTGAAAAACTGATAAACCGTTTAGAGGGTTTAAAATTCCAGCCCTTTTTTGAATCAAATTGAGGTTTGGCCCAAGCTTTGAATTCGTCGCGCATCCAGCGCTCGGTCGCGTCGGTACCGAGAAAGACTCCATCCGCAGTCATGGCCCCGAAATAGGCATCGGCGTCGGTCCGGGCTGCAGCCAGGTGCCAGTTGTCTAATAAGTTTGTCACTTCATCTTTCGGATCTGCCAAACAACCGGTTTTCCGTCGTGTATCAGCTAATTCAAAAATTTTCCATCCTTGATTACTTTTATATAAGTGAAAAACATCGATGCCGCAATGAATAAATTTACCGCCCAGATACAGATTATAATCTGCCCAAACCTGAGCTAATGGGCCATCGATATCCATCTTATATTTTAGTATTCTTTCATCCAGGATTTCTTTACGCGATGAGCCAATTGCTTTCATAAAGGAAGACAGGTTTTCTTCGTTCAAATTGGTCTGACCTGAAGCATTGGTTACCGGGGTATATAAACGGCAGTTAGGTGCAAACAAAGGTTTAGCCAACATCGTATCCGACCAGCGCATGGCGTCGAAGACCCGGTAAATGGTAGCTATGATTTGTTCCGAATCCGTACCGGTAATCGGTGGAAGATAAGGCCTGTTATCGTTTTGAGGAACCGGAATGGGGGCTGGTGTTGAGGGAGTCTGGGTGGTTGGTGAGGGAGTCTCCGGGGGATTGGTTTTAGCCGGTATAGAAGGGAGTGTAGGTTTAGTGGTAGAGGTTGAAGGTGCTTTCTGCTGAGTTGGAAATGGGTTTTTTGGTTTCTGGGTTTGAGCAGATGTATATCCCCGCAAAAAGACTAAAAAAACAAGGGTGATGATCAATTTATTTTTCATCAATCTAAGTTAAACGAATTTGAGTCAACTGGTAATCCAGGGCGAGGCACAAATAAATTTCCCGTTTTTGAGCATATACCATAATCACCCCAAATGGGGGAGTAATTGCGTGTCGATAAATTCTTAACCTTGGTATATTAGTTTATAGACCATATCGGTTTTGATTATTTTTGAGCATTACATGCTGCTTTTCAAAATGTAACCAACTATGAAAAATTTAATTTTTATTTTTTTTGCAATAACCTGCATCTCGTTTGTTGGTTTATCCCAGACGGATGCGCGGCTCTTTCGATATCCTGATGTATCTGGACATCAAATTTCCTTTGTCTATGGTGGGGATATATGGTTAGTTTCGAAACAAGGGGGAATAGCGTATAAAATCACGGCCTCTCCAGGGGAAGAATCTTTTCCACGTTTTTCTCCGGACGGTAATTCCATAGCTTACAGCGCCAACTACAACGGCAATACCGATGTATATTTATTATCGCTGAAAGGACAGGGAGTTAAAAGGCTCACCTACAACAGTTATCCGGACCGGATGGTGGATTGGCACCCGGATGGAAAATCATTGCTCATCGCATCCCGAAAAGAAAGCGGAAGCCAGGCCTTCAGTCAGTTCTATGCCTTATCGGCGAATGGAGGTTTGCCCGAAAAGCTACCAGTGCCGTATGGTGAATTAGGTTATTATTCTCCAGACGGCAATAAACTCACCTACGTCACCCGGATCACTGAAAATTATCCGTTCAAACGATACCGGGGCGGTATGGCGTCTGATGTCATCATCTTTGACCTCATTAAAAAAACAGCTACCAATATTACCAAAAACTCCGCCACCGATGGTAAACCGGCCTGGAATAAAAACAACATCTATTACGTTTCGGATGCCGGCACCAATAAAAAACGAAATATCTGGGTATACCATGTGGACAAACAAACAAAGGAACAAATCACCCAGTTTAAAGATTTTGATATCAACCATATGTCTATGGGTCCGGAAGAACTGGTCTTCGAGGCCGGTGGCAAAATTTATTTATTGAATTTATCCAGCCATAAACAATCTGAAATAAAGATCAATGTAGTCGCCGATCTGGCAACTATCCTGCCCCGGTCTGTCAGAGTTAATAATATGATCCGGTCGTTTGATGTATCGCCGGATGGTAAACGCAGCATGATCGAAGCCCGCGGAGAATTGTTTAATGTGCCTGCTGAGTTCGGTTATATTCAAAATAGTACCAACAGCAGCGGCAGTTTCGAACGTAACCCTGCCTGGTCACCCGATGGCAAATATGTAGCCTATTGGAGCGATCGTACGGGGGAATATCAGATCTACCTCAAAGCTATGGATGGCAAAGGCCAGGAACAACAACTTTCCAAATTTACATCCGGATACGGGTTTAGATTGTTTTGGTCACCGGATAGTAAAAAAATCGCTACCGTTGATTATATGCAGGCCATCACCATCCTAGATATTGAAACCCAACAAATCGAAGTCGCTGATCATACCAACCAATTGACCTGGGGTGGACTTAATGGATTTCAGATCGACTGGTCCACAGACAATAAGTGGCTTACCTATAGCAAGACGGTGGATAATACCAATTCAGCCATTTTTATATACAACCTGACAGATAAAAAAGTCAGTCAGTTGACTTCAGGTTATTACAATGACTACAACCCGGTATTTGATCCGAAAGGGAAGTACCTGTACTTTTTCACGGACCGCTTCCTGCAACCTTCCTACAGCAGCCTGGATGCCACCTGGATCTATCCGAATACTACACAAATCGCCGCTGTAAGTTTGAATAAAACCGTCAAAAGTCCGCTTAGTCCGAGAAACGATGAGATCAAAATCGAAGAGGTTAAAAAACCGGTCACGGATACCGCATCATCTAAAAATCTAACTCCTGAAAAAAAGGAGACCAAAGATTCTGTGATGATTGATGTGGATCATTTTGAAAGCCGATTGGTTATTTTGCCAATACCAGCCGGCAACATGAACAATCTGTCCGCGGTTGACGGTAAAATCATTTATCATAAAAGGCCGAATACCGGTGCCGGAGGTAATACCTCACCTATATCCTATTATGATCTCGAAAAAAGAGAAGAAAAAATCATTTACCCCAGTGCCAACCGCTATATACTTTCTCCAAATGGAAGTTGCCTGATGATCCAGGACAACGATCGACTGGGAATCATAAAACCGCTCCCGGATCAAAAAATAGATAAACCGCTCCGCACCGCCGAGATGACCATGTCTTTGACTCCCAGGGAAGAATGGAAACAAATTTTTAATGATACCTGGAGACAATACCGCGATTTTTTCTATGATAGCAAAATGCAACAAGTGGATTGGGATCTGATGAAAAAACAATATGGAGCCCTGATGGATGACGCCATTACCCGCTGGGATGTCACCAATATCCTGATTGAATTGATTTCGGAATTAAGTGCCGGACACACATATGCCGGAGGCGGGGATGTCGAACAAACCGAGAACAAACCCACCGGATTCTTAGGTATTGATTGGGCCCTGGATCAGGGGAAGTACAAGATTAAAAAAATCATCCAGGCTGCCCCCTGGGATCACGAAGTGAAATCACCGTTTAATCAGCCCGGTTCTAACGTGACCGAAGGTGACTTTATACTGGCAGTAAACGGAATGGAAATATTACCAGGACTCGATCCTTATGCTGCTTTCGATGGATTGGCAGGCAGGACCATTTCGTTGATGGTCAGCAAGACTCCGAATATGGCCGATGCCAAAGAAGTAATTGTTGATGCCCTCACACAAGCCCAGGAATCGCGGTTGCGACACCTTGAATGGATAGAATCAAACAGGTTAAAAGTGGATAAAGCATCCAATGGTCAACTGGCTTATCTGTACATGCCCAATACGGGGGGCGAGGGTCAGACAGAATTATTGAGGCAATTTTATGCTCAGATCGATAAAAAAGGATTCGTGATTGATGAGCGCTTTAATGCCGGTGGCCAGCTTGGGGACCGTTTTTTAGAAATGCTGGACAGATCACCCTTATATTATATTGGATGGCGCAACGGTTATGATATGCCGGTTCCCACCAAGGCCAATGCTGGCCCTAAGGTCATGCTGATCAATGGCTGGGCGGGATCTGGCGGAGATGCTTTCCCCTGGGGTTTTCAGCAAATGAATATGGGACCTATTGTAGGGGAACGTACCCTGGGTATCCTGGTGGGCCCTGCCACGACCCATTTTTTAATAGACAATGGAACCATTACCGTTCCGGATGCCCGTTTATTTGGAAGAAATGGAAAATGGTTTGCAGAAGGCCACGGAATTGAACCTTCAATAGAAGTTTGGGACGATCCTGCAGAATTGACCAAAGGCATAGATCCACAACTTAATAGAGCAATTGATGAAGCAATTAAACTTTTAAAAACCAATCCCGGTAAATTGCAAAAAAGACCTGCGTATGAAGATAGGACGGCGAAGGGGATAAAGGATTAGTAAACAATGGACAATGGACAATGGACAATGGACAATGAGCAATGGACAATGAGCAATGAGCAATGAGCAATGAAGAATGAGCAATGAAGAATGAAGAATGAAGAATGGACAATGAAGAATGATCAATGAAGATCCGAAGCATCGGATGAAGAATGGACAATGAAAAATGGACAATGGACAATGAAGAATGGGCAATGAAGAATGGACAATGAAGAATGGACAATGAAGAATGGACAATGAAGAATGATTAATGGACAATGATCAATGATCAATGAAGAATGATCAATGAAGATCCGAAGCATCGGATGAAGAATGGACAATGAAAAATGGACAATGATCAATGAAGAATGGACAATGAAAAATGGACAATGAGCAATAAAGAATGATCAATGAAGAATGGACAATGGACAATGAAGAATGGACAGTGGACAGTGGACAATGGACAATGGACAATGATCAGTGATCAATGAAGAATGATCAATGGACAATGAAGATCCGAAGCATCGGATGAAGAATGGACAATGAAGAATGGACAATGAAGAATGGACAGTGGACAATGGACAGTGGACAATGGACAATGGACAATGGACAATGGTCAGTGATCAATGAAGAATGATCAATGGACAATGAAGATCCGAAGCATCGGATGAAGAATGGACAATGAAGAATGGACAGTGGACAATGGACAGTGGACAATGGACAATGGACAATGGACAATGATCAGTGATCAATGAAGAATGATCAATGGACAATGAAGAATGAAGATCCGAAGCATCGGATGAAGAATTAGCGTAGTGTAAAATTTAAAATTTTTAATCTAAAATCCTATTATGCCTTATTTCGATTTTAAATCCATGCAACCGATAAAAATCTGGGAAGGAATCAATGGTCCAATTGCGGTTTCGGACCAATTGTTATTCGGGTATTTTACAATAGATGCAGGAGCTGTGCTCCCGGAGCATCAACATGCACATGAACAATGGAGCCACCTGATATCCGGTGAATTCGAATTTAATATCGGGGGTGAGAACAAGCACATGAAAGCCGGGATGTCGGCCTATATTCCCGGGAATGTACCCCATTCGGGTAAAGCGCTGACAGAAGGGGTCATCTTTTTGGATTGTTTTACACCGGTGCGTGAAGATTTTGTTGAAAAAGAAAAACAACAAAGAGGGGAATAAATATAAACGAACAGTAGAGAAGATTTCTTAATAAATACCCTGGCAAAGTAACGATTTAAGAAGAAAGAAAACCTCAAAGGGAGGTGTGTATGACAATGCAGCAATGGCGACTGACGACTGACGACTGACGACTAACTGACCCACTGACAACTACTAAAAATAGCCCGGGTCAAATGAGTTGACCACAGGCTATCGATTTAGAGAAGTCTTATAAGTTTATCTCCAATACTCTGATCTGAAATCATCCCGATGGTTGCACCGGTCGTCGTGAAAAAATTTCATGATCAGGTCTCCGTCATTGGATCGGTATTCTATTCCATCATCCCTAAAGATAAATTCATTTCCCTTTCGGTCAACAAATAATCCGCGATTTCGTTCAAATACTTCAAACCATTTTTCGCCATGAAATTTGATTCTCAGGCTTTTTCTGCTCAGATCTGCATGAATATGGGTACCCGTGGTATGGTTGTGCCATTTCCCCTCATACGTTCTATAAAATCTGTTCCAATTTTCCTTGTTCCTCAATTCGTTATCACGATAATTTCGATCGTTATAATCCCGGGTGTCCCGGTTTGAATTCCCCCGGTAATCCCCCGGATTATATCTGGAAAACAAATAAGACCCTCTCCCGTCCCGGGTGCTCCATTCCAGATCACGGCCGTTAAATGAATACATGTTACCCCGGGCATCGCGGTAACGGCTGTTGTCCAATTTGTTGTAGTGGTCCCATTCCTGGTTGTTCCGATTGGCATTCTTTACTTTAATGCCTTCACGGGTGTACATAATTTCGATGTCCATATTATTCTCCAGGCATCGCCAATACCCATCAAGGTCACCGGCGAAAGAAAGGAAGGTAAGCAGGGAGGAGAATGCAGTGGTAAAAATTGTGGTTTTCATAAACAGCGTTTTAAATTAAAAAATAGCTATACAGTATGATCGCCTGGAATTGTTAAGTAGGGTTAAGTGCGGGTTAAATGGTAGTTAAAGGGAGAAAAGAGGAAAGGGGAAAGGTTAAAAGCTTAATATCAGGAGGGTTTGTTGCAGTCTCATGAAATAGGTTGACAGAAAAAGTGTTGATAACTTTCTTAAAATTTTTAAGAAATGACCTATCAAGAAAGATTTCGAAGACGATTTAGTGAGAATTTCAAAAAGGGAATTGTAATCGAACTAGAATCCGGCAAATTAACGGTCAGACAAGTAAGTCTGGCGTATGAGGTTAAGCAGGATAATGTCAGGAAATGGATACACAAATATGGGAAAGAACCATTACCGAAGAGAATACTCATCCAGAATCCGGATGAAATCGACAGGGTAAGGGACTTGGAAAAAGAATCCTTAAAACTAAAGCAGATCATCGGAGATCAGCAAATAAAAATTCTTTATCTGGAGCAATGCATGAAGTTGGCAAAAGATAAGCTTGGTGCTGATTTTGAAAAAAAAACAAAATGACTATCCTGGAAGGAATTAAGGCAAATACTAACAGATTAGAGGGCATTTCCATGGAGCAGGTATACCGATTCATGGGAGTTAGCCGACAAGCATGTGCACAAGCCATAAACCGAAAGAAAAAAGAAGAAACTTTTATGGGTGAAATCTCGATGGAAGTGAATAAATACCGAAAGCTTCAGGACGCTTATGCCGGTTCAAGATCATTGTATCATAATTTAGAGATAAAGAGAACATATGATCTGGGGGTAAATAAGTTTGAAAATCTCCTTTCCCGTTATGGATTAGCCTTAGGCCGGCTAAGAACAAGAATAGTGACAACCAGATCAAGTCCAAGAAGTTGGCTTTTTGATAATCTGATTAATGGCTTGACAATCAATAATATAAATCAGGTTATTGTTGGAGATTTGACCTATGTTTTTAAGGATAGTCAGCGGTATTTTGTATTTAGTTTATTTGATTTATATAGTGCAATGATGGTTGGAATTTATGGGGGACTTCGAATGAGGGCTACAGAAGCCATCATACCCTTAGAACAGTGTATAGCCCTGAGAGGAAAAGAAAAACTCAAAGGGTGCATACATCATACCGATGGGGGTTCTCAATATTTTTCAGACTTGTATTTGGACAAAACGATTTCCCTGGAAATGCAAACAAGCGTGGCAAAGAATTGCCTGGAAAATGGGTATGCCGAACAAAGAAACGGTATGATTAAAGAACACTTCATACCCCTCAAACGGGGAAGAAATGAAGTGGAATTTAATAAAGGTCTACAAGAAATAAAAATGGATTTCAATTACAACAGAAAACAAGAAAACCTGGACTGGATGTCCCCAGTAAAGTATGAGCAATACCTTACTACGCTGGAAAATAATCAGCTCCCTTCCTTTACCCTCCATGCCTGGTAACTAATGGAATATTGGGTTTTTTTAGGCATATCAGGCCAAAAAGTTACTTTTGAATTCAGGCAAAAGAAAAACCTCCCCAAAAATGTTTGGGAAGGTTAAAGGAACTTTCCGTCCTGCCAGGATTAATCCTGTCGAGTTGCTCCCCAGCATTGCTCGATTCCGCTTCATCCCGGCATAGCAAACATAAAATCTACCACATTATTAACCTTGAAAAGTTATCCACATTTTTTAGGCTTTAGGTAGGAGGCTTGTCAACCTATTTCGTGGTGGTGCATTTAACCCTTTAACCCTTTAACCTTTAACCTTTACCCTTTAACCTTTAACCCTTTACCTTTAACCCTTTACCTTTAACCCTTTACTCGTCATGCTGAATTGCTGGATCGTTGATCCGAATAATCGGATTGTGGAATCGTTGATCCGAATAATTGGATTGATAAATTGTCAGTCACCCCTAAATGTTTAACTGTGGAATTGTGGAGTTGATAAATTGTCAGTCACCCCTGTTCCAGCCTCACTTTAACCCTTTAACCCTTTAACCCTTTAACCCTTTACTCGTCATGCTGAATTGCTGGATCGTTGATCCGAATAATCGGATTGTGGAATCGTTGATCCGAATAATCGGATTGATAAATTGTCAGTCACCCCTAAATGTTTAACTGTGGAATTGTGGATCCGAATAATCGGATTGATAAATTGTCAGTCACCCCTGTTCCAGCCTCACTTTAACCCTTTAACCCTTTAACCCTTTAACCCTTTACCTTTAACCCTTGACCTTTAGCCCTTGACCCATGCAAAACATATGGCTTCTTGCGAACCCATTGCTAATCTATCTTAAGCCCCAACAGGTAACGGTGTTTCCTTATCCCTAAAGAACAGAAAGAATAAAATTAATACCACTACCGCGATACCCGCGGGCACCAACCAAACACTAGTCCAATTGGTGACTGCATCAGCCCCAATACCTGTGGTAAATTTATCTTTTACAATACCTGATAAGACCGAACCAATAAACATGCCCACACCGTAGGTGGCCAGCGAAATCAGGCCCTGGGCCTGCGATTTGATCTTATCGCCAGCTTTTTTATCGGTGTAGATCATACCGCTGACAAAAAAGAAATCAAAACATATACCGTGAAGAATAATACCGGCATACAACATCCATTCATTGTTGCCTGCGTTGCCGTAACCGAAAAACAAAAAGCGCAAAATCCAGGCCAGCAAGCTGATGATCAGGATATTTTTTATACCAAACCGCTTATAAGCCAGGGGCAATAATAGCATAAACAGCACTTCAGATGCCTGGCCCAGTGACATTTTATTTTCGACAAAAAAGGTCAGCGGTAGACTCTCTCCCGGATTTGCTGCCATAAAGGCATCCTTATAATAATCCGTTAAGGATGGATTGCCCATGGCATAATAAAATGAAAGCGGGATACAAATCAATATGGAGGAAATGAAAAATATCAGGAATGAACGATCCTTGAACAATACAAAGGAATCTTTTCCTACAATCTGTCCGATGCTCACCGGACCAGAACTGGTCGGAGGGGTGTCGGGAAGGGTGAAAGAAAATACACCAATGACCAGTGCGGCAATCATCGAGACATAAAATATATTGACCTGATCACCCCACCCCATAAAGCCTATCACGTTGGTAACCGCTATCCAGGCGAGGGTGCCCATTACCCGGATGAGTGGGAACTCCTTTTCCGGATCTTTCATTTGCCTCATGGATATCGAACTGGTCAGGGCGATGGTTGGGGCAAACGTCAGACAATACAACAACATGACCAGGTAAAAAGTATCATAAGTCTTTATCTGGGTCAACGCATACAATAAAACCGCGCCCAGAATATTTAACATTCCCAAGACCTTTTGGGCAGCAAAAAACCGGTCAGCCAACATCCCGATGAAAAATGGGGAAATAATCATGGCTATGGAAAAAGTAGCGTATATATTGCCTACCTGAGCCCCGGTAAAATTGATAGCAAACAAATATTTGGACAACTGACCATACCATGCTCCCCAGATGACAAACTGCAAAAACATCATTACGGAAAGCTGGATTCGGATTTTATTATTCATTAAGTAAAAATAGATTTAAACTCCGAAACTTAATAATACCAGCACCAGAGACTGACGGTATAACTGCTGCCAGTTTTTAAACTTTCGAACTTATCTTTGCCCCATGAGTGTAATAGAAATCAAAGTCCCGTCCATGGGTGAATCCATCACAGAAGTCACCCTGTCCAAATGGCTAAAAAAAGACGGGGACCTGGTGAAAATGGATGAACCCATCTGTGAATTCGAATCTGATAAAGCGACGCTGGAGTTGCCCGCTGAAGCAGGCGGAAAATTGACCCGGATAGCGGCTGAAGGTGCGGATCTGAGTATTGGTGCAATAATAGCCAAGATTGACACCTCTGCGACTGTGCCCCAAAGTTCGACAGCCATAGCCCCTGTTGTGCCCCCGTCTGCCCCCGTTGAAAAAGCACCCGTCAAAGAACCTCAAAAAAATGAAACGGAACCCATCGCCTCACCAGCTGCATCCAAGATATTGAGGGAGCAAAACATCGACCCTACCACTTTCCAGGGTACCGGAAAGGATGGACGGATCACCAAGAGTGATGCACTTGCTAACAAAGTGCCGGTCCCCGCCACAGCGCCCGCACCACAATCAGAAACAACTCCTTTAAAATCCTCCCTTCCATATGAACGGAATGAACGCCGGGAAAAAATGTCCAGGATGAGAAAGACCATTTCAAGGAGGTTGGTCAGCGCCAAGAACCAAACGGCGATGCTGACTACCTTTAATGAAATTGATATGACCGAAATAATGGCATTGAGGACCAAATACCAGGATGCCTTTGTGGCAAAATATGGGATCAAACTCGGGTTTATGTCGCTATTTGCCAAGGCCTGCAGCAAGGTGCTGCTCGAAATGCCAGCGGTCAATGCCTTTCTGGATGAAGAAGAACTGATCTACCACGATTATACGGATATTTCCATTGCGATTTCAACACTCAACGGCCTCGTCGTACCGCCTGTAAAAAATGTGGAGTCACTAAAATTCCACGAAATAGAGTTTAAGATTAAAGAACTGGCAGACAAAGCAAGGGCGGGTAAACTGACCCTGGAAGAAATGAGCGGAGGGACTTTCACCATAACAAATGGAGGAATTTTCGGGTCGATGATGAGTACTCCTATTCTTAATGAGCCCCAGTCGGGAATCCTCGGTATGCATGCCATCATTGAGCGACCGGTAGCCCTCCTGGGTGAAATCAAAATCCGGCCAATGATGTATGTAGCCTTATCTTATGATCACCGGGTCATTGATGGATCTACATCTGTAACCTTTCTGGTAAAAGTCAAAAAACTCCTGGAAGACCCTGTCAGTATGCTTATGGATTTATAATTCAATATACCTCCAGGCTGGAAATTACGGTTTGACGCCCTATCCTGGCACGGATAAAATAAATTCCTGCGGTTAACCCGGGTTTTATCCTGAATACCGGTCCCGTGACGGAATCAATTCTCCTGCCGCTAATATCAAAAAATTCAACACTATTTATAGGAAACGAATGATGGATTAAAACTTGTTGACCGGCCTGTACAGGGTTTGGGGATACATTAAATCGGATATCAATCTGGGATTTAATGGAAGTTGATGACTCAATATTCAATAAATACCTCCATACCGGTTCAAAAATATAATTACCCTGAGCTTTGGGTGATCTGGCATCGAGTATTGTGGATCCGTGAATATCGGTTACATTCACAGACGCCGAGGTAATCAATTGATGAGAAGATCTATAAGGTGAGGCCTGGATCGCAACATTGACCGGAGGACCATACTTATTTAAACCCAGACTATCCCAGATTTCCCTCTGAAAAAGATAGTCATCACTGGTATGGGTAAACGCGTATATCCTGGACTTATCTGTTTTCCAGTCACCCGTGTGTACCCAT
>Ga0163150_10007728_pt1 | contig 12509 bp, 14 predicted proteins | sample OliLakLV19P2IB_FD_148628 | JGI IMG/M metagenome (GOLD analysis project Ga0163150, IMG submission 148628) | Freshwater microbial mat bacterial communities from Lake Vanda, McMurdo Dry Valleys, Antarctica - Oligotrophic Lake LV.19.P2.IB | ecosystem: Environmental > Aquatic > Freshwater > Lake >...
GGGGGGCGATCTGGGATTTCGGATTTGGAATTGGGACCGGCGGGCGTCTTTCGCCGAGCATAACTCACGACGCTCGTGGTCGCTTGTTCCGCGGCCGCGGCGCTTCGTGAATCGCTTCCAGTCGCATCAAAAAACTCTGCATGATTCGATCGTACAGCTCGTCTTTCAGCACGCGATCCTCGAATCCCGTATCGATATTTGGATTGTCGTTGACCTCGATCACAAATGCGCGGCTGCCGACCTGCTTGACATCGACCCCGTACAGCCCGTCACCGATCACGTTCGCGGCCTTGAGCGCCGAGCTCAGCACGTTCTTTGGTGCCTGCTCCAGCGGCACCCCCTCGACCCGCCCGAATCGACGTCGGCCCGCGGAGTCGGTCTGCGCGATCTGCCAGTGGCCGCGGACCATGTGATACTTGCACGCATACAGCACGCGCCGGTCCAGCACGCCCACGCGCCAGTCGTAGTCGCTGGGCAGCCACTCCTGCGCGATCACCAGATCGCTCCGCGCCAGAATCGCCATCGTCTCGCGCTCGAGCGCCGCCGGGTCGGCCACCTTGGTCACGCCCACGCTGAAGCTCGAATCCGGCTGCTTCAGCACGCACGGAAACCCGACGTACAGCGGAATGTCCTCGATGTTGTCGCGGTGAACGATGAACGTGCGCGGCGCGCGAATGCCGTTGATCGCCAGGCTCTCGGCCAGGAATACCTTGTTCGAGCACTTCACGATCGAGTTGGGATCGTCGATGACCACCAGCCCTTCGGCCGCGGCCCGCCGTGCGAAGCGGTAGGTGTAGTGGTTCACCGCGGTCGTCTCGCGGATGAACAGCGCATCGAACTCGGCCAGCTTGCCGTAATCATCCTTCCCGATCACCTCGGCATTGAGGTTCACCCGCTTCGCGGCCTTGATGAACTTCTTGATCGTGTTCGGGGATGAGGGCGAGCTTTCGGCTTGCGGGTTCCACAGGATCGCCATCTCGTAGCGCGGCATCTGCTCGCGCGTGTGGTATCTCCGCCGACCGGCGAAGTAGTCCTGAGCGCACTCGAGCACAAAGTCGAAGTGCTCCGGCGGAATGTCGTTGGCCGAGATCGGCACGATGCTCTGCAAGCGCCATCCATCCTTGTCGCGGGCAAAGTGGGCCCGAAGCAGCGGCGCGGGAAACAGGTTGAACAGCCGCAGGCAGAGCCGGTCGTAACGGCGGGCCACGTTCCTCCCGAAGTAGATCGAGAGTACGAATCCGTCGGTCTGCAGGTGTCGCAGCGAGTGCCCGACCAGATCCTCCATGTCGTCGGCCGCGAGCCGCATCATGGTGAGGCTCTTCAGGTCCTGAATCGTCGTCATCGCCGGCAGCGGCTTGTGCCCGCGGGCTTCGGCCAGCAGCGAGACGTAATACCCCATCGACTGGTAGCGATAGCTGCGGCACAGGTTGAACACCTTGGCCGACTTCATCTCGCTGTACTTCACCTGCGAGAGATAGCTCTTGGCCGACACGACCTCGACGCCGCTCCCCCGCGTGCTCAGCGGCCAGTTGGCGGGGTTGTTGACGACGATGAGTGAGGGCATGGGGGGAGGAGGTGAAGGGTGATGAGCGGTTGTTTTAGCCGAACCGGCCTGCAGTCGATGGCAGCGGGCGAGGAGGCTTTGCGATGACACCGCTCGGGGGCGACTTTGCGCTATTGCCGCGCCGCAACGGGGTGCGACTATCGACCGCCGTCCTCTGACAAAAACATGTGCCTTTTGTGCTCGATCTCATCGCGTCCCATCCTCTTCATCCTTTCGTGCTCTGCCCCGGCTTCGCGGGTGTTGGTGCTTTGGCCGCACTCGGCGGATCGGTCGGCGGCGGGAGATCGTAAAACAACTCGGTCGCCGGCTGATCAGCGGCACCCGATCCCTTCTGCGGCACCCGCGGCACCCCGTCGCGCTCCACGATCAGCATGTCGGCATCGTGCGTGAGAATACCGAGCAGGATCGCACACACCAGCCGGTCGATCTCAACCACATACTGCAAGCCCTGAAACGCCGGGTTGGGGTGCAGCGGGTCGGCCACCAGCACCGTCCGATCGTCTTTGTCGTAACCGCACAGCACCACAAAGTGTCCGGATGGATCGCCGCGGATGTCGTCATCCTCATCGTGCGGCCCGTACTCCCGCATCGCCTGGTACAGGTATGTCGCGCTCAGTCCGGCGATGATCGGAACGCCGCGCTTCAGAAACCGCCGGATAAGTTTCGAGGTCAGATCCTCGAACACCACCTCGCCGCCGGCCTCCAGAAACTCCAGATGAGCATCGTGGGCCGCGATCAACGGCGTGCCGCTCTTGGCCTTGCGCCGGGCCCGCAGCCGCTCGATCATGTCGTCGCGCCCCAGCCTGAACCATGTCGGATCGAACACCTGCAGGTTGTAGGTGTACAGCGTGACCGAGTAGCCGCGCTTCAGCGCATGCGAACCCAGAAACACGCTGAACGTGCCGCCGTGCTCCAGCCGCCGGATCTGGCTCACCACCTCCGGCAGCGCGATCTCATCGCCGTAGTAGCGATACACCGCGTGCAGGCAGGTCGGCCCGCAGGTGGTGTCGTCGGGCTGCCGCAGAATGCCCAGTTCGAGACGCTTGTTCATGGCTGGGCTTGCGGGGGGGTGAATGTTTCCAGGCGGCTCGGCGCTTCGGCCAGTATACCGCCCAGATGGTCCTACACGCGACGAAGCGAGCCCGATCGACGCCGTAACCGCATGCGCGGTACGCTGCACCTTCTTCACCCTTCACCCTTCACTTCACCATCACCCTTCCCGCTCCCAACCCCATCATCCGCCGCGGCCAATGCACCGCCCTCTTCGTCTTCGACGTCGCGCTGGCCGTCGATCTCGACGCGGCCGAGCGCCTCGCCTCCGGCCAGCGCGAGACGCTCCTTCCGCCCGCGCCCGATGGCGGTCAACCCTCCACGCGGGCCCGCAAAGCGCCCGCATACTTCGAGTACAAGCCGCCTCCGCTCCGCGTCACAATCACCGGCGAACCGGTCACCATCCAAGGCGACGGCGGCTTCAAGACCCGCGCCGAGATCGAACTGCTGATCTTCGACTTCGGAGCGGTCTGCGCCAGTTACCGCATCGATCTCCACGGCATCGAGCTGCCGCGCCTGCTCGAACTCAGCGAGCGCCTGTTCGATTGCCCGCCGCTGCTCGCCGATGCCCGCGCCCGCGTCGATGGCCTCATCGCCACCATCGCCGCCGCCCTCTCCAAGCCGGAATGGGCCACCCAGGTCGAAGACTACATCGTCTACGAGATTCAGGATGTCGAGTCAGGCGGCAGCACCATCCCTCCCGCGCAACTCGCCAACACCCACGCCCCGCTGCTCGCGCAGATCCTGCGATCCGAGCGGGCCGCACTCGGCACCGACGAGACTGCCGACGCCCTCGCATGCCGAGTCAGCTACGGGCCGGACGATGCCGCGCTCATCGACTGGAACGCCGCCATCCTGCTCGACCGCGATGCCGACGATGTGCGATCCGTGCTCGAGTTCGCCAACGTCGAGCTCCTGGAAATGCGATTTCTCGACGACCGCCTCGACGAGATCCTCGACCAGGCCTACCGGGCCATGAGCGATCCATCCCGCCGCGGCCGGCGCGCCGGCCTGCGGGCATTGATCCCCAGCGGCAGCGGCGAGCTCCGCCGCATCGCGCAGCTCCAGATGGATTCCGCCTTGCTCTTCGAGGGCGTCAACAACGCCCTCAAACTGATCGGCGACCAATACCTCGCCCGCGTCTACCGCATCGCCGCCCAGCGATTCCACCTCCCCGAGCGCGACCAGACCATCGAGCGCAAACTCTCGACGCTCGAAAGCATCTACACCAAGATGTCCGACCACGAAGCCGGGAGGCGCACCGACCTCCTCGAATGGATCGTTATCATCCTCATCGCCACCGAGATCGTGCTCGGACTGGCCGTGCTCGGACACTGACCAATCGACATCGGGCGCAGAAAAAAGCCCGGAAATAATCCGGGCTAAACCGAGTATTCTCACGGGTCAGTCTTCGATCTGTTCCGCGTTCCGCGTTCCGCGATCCAGTTACTTCATCGCCTTCTTCGCCTCTTCCTCGCTCAGCTTCACGACCTTCGTGATCGTGATCGTCTCGATCGGAACATTCTGCATCCCGTTCTTGTCGCCCGTCTTGACCGACTTGATCTTGTCGACCACGTCGGTCCCCGAGACGACCTTGCCGAACACGGCGTATGCCGCGCCGTCGCGGGCCTCGTCCAGCCCCTTGTTGTCGGTGACGTTGATGAAGAACTGGCTCGTCGCCGAGTCGATGATCGACGTCCGGGCCATCGCCACGGTGTACTTGGCGTTCTTCAGCCCGTTCTTCCACTCGTTCTTGATCGGATCCTTGGTCTTCTTCTGCACCATGTCGGGGCTGAACCCGCCGCCCTGGATCATGAACCCGTCGATCACGCGATGGAAGATCAGGCCGTCGTAGTAGTTGTCATCCACATACGACAGAAAGTTCTTGGTGCTGATCGGCGCCTTGTCGTTGTTCAACTCCAGGATCATGTCGCCCTTGCTGGTCGTCATCTTCACAAACACGAGCTTCTCCGTTGCGGTGGTACTGGGGGGAGTGGTGGTGGTGTCGGCGGGCTTGCCCTCGGGCTGCATCCCCGGCTTGGTTGCCGTTGCCGGCATCGCGGGTTGCCCCGCGGGCTTATCGACCGGCTTGGCCGCCGGATTGGCGGGGGTCAGCGGCGTGGTTTGGGCCATCGCCACCGGCGAAATCGCCAGCGCCGCGGCCACCATCAACGAACGAAACAGTTTCATGAACAAAATCCTCTCAACTAGGGACATGGGTTGCCGTTTGCAAGGGGACGATGATACGCGGATCCTCCCCCGTTGGTATACCGCCGAACTCTCTTCCGGTCGCTTCCTCGCGGAAGAGCCGAACCGCGCAAGACGTCGGTGGCTTTGCAACCCGTCGTGATAGGACCAAACTCCGTACGCAACGCCCCGTCTCACGCACTCAGCTCTTCATGTTCACATACTGCAGCGGCTGCTCCAGTCCCGCCTTATCCAGCATGGCCATCACCGTCCGCAGATCGTCGATCTGCTTGCCGGTGAGGCGCACCTCTTCGCCCTGGATGCTCGCCTGCACCTTGATCTTCGATTCCTTCACCATCTTGGTGATCTGCTTGGCGAGCTCCGAGGTCAACCCCTCCTTCAGCTTCACCTCGCGCTTCGACTCGCCGTGCCGCGCCTGCTCGATCTCGCCGAACTCGAACGACTTCATCTCCAGCCCGCGCTTCACCGCAGCGTTGACGAACATGTCCTTGAGCCCGGCCATCTTGCCGTCGTCCACCGCGCTCATCTTGATCTTCTTTTCCTTGCGATCGACGGTGATCTCCACCGGCGAGTTGCGGAAGTCGAACCGCGCCGCAACCGCCTTCAACGTGTTGTTGATGGCGTTGTCCAGTTCGGGAAAGTCTATTCGGCTTACGACGTCGATTGAGGGCATAGGAGTCCGGGTGAAGAAGTGAGGGGTGAGGAGTGCAGGGTAACTGGCCCGGGCCGCGCGGTCACCTCTTCCGCGTAAGCTCGAACGCCGGGCTATGGTCCGAAAGCGCGCCGTTGCCTGTGAATGCCCGCCATTCCTGACGAATGTGGTCCACATCCACAAACACCAGCGTCATCTCACCCATGTACAACTGGTCGAGCGCGGTGCGGTTGCTCACGCCATCAAACTTCAGCGCGATCCGATCCGCCTGCCCGCCGCGCTCCCCGGCCTTGGCCCGCATGTGCGGCTGGTTGCCCACCGCGCAGTAGTGCGTCACCACCAGGTCCGCCCCATCCATCGTGTACATGTTGGTCATCTCGCTTTGGGTTCCCGGAAACATCACCTCCCGCACGGCCGAGCCGTTGGAGGTGACCGTGAACACCGACGCGGTCTGGGTTACGCCCTTTTCATCGACCATTTCCCATGTGCCGCTCAGCGCCTTGACGCGGTCCAGCAGCGCCGCTTGCTGGGCCGCGGTCGCCGCAGTCACCGTGTCGGCATCCCCATCCCCGTCGCAGTTGCAACAGCAGCCGGAAAGCGCGGCCACCGAGCACGCCGCCACGACACCGACAAGTTCGCGCATGTGAATCTCCATGGTGAGCGCGTCAGGATACCGGCCCCCGACCCGCCCAGCAACTCGCCCGACCCTACGCACCGGATTCCCCGGCCGGCTTTCGCTCCCCGGTCGCCTTCCGGTCCTTCCGCCACAGATGCACCAGCAGCATCCCGATCCCGACCAGCAAGAGCAGGTCCGCGATATTGCTCACATACGGCCACACCTCGGCACTGCCCCGGATCGTCATCCCGCCCGGCCACTTCAGCCGCGGCAACGGGTGAATGAAATCGCGCACGCAGCCATAGGCAAGCCGGTCATAAAGGTTGCCCAGCCCGCCGCCGATCAGCAGTCCGATGGCCGCGTGCGCAAAGCGGTCTCTGGCCGTCGTCCACCTGGCAAACATCAGCAGCCCGAACCCCAGCGCCACCACCGTGAACGCCACAAAGAACCACCGCTGCCCTGGCCCGATTCCGAAAACCGCCCCGGGATTCAGAACCAGCGTGAAGTGCAGCAGCCCCGGCACCACCACCATCGGCGCGTGCGGCGGAATGAGCGTCGGGCTGATCAGCCGCGGATCGCCTCTCGTCACGCCCAGCACGTCGGCCCGGTCGATCACCACCGGGGCGCCCGCGACATACGCGAATGCCAGGTGCTTGCTCGCCAGGTCGAACGCGATCGACGCCATCGCCACCAGCAGCACCGTCATCCACCCCGCGCGCGACCGCCACGCCGAGCCGCTCCGCCCGCTGGCCTGCGATTCACCGTGTTTGGCCGCGGCGGTGAGAACGGGCTACTCCGCGTGGTTGTACGGACGTAGTTCCAGCTCGCGCTGCGCCTCGATGGAGTACTTGGCCCACGGAATCTCCGCCAGACGCTCGGCGCTGATCCGCTGACCCGTCCTCATGCACACGCCATACGTCCCATCGTCGATCCGCTTCAAGGCCTCGTCGATCGCCCGTATCAGGTTCCGGTCGACCTGTGCAAGGTCCAGCGAGATCGACTGATCCGACGTATCCGATCCTTGCTCAGCCATGTGCTGCGGCACATTCGACAGCGACCCGGAGTTCTGCCGCAGCGCCTCATCTTCGATGTTGGTGATGTCGCCCACCAGTTCCGCCCGCTTGCGCAGCAGGATCTCCCGATACTTGTCGAGGTCTTTCCTGTTCAGTTTGTTCTTCGAAAGAATGGTCGCATCCGCGGGGCTGCGTCCGGCACCCACCAGCCCGGTCGGCGGTGCCTTCGGACCTGACGGGATCAACGGCTTCCACTTGTTCCCGGGTTTCAGCAGCGGCTCCGACGGCGGCATTTCCAGCTTCTTCGGCTTCGGCTTGCGCATCGGCCGATTCTGCACCACCGTGATCCCCTTCGGCGGAACCTTCTTTTCATCCATAGCCCCTGCGCCGACCGCCGCCATGGGCGTCGCGGCCGGCGCGGTCGCCTTGCTGGGCGATGGCTTCCCCGGTGCCGTCATCCCGGGCTTGACCGGTGCGCTCGCCGAACCCGGTTTTACGGTCGGTGCGACAACCTTGCCGCCGCCCGATCCCGGCTTTCCACCGGCCAAAGGCGCGGGCTTTGCAGCAGGCGTCGCCGTCTTAACCGCGGGCTTGCCAGTCGGCTTGGCCCCGGCCGCCCCCGGCTTCTTCTCCGGCCCCTTCCTCTCAGGCGGTTTCGACGGTTTTCCCGACTTGCTCGGCGCCGCCGCCTTCGCTGCGGGCTTCGCTGCAGACTTCGACTTCGCGGGCGCTGGTTTCTTCGACGGACTCGGCTTGCTGCTCTTCGCCACGGCGTGCCCCTTGTGCCCCTCGAAATGCGCAGAGGCCGCACCTCCTCCCGCACGATCCGAATACTCACCGTACCGTCGCCGGGGGAGGGGCGGGGAGTATACAGATAACGAACGGGGTCGTCAAAAGGAAATCACCGGGTGTCGCGGGATACTGAGAGTGCTCCGGTAAGGCCCGAAAAAACGTGTACCGGCGGCCTTGCCGCGGTCTCGCGACCCTCAAACCTCCGTAAACGCCCCCAACTTCCGAAACCGCTCGTACCTCCGCGCCGGCAACTCGCGCGGAGATATCCCCTTCAACTCCTGCAGTTGCTCCAGCACCCACCGCTCGATCGCCGCGCCCGTCATCCTCGGATCCCGGTGCGCCCCGCCCAGCGGCTCGGCGATCACCGCGTCGATGATTCCCAGCTCCAGGTTGTTGCGTGCCGTGAGTTTCAGCGCATCGGCCGCGGCCGAGTTGGTTTGCTCGTTGGCCTGCTTCCACAGGATCGCCGCGCACCCCTCCGGCGAGATCACCGAATACCACGAGTGCTCCAGCATTGCCACCCGATCCGCGACCGCGATCCCCAGCGCCCCGCCGCTGCCGCCCTCGCCGATCACGATGCTCACAATCGGTGTCTTCAGCCGCGACATGTCGCGCAGGTTCACCGCGATCGCCTCGGCCTGTCCGCGTTCTTCCGCCCCGATGCCCGGGTACGCCCCCGGGGTATCCACAAATGTCACAATCGGCAGCCCGAACTTCTCCGCCAGCTTCATCTTCGCCAGCGCCTTGCGATAGCCCTCGGGATGCGCACACCCGAAGTGGCACGCGATCTTCTCCGCCGTCGTGCGCCCTTTGTGGTGCCCCACGATCAGGCACTTGGTCGAGCCCAGCCGCGCGAATCCCACGACCATCGCCGGGTCGTCACCAAATCGCCGGTCGCCGTGCAGTTCCGCGAAATCCTTGCAGATCATCTCGATGTAATCGCGCGTCTGCGGCCGCTTCGGCACCCGCGCCACCCGCACCGTGTTCCACGGTGTCAGGTCGCTGTACACCGCTCGGAGGATCGCATCCCGCTCCGCACGCAGTGCGGCCAGTTGCGCCGCCAGCGTCGTGGGGTCTGCCGCCGCGGGCGCATCCAGCGAGTCCGCGATCAGTCCTTCAGGATCATCGCCCAGATCGGGGTTGAACGCCTCCGCGATCAGTCCCGCCGGGCGCGCGGCGACCACTCCCCGACCAACCGCGGGCTGAGACCGCTTCAACGCCGCATCCAGCCGCTCGATCCGCTTTTCCAGCTCGATCACCGGCTTCTCAAAGTCGAGTTGAAAGAATGACATGGGGCGTATGGTACGAGTCGCCGCCGCCGAGTGCGTTCGGCCATTCGGAGCACCCCCGATGTCCGCAACTCTCGTCATCATCGGCGGCGGAACCATGGGCTCCGCCATCGCCCGCGGCCTGACCACCCGCCACAACGCCGAGTCCACACCATTTCTTCTCCCATCACAAGTCATGGTTTGCGAACCCCGCCCCGCCGCCCGCACGCCCCTCGATCAGCTCGGCATCACCACGACCGACGATCCCGCCGAAGCCCTCGCATCCCTCACCGATGCCCCCGGAGAAGGGTTCGTCCTGCTCGCCATCAAGCCGCAATCGCTGACCGATGCCGCCGAGCAACTCCGCGACCACATCCCGCCTTCCTGCGCCGTCATCTCCATCCTTGCCGGAACGCCCCTCGACAGACTCGAACTCGCGCTCGGCCGCAGCGCCGTCGGCGGCATCGTTCGCGCGATGCCCAACACCGCCGTCGCCCTTTGCATGGGCGTGACCGCCGTCGCTACCGGTCCCGGCGTCAGCCGCGCGCAAGCCGCATTCGCCCGCGACCTCTTCGCCGCACTCGGCGAAGTCTGTCCCATCCACGAATCCCTCATGGATGCCTTCACCGCCGTCGCGGGCAGCGGCCCGGCCTACGTCTACTACCTCGCCGAAGCGATGATCGAAGCCGGCGTGCAGATGGGGTTCGATCCAGCCACCTCCGACCGCGCCGTGCGCGCGACACTTCGGGGCGCGGCCGCGATGATGGCTGGCACCGCGACACCCGCCGAGCTCCGCGCCGCCGTAACGAGCAAAGGCGGAACCACCGAGGCCGCCGTCGCAGTGCTGGTCGAGCGGGGCGTGTTGACGGCGCTGGTTGAGGCGATCACGCGCGGAAGGGACCGCGCGAAGGAACTTGCCGGGTAGATGGAATCTTCGGGTTCGCTCGCGTCGGCGTTACATTAAATAAGAGCTCAGCACCTTCCGCAGGCGGCCGAAGGCGTCGTAGACGAACCTGTAGTCGCGGCCGTCGTCGGTGGTGGCACCCACCGCGTTGATGGCGGGGCTGTAGGCCGCGCCGGTGGGCTGCCACTGGGTCATCTCGTTGGCTGCGTTGTAGGTGCGGGCGTCGTCGATCTCGCCGGTAACTGAGAAGTCGCTGTCGGAGTTCCAGTTCAAATTGAGCTGGTTGACATTGAAGTTGCCGGTCTGGCTGAGGGCCCACGGCTCCTGACGGGTCTTCTTGCTTGAGTGGATCGACCCGCCGCACTTCTCGCCTTCATCGGCCTGGGTCAACCGGTCAGGCCGTCCAAGGTGTACATCGCGTCGAAGTTGTGGTTGCCGCTGATCGCCGAGACCTTCTGGATGTTGTCGTCCACGCTGGTGATGTTGCTCCTCCGGTCGTAGGCGATGTCCACATCGTAGAAGTCGATCGGGCTGAGCAGGAGCTTGTCCCAGCGGCTGCTGGTCACGCGGTTGAAGCGGTAAAGGTCGGGGTAGTCGCCAGCGAGGTAGCGCTTATTTACTCTGACGGACTGACGTAGCACCACATTCAGGACACTTGACACCCCTCAGGCCGCGCAGGTCATAGCCGCACTCGTCGCAACACCCAGACTTGTTATTCGCCCACAAAGATGCGCATAGGGCCGCCACAACTACTACTAAACAGCTGGCGGCCCAGAAACCACTGGTTAACCAATCGCTGGCACCCTTGATATATGCGAACCAATAAATGGCACATCCACTAGCCGCGTATGCTAGCCCGATTAAAAGCAATGATATTCCAACTCTTCGCATTAATTTCAGACAATATGATCGTCTTAGGTAAAAGGCGATTGCTACCGCACAGATCATAATTGCGCTGTAGAAGAGCGCTATTCGCACGTCGTGTTCAGGCATGGCTTGGTCGCCCATGAAGCTGAGTAATTGGATGGAAGGAGTCTGGAGTTGCTCTTCTTACTGGATGGCCCATCGCCAATCCTGTCCGGCCCGTCCGACCAAATCGGAACATTAGGACTGGGTGTAATGCCAGATGCACCGCAGTTGACGCCGCTGTGCCCATCTCCTCCTCGTTTAATCCCCGAGCGTGGTGGTGTACTGTATGCACTCGACGTACGGCTCTTCGAGGAGCGTGCCCATGGATATTTGGCTTAGAAGCCCATAGTTTCAATTAGAATTCCAATCCCGAAGTTTGTCTCATGAGGGAGTCTAAAGCTAGAATTGCATCAACTCCCCATTCACCCGACTCAGACAGCGACATCCAAAATTCCAGCGGACGCCGTACGCCATTGGCAAATTCGAACACATATAGTAATCTTGCTCGTTGTACTATGGCATCTAGTCGTTGAAACCAACTTCTTAAGGTGCGCCGACGAGCGAGCGCCCGCCCGCTCAGCAAGTTCGGCTCAAGCCCGCAAGAACTATAATCTTGCTGCTTCCCAAACCATGACGCATGACCATTGCAACAATCGGCAATCGCTACCGGTAAGTTCGCTCCGTCGTCAAATGTTAGGCCAACATGCCAACAACATCGAAATAAGTCCTCAACGGAACCTAAGTCATTTACAGAATTTGGAGAAAAATATATATCGATTGCATCGAGCAGGTGATTATCGGTATTCAACTCTTTAAAGTCTCTGAACTGATAACCTGAGCTTGCGCGCCAATCAATGTATCTATCACAGGCGCGATCAACGAACCGCAAGCGAATAAAAAGGGCCAAAGCCGAATAGGCGCGATCTCTTTCTTCCTCAACAACTGATCGATCAATCAAATTGCGTTGCTGTAAAGGGATGTGCGACAACGGATATATAGGCAAGCGTTGAAACAGAACCGCCTGTTGACTCTCTGAGACTATTTCATGATCATATGCCATATCGCGCTGTACTAATTAGAAGAAGGCGTAGCGTCCCGACACTCACACACTGGTCCCATCGGCTGTCCATCACTTATACAGGTCGGAACTTCAGAAGCTGTACAATAGGCCCCACCCATGCAGGGAAGCGGGCAGTTGGTCCATCTCCGACGCCTCTCGGGTGGCGGCAAAGGAGGTAGGTAGGTAGTCGGTGGAAAAAGCCGCTGTCCGATTTTTTCTCCTACGGGGGAAATAGCTGCTCCGAGGCAGACACCTACTTAGAGCCTATCTCAGTAGGCCCGCAACCCGATAGGTGATGAACGCGCAGGAGAGGTGCAGGAGGCCGAGATAGTTCTCGAGTTTTTTTTCCCAGCGGGTGAGGATACGCCGGAAGCGGTTCATCCAACTGTGCGTTCGTTCGACCACCCAGCGCCGCGCCTTGAAGCCGACCTGGTGCTTGATCTTTCTGGCTTCCTCGCCGCGGGCGCGGATAT
>Ga0163150_10007729_pt1 | contig 12508 bp, 15 predicted proteins | sample OliLakLV19P2IB_FD_148628 | JGI IMG/M metagenome (GOLD analysis project Ga0163150, IMG submission 148628) | Freshwater microbial mat bacterial communities from Lake Vanda, McMurdo Dry Valleys, Antarctica - Oligotrophic Lake LV.19.P2.IB | ecosystem: Environmental > Aquatic > Freshwater > Lake >...
ACAAAACTGCCGCTATTGGCCAAAAATGGCAAAAAGGTCGATTATGATGCCTTAGGAACTTCAAGTGATAGGTAAGAATTGGCGTTAAATGGGCCGTGGTCTACCAGTAAGCCGTTTATTTGCAACGGCGAAATTTTAGGTGCCGAAAAACAGGTAAACGGGACAGGCTCTACGTAGGTTGAGTATCCCGTCTCATAAAATAATGTTCAGCTGAACATTATTCTACTAATGTGAAGTTGTCAAAAATGTGGAGTTGATCGTTGAAAGCCTGCCAAATGGGCCTTCCGTGGGCGTTCGACTCCACATTTAAGTGTGGCTACAGAGACTCTAGCCAGTCGAGGATCGTGCTGTCCTTGCTCCAAGGCGTCTGCGAACGCCGTGACACCGGCTTGATGCGCGCAATGGCCTGACGCTTCATTTCGAGATCGACCTTGGCGTAGCGATTCGTCGTCGTTGGACTTGCATGCCCGAGCAAGTGGCTGATGGTTGACAGATCTACACCAGATTTCAGAAGTGCTACGGCCGTGCTGTGCCGCATGCTGTGGGGATGAAGCCGCTTCTTGCGAAGGTTCGGAGCGTCCTCGAGGGCAAGATCGAGGCATTTTGCGAGGATGTACCGAATGCCGAAACGAGTAAGCGGAGCACCTCGGTGATTGACGAAGACGTGGGCATCGGAACGTAGGTCCAGCTTCCGCTGCCCACAGAGGGACCGCAAGAGCGTTGCGGTTTGCGGCCATAGGGGGCAGTATCGTTCCTTGCGTCCCTTCCCGAACAGCCGCACTTGAAACGGCTTGGTCAACTGCAAATCACGGGCGCGCAGATCGGCGATCTCCTGCACGCGGCCACCGGTGTTGAACATGGTCGCTAGAAGTGCATAGTCACGGCTGCCTTGCGTTGTCGTCCGGTCGATCGCCTTCAAGACTGATTCGATCTCCTCGTACTCCAGGTAGTCGATGACTCGCTGCTGCGCACGCTTGAAAGGAATGCCGAGAACCCGCTGGGCGTGGTCTAAGTGCTCGGGATTCCGCGAGGCCGCGAAGCGAAAGAAGGCGTGAATGGCCGAAAGCCGGACGTTTCGCGTGGACACTCCGTTGTGGCGCTCCTTCTCAAGGTGAGCGAGAAACGCCAAGATCCCGGGCGGATCCAGATCGGCGAGGTCGAGTCCTGTAACGGGCTTCTTCCGCTGCTCGGCAAGGAAGCGGAGGAGCAGGACAATGCTGTCGCGGTAACTGTGAATGGTGTGCGGACTGCAACCGCGCAGGCGGGGAAGGTAATCGGTGAAGTAGTCGCGAACGATGGCGCCGAGTAGATTGGGGGATGGTGTTTTCATCGGCGTCGCCTTTTCGGCACATGGGGTGGAACAACCAGCGCGCCGTAGTGATCGGCAAAGCGATTGCTCGCCGCCGTGCGTAGCGGTTCGATGAACTGCAAGTAGTAGTGCGTGGACGACACGTCGCCGTGCCCCAGATAAGTCGCCAGTAATGGCAACTTGGCCCCAACATCGGCGCCCATTCGATACCAGCGCAAAAGGGCAGTGACTGCGAAACTGTGTCGAAAATCGTGAATCCGCGGTAACTTGCCATGCGCGGTGACGATGCGGCAATCCTTGAAAAGCGGCTGCAGGCAGCGTTGTAGAGCGGAGCCCGTATAGGGTCGTCCACCTTGTCTGGCATTCCAGATGAGCGGCGTGTCCTGCGAGGCGGAAAGGTTCTGCCTCGATCGAACCACGAGATAACGCTCAATCTCCTGGGCGATGTCGCCGTTGACCGGAAGGAGGCGGGACTTGAAGAACTTCGTCTCCCGAATGTGGAGTGTCGACTCTTGGCGGCTGTAGTCGCCAAGGGTGAGCTTCAGCAGTTCTCCACGTCGGATCCCGGTGGTGAACAGCAGGACAATCGCGAGCCGCAATACCTCCGGGCGAAGCGGTGAGTAGGGATGCCGCTTCACATCGGCGGTCGCATCAAGCAGGCGCGCCACGTCAGTCTCGGAAAAGATGTACGGTATGAGTCGCTGATGGTGTGGCGGGAAAGTGCTCGGATCGGGAACGAAGCATTGCGGTTCGGTACGCCGTCGATAGAGACAGAAGTTGTAGACTTCAAACATCCACGCGCGGCGGACACCGGAGGCAACGTGCTCATGAGTCCTGCACCAAGCCTTAAAAGCGTCGGCATTCAAGTCGCGGCACTTTCCGGCATTTAAGCAGCGGTCCATCGACAGGAGCGTATATGTTACGGCAGAAAAACGCCGCCCCAGGGCTTGCTTGAGGTCAACATACCTTCGGAGGATGGGAGCAACGACGGATGAAAACGCCGGAGGTTGCGCCATCACTGCCCCCCTTTGGCTCGGATTCCAGGAACAGCCAGAGACACTTCACGGAGGTCACCAGTCGCGAGGCGCAGATAAACGGACGTGCTTTGTGCCGTGCGATGGCCGAGTATGTCACCGATCGTCTTGAGCGGGGTTCCGTTCTTCAATAAGTGGACCGCCAGCGAGTGGCGAAGGCAATGCGCGCCTTGAAGGGGGATCTTCAGGCCACTATGACGCACGGCGGACTGAAAGACCTCCACAATCGCCGTGGGCTTCAGCAAACCCATCGGAGCGCGCATTCTGAGGAAGATTCGTCGGTACGGCGCGGGCGGAGGAGTGCACTTCAAATGCCTCACCAAGGCGTCCAAAACTTCGTTGGTCAGAGGCAACTCCAACGGCGCCGAGGTCTTGCACTGATGAACTCGCAGGCGGCCCTGCCTCCAACTGATGTCGTCGAGGGTGATGGCCACGACCTCGCTGGCGCGCAGGCCATAAGTCGCGATCATGAGCAGCATCGTGTAGTCCCGCAGGCCCATCGCGGATCCGGTGTCGATGGACTTCAGAAGTTCTATCACCAGATCCCAAGGAAGAGCACGCGGGAGCTTTTCCATCTGATACAGCCGCGGGGTGTCAATCTGGCGATCCACTCCGACAGGCGCTCTACCGTCGGTTGCGAGATAACGCAGCAGACCGCGGACGACGGCAACCTCGTGTTGAAGGCTGGCCCGGCTGATCCGTTTACCGACTTGGCCAATGTATCCTTCTATGTCCTTGGCCTGGAGTGAATCGAGTGGCGTCTCCTTCGTTCGGAGATGATCGAGAAAGCAATGAGCCGCATATCGATGGTGCGAAACGGTAGAAGCCGCGAAACCGCGGACATCTCGAAGGTGATCAGCATACTCCTCACTCAAGACCACGGCTCGGGAACTTGCAGACGCCGGCGCCGATCCGCCCGCCGTCAAGACGGCCGCTGTTATCAGATATCGCTCTACCGAAAGCGCAGTTCCAGCACCATTCGGGAAAACCTTCATCAGATCGCGCCACGACGCGTGGATTGCCTCGTGAGTCAGGCTCGCAATGTCGCCACTGTGACGTCGGCGCAGAGCGGCGTCAACATGGGTCAGCATATGGATCGCGCATCGCCGCGATGTCAACGTGTAGCCGCTGGCGATGAGCCAGTCGTCAAAGCCTTCGGCGATTGCCCCCAGAAGCGGCAATGTCCGAACTTTGTCATGAGCCCTGGGAAGAAGGGACTGTAGCATCGGTACCTCACAGAATGGGATTCGATCGCCGAACTGGCGACCCTCCCGATGCTACCGCCTAAATGTGGAGTCGAACGCCCACGGAAGGCCCATTTTGCAGCCTTTCAACGATCAACTCCACATTTTTGACAACTTCACATTAATAAAATAATGTTCAGCTGAACATTATTTTATGAAACCGGCTACTCGACATACACGCTTCGTCAAGCTAGCCGACGCAGTTGGAGGATTGGGCAGAAACGCCCGATTCGGGTCGGATTCCTGACCTACTCAGAGACGGCACAGGAGTCGTGCCTACGGCTGATGGGAAAGAAGCTGATGGCGTCGCTGCCGATGGAAGGCAAGCTCCACGCCGATGGACTTCAATCCATGGACGCGGACGACGACCTGCTTACCGCAATGGCGCGCGATCTCGTGACGCGGCAAGGCGTAGGCGAAGCTGCCGCAGATGTTTGGAAGAATCTGGTGGGTCGACACAGAGGGCCAATCGAGGTTGCGGACGCCGCCTTGCCTCTGGCGCTCGAACCACTGATCGCAATTCAGGAAACTGACCCCGCAGAGATCGTGACTTGGATTCGGCCGACGGCACCGGCGGTTCAACTCTCTCTATTTTGACGTGATGGCGACTATTTCTGGAGGTGACTCATGTCCGCATTGGCAATGGTGCCGGTTCTACCGGAAACAGTCTCCGGCCTTTCAAGGAGGCTGGCGGATCTGATCGAGCAGAGCGAGTCAGAAGGTGTCCATGGGCAGCTTCCCGACGCCGCACGGGAGCAGGCCACCGGCCTGGTGGAGGCGTTGCGCCGTCGCATAGTCCGCAAGCCCGACCGCGATCATCGTTCGCTCTTCGATCTCGACGACCGGCTCATTGAACTGATGGGGCTCGTCGAGGAAGCGGCGGACGCCGGAGGCGAGACTCCGAAGGAACTGTCCCAAGAGATCGACACGTATCTGGAGGCATATCGGCTAAAGGTGGATCGCATCGTCGGCTACTGGCGGTGGCAGCAGTCGATTGCCGACATCAGTTCCAAGGAGGCGGAGAGACGGGCAGCCAGAAAGAAGGCGGCTGAGAATCGGGTGAACCGGCTGAAGGGATTCCTGTTTGCCTTCATGATGGCTCGCGGGATCAAAAAGCTGGAAGGCGAGAAGAGCGACATTGGCACGCAGCGAAACAGCAGCGCTTCGCTGGTAATCGACGATCCGCTCAAAATCGCAGAACACTTCTTCGAGCGGAACGTGCGATTCAACAAGACCGAATTGCAGGAAATTGTCTACCAACTGGCCGAAGGAGAAGTACGCCGACGTTTGGAATTGGCCCTTAAGGACGGTTGGGATGTAAACGGCGAAGCCATCCGCGCCGCGCTCGTCAACCAAGAGGCGATCGCAGGCGCGCGTCTGGTCACCGGCAGCCACATCCGCGTCCGCTGAAAACGCCGGAAGCCTGAGGCAGTTGGAACACCGCACGGGAGCCGGGCTGGCTATCCTCAAATTGGGAGGTCGGACATGCTCACGTCTCCGGTTAATCCTCTGCAACTCGCGGGCATTGTGTTCACAATCGCCCTGCTGGCGTTGGCGTGGGCAAGCCGTGGCCGCCTGAATTCCATGGGGTTCGAGTTCCTTCACTGGAACCGGACCAGCGCCCGCGAAAATACGGAGGCTCTGGGCTTCGGCGCGGTATGCGGTCTTGCGGTCGCACTGCTATTCCAGTCCCTCTACAAAGGCGCGCCGTTCAAATGGCAGGATGCTTGGATCGGCATCACCCTCGGTCCGCTCATGGAGGAGGCCGTATTTCGCGGGTACCTCTTCGGCTTGGCGGAGTTGGGACTTCGAAAACGAGTTCCCCATCCAGGCTGGATTACGGGTATTGCGATAGCCGCCGTATTCGCGCTCTGTCACCTTCCGAAGGCCGGTATCACGGGTCTGCAGATCGGTGTCATCTTCGTGATGGGCGTCGTCTACGCCTGGCTGAGGATCAGGTCGAATTCGACGACTTCGCCATTTCTGGCGCACTCGGCGTACAACGCCATTATTTTCGCGGCGGCCGCGCTAATCGCGTGATATAGATTCCAACACAATTTCAGAACCTCGGGAGCCTTCGGGCTCCCCTTTTCGTTTTTCAGGAGAGAAATTCAATGATTCGATCCACAGAAGATTTCCGCAGCCTGCTCAAGGCGGCTCGCCGGGCCGGTACTCCGCTACTTGCCGTCAGGACGGCCGATCCGGCCAGCGCGATGGCTCAAGTTTCGGCAAGCCTCTGCGGCAAAACCGAAGCTCCTGTATTCGCATGGGACATCATGGTCGGCATTGCCGCACGCAACAAGGCAGCCAAAGAGGCGTCTGCCCACGTGTTCGGCGAGAAGGCCGCGATCGCCGGTCCGGCGGATGTACTGTTGGCCCTTCACAAGGGCGCTGCGGTGAAACAGTTTGCGGACGCCATTGTGTTCTTCAACAACCCGCAGCGCATCTGGGAACAGGTCGACATCGTGCAGGGCGTCTGGAATCTCCGCGACGCATTCAAGGTCGGCGGCCAGATGCTCGTGCTGGTGACGACTCCCGGCTCGGTGCTCCCAGTTGAGTTGCAGAACGACGTGATGGTTATTGACGAGCCGCTTCCATCGGCGGACGACCTGCGGGAGACTATTCCAGGCATGTTCGAGTCAGCCGAGCTGGCTCCACCCGACGAGACCGTCGTGGATCAGGCTGTCGACGCGTTGGTGGGACTCGCGGCTTTTCCGGCGGAACAAGCTTTGGCAATGTCGCTGTCGAAGAAGGGTCTGGATGTCGAGCGTTTATGGGAGCGAAAGCGTCAGGCCGTGGAACAGGCACCGGGCTTGACCATTTGGCGCGGCGGCGAGACGTTCGCAGACATCGGCGGTTGCGACAACATCAAGCGGTTTCTCAGCGCCGTGCTTACGGGCCAGGAATCTCCGCGCGTGATCGTGTTTGTCGACGAGATAGAGAAGGCGTTCGCCGGCAGTGGCACCGACACGTCCGGCGTGAAAACCGAGATGACAGGGACGATGCTCGGTTGGATGCAGGATCGCGGAGCGGACGGAATTATCGCCATCGGCCCTCCGGGCGCGGCGAAGTCGATGATCGCGAAAGCCGCGGGCAATACGGCCGGTATTCCAACCGTCGCGTTCGATCTTTCGGCGATGCAGAGTTCGCTGGTGGGCGGCTCAGGCGAGCGGCTGCGCGCCGCACTTCAAGTGGTCGATGCGATTTCCCAGGGAAAGAGCTTGTGGATCGCAACGTGTAATTCGATCACGAGCCTGCCCCCGGAATTGCGTCGCCGCTTCACTCTCGGGACGTTCTTCTTCGATCTGCCGTCTGGCGAAGAGCGGGAAGCGATCTGGAAGATCTACCTCGCGAAATGGAACCTTGATGGGGAACGGCCCAACGACGGGGGCTGGACCGGTGCCGAGATCAGGGAATGCTGCCGCAAGGCGTGGCGCCTGAATCTTTCATTGAAGGAATCGGCCGAGTACATCGTTCCGGTTTCGAGATCGGCGGCGGACCAAATCGAAGCACTGCGCCGACAGGCATCCGGGCGATTCTTGAGCGCGTCGCGACCAGGCGTATTTTCGACTGAATCAGATAGCCCGGCTGCGGCAGCTGGGAGACGGGCATTTCGAGAAACGGAATAGGGAGGCACCATGAGCCAATACGAGGAACTCACCACAACCATGACCGACCAACAATACCTGGTCGAAGCGCTGACGGAGATGGGCTACAAGCCCGAAGTACAAACCGAGGGAACGGCCTTACGAGGGTACGGTGGTGTCAGTTGGAACAGACCAGTCCAGGTCACAATCCCGAAGGACCAGCTACGCGGCGCGTTGGCACCCGTCGGCTTCGGTCGGGATGAAACCGGAGTTTTCCAGGCCATCATTGATGACCTGGACCGGAAGTACACCGACTTGAATGAACGCTGGCTTGGCCGAGTCGCGCAGGGTTACAAAGAGCGGCAGACCATGGCCGTGGCCAAGACCAAAGGCTACGTGTTCCGGGGCCGCGAAGTAGTTCAAACGCCGCAGGGTCCAAAGGTGCAGTTGCGTTTCGCTGTTCGCTAGCGAGGGACGAGGAAAACCATCATGCAGGAAAAACTCATCACCGTCGAGATAGACGAAAACGGAAACAGTTCCATTGACCTCGAAGGTTTTCAAGGTCAGGGATGTGGCGATGTCGCGAAGGATTTCCGTGGCGGCGATTCCGTCACCCAATCCAACAAGAAGCGTGAATTCTACGCCCAGACGGCTGTCGTGAAGCAGTCACAGAAGCAAACGTAGTAGGCACTTTGCCGAAGGAGAACATGTCATGGGAGATCGCGCGTACGTAGAGATCGTGTGCCGTGAAGAAGACGAGCCGCTGTTTGAGGTTCTCGGATTCATGCAAGAGTTCCGTCATGCTTTGCCCGCCAACGTGGTGACGATGGTGGATGGAGAAGCATCCGAAGGGGCCACGACCGAGCTTCAGGCTCTCGCCGAGAAAGGCATCGTATTCCGTGGTTGGCACGATGCCGGTGGAAGCTATGACGGAGCTTGCTTCGCCAGTGCCGGCGGAAAGTACCACGAGGTGCCGCGTCTCAACCATAGTGACCTGCCTTGTATCGAAGTTCACGTAGACGGAACGGTTGATGCCGATCAATTGCTGGCGGCCTCCGGATACCTGAAAGCATCAGACCGTGTCGGGGAGATCCTGGGCTTCCCTTCGGGAATCGAGCAGGAGGACGGAGAGCCATGAAAACGGTTTTGCAGATCATCGAAGAGGCCGTCGGTCTTGCCACTTTCACCTGGACGAGAATCGAGAATCCGCCGTTTATGCTTCTTGTGATCGAATCGCTTGGTGAGCCAGGTCCAAACGGCCACCGCGCGTTGTCGATCGCTCACTTCGGAGAGCAGAATGGCGACGCCATGAGGGATCCGGAGATTTGCGCCGAGATTGTCGTTGAGAACGGGGCAGCAAAGCTCTGGCCGTACTATTTCCGCAATGACTACGCTAGTGTGGAACGGTGGAACCGCCTGCGAGAGGCCGACGGGTCGATGACCTGCCGCCCCCGAGAGACTCGCGACCTTGAAAGCTTCATGGAGATGTGGGACGCGAACATTCACGACCAGGGCTTCCTGGAGGCATTCCAGCGGACTGCGGGGCAACCATGCTGATCCATGGGTTTGTCGCGCCGAGCCGCGTGAACGGACCCGGCGCGCGGGCCGTCGTTTACTTCCAGGGATGCAATTTGGGTTGCGTCGGCTGCTGGAACCCGGCGACGCACGCGTTCACTGGTCTGCCGCGCGGACTGCAGGATGTTGCCGAGCAGGTGGCATCCGCACACCAAACCCATGCCATCGATGGCGTCACCTTTTCGGGTGGCGAGCCCATGCAGCAGGCGCTGGATCTACTGGACCTGATACGGCTTCTGAAACACGCAAGGCCTGAACTCAGCATCGGTATGTATTCCGGCTATACGCAACGCGAACTGGACAGCGGCCGCTTCTGGACCCGGGACGGCATCGCGCAAGAAGCACGGAGCCGCGTCTGGGCGGACATCAAACAAGAACTCGATTTTGCCGTGCTCGGGCGATTCGTCGCTGCGCGGCCGAGCAAGTTCCCGCTGCGGACCAGTGCCAATCAGGTCTTGCGTCTCTTCAGCGACCGCTATCGTGAGGAGCATTTCAAGCCCTTGGAATTTGAAGTCAACATCGCATCCGCAGGACTAGTCCAGATCACGGGCTTCCCCCTCGCGGGTCTGCACGTCTAACGGAGTCTCTTCCCAACAGTTCCTTGCCGCACGCTCTGGCGGCGATCCCTTTCCGCAATTCAATTCAAATCACAGGAGGTGGCCGTGATGGCTACACAAGCAAGTCTATTTCTGCGCAACGGCGCATCTGTTACTGAACTGCCCGCGTCCTTCATGGCCGACGCGCCATCGGACAACGGCGACAATGGACGCCCACCGGCGCGAGCTATTGTCCAGGACCCCGGCGTAGATCTCGCCAAGAAAACCGTCTGCATCAAGATGCGTCTGTCCACGATGGGCAACACCCGCAAGGTCTCGACTTCACAGATCGAGGCGGATGCCGACAAGGACCTGTTGCGAGTATCGAAGCATCTGCTGGATTCAGCGGAGTTGAAGGCGATTGGCCGCTTCGACGGCGAGATCCGCCGGTTCCTCTACAACATCTGCCTGCCCTTCGAAATCGGCATTCACCTGCTGCCCATCGCGGCGCTCGAAATCGTCGAGGACCGCATGCGGAAGTTTGCTGAGGATCGTCAGGTGTTGGTGACCGCTTTCCTCTCGGTGTATCCAAGCCTGTGCCAGGACGCAGCCAAGCGTCTGCGCGGTTTGTACAATCCCGCCGACTACCCTCCCATCGACGAAGTCACCCGCGAGTTCGGGCTGTCTTGGCAGTACGTGAGTTTCGGCGTTCCGGACCAACTCAAGGGTATCTCGCAGGAAGTGTGGGAGCAGGAGCGAGACAAGGCCGCTCAGCGGATGGCGGAAGCATCGTCCGAGATCCAGCAAGTCTTGCGGCAATCCATGGCCGATCTGGTCGCGCACATGGCCCACCGTCTGAAGGATGGCGCGGATGGCAAGCCGCTGAAGTTCAAGCAATCGACTGTATCGAATCTCGTCGAGTTCCTATCGAACTTCTCATTCCGCAACGTGACCGACGACCGGCAGCTGCAGGACTTGGTGGGCCGGGCCCGGGATCTGCTCCAGGGTGTAGCAGCGGACGATCTTCGGACCAGTGGCGACATGCGAACGCGCGTGCGACAGGGGATGACCGCGCTAGCGGCAGACCTCGACGGCATGCTGGTGAAGGCGGGCGGGCGCAAGATGCGGCTCGCTGAGGAGGAGTCCGTCTAACCCGCTCTTCGGATTGCAATGCGCTTGGCCGCTTTTAAAGGAAGGGCATCAGACGAACAAGTGCATTGGAAGGCAGATCGCCGGACTGAAGCCTGCTTATGGGGATTTATCTAGCTAACGCGCTCATCCCTTTGTACGAGTCGCCGACGATCCGGACGGAACATTGTCGACTCAGTTACCTATAGCGATTGTTCTTAGGCAACACGCGCCGCACCCGCACATCCCCTGTGTCGAATCCGACATCTTCGAACACGCTTCACAGCGGGACCACCGAATGTTCAACCTGTGCGTCGCAAGTGGGCCAACTTTGCCATCGAACAACTATCTGGCGGTGGCGAAAAGCAGCCAGCCGGATCTCAGCGTGGTTGGTCAGGAACTGCCGCTGGGAGTGGGGCGTCGTAAACGAATTCCGCGCCGCCGGTTTTCCAAACAATTCATGCTGCGGAGTGGGCATGACGGCCAAAGTATTTCGGTCACTCATCGAATGCTTCTTTAATGATCCCTTATGCCGATATGTCCGATATCAGTCGAATCATGATAACCGTGTCCGAATATGATGCCGAGCCGGAAGACAGCGGTCTGTTTGGGAACGCGGTCTCCGACACCCGCCGCGTGTATCGAGCCCACGTCTGCATATAAGCTGAGGGCACGGTTGATTTTCTGGCGGAATCGCACACCGAAAGTGATGAGATCGCCTCCAAACAATCGAAACTGCTCGTTCTCTTTCACGCGCTCGAAATCGAAATACGCCTCGACCCTCTGTTCCGGCGAAGCCCACAACTTGTAAATGCCATTGAATCGAAGGGACCAGTCTCGATCTTTGACATCTTTCGCCCACCTTGCGCTCACCTCAGATTGCTTGGTTGGATGAAATCCGGTTGCGACGAAAAAGCGATCGCGCCTAAGGATCGTTGAGTTCAAGCGTTCGGCGTCGTTTTTGACGTACGGGCTGTTCTTGGTTTCGCTGAGTACGAACCCGCCTGAGAAATCGGCGTAGCCGAGAGTGTAGGTGTAAGACCCAAAAAACCGTTGATCGAAGTCATGCCCGCCTCTCGAAGCAGAGGCTCCCAGACTAAATCCGCACAGCGAGCCTTGGGCCTCCGTAAATCCATAAGGCAGCAGTGGCGCGCCGCCCGGAAACAACGGCAATCCAATCCCGGAACCAATAGTTCCTTCAACTGCGGGATCGCACTTTAAGCGTTCGTCCGCCGCGCAAACGCCCTCAAAAAACAGCGTGATAAACGCTACGGAGACGCCGATCCAAAACCAACGACGACTCGTCAAAGCGGCGTTTATCTGCATGATTGCCCAGAGTAACCGGAAACTTTCGAGGCCTCATATTCCTGCGTGCCGACGGTGCAATACGGGTTGCGAATCGACTTCGTCGCCTGCTCCCAGAATCCTCTCGCGCTGACGTAATCGCCCCGGTAGTATTGATATACGTGCATAAGTTCGTGTTTAAATTCCCCCTGTAGAGCGGTATCAGTTTGCAATGCGTAATCCGCGCGATAGTCGACTGATGGCATGAATACCGCGCCGTACGGCGTGATAGCGGAGCCTGAATCCAGCTCGAAGAATTGACCGTTGATGACCCGAACGTCATCCCATTTGACGATAGAAGGATCGAACCCGTTGGAGCGAAGCATCTCCTGCGCCATTCTAACTTCATCGCCGGTAAGCCCCCGAATGCCATGGCCGTCGCGGATTGAAGCGATCGTATCCGCAGCCCCTTCCGCCGCGACGGAGAACGCCGCCATGGCGGCGCCATTTTCGAACTTTCCGCCCTCAACGGACGCGACGGTGCCCCCGATCGCCGCCCTCGTAATGACTCGGCCCGCCCTTGTTCTATCAAGGTAGTAGTTGCGCGCGAGCGCGGCCAATCCGGCAGAGAGCGCGCCTATCGCGAATCCTTGTTCGAACGATCCACCTTCGACGACATTAGCGGCGCCTCCCGCAATACCCCCGACTGCGAGTTGCCCGAGAATGCCCGGCTGCATTGATGCCACCATTTGGCCCGCGGCGCCGCCGATAAATCCGACGATCGCCCCGCGTACGGCCCCCTGTAAAACAT
>Ga0163150_10007731_pt1 | contig 12506 bp, 5 predicted proteins | sample OliLakLV19P2IB_FD_148628 | JGI IMG/M metagenome (GOLD analysis project Ga0163150, IMG submission 148628) | Freshwater microbial mat bacterial communities from Lake Vanda, McMurdo Dry Valleys, Antarctica - Oligotrophic Lake LV.19.P2.IB | ecosystem: Environmental > Aquatic > Freshwater > Lake >...
ACTACAAGTGGACGCAGTGGATGTTTTTAAAGTTTTTTGAAAAGGGATTAGCTTACAAGGCGAAGACGTTCATCAACTGGTGCCCGAAAGATAAGATTGGTCTCGCCAACGAAGAGGCGGCCGGCGGAGTTTGCGACCGCTGTGGCGGCCCGGTTGAAAAGCGTGAAAAAGAGCAGTGGATGATTCGCATTACTGACTACGCCGATAAGCTCCTCGAGGGTTTAAAGACGGTTGATTATATTCCGCAAGCGAAGGCGCAACAGGAAAACTGGATTGGACGCAGTGAGGGCGCGGAGATCGAGTTTCCTATCGTCGGTTCAGAAAAGGGGAAGATGCGAGTTTTCACCACGAGACCGGATACGATCTTCGGTGCGACGTTCTTAGTGATAGCACCAGAGCACCCACGTCTTACTCAGGCCCTCGATGATCCAAATGCACTCCTTACGAATAAGGACGAGGTGCGAGCATATATTGAGGCGACAAAGAAAAACACCGAACTTGAGCGGACAGCAGAAAACGGAGAGAAGACCGGCGTTGAACTCAAGGGCCTGCGCGTTATTAATCCAGCGACTAAAGAAGAGATTCCAGTCTGGACTGCCGACTACGTGCTAGCCAACTACGGCACCGGTATAATTATGGCCGTGCCGGCTCATGACGAACGTGATCTTGAGTTTGCGAAAAAGTACGAATTACCGATTCGGCATGTCATCCAGTCTCCGAGGGAAAAGTACGCGGGTACGAACGTATTTCTTGAAACCGCGGGAGGTAAGTTTATCTTTCAAAAGCGTGATAAAAATATCGAAATCTGGCCGGGCAAGATTGCCTTGTTTGGCGGAAAACGAGATTCAGATGAAACTCCGTTGCAGTGCGCGATTCGGGAGATAAAGGAAGAGGTGGAACTCTCATTGAAAGAAGATGATCTCGAATATATCGGTGACCGGGTTTTTGGACGAGATGATTCGAAATTTATCGCAATGTTTGTTGTTCGCGGAGTTGACCCCAAACTGATTGTTGTGCATGAGGGCGAAGGGTTTGAGGAATTAACACTTGGGGAGGCGCTCAATCATAAAGACACGGCCCCCCTTTGTAAGGAGGCGATATTACTTTTCCAAAACGAAAAAAGTCGATGCTTCACGGATAATGGTACTCTAGTAAATTCTGGGAGATTTGACGGGATGGAGTCAGAAACTGCGAAAAAAGCAATCACCGAAGCGGTCGGCGGAAAGGTGACTGTAAAATACAAACTCCGCGACTGGGTATTTTCTCGCCAGCGTTATTGGGGTGAACCAATACCACTCGTTCATTGTGAAAAAGACGGCTGGGTGCCGGTGCCCGAAAAAGATCTGCCGGTTGAGCTACCAAAGGTGGAAAAGTATCAGCCGACTGATACCGGTGAGTCGCCGCTCGCAAATATTACCGACTGGGTAAACACGAAGTGCCCAAAGTGTAAGGGACCCGCGAAGCGGGAGACTGACACCATGCCGAACTGGGCCGGAAGCAGTTGGTACTTTTTACGCTACGCCGATATCTCGGATAAGATTTTCAAAGAGCGAAAGCCGCTCCGTAAACAGATAAAGGCTTCAGATTCGGACAGAGTTTACTTTGAAGCTTTTAAAAAAATATACAGCGACCTGGAGGCGAAAAATATTCCGACATGGACAGTTAATCGCTTCCTTCTGAATGGCATCAATAAGAAACAATGGCTCGCACTGAAAACAGTTGCATTAATGGCATGGGAGAGTGATGTTCCTGCAATATTTGAATACCTAAAACAAGGTGGTCACAAACTCGTAACCGAGAATAAAGGCGGTCATTTATTTGATCGCGATGGTATTCGTGTTGAGATAATTCCTATCTTTAAGAATGAGAAGGGAATATGGTCCTTCACTCTTGAGGGGAACTTGCAGGGCATGACAATGGAGGATTTACCAGTGATAAAGAATGGAGAGCTTTTTGATTTCCCGTATCACACGGTTTCACCTCAATACAACTTAAAGCATTATCAGGATATTGAGCATCCCGAGGATAAAGAGAAAATCGAATTCCTCAAGGAATGGGTAGATGAGATTAATGAGAATCTCAGGTACTGGATGCAAGTGGATTGGTACAACGGGGGAATGGAGCACACAGTTCTCCACCTCCTCTACTCTCGATTCTGGAACATGTTCCTCTACGACCTTGGGCTTGTCCCGACAAGCGAACCCTACGCGAAGCGAACGAGCCACGGCATGGTACTTGCCGCTGACGGCTCCAAGATGAGCAAGAGCCTCGGCAACGTAATCAATCCGGACGATATCATCGCGGAGTTCGGCGCTGACGCTTTGCGCCTCTATGAGATGTTCATGGGCCCGTTCAATCAGGCAATAAGCTGGGACCCGCATGGCATCTTGGGCTGCTCCAGATTTCTTGAGCGGGTGTGGAATGTCAGCAATTCCGTCATCCTGAACGAAAGTGAAGGATCTAAAAAACAAGATTCTTCACCAGTGGCTCAGAATGACTCAGTAACACGGCTCGTTCACAAAACACTCAAGAAGGTAGGCACAGATATTGAATCGATGGCTTTTAATACAGCTATTAGCGCCATGATGGTTCTTGCTAATGCGCTGAGTGATGAAAAGGAAATCGGGCGCAACGAATGGGAAATCTTCCTAAAAATACTCGCGCCATTTGCACCGCACATGACCGAAGAGCTGTGGTTAGAATTAGGTAACATGAAATCGATCCATATTGCTCCATGGCCAGAGTTCGACCCCAAGCTTCTCATCGAGGATTCGTTCGAGCTCGTCATCCAGATTAATGGAAAGATTCGAGATAAAGTTTCGGTTCTGATGAATATAAATCAGGCTGAGGTGGAGAAGATTGTATTGGTACGCGAAGAAACAAAAAAGTGGCTCACCGCCACTCCAAAGAAGGTCATTTTCGTGAAAAATCGCTTGATCAATCTCATCATTTAACGATTTTTCACTTTGCTTGCCCTGAGCCTGTCGAAGGGTTCCGAATCGCCTCATTAATTTCATCGTTTAAGAAACAGGGACTGCTATTGAAGAGGCCCCGGCGCATGACACGCCGGGGCCTCGACTGTTTCACGCCCGAGGGCACGAGCCGGTCATCTGCTGCTGTAGAGCTCGACGCGCACTGGCTGCCCAGTGTCGTCGTACTCCACCACGCCACTTCCTGCTCCGGCCACAACACCGGCGAGCACGCCGAACATCGGAGTCGTTTCCCGAGTCGCTCGGGCGAATGGGTGAACGCCCGAGACGCTCTCGAACAGATCGACGCCGGCGAGCACGTCTTCCGCATACACCGCGCGCAGGTATCGCGCGCGCAGCTCCCGTCCGTCGGGGGCCGTTTGCACGACGAGACTCCGCGCCTTCGACTGCCACGCGAACGGGATCTCGAACGTCTTCAGAGGCTGCTCGACCATCTCGTCGGGCGTCACCATTCGTCGTTCCACGCGCCGAGGCGGCGGTAGGGCGACGGGTTCTTCCGGCCGCGCGATTCCGTAGGTCGCGAACGAACCCACAGAGGATCCATCCGAGAGAACGAGCCGCGGAGTCCGGATGGGAGCCGCATGCTTGAGCGGAACGTCCTGCCACGTGGGCATGACCCGTTGAGCGATCAGGCGAGTGGAGCCGGAGCGAGAACGACAGGCGGTGATGAAGCAGGCGAGAGCCAGCATCAGCATCGCGCTGCCGATCCTTGAAACGATTGTGTGCACGGCAAACCTCCTGAAAGGGAAGCGGGGGAGCGGAAGCTCCTCCTGTAAAAACCATCCCATTTCTGCTGTTTATTTGCAACTTTTGAGGCGCCCGGCTTCAACCTACTTATGCACACCCGTAAGGCTCTTGACTTTATATATGCTTCCCCTATAATCCTTCCTATCAGTCACTAACCCACCGAATGCGAATAAACATCACTTTTTGCGCGGTACCAAACCATTTGACCTGTCCCTGCTAAAGGAACAGTTCAAGTTAGTTGTGGCGACCGCTTCAAGAAGCGGTTTTCTTTTTTTCCGAAGGGAAAAATGTGTCGTATCAAGAAAGATACGACGAGCAAGAAGTCGGCTCTAGTGAAGGACGAACTTTGAAAAGTCCAATTGCAATTGTATCCGGCGCTGTGATCCGCCTCGGCGGAAGACTTTCCAAATAGGAAAGATATCAAAGCAAAATCGGTACACGTGCAACATATAGTTTCGCAGGTTGTTCTAGGGGAACAATCGCGAGACATCCGTTCTACTGGAGTAGTGAACAAATGTTATCCGTTCATGAAAGAGTAGGACAAAAATTGAGTCAGTTGTTTTCTTAGTCGCATTTGAAGGCAAAGTGATTCGCATTTGAAGTCGAAATCGTCACCTCTAAACCGGGTGATGATTGAGTATTTGAATGATCAGTTTAGAGTTGTCCGTCGCAAGATGGATGACAAAATTGTGGTTAGTGAGCGGTCACATGCGTGATCGCGAATAAGGGTGTATGGTGGATGCCTTGACACAACATGGCGATGAAGGACGTGGCGTAGCTGCGAAAAATTTCGGGGAGGTGCTAAGCAACCTATGATCCGGAAGTGTCCGAATGGGGAAACCCCACCGAGTAAACCTCGGTGATCTTAGTATGTAAATTATTAAGATGCTAACCCGCTGAAGTGAAACATCTCAGTAAGCGGAGGAAAAAAGAACGAATGTTATTCCGCGAGTAGCGGCGAGCGAAAACGGAACAGCCCAAACCCGAGCAATCGGGGGTTGTAGGATCGAAACGCATAAGAGTTACAAATCTTTTTGTTAGTTTAAGCCTCTGGAAAGGGGCGCCAAAGATGGTGATAGCCCAGTGAACGAAAATAAAAAGACTCTGTTTTGACTCCTGAGTACTCCTCGGCACAAAAACCGTGGAGGAATCCGCCGGGACTATCCGGCAAGGCTAAATACATGTTGTGATCGATAGTGAACTAGTACCGTGAGGGAAAGGTGAAAAGCAGCCCGGTGAGGGCGATGAAATAAAACCTGAAACCATATATCTACAAGGAACGGAAGTCCGCAAGGACAACCGTGTGCCTATTGAAGAATGAGCCAACGAGTTTACGTGAGCGGCACGGGTAAGACGGCATGCCGTCGGACCCATAGGGAAACCGAGTGTTAATAGCGCGCAGTGCATTTATGCACTATGTCGTTTGCGTAAGACCCGAAGCCAAGGCGAGCTTGTCCTGAGCAGGTTGAAGTGAGGGTAAAACCTCATGGAGGACCGAACTGGTGAGTAGTGCAAAACTCTCGGATGACTTGGGATAAGAAGTGAAAAGCTAATCGAGCTTGGTAATAGCTGGTTCTCTCCGAAACAGTTTTCGGACTGGCGGGAAGCAAAAACGTGCAGGGGGTAAAGCTACTGGTTGAGGACTATGGGCCGAAAGGCCCGGTTTTCAGTCAAACTCTGAATACTTGCACGGAACGTTTCCTAGTTAGAACGCGGGGGCAAAGCTCCGTGTTCGCAAGGGAAAAAGCCCATGATCGCCAAATAAGGTCCCTAAATCTCTGCTAAGTGTTAAAGGTAGTTAATTCCCATAGACAGATAGGAGGTTGGCTTAGAGGTAGCCATCCTTTAAAGAGTGTGTAACAACTCACTATTCGAGGGCGTTAGCGCCGAAAATGTACCGGGGCTCAAGCAGAGTACCGAATTTGCGGGTTCCACCTGTCTAGCGACGGGGGGAGCGGTAGGAGAGCATTTCAAGCAGCTGTGAAGAGGGACCCGTGAGGGCCCTTGGAGCGCTTGGAAGAGAGAATGTTGGTACAAGTAACCACAATTTAGATGAGAAATCTAAACCCCGAAAATCCAAGGTTTCCGTGGCAATGGCAATCAACCACGGGTTAGGCGATCCTAAGGCAATGGTGAGAACCGCAGCTGATGGGAAGCCGGTTAATATTCCGGCCCGCCGATACGATTCGATGGAGTGACGGAGGAAATAAAAGTGAGCGCCTTAATGGTTTGGCGTCGAGCATGCTGAGCTTAGTATTCCAGGCAAATCCGGAGTACTTCCTTTAATGGAGATAAGCGCGCATGAGCGTAAGGTTACGGTTTTCCGTAACTTATTTATTTTAAGAGCCTTCCAAGAAAAACTTCTAAGTTATGTCGTAGCGGCTTCGTACCGTAAACCGACACAGGTGGATAGGGCGAGTAGCCCAAGGGGAACGAGTAATGCTTCGTTAAGGAACTCGGCAAAAAAGCGGCCGTAAGTTAGCGATAAGGCCTCCCTATAGTAAAATATAGGGCGCAGCGAAAGTATCTCTGCCGACTGTTTAACAAAAACACAGCTCCCTGCTAAATCGTAAGATGATGTATAGGGGGTGACGCTTGACCGATGCGAGAAGGTTAACGGTGCGGGTTAGGTCGCAAGACCGAAGCCCAGTGCCCGAAGCCCTCGTCAATGTCAGCAGTAACTATAACTGTTCTAAGGTAGCGCAATTCCTTTTCGGGTAAGTTCCGAAGCGCACGAATAGCGTAACGAGTGGAGAACTGTCTCAACGAAGTGCTCGGTGAAAATGCGAGTCCAGTGAAGACGCTGGATACCCGTAGCTAGACGAAAAGACCCCGGGAGCTTTACTGTAGTTTGGTATTGGCTCTAGAACTTTATTGCGTAGCGTAGTGGTGAGAGGTTGAAGCGACGATTTCGGTTGTCGTGGACTCGTCAATGAAACAGCCATCTATAAAGTTTTAGATTCTAACCTCAAGGGCAAAAACCTTGCGGGACAGTGCCTGATGGGCAGTTTTAATGGGGCGTTATCCTCCTAAAGAGTAGCGGAGGAGTTTATCAAGGTGCACTTAGCCCGGATGGAAATCGGGCTGGACGTGTAAAGGCGTATGTGCGCTTAACGGCAAGACCTACAAGTCGCGCCGGTGCGAAAGCAGAACTTAGTGACCCGACGGCACTTCATAGGAAGGCCGGAGACATCGGCTAAAAGTTACCCCGGGGATAACAGGCTAGTGAGATCCGAGAGTTCCTATCGACGATCTCGCTCGGCACCTTAATACATTGGGGTGCAATAGAAGTAATTCTATTCCCGAATCCTGAAATGTGGAATCAAAGTAAAGTCCTTAATCAAGGTGATTAGGGCACCTAAATCTGACTTATAACGGAGAACTCCATGAGGCGATTTGATAGAATCCTTATGTGGACAACCCCGTGGGAAGTGATACATACGAATGTCGTATGTCGTAACCCCGTAGAGACTTGGCCTAAACGTCATAGGACGTGCAAAGCCGGAGTGTCCTCCGAAGAAAGGAGGATGCTAAGACGTCAGCCCCGTGCATCTCACTGAGGTGAGCTGCTCACGCAGCATGTAGCTTGTAGCGTGTATCATAAGAGAATTCGTTTCTTGTGTTACAGGTTACACGCTATGTGTTACATGAGCACCGAGCTTGAGTGAGGTGCGTGGGTGAAGATATAGTCCGAACCTCCCAGTAATGGGAGAAAAATGTGAACAATCGCGATGTCGGCTCGCCCTAGCGCGGGGCTGGAGAAGGTCCCAAGCGTTTGTCTGTTCGCCAATTAAAAGGGCACGTGAGCTGGGTTCAAACCGTCGTGAGACAGGTTGGTCTCTATCTGTTACGGGCGTAGTGTAGAGGAGAGGAGTTGACCCTAGTAAAGATTTTGCTACTTCGCGCAGCAATGCGCGATGACAATTTGGCTAATAACGGTGGAATCTTTGTCTATTCTGGTCTGCTGATAACCGCGCGAGAGTTAGTCCTCAAACGTGTGGTACAATAGGCAGACAAGCTTGAGGACCAGAAATAGCACAAAGACAATACCGTGGGAAGTCGACTTAAAACTGATTTAGCATATATCGCGGGTTTTCTCGATGGTGATGGCAGTCTCATGCTTCAAATAAAGAAGCGGAAGGACGGCAAAGCGAGATGGCGTTTTATGGCCACTATCTGTTTTTATCAAGATAGTCGCCATGAGGCACCGCTTGCTTGGATTCGTAAAATTTTAGGTATTGGATATTTGTCGAAGCGTAATGACGGAATGAGCGAGCTCCGCATTAATGGTTTTATGCAAATACACGATATCTTGAAGGACTTAATGCCTTTTATTCGGTTTAAGAAGATTCAGGCCCAAGCAATGGTTTTGGCTATGAAGATCCTGACGAATAAAAAGGCTGGTAAAATAAGTGAAAAGAATTTGCGAATACTCACTGGTCATATAGTCACCATTCAAAATGGTAATTATGCGACCAAGAGAAAGCGTACGCGAGAAGAGTTGCTCAAAGTTTTAGGTTTGACCCCGTAACGACTTGCTCCGGTCCGTCATCTGACGGATAACGGGCGGACTTATGTAGTACCGGAAAGCTTATCAAATGTTGATAGGCAGGGCTGCATTTGTAATATGCCGACACCCGACTCTGTCATTTGACGGAAGGGTGAAGATATAGTCTGCGCTCCTAGTGATAGGGGAAGAAACACTTTAATACGTGTTCGCGACGAGAGGACCGGGTTGAACGCACCGCTGGTGTACCGGCTTTACTACCAAGTGAATTGCCGGGTAGCTATGTGCGGAAGGGATAAGCGCTGAAAGCATCTAAGCACGAAGCCTACCTTAGGATTATCTACACGTTTGGTCGCAAGACCAGACATTGGTTCGTGGAAGACTACCACGTTGATAGGTGTTAGGTGTACGCACCGTAAGGTGTTTAGCCGTGACATACTAATAAGCCAAAGCAACTAACTAGTCTTTTCTCTTCGGAGAAAAGATGAATACAATTTTTTTCTGGTCTTATATGAGCACACACTTAAGAGTGTTCATATGAGACACGGAATTCTAAACTGATCATTCAAGTACTCTTGCCCGAACCTCGAGAGAGGTTGTAGGGTGAAGGTACTTACCCCTAAACAATAAACTTTAAACTATAGACGGAATTCGTTTTCTGTTTACAGTCAAAAGTTAATCGTTTGTAATCAACCAAAACACGAAGGTTTTGGCTTGCTGGTGACTTAATCTAACGTGTCCCACCTCTTCCCATTCCGAACAGAGAAGTGAAAGCGTTGGATCCTAATGATACTTACTGTTTCGACGGTTGGGAAAGTAGGGCTCGCCGGCATTCCAAAACTTTTGTGCTCGCCCGCCTCTGGCGGGTTTTTCTTTTTATAGAATGCCGGCAAGCCGGCGCGCCGCACCTCTGTGCGGCATTGCTGTTTGTGGCTCCGAGCGAGGCGTCGGAGACAAACAGGGAATCCATGTCCTCCGTTTTTTTATTGCCCAATAACCGCTTCATGAAGGCGTTTTTTTGACAAAATATCTATTTTCTGGTATTTACTATATTCGAGTCTCAAGGAGGGCTCACGCATGAAACTCAGCACTATCGCTGCACTTACAGTGGTCGCGCTGCGCTGCGTGACCCTTTTTCTGTACTGCGGACGGATCGTGCGCAAGCAGGTCTCACCGCCGCCTTCGACCTGGGCGATATTCACCCTCGCGCCAACGATCGCACTCATGGCCTACGTCGCCGATGGCGGTGTATTGATCGGGGCCGCCAACATCGGTAACTTGATTGATCCGCTCGCCAATGCGCTCACGCTCGTGCTCATCTGGCGCTACAGCGGCAAGGCATGGCAACCAACGAAGCTGGAGAAGCGATGCTTTGTGGTCGGCAGCGTCATCCTAGTGCTCTGGGCGGCTACTGGCCAGCACGTTGCGGCAAATCTGCTCCTCAAGTCACTCGTCAGCGATGATCCGCCCTTCGGGACCGATCCGGAGAAGTGGCCCGACCACGGAACGGCGGACAGCAGGTGAGCCTCGCCCCCCCCCGCCAGTGAGTCTCAACGCGTCCTCGAGACGCCCGCACCCTGCCAATAAGCCTTTCGAAAGAAAGCAGGCGGGTTTTGCATACTGGGGGTTGAAAGAAGGGGTTAATAAGTGATATAATAAATCTATTATGAAAAACATTAATTCGCAGAAAGGCGGTGTCTTGCTCTGGATCATTATTATTGTCGTCATTGTTGGCGGCTACTGGATCTTTACCCGCAACTCTGGAACCCCAGCTCAGTCCACGACAGGAGTGGAGGCTGGTGCATCTGTCTATTAAAACGGCAAACAGGGCTAAAAGCCCTTCGTTTCTTATCAAAAATCCGGCAAAGATATTGCCGGATTTTTGATTGCCGCTTTCTAGAAGGACTAAAAGTTGCTCAGAGTGTCAATTCTTGTTGGAGTTAGAGGAGCCAAAGGGGACTGGGAACCCTCATTTTATTTGACATAATCGAGCCATAAGCCTAATCTACCCGTACTTAGTAAGTAACGATTTTCGAGCCACTTTTGACAAAGACCGGTCGGTCCAAAACCTTGAAAATCTCCTTAAAACCAATTAACCAAAATTATTATGAATAAATTCGTTTCGAAAATCGCGTCTGTCATCGCCGCATTATCGGTTATCGTCTTCGTCGGAGCTTTCATTGCTCCCGCCAACGCTCTTGCTATTGCTCCTCCTCTTAGCTGCCCCCCAGGAACTATCGGAGCACCTCCGGCTTGCATTCCTTTTCCTTTCCCTGATCCTGTGGGCGATATGTGTTTGAACATTGAAGGCAATCAATCCGTTATCCCTGTTGGCTATCAAGCAACCGAGGGTGGCAACTGCGCTCTTTGCACCGATGACTCTGTGACTATTGTCAGCGATGCAACTACGCAGGTGGATGGCGGCAACTCCCTGCTCCTTCTTGAGGGCGAGTCAGTGAACGGAAACCGTCAGCACCCAGCTTGGACCACCAGCATTGCGGGGGCATCCTGGATCTGGGACCTCGATGGCGTGAACACACCGACTGAAAATGAAACGGAGGTCTTCACGAAACAATTTGAAATCAATGGTCCGGTCAGCGCTGCGGTTCTTGATATCGCGACTGATAACTCCTATGTAGTGCGCCTTAACGGCACCATCGTTGCGGAGGACGCAAGCTTAGATAACTACAGTAGTGCTGATCAGTACAACATCGCCACTGAAGATTTGGACCAGGGATTAAACACGCTTGAGATCACCGTTACTAACGGAGCTTGGCCAGAGGGTGAAAACCCGGCTGGATTGCTCTTTAAGCTTACGGTAACTGCTGGCGACTGTGCAGCTGAAGAAGGCGGCGGAGGCGGCAGTGGTACTCCAGGAAGCGTTCCGGCCTACATCCAAATCGTAAAAAAGAGTCTTGGGGCAGTAGGAACTTTCGATTTCTCAGCTTCGGGACCCGGAGTTGACGAGGATGATGCCGAGTTCAGCATCACGACCCCAAGCGAGGACACCAACGAAGACTACTCGTTCAACGTCTATCCAAGCGGCTTCAACACGAACTACACCATCACCGAAGACGTTCCGGCTGGTTGGACGCTCACTTCAGTTGAGTGCAGCAGCGACACCGACTCCGTCACCCCAATAGAGAACGGCGTTGTGATCGCCGTTGATCCGGACGACACCCCGACCTGTACCTTCACCAACACAGCGACCGGTGGCTCGCTCACGATCATCAAGCAGGTGATCAACGATGACGGCGAACAAGGAAACGCCGGTGACTTCTCTATTGACGTCATCAACAACGACGCACCTTCTACCACGGTGACCGGTTCCGAAGAGGGAACGACTGTCGCGCTTGATGCCGGAACCTATCGAGTATCCGAACAGTCCAACAACAACTACGAGGCGAGCTACTCGGCCGAGTGTGAGGGAACTATCGCGATAGGCGAGAGCAAGACGTGCACCATCACCAACAACGATGTTACCGAGGATAGCGGCAACAGCAGTGGTAGCAGTGCAAATGGCGGTGGTAATGGAGGCGGTGGTAATGGAGGCTCGGTCCTTGGTGCTTCGACTGACACCACGACCACGACCAACAACAATGAGGGCCAGGTTCTGGGCGCAAGCTGCCCGCTCCCGTCCTTTGAGGATCTCATCATGATCAAGGGTGACGGTGTTGACGCCGACTCTGACACGATCAAAACTCTCCAGGAGTGGCTCAACAGCCACGAGAACGCCGGACTTACGGTAACCGGTGTCTACGACGCGCCGACGAAGTTCGCGATCATGCTCTTCCAGGAAAAGTATTCGGAGACGCTCACGCAGTGGGGTCTCTCCAAGGCGACTGGCAATGTTTGGCTGACTACCGCCAACACCCTGCGCAGAATTGCGGGCTGCGGCGGAGTCCACATCCCGAGCACCAGCCTCTTCACCTTTTAGGAGCTACCGGCGCGTATCAGCAAAAGCACCCCCGGCTAAACGCCTTGATAAGGCGTCGCCCGAACGCAGTAGCGTTTTAGGGAGTGTTTTTGTTTCAAACCCACCATATTTTCTTCCACTGTCTACTATAATTGATGCATCAATTATAGTAGACAGTGAGATTTGAGGGCGAAAAAATCCCATGATTAAAGGGGTCCTGGGCTAAAACATTGCCACGGCGATGTTCGCCCGACCAACGTAAATGCGCTGGTTGAGGGGGTGTGGACAAAATAGGTGAAATGTGCTATAGTAAAAAATAACAAATGGGAGTAGTATACACTTATAT
>Ga0163150_10007732_pt1 | contig 12505 bp, 7 predicted proteins | sample OliLakLV19P2IB_FD_148628 | JGI IMG/M metagenome (GOLD analysis project Ga0163150, IMG submission 148628) | Freshwater microbial mat bacterial communities from Lake Vanda, McMurdo Dry Valleys, Antarctica - Oligotrophic Lake LV.19.P2.IB | ecosystem: Environmental > Aquatic > Freshwater > Lake >...
CTGCTGAGCGGCTTCAATCCATGTGGCATCAATGAGCAGCGCCTTCGCTTTTCGAATTCGATCCAGGTGCAGATCTTTGAGGTCCACGTAGAGATTTTTTTGCGCGTTGACGACAAAAGCCCTTTCTCCACTGTCGGCGTTCACCATCACAAAGCAAACGCCCGTCTTTCCTTCCGGAACGATGTGAACTTGTGAGGTATTGACGTTGGAGGATCTCAATTCCTTGAGCACCGCATGCCCGGGTTCATCGTCACCGATGCGTCCCCAGAATTCCGTCGCAGCACCCAATTTCTGCGCTGCAACCAGGGCCGTTGCGACCATCCCTCCTCCCTGCACGTCATACTGCGTGCTTGGAAAAACGCCCTCCCGGCTTGGAAATTCAGAGACCACCATCAAGTGGTCCAGCACGGCCAAACCGACTCCTATGACTTCAGCTTGCAGCATTGAGTTCACCTGTCGCGCTTGTATTAGCCTCAAAACCCGGGCCAGTATAATGACTGCATTTCGGCGGCGTCAATCCTAAAGCGGCTTACACTGTGAAAGTCCGCCTTATGAAAGACGATAGCGGTTCCGCAGAAACTGCGCGGGGGCTATCGCGTCTGCATGTGCGAATAGACCCGGACGACCCCGTGAAACCTGCTCAAGGCTTCACAACGCGCCCTTTCCCCTGTTTGTTAATGCCAGAGCCCTTTCAAGTTGAGAGTAAAGACGCCTATTCCCAATTACGGTGAGGTACTCTGAAGTCCTTCCAGAACGTGGGAGGCGCGCTCCGCGCGGCGAAAAGCGGGGGTAGTTTACCGACAAGGTCGCCGTCCGGAGCACGCCTCCCACATTCAAAGCCGCGTCAAGGGCAAAAAAAGGAGCCGCAACCCAGCACTGGAGGCATCATTCATCTCATCTTGAAAGATAACTGGAATAAGCGGGACTGGCTCAACTCGATAGATGTAGGAGAAATTCGCTACCGGCCCACAAACAAAAAAATGGCGGAGAAATCTTTGAAGGATCCTCCGCCATCGATTCAAGAGTTACGTTTGCCAACAACTTTGAGTTATCGGTTGCGAATGCTGCCTAAAGTACTCGAGCGGCTCTGCTGTTCACTGCTTCCTGACTCGATGCGAGCCGCCGGTGCTGAAGGGGCAGAGACGGCTGTCGACCGTTGATCATACGTTGTCGCGGGGGCAGAGCTCCGATTGTATCCTCCACCGTTCGAGGCGTCCCAACCATAATTCGGAGTGGAGCGATACATGCGAACCGGCAGAAACATTCCATACCGGAAGCCATAGGGAGAGCCGAAGGTTGCGTCAAAAGGAACGAAGGTATAGCAGCCAAAGTACGGATTGAACATCCAGCCGCCCCGTTGGTTATATCCGTACCGATCGGACAGAGACGCCATCAGCCAGGGTGACAAGCGGTTATTGGCCGCGACCAGAAACTCTGCGCGCCGGCGGCTCCAGCGATCCAGTTCGTCAGCATCTTTCTTGTCCAGTTTGGCAAACTGCATCTCACTGCCCGGAGGCGGCGCTGCCAGAACGAACCGCTTGCCGGATTTCAAGGAGGCAACTTGCATTCCCTCCTTCATCCATTTCGCTTTGCCTTCATGAACTGCGAGCTGAACAGCGGAAGGTTGCACTTCCAGTCGGTATAACCCGGCCTTCTCGAAAACGACATCGCCTGCAGGCGTGCCCATCCGAAGCGCGTGGACTTTTCGGTTGAAGGTGGCCGACTCAACAATCGCCGATCCGCGCACCAGTTCGAACTGCATCGCCTCGAACCTGGTTTCCACTATGCGTAGCTCGGAGTTGAAACCGAGTCGCAGATAGCTGCCTGGATTCAAAAGAATTTCCAACCGATCCTGCGCACCCGTCTTGATAAAATCCCCTCCCTTAATCTGGCCGCGTGCGGCCATCACTTCCCGTTCGTTCCCGAAGAAAGCCAGCGGACCTCCCTCAACGTAATTGACGACACCCGCCCTGGCGGCAATAAAATGCTCAGAGAACTCGTTGGCATGGGCGTTTACGGTGAATGCCAGCGCAACGACAATCGCAAGAACACTTGAAAGTTTTTTCATAACAAGCCTCCCTGAGCGACAAGCCAAGGATCAGATCTCTGGGCCATTATCTTCTCCCTAGAATTATAGTGCGCTAGGTCTATGAAGCAAGATAATTTCATGTTTTCAGGCTGAGCCCTGCATCGCTGGATCTGGCTCCCCTTGGGTAGCGTCGGTCGGTGTGCCACGGATTGTGGGGGTTCGATTTGTGTTCCTCGTTTGCCACTGCTCCCTGCCTGAAAAGACTACTTCACCTTCATTTCATGCCGCGCTGTTCAAGCCCAGTGCCTGTTCCATCCACTTCCCTTACCCCCTCCTTGTACCAGGAGGGGAACGTTATTTTCTAAAGGAGTTGCTCGTGTTCAAACTCGACCTCGTGCAGACGGTCACCTTTGCAGGCCTCATTTTGTTTCTCGGGTACCAGATTCGCCGCCTCATTCCGCCGCTCGCCCGCTGCAACATTCCTGCTGCGGTGATTGGTGGCATGCTGAGTTCCTTGGTTTTCCTCCTGCTCAGGCAGCGCGGGCTCTGGCTGTTTACCTTTGACACGACACTGCAAACTCCATTGATGATCGCCTTCTTCACAACCATCGGATTTGGCGCCAGCCTGTCGCTGCTGCGCGTCGGTGGCCCGCAAGTGCTGTTGTTTTCCATCGTTTCAACCGTGATGGCAGTAGGACAGAACTTGGTGGGCATCCTTGTTGCCTTGCCGATGGGAATGCACCCGCTTTTCGGCGTTCTTTGCGGATCAGTCACACTCACCGGCGGTCCAGCCACCGGTTTGGCGTTTGCCCCCTTGTTCGAGCAGGCTGGTGTCACAGGTGCCGCCGCTCTGGCTGTGGCCTCAGCGATGGTGGGCATCATTTCCGGCGGGCTGATCGGCGGACCGATCGGAACCGCCTTGATCGAACGGTACAAGCTGAAATCGCCCAAGAGAAGACCGTCGCACCTTGAAGTGCCTGTGGCCACCCAGCTCGTTGAGGACCGACTGCCTGAGAAACCCACAGAAACGCCTTCAGGGGAAGACAAAGAGTCTTACTTGATGCTAAAAAGCCTCGTCGTTATCCTGGTTGCCATGTGGATCGGATCGGGACTGAGCCGCTGGCTGGCGTCGATTGGAGTGACGTTACCGGCCTACATCGGGGCCATGGTGATTGCAGCGGGCCTAAGAAACCTCGACGATGCCACCGGCTGGTTGCGGCTCTCGCAGAAGGTGATCGACGACATCGGCGCAGTCTCCCTGTCGTTGTTTCTGGTTTTGGCTTTGATGACACTGAAATTGTGGGAACTGGCAGGGGTTGCGCTGCCTTTGCTGGTGATCTTGCTTGCGCAAGTCATTCTGATTGCGGTGGTGTGTCTGGGGCCCGTGTTTCGGCTGATGGGAAAGGATTACGATTCGGCAGTGATGGCGGGTGGGTTCTGCGGGTTCATGCTGGGTACGACGGCCAACGCCATGGCCAACATGGAGGCCCTCGTGGAACGCTACGGCCCGGCACCGCGGGCGTTCCTGGTGGTGCCAATGGTGGGAGCGTTCTTCATCGACTTTGCCAACGCCCTATTGATTACGTTGTTCTTGAACTTCTGGCGGTAGGAGAGTGTTGGAGAAATGACGAATGCCTAAGCCAGAATGACTAATCCCGAAGCTCGAATGAAACATCAGTCTTTAGTTATTCGGGCTTAGGATTTCTTTCGTCATTAGTGCTTCGTCATTCGTCATTCTATCTGGGCCGGCTTTCCTCCCCCGTCTTCCCCGTGGTGTTTCTTCCATTTAGTTCAAGAACATCGGCTTTCCATCCACGTTTCGCACTTTAGGACGATACTGCTCCTTGTCATAGAGCTCGTCGACATCAACCCGCTTTAGCCCTTCCGTGATGGTGCGCATCGGAACGTTTGTATAGATGCCGTTGCGCAGGGCCATCATTCGGCCGTACTCCTTCTGCATGATCAACGACATGGCCATATTGGCATAGTTGACAGACACCATCAGATCCAGCGAGTCGGGTGCGCCGCTGCGCATCAGGTAAGACAACTGCTGGTAGATGATGTGCTGTCCCGTCAGTTCCTTGAATGCCTCGCCTATCAGCGAACCGATGCCGCCCAGCTTCTTGTGCCCATAGTCGTCCGCCTGGCCATACTCGATAATCTTCCCGCCAACCATCTGCGCGCCTTCAGAAACGGTCACCATCGCATAGTTGCTGGGATTGTTGCGCTTGTCTTCCATCACCAGGTTGGCCAGCTTTTCCGGGTCGAAATGCACTTCAGAGATGATGGCCCGGTCAACACCGGCCAGGTAGGAGGAAATGAGAGACGTCTCGCCACTGTTGCGGCCAAAGAGCTCCACCACCGCGATGCGTTCATGCGAACCCGCCGAAGTGCGCAGCTGGTGCAGGAAGTTGACGCTACGGGTCACGGCTGTCGAGAATCCGATGCAGTAGTCGGTTCCGAAAACGTCGTTGTCCATCGTCTTGGGGATTGCGACGACAGGAAAGCCTTCTTCGTGCAAACGCTCGCCGTAGCTGAGAGTGTCGTCGCCTCCAATCGGGATCAAAACCTCGATTCCGAGCTTTTCGAGATTCTTGAGCACATGCGGCGTGAAATCGCGCCTGGTTTTCTCGTCCTCACCGTCAGGCTTCCAGCCCGGCTCCCGCAGGAACTCGGGAATATCGGAGGACTTCACTTTTCCCGGATGAGTTCGCGAGGTGTGAAGGAATGTGCCTCCGGAGCGGTCAATGGTACGTACCACGTTGTTGTCCAGCTTGATGGTGCAGGCTGCGACCGAAGCCGAATCGTCTGGATTCAAATGAAGCAGGCCCCACCAGCCTCGGCGGATGCCGATGACCTGGATGCCTTCGGCTTCCGCCCGGTTCACAACCGCCTTGATACAAGGGTTCAATCCCGGGACATCGCCGCCCCCGGTTAAGATGCCGATGCGCATGAAATCTCCTCTTTAATGTATGGTCTGAATTTCGCCAGCAGAGTTCAACTGGAACAGAATGTATGCCGAGTTCGCGGGAACTTCTTCTGGTTGGCAGGCGGTATTCTATTCAAAATCAGCGGGGGTGCTACAACATTCTGGGATGGCGTATCAGAGGGGCAGCGGCCTCCAGCCGGTGAGCGTTCCGAAGTGCTCGTCGACGCAAACCTTATGGTCCGCGTCGCTCCTTGTGAGCGGGGCGAAAGGTGGCAGCGGCGTCCCGCCGCTGGTCTTCAGCGTTTCAATCCGCGCCCCGCCTTGTGAGCGGGGCGAACCCAGCCCCTGCATCGCTGCCTGCGTGTTGTCCGCGTTTCAATCCGCGCCCCGCCTTGTGAGCGGGGCGAACGACCGCGCTTCCCATTGATGGTGCGGTCAACATTGTTTCAATCCGCGCCCCGCCTTGTGAGCGGGGCGAACCACGCACCCTTGATGTTGCCTTGAGTGTCCAACAGTGTTTCAATCCGCGCCCCGCCTTGTGAGCGGGGCGAACTCAGCTGCCTTTAGTGTTGTGTGAGCGCTAAGGCGTTTCAATCCGCGCCCCGCCTTGTGAGCGGGGCGAACATCGATCACGAGCCGCTGGCTTTGAACCAAGCAGTTTCAATCCGCGCCCCGCCTTGTGAGCGGGGCGAACAGCAATCATTCCACGCTGGCTCTCATTCAAATGGCGTTTCAATCCGCGCCCCGCCTTGTGAGCGGGGCGAACGCGGTCCAGTCTCAGCAGCAGACACGCAGGAGCGTTTCAATCCGCGCCCCGCCTTGTGAGCGGGGCGAACCCAGAGCCGAGCGCACTTCTGGGAAAATTGTCAGTTTCAATCCGCGCCCCGCCTTGTGAGCGGGGCGAACAGCACGATTTCTGTCTTTGTGGTCGACTGTGATTGGTTTCAATCCGCGCCCCGCCTTGTGAGCGGGGCGAACACCGGCCATGCGGTCGGATTCTCACGCCATCAGGAAGTTTCAATCCGCGCCCCGCCTTGTGAGCGGGGCGAACGACAGAGGAGTTGTCAATGAAAGGTTCCAACCATGTTTCAATCCGCGCCCCGCCTTGTGAGCGGGGCGAACAGCAACGACGCCTCGGCTCACTCATTGCTTTACAAAGTTTCAATCCGCGCCCCGCCTTGTGAGCGGGGCGAACCGCCATCGTGGTGGAATTCATCGCCTCTAATAAGTTTCAATCCGCGCCCCGCCTTGTGAGCGGGGCGAACAATGAGCCTCGAATGGAGCGACATTAACTTAGAGTTTCAATCCGCGCCCCGCCTTGTGAGCGGGGCGAACAACCGCCGCCGCGTGGATTACCAGATGCGCACCGTTTCAATCCGCGCCCCGCCTTGTGAGCGGGGCGAACAGCCGAGTCGGCCTCGGTTGCTGTTCCAACAGAGTTTCAATCCGCGCCCCGCCTTGTGAGCGGGGCGAACCGCGCGCGCCGCACTGGCCACCCGGCAATTCGTGGTGTTTCAATCCGCGCCCCGCCTTGTGAGCGGGGCGAACGTGGCACAGGCCAAGCTGAACGAGGAGCAGGCCATCGTTTCAATCCGCGCCCCGCCTTGTGAGCGGGGCGAACCTCCGGGCCAGCCAGTGCCGTCCACCGCTACGAGTTTCAATCCGCGCCCCGCCTTGTGAGCGGGGCGAACACACCTCCACAGTGGTGATGCCTAGGGCTGTGGAGTTTCAATCCGCGCCCCGCCTTGTGAGCGGGGCGAACCCACCTGAAGGTTTGTTTCGTAGATGGTCTTGAGTTTCAATCCGCGCCCCGCCTTGTGAGCGGGGCGAACGGAAGGTAGAGGAGTCGGACCCCCGTCATATTTCAGTTTCAATCCGCGCCCCGCCTTGTGAGCGGGGCGAACCCAGGCTCTTGGCCAAGCAGGATAAAGTCAAGCTTGTTTCAATCCGCGCCCCGCCTTGTGAGCGGGGCGAACAGCAACTGCATATACATTGGCATGACTACCAAACAGTTTCAATCCGCGCCCCGCCTTGTGAGCGGGGCGAACTAAGCCCGTTGCAAAGTGTCCGCATGGGTACAAAATGTTTCAATCCGCGCCCCGCCTTGTGAGCGGGGCGAACGCAGAAGCCTGGCAGGAGATCCAAGCCCAGGTTGTTTCAATCCGCGCCCCGCCTTGTGAGCGGGGCGAACAAAGGCTCTCTGCGGGATGCAGGATTGTAAGTGCGGTTTCAATCCGCGCCCCGCCTTGTGAGCGGGGCGAACCGTTGCTCTGCCAATCTCAGGTAGGTGTCAAGATGTTTCAATCCGCGCCCCGCCTTGTGAGCGGGGCGAACTAGGTCGCAAGTCGATTGCGCTCACTACCACGGGTTTCAATCCGCGCCCCGCCTTGTGAGCGGGGCGAACGCCTTGTAAGAACTACATAGTTGCGTAGTATCTAGTTTCAATCCGCGCCCCGCCTTGTGAGCGGGGCGAACTGCCAAGTAACAACTACATAGTTGCGTAGTATCTAGTTTCAATCCGCGCCCCGCCTTGTGAGCGGGGCGAACCACAGAGTAGAAAATACTTACTATATTTTACTAAGGTTTCAATCCGCGCCCCGCCTTGTGAGCGGGGCGAACTATAGATATCGAACAGAGCAAACAGTTCGATGGAGTTTCAATCCGCGCCCCGCCTTGTGAGCGGGGCGAACGATGTACCTGCACCTTACTCTACTAAACTACTAGTTTCAATCCGCGCCCCGCCTTGTGAGCGGGGCGAACGATTTATCCTATCCCGCCAAGCACCTACCTCTCAGTTTCAATCCGCGCCCCGCCTTGTGAGCGGGGCGAACGGTGGTTTTCTTTGTCATTTGCTCTACCCTCATCGGTTTCAATCCGCGCCCCGCCTTGTGAGCGGGGCGAACGTTGCGTAGTATCTACACAGTGTCGTCACGCTGAGTTTCAATCCGCGCCCCGCCTTGTGAGCGGGGCGAACATCATCGTCGGCTCTTGCGAGACGAAGGCGGCGTTTCAATCCGCGCCCCGCCTTGTGAGCGGGGCGAACAGTGCCTAATGGTCCATAATATGGGTTCTTCATAGTTTCAATCCGCGCCCCGCCTTGTGAGCGGGGCGAACGGGCGAAATGATGAAGCAATGGAAACCTTGGATGGTTTCAATCCGCGCCCCGCCTTGTGAGCGGGGCGAACGGTAGGTCGCAAGTCGATTGCGCTCACGACCACGGGTTTCAATCCGCGCCCCGCCTTGTGAGCGGGGCGAACGCATTGAATGTTTCCGCGTTGTGCGTACTTACTTTGTTTCAATCCGCGCCCCGCCTTGTGAGCGGGGCGAACCAAAATGGCACTAGGCAATAATCGAGATTAACTCGGTTTCAATCCGCGCCCCGCCTTGTGAGCGGGGCGAACACCCCCCGCTCTCATCGGACTCATCGTTGCTACTCGTTTCAATCCGCGCCCCGCCTTGTGAGCGGGGCGAACTCCAATCGCTACAATGACGTTCTTAAATAGCGGTGTTTCAATCCGCGCCCCGCCTTGTGAGCGGGGCGAACCACAGTCATTCCTCAAGAATGTCGAGTACAGGCTGTTTCAATCCGCGCCCCGCCTTGTGAGCGGGGCGAACACTATCATTTCAGCGTTCATCTAAGGCCCCCTCTGTTTCAATCCGCGCCCCGCCTTGTGAGCGGGGCGAACCCTGCCTAACAAGGCCGTTTACGCCGTCAAAGCTGTTTCAATCCGCGCCCCGCCTTGTGAGCGGGGCGAACTACATGGGATGTACCAGCATACATGCAGTAAAGTTTCAATCCGCGCCCCGCCTTGTGAGCGGGGCGAACGCACCCTGCCCGGCAACGGACGCAATAGTTATCTCGTTTCAATCCGCGCCCCGCCTTGTGAGCGGGGCGAACTCAAGTTCGATGAGGACAAAGCAATGTTAAACGTAGTTTCAATCCGCGCCCCGCCTTGTGAGCGGGGCGAACAGCCGAGTCGGCCTCGGTTGCTGTTCCAACAGAGTTTCAATCCGCGCCCCGCCTTGTGAGCGGGGCGAACGGCTGCGAATCCGTAAGTTGCTTGCTGAGCAATGCGTTTCAATCCGCGCCCCGCCTTGTGAGCGGGGCGAACCCCGTGATTGACTTCGGACTGCCACTGGTAAACGCGGTTTCAATCCGCGCCCCGCCTTGTGAGCGGGGCGAACCTGAGATGTCCACCGTCAGGCGCAGCTTGATGCGTTTCAATCCGCGCCCCGCCTTGTGAGCGGGGCGAACGGTAGGATCCGCCAAACATGACAATCAGCGAGGAGTTTCAATCCGCGCCCCGCCTTGTGAGCGGGGCGAACCCAGCCCAAGCGATTTTCCGGTAGGGGTCCCTCGTTTCAATCCGCGCCCCGCCTTGTGAGCGGGGCGAACCCCAGCATTTCGTCTCGTTGCATCCGGTATTCCGGTTTCAATCCGCGCCCCGCCTTGTGAGCGGGGCGAACTCTGGACAACTGCAACGGAGTTGTCTGGACGTCTGTTTCAATCCGCGCCCCGCCTTGTGAGCGGGGCGAACGCCAGCTTGAACAACTGGACAGCTGGCAGCAAAGTTTCAATCCGCGCCCCGCCTTGTGAGCGGGGCGAACCGGCGAACCCGCAACCCGCGTCTCCTATTATGGAGTTTCAATCCGCGCCCCGCCTTGTGAGCGGGGCGAACCGACCGACACAGCGGTGAGGAGCCGCCAAACATGTTTCAATCCGCGCCCCGCCTTGTGAGCGGGGCGAACCGCCCCAGCTTTCATGCCAAAGTCGTGGTCAATTGTTTCAATCCGCGCCCCGCCTTGTGAGCGGGGCGAACTGGCGTCGGCGATCCGTCCGTCTGCCTCCACCGGTGTTTCAATCCGCGCCCCGCCTTGTGAGCGGGGCGAACTGTCGCTGTGCTAACCTCTCACACGACAACAAGTTGAAGAGGTTGTCACGCGAAAGCATTCTTTTGCCCTACAGACAAACCTCCAAGAGCGTCGGAGGTTCATTCCAAACGAAAGAAGCAACAACGACTTGGCGTCGTCGCGAAAGGTCCACGGTTTGGTCGTCACTTCGGGTCCGCGCATTTCATGTTCCTATAAGATCAAGGGCGCTTCCAAATCCATGGGCTCTTTGATTCCATGGTGTTCCACAGCGACTCCGGCATCGAGAAAGTAGAAGCGCAACGAATCTTGAGCCTCACTGATCTCGCTCAACAATCGTGCTCTAAAAATGATCCAGTCTTTCTTTTCGATCTTGCATTCAAAGACCGACTTCTGGACACGCTGGCCATAGTCTTTGCATGCCCGCGCGACGCGTCGCAGGCGACGGGTGCCTGCCTTGCTCTCGGTTGAAACGTCGTAAGTGATGAGCAGAAACATTCCACTCCTTCCGATCCTGCAGCGTCTCCAGCCAGCACCGTCACTTCAGCGCAAGACGCAGGGCAGATATTCCGAGAGATCCCCGCGCAAGTGACGCGCCAGTATGCGGGCCTGTACCAACATGAATTGTCCGAGCCGGTGCTCCTCGTCCACAATCGGATGAGAAACCAGCTCCTGCTTTCGCACTTGATAAGCACTGATGACAAGTTTTCGTCCAGCGGGCGTAAACTCCACCGCTCCTCCATCTCGTTGCACGAAGTCTTTCGGACCGATCTGCCGCCGGTTGATTAAGGTGATCGCCAACCGGTCGCACAACATTGGGCGAAACTCTTCCATCAGGTCCAAGGCTAGTGCCGGCCGGTTTGGGCGTTCGGTATGGAGATAGCCTACGAACGGATCGAGTCCTGTCGCAGTGAGAGCCGCAATCACGTCATGGCGCAGCAAGGCATAGAGATAAGACAAAAGAGAATTGATCGGATCTCTGGCTGGCCTTCGGCTTCGAGTGCCAAAGGTGAAGGCAGCCCGTTGCTGGCGCAGATGCAGGTCGAACACAGAGAAATAGAGATTGGCAGCTTGTCCCTCGTAGCCCCGCGCCTGGTCCAGAGAGTCGGTATGCTGCAGCCGTCGCAGAATATCGACTATTTGCTCGGCGCAGGCTTGGAGACGTTCCCGCTCAGCGGCGATTTCGGTTTCCCTGGCGGAGCGCAGCAAGCTGATTCTGGAATTCTGCAGCTTGCCCGCGATGCACTGGCGGGCGATGCCCAGCGATGCTTCCTCGTTGTCGGCAGCGCGATATTGAGCCCGGCGGAGTAAAACGCTGGTGTTGGCCACTCCTTCCCAACGTCCCAGGAAGTAACCATTCTCGCTGAAGTAATTCACAGCAACGCCGCGTTCCCAGCAAAGCTCCAGTGCATGGGGGCTCATAGAGCTTGGGCCAAAGATACAAACTGACTCCAGGTGATGAATCGGTATGGACAGTTTGACCTGGCGCTCTACCTCGATTCTGAGGGTCAGATGGTCCCGCGAAACATAGCTGCCTGGCGTCGTCAAATAAAGTGTGTTTTGTTTGACATCCATGGTGGGTAGTTGGCGCCCTCCCTCACGGTCGGGCTCCTGATATTCTAGTCTAGCGTCTATCGGTGGCCCGTCTATCTGCACCCTCGCGTGAGTAGCCGGCCAATCAGTAGCCCGCGCGTCAGCAAGGGCTCAACTCCCTCCGTCCACGGCTCTGTAGCGGGTGAGTTGCTGAGGCGCGTCTCGATCAAACGGCTTGTCATCCTGACCGTTCAGGACGTAGTCCATTGCCTGTCTCACCTGCTCGCTCGTCCACAGATAGGGATTGCTCCCATGTCTTGCCCAGGGTCGGACTCCGTTCGCTAGCAAGCCTGCTCCGCGCAGTTGTCTCGTCGCGTGGGCTTTAAGAGCATTCATTACCGCTTCAGGTCTGCAGCCAGCGGCGATCACGGTGTGCACATGATTTGTTCTGGCATTGACGGCTAACAGCTGATAACCCCGATGATCACACACCTCGCGGATAGCTTTTTCCACAATTGCACGGTGAGCATCGGTCAGGACAAAAGGTGGATGCTTGAGCTCTGCTTCCTCCGCTTCACGTAGTTTCTTGTTCGGCTCAATCTGTGGGCCGCCATGCTGATGGTGCTCCTTTCGGTTCATGGAGCCGCGCGGGTCACCGTGGAGCCAGGTTCCATAGCAGCGAATTGTGATCAGATAGGCTAGGGGTGCCGTGCTCATACGCCCATGATTACTGGTTGGACCCTGGATTGGTGATTGGAGCCCTCCCTGACGGTCGGGCTACTAATAGCGCAGTCTCTCGCCTGTCGGCGGCCTTCGTCAGTAGCCCGCGCGTCAGCAAAGGCGCGGCCTCATCATGTCTTGAGTGCGTGCAGCCCTCCCTGACGGTCGGGCTACTGATAGCGCAATCTCTCGCCTGTCGGCAGCCTTCGTCAGAAGCCCGACCGTCAGCAAAGGCGCGGCCTCATCATGTCTTGAGTGCGTGCAGCCCTCCCTGACGGTCAGGCTACTGATAGCGCAGTCTCTCGCCTGTCGGCGGCCTTCGTCAGTAGCCCGCGCGTCAGCAAGGGCTCGGCCTCATCCGTCTTGAGTGCGTGCAGCCCTCCCTGACGGTCAGGCTACTGATAGCGCAGTCTCTCGCCTGTCGG
>Ga0163150_10007734_pt1 | contig 12502 bp, 12 predicted proteins | sample OliLakLV19P2IB_FD_148628 | JGI IMG/M metagenome (GOLD analysis project Ga0163150, IMG submission 148628) | Freshwater microbial mat bacterial communities from Lake Vanda, McMurdo Dry Valleys, Antarctica - Oligotrophic Lake LV.19.P2.IB | ecosystem: Environmental > Aquatic > Freshwater > Lake >...
TTGGGTATCCAGTTTGACGGGAAGAATCTGTATGTCGAGCTTCCACGGGCCGTCTGTCGGGGTCGTGATCCTGAGGCGAATCTCCTCACGGGGGCCGGCGAACACGGAGGCGTGGCCGTCATGCTCGTTCCACTGCTTCGCCACCGAGGCCGCAAGCGCCTTGATCTCGTCGTCGCCAAGCTCGGCCCCGAACCTGTAGAGCAGGTACCGCGTCGCGATCGCGGGGCAATCGCTCTCGGTGAACGTCAGTGGCGGGCCGTCGGAAAGCAATTCGACGCCACATGACTCTGCCTTCGGATTCACCCAGAGCCGAAGGGGGTCGCCATCCTCGCTGGTGACCTCGGCACTCTGGCCGCGATTGAGTTGCTCGACGATATCGGGCAAGTGTTCGGGGTCAATCTTGCGCCCCCGAATCACGCCGATCAGCCAGTTTATCGCAGCGGGTTTCGGGACAATGCGCGGCCGTCCGAGCGGCGTATAGCCCAGCGAGAGAAATATGAGTCGCTCGCCCGCGAAGAGTGCCGCGTGCCCGTCGTAGGTGGCCCACTGCCGAACAAGCGACGTGACGAGGTCCGAACGCACGCTCGCCGGAATTTCGTCTTCGCCGGCGACCTTGTCGAGGAAGTCTTCGGCGAGGTCTCGCAAAAGCCCAGAATCGATTTTTTGCGTTGGCAAGGCTTCCTCGCAGCGTTGCGGAGCGTCAGCCTAGTGGACGTGCCGTTCGATCACGAGCGGGTCGGCGGCGCGGATGTCGCCGATGCGGAGCGAGGCGCGGCCGGCGAGGAGGTCGTCCACGAGGTCGCCCACCACCTCCTTCCGCCAGCCCGCAGCCAACAGCGGCCGATGGTCTGGGTCGCCGTACCCGAGCTTCCAGGCAAGCAGATCCCGCATGTCGGATGCCGTGCCCACGAGGGCCGGGGCAAGCTGCATCTGCCGGCAGACCCCCGCCACGGCCGTGGCCAAAAACTGACCGAGCATGGCCAATTGCGACGGGGGGGCGCGGTGCCGCTCGCCGCCCGGTAGCTCGTCCTCCGGGCACTCGAGGCCCCGCTCAATCGCGGCGGCGAGCCCCTTCATGATGTATCGCAGGTCTGACCGTTGCATGCCCCGCACCGCCCCAACCTGCTGCTCGTCGGCGTTTTTTCGTTTGCACAACTCCACGATCAGATCGTCTCGCAGCACCCGCTTCGGCGGCATGTCTCGCTCGGCGGCCACAGCGTCGCGCCAGTGCCAGAGCTCGCGGGCGATCGCCAGCTCACGGCGCGACAGACCGCTCAGCCCCGCCACCCGACGCCACCGCTTTCGCACGAACGATTCTTCCACGTCGTTTTGCCACGTGGCCATTTCCTCGGCCATCCATGCGGTGCGACCGAGCGTGGCGAGCTTGGCATCGAGCTTCGTCCAAAGCTCTTCGAGATGCCGAACGTCATCGACCGCGTAGGCAAGCTGGGCGTCGGTGAGCGGCCGCTTCCGCCAGTCGGTGCGCGTCTCCCCCTTCGAGGCCTCGTCCCCTAGGAACCGTCGGACGATGGCGGCATACCCCGCGGGGTAATCGTGGTCTACGAGCCCCGCAGCCACCTGCACATCGAAGAGATCGGCAGGCCGGTCGCCAATCGCGTGAAGAATGAAACCCATCTCTTCGCGGCCGGCATGGACGATGGTCTTCCGTCCCGGTTCCGTGAGGAGCCGCCAGAACGGGTCGATCTCGCGAACGGCCAGCGTATCGACCACCGCGAGGATCCCCGGCGCCGCGATCTGAAGGAGGCAGAGCTGGCTGCGGTAGGTGTGCTCCGAGACGAATTCCGTGTCGAAGGCCACGAACGACGCATCGCCCAGCCTGTCCGCGAGATCGCGGAAACAGGATTCGGTCGCGATGACTTCAAAAGGACCGCGTGCTTTATTGAGCTTTGACAAACCGCTTTCCATTACTTTCGTTACTCCGCTCCGGGCTCGTTGGCCCGGAGTCGCGAATCTCACTTTCAAGCGTCAAGAGACGATTTGCTCACGGACGGCTGACTGGGAACTACAGGAACAGGAATGACGCCACGGCAAAGACGGGCAGCAGAATACAGGCACTGTACATCACGTAGCCGAAGAAACTCGGCATCCGCACACCAGACTGCTCGGCTATCGCCTTGACCATGAAGTTGGGGCCGTTGCCGATGTAGGTCATGGCCCCCAGGAAGACGGCCCCGAGGCTGATCGCGGTAAGCCGCGCAGCTTCGATGCCCTCGAGCCCGTCGGTTGGGTTGATCTGGGCGGTCTTGAAGAAGACGAGGTAGGTCGGCGCGTTATCGAGCACGCCCGACAGCGCACCGGTCACCCAGAAGAACCCCATCGGCGAGCTGATGCCGAGATCAGCCCCCCGCTCGTTCAGCAGGGCCAGCGCCGGCTGCATGCAGATGAAGATGCCAACGAAGAGGGCCGCTACTTCGAGGATGGCGGAGTACGTGAAGCCATTGCGACGGCGGACATCAGCCGATCCGAGGAGGAGCGAGAGGCCCACGAGGCTCAGGAGGGTCACCTCGCGGAGATAGATCCACGGGTGCCACGCGGTCCCGGGGATCGGCTTCGAAGGATCGAGCAGCGCCACCGCGGCAATGACGCCCATCATGAGGAGCGCGTTGGGCCAGAGCCCCGAGATTACGAGCCGCCTGGCGGTCGTGTGGTCGCGGGCCGTGTCGCGGCCAGACTCGCGAGGGTAGGCAACGAGCGTGTCCCAGATCCAATAGATGGCCAGGACGGTCGCGTTGACGAAGAGCCACATCGGCCATAACGACAGGGTCCACAGGAAATCCACGCCCTTGAGATAGCCGAGGAACAGCGGTGGGTCGCCAATCGGCAAGAGGCAGCCGCCGCAGTTGCACACGAGAAAGATGAAGAACACGACCGTGTGGACGACATGCCTCCGCTGCTTGTTGGTCTCGAGGAGCGGGCGGATGAGGAGCATCGCCGCGCCGGTCGTGCCGATAAAGCTCGCGGCGAGCGCCCCGATGCCGATGAAGGCTGCGTTGACCGTGGGCGTGGCTTCGAGGTCGCCTTCGATCCGCACGCCACCGGTGATCGTGTAGAGCGCGAAGAGCAAGAGGATGAAAGGGACGTACTCGGCAAAGAGGGCGTTGACGAGCACCGCAGCGACCGTGGGCCAGGATGGCCCAGACTCGGCCGCAGCGACGACGTCATGCGCCGGGAAGTGGAGCTCGACCGCATGGCTGTGGAAGAAGATGTAGTAGGCAAGCGTGACGCCCGCCAAGAGCGAAGCGACGAGAAGCTTGCTCGAGTTGTGTTCCCACCAGTGGGCGAGACTCGGCACGAGGGGCAGCACGGCGATCACGCCAAGGAGGATCACGAATGGGAGCACCGTAAAGAGCGGCGGGGCCGCACCGGCGGCGGGGTGGGCCGCGGCCGCGTCGTGATCATCTGCGTGCTCGTGATCGTCAGGAGCCTTGCCGTCATGCGATTCGTGGCTGGCCGCTTGTGTCTGGACGAGCAAATCACGACCATGCTGGGGCAATCCCGCGGCGGCGGCGGCGAGGTAGGCCGCGAGGGCCAGGCCGATGCCGACGAGTGTTCGGACGGAGGCAGAGGCTCTGGCGGTGCCGGCCGCGTCGTGGTGGGAAGGAAGATCGTGCATGGCGTCCTGGCGGGCGGCGAGGTGTGGCGGGTGGCCGATGGCGGCCGCTCTCCATTCGCGACCGCAAAAATGTATGCCAGCCGGGTGTTTGACGAAAGCGGAGTGGCGCAGGTGACGCTCGAAGCGGTCCATGCACAGCGTGAGGTGTGGCTCCGGGGCAACATTCGGCCGGGCGTGGCCGGTGTCGTGATCGTGAGCGTCGCAGGGGCTGCCGCGATGGCGGTCGCGGCGGTGTGCGGGCTCTCCCTATGGATTGTTGGCGCGATCCTCGCGGTGACTGTCTTCGTTGTGGCCAACGTTGCCATCGCAACATGGGTCGTGTCGCGGCCGCGGCTCACTCGAGCGGGCTTGTTTCTCGAAGTGCGGCTCGCGCCGGGCCAGTTCCAGCGGGTGCCACTCGAAGTTATCGAGTGCATCTTCCGTGGGTCGGACGCGATCGTGCGACCCGGCGAAGAGACCGATGCGGCGCGGTTCCGTGTGGGCACGCTCGTCGTGCGGCTTGCCGAACGGGCGACGCAGTGGCACCACCGATACACATTCAGGCCCTGGGGCACGTGGGAGGATGGCCATATTGTGATCGACGGCCGGTGGTGTGAGCCGCTTTCCATCGACACCGTCCGAGCCGTGGCCACGCGACTCCTCGAGGCCAAGCGTGAGGTGGCTGCGGGGGAAGGCCGATGAGCCTTGCTGCCAGCGCGACGGCGGCGGCCGACTGGCGACACGGGTTGCTTGTGAGTGTGCGCGATGCAGCGGAGGCCGCGATCGTCGCCGCGGCGGGCGCGTCGATCGTGGATATCAAGGAACCGCAGCACGGCCCGCTGGGGCGAGCAGACGCCGACGTCGCGGCAGCAGCGATCATCGCGGTGGCGGGCCGGGCCGCGGTCACGCTCGCGTGCGGAGAGCTCACTGACGGACCGACGGTGATCGCGGCGTATCTTGACGATGTGCTTGCCCGCTTGAACGGGTCTGCGCGTCCCGTCGCGGTGAAGGCTGGCCCGGCCGGGCTCAGCAGTGTCGCGTGGATCGGGGCCTATCGGCGGCTTGCGGATCGCATGCCCCATGGCGTCGAGACGGTGGCCGTCGCGTACGCCGACTGGCACGCCGCGTCAGCACCACCTCCTCACGAAATTATCGCAGCCGCTGCCAACGCCGGAGCGCGGACCGTGCTCGTGGACACGTTCGACAAGGCTGGTCCGGGGCTCTTTGGGACGGCCTCTCGGGCCGATGTGGCCGAGTGGGTGGGGCGCGCGAGGGACGCGGGGCTCACCCTCGCGGTGGCTGGAAAACTCACGGCAGCCGAGGTGCCGCTGGCGTTCGATCTCGGGGCGGACGTTGTGGGGGTTCGGTCAGCCGCCTGTTCGGGTGGCCGGCTTGGCCGGATTGATCGGACACGAGTGTTTGCCCTTGGTAAACTCGGGGGCATCGGTCGCGCCGTCTCGACCGCCATCCCAGCAGGAGAATCGATTTCGTGAAGTCACTCGAAGTGCGGGTACCGCACGGTTTGGAGAAGGCCGAGGTGCGTCGTCGGCTTGATGCCGCCGTCGAGCGTGCCCGACGAGACTATGCCGACAAGGTCAGCAGTCTCGAGGCCGCATGGGAAACGGAGGACCGGATGGCGGTGGATGTCGTCGTGTTGGGGATGGACCTCCAAAGCAGAATTGAAGTCGAGGTCTCGCAGCTCGTGATCCAGCTCGAGCTCCCTGGGATGGTGACGATGTTTGCCGGGCAGATTCGATCGGGCATCGAGGAGCGGATCGGTAGTCTCATGGGAGATCCCGCGTAATGGCCCGGTCGTTGCCCTCCGAATCCGTCACGATCGGCACGACCCCCCGGGTCGGTACGGTGTCGATCGGTTGGGAGGAGAACGGCCGGCCCAGCTCGGCACGTGGGGTAGAATTGCCCGATAGTTGAAGCGACGTACCGTCAGCAGACACGCCATGCCCATTTCCCGACACCAGACGCGGCCGACCAGCCCGCTCCGCTTCCTTGCGGTCTGCGGCCTGGCGCTCGTCGCTGTGCCATACGTGGTCGAGCCCGCGGCGGCCCGCCAGCCGGCTGCGGCCGCAGACGACGATCCGTTTGCGGACGAGTTAAATCCGTTCGGTCCCGGGACATCATCGCCACGCCCATCGCCCACGCCCACGCGTGTGCCTGTTCCGATCCCCGAGCCATCGACACCTCGCACTGCACCGCAGTTGCCGGTCCCGTTCCCCGACGCCACGTTGCAGGAGGGCTCGTCAGCGCGACCCACCATGCGTCCGAGCGAGGCTGATCGCAGCTCGGCGGAGGCATCGCCGGCCGCGGCGATTCTCGTCGAAGCCGAAGCCCTCGACCGCGATGGGAAGTATGAGGAGGCGCGTGCCAAGCTCCGCGAGGCAATCGAGATCGATCCACAGCTCCCGATCGCGTATCTCGCCCTTGGCGTCGTATCGCGGCGGCTGGGTGACTTCGAGGGTTCGGTTGACGCGCTCTCGCGCGGCATCGCTCTCGACCCCCAGGATCCGGAGTTTTACCTCCGTCGTGGGATAGCGTGGTTCCACCTCCGGCTTTACGGCATCGCGATGGAAGACTTCGAGGAGGCTGCGGGCATCGCCTATGACGACCCACGGCCCGAGCTCTGGCGCGGGCTGACGCTCATGGAGCTTGGCCGTCCGCTCGAAGCGATCAATGCCTACGCTTCGTCGATTCGTCGCGACCGCAGCTACATGCTGGCCTACCTCAATCGCGGCCTCGCGTATCTCGTGGTTGACCAGCCGGGCAAGGCGGCATTCGATTTCGATCAGGCGATCCGGCACGATCCTCGAAACGTCGAGGCATGGTTCAATCGCGGCGTGGCGCTTGCCCGCCAGGGACGATTCGCTGAGGCAATTCACTCCTACGAGCAGGCGCTCGTGCACGATCCGAAGCACGAGCCATCCCGCCGCAATCTCGCCGCGGCGCGCCGTCAGATTCGCCGGTAGCAGCACGGTCGTCATTGCCATGAGCGCTACCTTGGCCGAGTGCGGCTGAAGTTGCCCCCGCCGCGGCTCGGGCAACCCCTCGCGGATGCGTCCAACGGACTCAAACCGTGTCCCAATAAAAGCCCCTCGCGATAGCGAGGGGACTGCGCGATGGTGCAATGATGTTTGTCGATTCGCATAAAAGCCCCTCGCGATAGCGAGGGGACTGCGCGATGGTGCAATGATGTTTGTCGATTCGCATAAAAGCCCCTCGCGATAGCGAGGGGACTGCGGGTCATTGGGCGATCCTGCTCCTGATGGCTTACAGAGCTGCCACGCTCATCGACGGATACGTCATTCAACGGCGCGTTTGCGATGGGGCGGCCCGGTGACAAGGGGGCCGCTCAAACGGCTCAACGTCATCATTCACAGTCAGGACGATCGCCATCAGCGCCTCCTTGACCGCCCAGCCGGCTTCACCGACGCGGATCGACAAAGTCGTCGTTGCCGAGCTGGCCGGCCTCGGGCACGATCTTCACTTCGGCAAGCGTGGGGAGCTTGATTCCAGGGCGACCGAGAAGCACCTCGAGCGCCCGCGGAGAAATTCGCTCGAGGCTTGAAAACTCGAGCTTGCCGCGGGCTCGCACGAGGATGCGGGCGATGTCGGCAGACTCGGGGCCGGTAAGCGATGTGACCAACTGGAATGTGAGGTCGTCGAAATGCTTGACAAGCAGTTCGGCCTCCGCCAGCGAGTCGATCTGCGCGGTATTCATCAGCTGGTTGAGCTCGAGCGGGTCGGTCCGCGCGACGAGGGCGCGGGCGGCCTCGGGATGGATCTCGGACACGCCCTGGAGCTCGAGCAATCCGGGCGTGGCGGCGATCGCCTTGCCCGACTCCGCGGATAGCTTCGACACGCCGGAGAGATCGAGTCCGCCAGCATGCTGCGCGAGCACCGTCGCCACTGCTGGGTCAAGATCGTCGAGCGATCCGAGGCCGAGCATTCCGCGGTGCGAGGCCAGGGCGCGGGCCGTGTCAACGCTGAGCGACGTGACGCTCGGAAGGGAAAGCGAACCTTTGAACGCCGCGAGCGCCTTCGCGACGTCGGGTGGCAGAGACGTGATGCCTGGAACAGCCAAGGCGTCGCGGCCGTGGGCGGCAAGCGCCGCAGCCGTCTCGGCATCGATCCACATCAGGCCTGGCAGCCCGATGGTTTCCATCCGCGGCGCGAGCGCCGCGGCGACTTCCGGCGTGAGTCGTTCGATCGCGGGAAGTACGACGGCCCCTTTGTACTCGGCGAGCGCCGCCGCGTCGTCAACGGTCAGGTGCGTCACGCCCCCGAGCACGAGCGGGCCTTCGTGGGGAGCGAGGGCTCGCGCGACATGGGCCGGCAAGGCAGCGATATGCGGCAGGACGATCGCGTGAGGGTGCCCGACGAGCTTCGCCGCCGCCGCGGCTGAAAATGGTTCAGGGCCGGGGAACACGAGTTGGCCGTGATGCTCGGCGAGGATGGCAGCCGCCTCGGGCGAGAGCGTGGGGGCGCCGCCAAGCGCGAGCCAGTAGTAGCCCGCACCGACAAGCTCCTTCGCGACCTCGGGCGGGATCTCTTCGAGCGATGGCAGGGCGAGCTCGCCGCCGTCGTTTCCCCGGAGCGCCTTGGCGATCTCGGGGCTCAGGCGTTTCACAGCCGGCAGAAACGCATGGTCCTGGAGCGCGAGTCGATTGGCCAGCGGCACGGAATCGAGGGTGACGAGGTCGGGCAGGAGGAACCCACGTTCAGACTTGACCTTCGAGAGGGCGGCGGCCGCGTCGGCATCGAGCGAGGTCAGACCACCCAGGACAAGCCCCACGCCTTCGTGCTGGGCGAGCCCGCTGGCGGTTTCCGCAGAGAGCCTCTGGAGATTGGGGAACACGAGCAGGGCCGGGCACGGAGCGAGCGCTCGAGCGGCTTCGGGCGTGATTTCAGACACCCCCGGAAACTCGAGGGCAGCGCCCCACGACGTCTCGCCAAAATGCCGACAGGCCGCGGCGGCCTTGGGCGAAAGCTCGGTGACCGAGGGGAACGTGGCGACGCCGTCGTAGTCGGCCAGGAGCCGCATCGTGGCGGCATTGGGCTCGAGAACATCAGGAAGCTCGAGAAACTCGCAGAAGTGCTGCCGCAGCGCCAGCCACTGCGGATCGCGGGTGAAAAAGAGGAACGCGTCCACAGTGCCCGTCATGCTCGGCAGGTTGGCCTGAGTCACCGCGTGGTGGAACGCCACGATCGTGTCCTCGGCAACGCCTGCGTCGGCGAGTGCGTGGTCGATAGCCTCCGGCTCGTCATGAACCGACGGTTTCTCGAGCTGGAGAGCGACGCGTTCGCGAATCGCAGCGGCGCGAGCTTGGGGTGACTCGGCCGCCCACCCGACAGGGATCGTGGCGATTGATATCACGCCGATGGTTGCGACGAGGACAGCGCGACGCCACGGCATGGAGTGGAGGAGTGGTCGTGAACCCACGGTGAACATCGCTCACTTCCCGGCGGGATCAACAGCAAAAACCATCAGCCGTCGGCCTTCGAGCCGCCACGTGAGGCCGACCGGGCCAAGGATCGCGTTGAAGAGATCCTCACGCGATGCCTTCACGACGTCGGCCCGCACGATTTCGCCGGGGGCGATGCCGCGGGCGGCGAGGGATGCGACGTCGAGCTCGAGCTCGAGGTCGAGCTGGCGGGTGATCGCCGCGAGCGCCTGATCGAGCGGCGCCTCGAGCTTCAGGGTGAACTCGTCGCGGACCTTGACCGTGCGGCTGGGCTTCGCCGTTGGGGGCGACCGGGGTTTCGGTCCATTCGCTGCGGCGTGCGCGGCGGCAGCAATCTCGGCGTCGATGGCAATGATCCGGCCGGCTGGCTTGCCGGTTCGTCCGTCCCAGATCACCCGTCGGTCGAAGTGGGCGAGCACGAGATCGAGCCGCTCGGCGAGCGAGAGCCCTGGCAGCTCGGCCGGCGGAAAATGATCGTGTGGAACCGTGTCGATGCCTTCGAGGTCGAGGCCGGCAGAGGCCGCGAGGCTTGTGACGAGGTCGCGCGGCCGCGAAGCCGTGGGCCATGTCCAGGGCGCAGTGGCAACGAGCCGGCGACGAAGGTCGGGCGCTGTTCGCGCGACGCCAAGACGACGGTCGTGGTCGGCGCGGGTCGCGCGACCTGCCACTGCCGTGGGGACGATCCGAATCGTAGACTCGAGCTCGTCCACTGCGGCACCGGCATCGGCTGCGACCCGGTCAAGGATGTCTCGCAGCGGCTCCCCGCGGGCGACGAGCGTGACGGGCAGGTCAGGATTGATCCGTCGGTCGAGGATGACTGGTCGCCCTGCAAGCTCGGTCACGCGTGTCGTCCAGTCGCGAAGCGGAACGCGGGTCCACGAGGCATGCACCGCGGCGTCGAGGCCGGCCACGGTTCGCTCGGCCGATGGTGGTGCCGCCGCCGCGCCGATGGCTGCGACTATCACAAAGGCGGTGACGGCCAGCCGCATTCTTCGGTCTCCGCGGGCTCGGTCGGAACGTCGTTGAGGATACCGCGCCGGCTACCGCGGCACGGCCCAGCCCTTGCTTCGCTCGACCGCGTCTCGCCAGGCAGCCACGAGCCGGGCCCTGGCCTGCGGCGGCATGGCGGGCTCAAACGTCCGCTCGATCTGCCGGGCCGCGGCAACGGACTGGGTGTCACGAAAAAATCCTGTCGCCAGGCCGGCAAGGAGGGCCGCTCCGAGGGATGTCGTTTCCCGCACGGCGGGCCGATCAACGGGGACGCCGAGAATGTCGGCCTGGATCTGCATGAGAAGATCGTTCGCGGTCGCGCCGCCATCGACGCGGAGCCGGCGCAGGGGCGTGCCGGCATCAGCCTGCATGCACTCGACGACGTCGGCGACGGAGAGCGCCATGGCTTCGAGCGCCGCTCGCGCAACATGCCCGCGGTGGGTCGCCCGCGAGAGGCCAATGAGAAGGCCGCGGGCCGTTGGGTCCCAATGGGGGGCGCCGAGCCCGGTGAGCGCCGGCACGATCACGACGCCGCCATTCGACTCGACGCTCCGCGCGAGCGGCTCGATATCGGCGGCGTGATCGATGATGCCCAGGCCGTCCCGCAGCCAGCCCACGAGCGCTCCCGCCACGAAGACGGAGCCTTCGAGGCAGTAGGCCGGCGCGGGCCGATGACCACCGTTGCCGACTGAGCACAGCGGCGTGGTGAGCAGACCGCGGGAGCTTTCGACGATCGACTCACCTGTGGCGAACACAAGAAACGCGCCGGTGCCGTAAGTGGTCTTGGCATCGCCGGGCTCTTGAACCCCCTGGCCGAAGGCAGCGGCCTCTTGGTCGCCCGCGCAGCCGGTAATCGGGATCGCGGCGCCCAGGAGCGTGGGATCGACCACTCCAAAAAATCCGCTCGAAGGCCGCACTTCAGGGAGCATTACCCGCGGCACATCAAAGATGCGACAGAGGTCATCACTCCATTTCAGCACGCCGATATCGAAAAGAAGAGTGCGGCTGGCGTTGGTAATGTCAGTCGCGTGAACGCGGCCCGCTGTAAGCCTCCACAGCAAAAACGTGTCGACGGTGCCAAAGAGGATTTCGCCGCGCTGGCATCGGTCGCGGAGGCCGGGAATCGTTTCCAGCAGGTGAACGATCTTGGTGGCGGAGAAGTAAGGATCGAGAACAAGCCCCGTGCGGCGGCGAATTTCGGGACCGTGTCTGGCGGCCTCGAGGCGGCGGCAGATGGGCGCGGAGATGCGGCTCTGCCAGACGATCGCGGGGGCGACGGGCTGCCCGGTGGCACGGTCCCAGAGGATCGTTGTTTCCCGCTGGTTGGTGATGCCGATCGCATTCACGTCGGCAGCCGTGATTCCGGCCGTGGCGAGCACCTCGCGGGCGCAGCCGAGCTGGCTTTGCCAGATGTCCTCGGGATCATGCTCGACGCTGCCAAGATCTTCGCCGTCGGGCCCGGTGGCCTCCCGGGTGTGCTGCGTGAATTCTTTCTGAGCCGTGGCGACAGGAAGCCCGGCGCGATCGAAGAGGATCGCTCGGCTCGACGTCGTGCCTTGATCGAGCGCGAGAACGTATGAGCCGCGTACCGCGTCAGCAGTCGGCATGAATCACCTCCCCCAAGAAGCTCATGGAAGCTCGCCATGATACCGCCATATGGTCGGTTGCCCTGTCGGCCGTGCTCGGTGGCTGAGGTTCACCGCGGCTCGGGGTTGCCCGTGCCGCCAAGCTCGCGGGGGCCAGGGATGGCAATCGTGTTCGGCACGGTTGATGCATGGGTTTCCGACGCAAGCCGCATTGGTTCGCCGGCGGTGACATGCTCGCGAGCCTTCGGATTTTGCGAGTGTGCTCTCGTGGATGATGGTGCGCCTTTTGGCCGCGCAAAAGTCCTCGGCTCCTGCGCGTGCCCCCGACCGGCTCCTCAGCATCAGGGGCTTTGGTGGCAAGCATGTGGAGATAGGTAAGCTTGCGCGATGGCTGCTACGCCGGTATTGTGCCCCGCATGGCCGAGCAGCAGACGCCAGAGATCACTGCTGTCGATGGCACAGTGATCGTGACCAACAGGCTTGACCTTCCGGCGGAACTGAGCGCGGAGAACTGATCGCGGAGAACTACCGACAGCGGTGGGTCATCGAGATGTTCTTCAGGCTCTTTAAACACGTACTCGGCTGCCGGCACCTCATCTCGGACAAGCGCAATGGCGTGGAGATCCAGGCGTCCAGCGGGATGATCGTGTGCCGCCCCTCTCAGCCCAGATGCTGAGGAGCCGGTCGGCATGAATCACCTCCCCCAAGAACCTCATGGAAGTTCGCCATGATACCGCCATATGGTCGGTTGCCCTGTCGGCCGTGCTCGGTGGCTGAGGTTCACCGCGGCTCGGGGTTGCCCGTGCCGCCAAGCTCGCGGGGGGCACGGATGCTCT
>Ga0163150_10007735_pt1 | contig 12502 bp, 12 predicted proteins | sample OliLakLV19P2IB_FD_148628 | JGI IMG/M metagenome (GOLD analysis project Ga0163150, IMG submission 148628) | Freshwater microbial mat bacterial communities from Lake Vanda, McMurdo Dry Valleys, Antarctica - Oligotrophic Lake LV.19.P2.IB | ecosystem: Environmental > Aquatic > Freshwater > Lake >...
TCGAAAACATTCGCGGCTATTTTGATGCGAAGAGAACTGCTGAGGCCGGTCTCTTCACCGAGAAATGCCATGAGATTGCGGCCCAGGAAATTGCGCCACTGGTGCAGTCGGGTAAAGTCGTCCTGATCGATGTTCGCGGCGAAGCCGAATGGAGAGAGAAGAATATTGCGCAGGCCAAACGGTGTTTTCTTGCCCATTTGCCAGAGAGTTTGTCGGGGTTTTCGGGCAACTGCACCCTGGTATTTCAGTGCCGTAGTGGTGGACGCTCGGCAATCGCGGCCAGCCTGGCACTGGCTTCCGGTGTGAAGCACGTTTTGAACCTGGCGGGTGGAATTAGTGCCTGGGAAGCGGCTGGATTGCCGGTCACCTACGGTACAGCGGAATTGTCCGGACCTGGTTCAGGTGCTTCGACAATCGAGGCGGCGAATCAGAGTCAAGCTGTTTTTTGGAACGCTGAGTGTCCAGTCGAACGTCCCGTCGCGGCTGGAACCGGTCGAAGTTAATGACACGTTCATTGCGGTCGGCGTCGATGGGATACATTTGGACTCAAACAGCGAGTTTCCTTCCTAAAGTAGAGAGGATGAATGTTGGAATTTATCATGCAGCCCTGGCCGTGGCGGTTCTCGGGGATCCTGATCGGTCTGACGGTACCTCTTCTTTTTCTGCTTGCGGGCAAAGCCTTCGGGATTTCAACAAGCCTTCAGGAAATCGGAGCAATGTGTGCTCCATGCAATTTGGAATATTTGAAAAGCCACAAGTGGCGATCTGGAATCTGGACGGCAGTTTTTGCCGCCGGAATTGTTTTGGGTGGTTTCATCGCTTCCCATTTCATTTCAGACAAGCCAGTTGAGTTTTTGCCGGATTTCTTTCCGGTCTCGGAGGTGCCATCCGGTTGTTGATTGGAGGACTGCTGATCGGGTTGGGAACCCGGTACGCCGGAGGTTGCACCTCGGGACACGCAATTACGGGCATCGCGAATCTGAACTGGCCAAGCCTTGTTGCCACAATCTTCTTTTTCGCCGGAGGACTGACGGTGACGTGGGTCTTTGGAGACTGTATCTTCGGAGCATTGATGTGATGAACGACCCGCAGACGCGGAATGGTGGACCGGGCCACCAGCCAAAGGCTGACGCTGACCGCTTTCCAGGTTATGGAATGCTGCTCAGTGTATTGCTCGTCGGGATATATCTTGGCATCGTTTTGACGAAATCAGAAGTTGTGCGATGGCAACGGGTCCATGACATGTTTTTGTTAAACGAAGCCCATATGTATTTGATAATCCTGACCGGTATTGCTGTTGCCATGATCTCAATGTTCTGCATCAGGCGACTTGGCGCGAAGTCCCTGCAAGGCGATCGGATTCAATACAAACCCAAGCCTTTTCATTGGGGCACAATGATTGGTGGAACAATCTTTGGTGCCGGGTGGGCGATAACGGGCGCGTGCCCTGGGCCAATTTATGCGCAAATTGGCGGAGGAGCATGGATGGCGCTGTTTACTTTTGCCGGCGCTATGGGCGGAATGTTCCTGTACGCATGGTTGAAACCAAAATTGCCTCATTAGACCCAGTTGGCTGACTGTTTCGGATGTTGCCGGATTGCCGGGTTAGGTGGCCGTTCTGTGACAATATTTCAAAAATGGGACACCCGATGTTTCGACCGTGGATCAGAAAAGTCTCACCACTCGCCGCTCGGTTTTCCGGTTATGGGCAGGAGCAGTTGGTTGGCGATCTGATCGCCGGCCTTGTCGTGGCTATCATGCTCGTTCCGCAAGCCATGGCGTATGCAATGTTGGCTGGCTTGCCTGCGCAGACTGGTTTGTACGCCAGTATTGTTCCCCTGGTGTTGTACAGCCTGTTCGGTACCAGCAACTCCCTTTCCGTCGGACCGGTCGCGATGATTTCAATTCTGGTTTTCTCCGGGGTTGGCGGATTGGCAGAGCCTGGGAGCCCTGCGTTTATCAAGCTTTGTTTGACGCTTGCGCTGATGGTTGGTGTTTTGCAAATTGGGATGGCGGCGTTCCGCCTGGGCTTTTTGGTGAATTTCATCAGCCACCCGGTACTGGTTGGCTTTACAAGCGCCGCTGCGATCGTAATCGGATTCAGTCAGGTCAAACACTTGGCCGGAATGCCTGTGTCAAATAGCGAGTACCCGATTCAATTGATCGCCAACACCATTGGCGGAATCGGCAGTTCAAATCTGACGACGCTCGTTATCGGACTTTCAAGCTGTGTAATGCTGGTCTTTTTTGGCTTTGGGCTGGTGCCTTTGTTGAAGAAAATTGGCGTCAACAAAAAAGCTGGCTCAATAATCGCCAAATTTGGACCGTTGGCAGTTGTCCTGTTGGCCGCCACATCTGTCTTTGCTGGCCATTTGGATCAGTCCAGTTCGGTCAGCGTAGTCGGTACGATTCCTGAGGGATTTCCGGGACTGGCATTTCCGGACCTCAACCTGCTGACGATTCGCTCCCTGTTGCCGTTGGCATTGACAATTACGATCGTCGGATACCTGGAGAGTATTTCAGTCGCAAAAACACTCGCAAGCCGAAAACGGGAAAAGGTGAACGCCAATCGCGAGTTGTTTGCGCTAGGTATGGCAGATATCGGCGCTGCTTTTTCCGGTGGCTTCCCCGTAACCGGCGGCCTTAGCCGTTCCATGGTAAATTTTCAGTCGGGGGTTTGCACACCACTTGGTTCAGTATTTACGGCGGTGCTTGTTTTGATCTCGGTACTGTTTCTGACTCCCCTGTTTTTCTACATTCCGAACACGGTTTTGGCATCGATTGTCATCGTAGCTGTTGCACCGTTGGTTGATTTCAGGACGCCCCTCAAACTCTGGCATTACAGTCGGGCCGACGCAATTGCCTTGTTTGTTACCTTTCTCGCAGTACTGGCAATGGGCATCGAGACGGGCATCCTGACTGGAATTATTGCTACCATTGTGATGTTGATGTGGAAGATGAGTCGCCCGCATGTGGCTGAAGTCGGTCGACTGGGCGAAAGTGAACATTTCAGGAATATCAATCGATACGACGTGAGGCTGGTCCGCGGACTTCTGGCGTTTCGCGTCGATGAAAGTTTGAACTTTGCCAACGCACCATTCCTGCATTTCTGGCTACTCGACAGGATTTCCGAACGGCCAGAGATCAAATCCGTGTTGCTGATCTCCAGTGGCATCAACGACATCGATGCGACAGGGCTGGAAGTTCTGGATACGCTTCACCAGGAATTGAAAGAGCTTGGAATTGGATTCTACATGTCGGATGTCAAAGGGCCGGTTATGGATCGTCTCCAGCTTGCTGCCTGCTACAGTCACTTTCCGGCGGACCACATCTATCTTTCAGCCGATGAGGCGGTTCGGGAATTGACACCCGCAATTCATGACTCCCATCGACACGACAAGTCTTCCGGGCCGATCGGTTCGGAATCTCCTTTTCGGGATGCGAGCCCTGCCAGGCTTTCGGGTAGCCGCAACACAGGCGAATAACAACGGTTCAATCCATTCTTTTAAATGAGGCAATTCAATGACCGGAACACTGGTCGTACTGGGCCTTTTGGTTGCATGGTTGGTTCTGCAGGTATGGGTCCTTCCAAAATTGGGTTTCCAAACATGAGTTGGTGGCGCTTGCCAAAAGCCGGGTCCGGCTGAAGACAAACAGACGCCCTTCAATCCAGATTCCGGGAACCCGAAGGACATGACGGACGAATGATGGGAGCAGCGATTTCATGGCAGGCAGAAGAATCCAGGTTTCAGGAAGTTGGCTGTCATCGAACTTTCTTTTGCAAGGACCTGATGCTTTCCCCGAGCGTGGATCCAGCCTGGCGTGTCGGATTGTTTGGTGCCAGTAACGGGCTTCAACGCAGTGTATGCAACGCTGAAAGGGTCCCTGCCTGATTTCACGGAACTCCGGATGTCTGGCCAATAGGGAGTACCGTTTGCAGGTTGATTTTATTTGCTGATTGCGAGCGAAATCGCACGATCGATCGTACTGGATGATTGAATATTGCGGGAAACTGCCGAAAATTTGTGCTGCGGAGTATTTGGCACTGCAGTTGCGGCAATTCGCAGGCGTTGGCCCAACGGGCGTTAGCGGTTGGCGGGTATCTATTAATCGCAATTCGAACACCGGTTTTCCAGCCGTGATTAATTTCAAGCAACAGGTGGAACAACAATGAAGAAAATCAAAGTCAGCTTGCCGAAAACCAATCTCGTAACGATCGGGACATTGACCGACGCCATCGACGCCGAACTTGTCAAGAACACGCTACTCGATCACGATATCCCCTGTCAGCTCGATGGCGACAACCAGGGCGGATTCCCGGGCATGTTTGAAATCGGTGTAATGGTCCGCGACACGGATGCGGAAAATGCAGGGAAAGTCGCCGAGATTCATTTTCCACACCTGTTTGGCTCAACCTGATTCCGAACCATGAGCGATACACCCGGCTGCATGCATGGATGAAACAACCGCCCGACTTCGACGAACAGTACTTGAAGCGATTCATGACGGCGCTGTGGACGCCATCATTACCATCACGGAACAGGGCATCATCGAGACAGTCAATCCGGCCACGCAGTCGATGTTGGGTTATTCGCCCGCAGAGTTGATCGGGCAAAACGTCAGGATGCTGATGCCAGCTCCCTTTCGGGACGGGCACGACGGCTATCTGGCAAACTATCGGTCGGGCGGAGTTCGGAAGGTAATCGGCATTGGGCGCGAGGTCGTAGCCAGGCGAAAAGACGGGACAACACTCCCGGTTCATCTGGCCGTAAGTGAGGTGCGGGTTGAAAACCGCCGGATTTTTACGGGTTTTCTTCGCGATTTGACGGATGTCAAGGCGATGGAGATTCGTGAGGCAGCGTTGGGGCGAATTATCGAAGACTCATTGAACGAGGTGTACATTTTCGATCGGGAAAGCCTGATGTTCCTGGACGTCAACAGGGGAGCCCGGGTCAACATTGGCTATTCGCTGGACCAACTCTGCCGGATGACGCCCGTTGATATCAAACCGGACTTTACGGCAAGCCAGTTCCGCGAATTGATCCGTCCCTTGCTCTCGGGAAATGTGGAGAAACTGGAATTTGTGACTTGGCATCAACGGTCTGACGGCTCGATCTATGATGTGGAAGTTCACATGCAGAAATCCACCCGGCATGGGCAATCGGTTTTGGTATCCATCATTTTGGACATCACCGCAAAACTGGGTGCGGAACGCAAAATGAAACAGGTCCAAAAGAGCATGCATGCCGAACTGGGGCGGTTGGTGAAAATCCGGACGCAGGAACTTCGGCAGGTACAGGAAAAGCTGGCCTTCAGTGAAAAATTCTCCACGCTTGGAAGAATCGCCGGGAGCATTACACACGAAATTCGCAATCCGCTGAATGTCGTCATGACATCGGCTTATTATCTGATTAATGCGACCAGCCCTGCACCGGAAAAAGTCAAAGAACACCTGGAACGAATTGGCCGGCATGTCACGTTGATTGATAACGTGATCACGACGCTTTCTGAGGTTGCCCGGATGCCGGAAGCCACCTTGAGTCCAACGGCCATGGGCCCGTTGTTGCAACGCATCATCGGCTCGATCGGTTTGCCAAAGAGTATCAAAACATCGCTGGAATTGCCTGACGGATTGCCGGATGTGCTGGTGGACGAAAACCAGATTTCAATCGCGTTCGGCAATCTCATTCGTAACGCCAGGGACGCAATGCCTGCCGGGGGCACGATTACAATACGGGCGGCATTCGAAAATGACAACGTTACCTTTACCGTAATCGACACGGGCGTGGGCATTCCACCGGACGTGATGCGCAGAATTTGGGAACCTCTGTTTACCACCAAAGCCCATGGCATGGGCCTGGGGCTTTCGATTACCCGTTCCATCGTTGAAAAGAACAGGGGCGAACTGTCCGCAGCGAGCATCCCAGGTCAGGGAAGCCAGTTCAAGATTGCCTTGAAACCGCGAGTGCAGGACCCGGCACTGTCTTCCTGAGTTGTGAGCCTGTTGCCTGGGTCGCGATCAACGGCCATGCCGGCCGATTCCCGTTCGGCTGGGGTTTTTCGGCTTGTTTTCAGGGCTGGCTTGCCGTTTTCCGTTGTTGGTTGCGTTCGCGCGTTCCGGATTGTTGCGCTGACCGGGCGGGTGAGCACGCAATGTCATTGAAAAACGGGATCGATATTGAAAAATGCCGGAAATAAACGTGGACGGACAGTTAGTCGGGGCTGTGGCACGCCAATTGCACCTTTGACTTGCCACGCCGGGAGATTCCCGACTGACAACAATATCCCAATGCAGGAGTTGAAAACATGACCAGGACGATGACACCACGCAAACCCGGCTCGCTTTCCCGCTCGCCTTTCCGAACCCTGTTGGGCGGCTATTCTCCGCGTAGTCTGGTTGAAGACATGTTTGGCCAGTTTCTCGCGGAATCGGGCAACGGTGAGATGACCGAAATCATGAATGCCGCCATGGACGTTGTGGAAACGGATCTGGCGTTTGAGATCAAAATGGACTTGCCGGGCGTCAACGCGAGCGAGGTCGATATCCAGATCGACAACAGCATGTTGACTGTCCGCGGACAGCGCAACGAGGGAAAGGAGGAAAAGGACGAGGGGAAGCAATATCATCGCATCGAGCGATACTCCGGCACTTTCTCCCGAAGCGTTGCGCTTCCCAGCGCGATCAATGAGGATGAAGTAGCCGCCGAGTACTCCGACGGTGTTTTGAAAATTGTCGTTCCCAAGGCGGAGAATGCCAAGCCGCGAAAGATCACAATCAAAAGCTGACTGCTCCCGATGCGTCTCGCCTTTCGATAAAAGTCGCGGGTAACCGGGGATCGCAGCATCAGTCAGACCAGGGACATCACTGCGCCAGCAGCGGCGCAATGACTTGATTGTGGAATATTCCAACCTTGAATCGGCTGTCGGGTTCGGTACCCAGGTTAACGTCGCATCCGGATCCAGAGTTGCCAGGACAGAATTCGGCCATGCCGGAAACATTTTCAGTTCTGATTGTGGAAGACGACGAAAACGCCGTCCGCAACATGGAAGACATTTTGTCGATGGACGGATACCGGACACGACAGGAGTCAGGATGTCTCGCAGCCGCACAGGCGATCGAATCCGAACGTTTCGATGCGATCATCATGAAATGGCGGCTGCCTGACCAGAACGCGGATTCGTTGTTTCCGGTCATACGGAAGGAACAACCGGAAACGCCGGTCGTGGTGGTTACCGGGTTTCTTGACTTTGATGCTTCGTTGACTGCCCTTCGCGGTGGCGTGTTTGAATTCCTGCTCAAACCGGTTGATGACCGGGCCTTGCGGGCGACGTTGGCCAAATTGGTAGTGTTCAAGAGGGACCTTCATCAATTCACAGGGAGCCAGGCGCAGCATAGCGCGTCCGGGCACCTTGTCGCCATCGGGCAAATGGCTGCGGACGTCTCCCATGAAAGCCGCAATGCGCTTCAGCGCAGTCACGCTTGCCTGAACGAGTTGTCACTGGAACTGGAAAATGCTCCGGAGTGTTTGCTGCTGGTAAACAAGGCTCAACTCGCGCTCGACGATCTGCACAAAGTGCTGGAGGATATCCGGGAATATTCCGCGCCGATCCTGCTTGACCGGCGGGATGTTTGCCTGAAAACTCTCGTACGTGAGGTTTGGCTGCAGTTGCCTGTCATAGGGAACTCAGACTGCCCGCCGAAAATGAATATGGAAATATCGGACGACTTCCCGCCCACGTGTATTTTTGATGGGATCAGACTACGGCAGGTCATTCGCCACCTGTTCATGACCGCATTGTATGCCAACGGTTTTTCCGGTCCTGTTCAAGTTCGACTTGGGCCTTCGGACCACGCCGGAGAGGGGATTCGCATTGAAATAGATGTTTCCGGATTTGGCTCTTCTGCCAGCGGGCCCGTGAGACGATTGGGTTCCTTTTCTGCAACCAGCCCGGTTGGAACAGGGCTGGGACTGGGCCATGCCATTTCACTCAGAATTGTCCATGCGCATGGAGGGCGAATCTTCATGGAGTCCCTGGCACAGGGTGAAACAAGATTTGTCGTTGAGTTGCCGGAATGGATACAATGAGCGAGGGACACACCTGAACGTGCGTTTTTGCTCACTTCCCGACTTCCGATGTGTTTGAAAAGGGTCGTGTATTGCAGCTGGAAGGATCATTGTCCGGATTTGCCACAATGGCACGTTGATTGCATTCAGCTGAGTGACAATAACCGGAGGCGTTATGGAATTCAAGGTAATCCTGTGTCCGGTCGATTTGGCTGACTTTGATGAAGTCGTCAACCGGTGCGCGTCCGGATTGGCGGAGTCCAATGGCTCGCGGATTGTCTATCTTAATATTGCGCCAACGGAATTGCCCTACGACTGCATCGCTGGCCGGCATGACGAGTCTGAATTTTTGCGGCGGCTTCAGGAAATCAGGCCAACTGCGGAAGGGATCGACCGGTCGTACGTTGTCAGGACCGGCAAGCCTTCCGGGGTGATTGTACAATATGCCAATGACAACCAGGTCGATTTGATCGCTATCGGAACCCACGGGCGAACTGGCGTTTCCAGAATGCTGATGGGTAGTGTTGCCGAAGCGGTGGTTCGCAACGCGGAATGCCCGGTAATGGCACTTGGACCTGGCGCTTCCATGCCGCAAAAGACCTGAATGGTCTCTCGTGCAATGTCAGGGCCCTGTAATAACCCCAAGTGTGAGATGAGTACAAGCTCAACGATCCCGGATGATCCGGTCAATCGGAAAATTCCGCAGATGGCGGAAGAAGATGCCCGACCTGGCAGTCGGGCGGCAGATATTGATCTTTTGATTGTTGACGACGAAGCCGACTTTCGGGAACCGGCCCGACGTTATTTCAGCAGGAAAGGGTTTCGTGTCGACGAGGCCGGTGATGGCGAAGAGGCTCTCAACGTATCCACCAACAAAACATTTGACGTGGTCGTGCTGGATATTCACATGCCGGGCATGAACGGTATTCAGGTGCTGGAACATCTTATGCAGAATGAGCCGGCTCCCAAAGTCATCATGTTGACAGGAGGTGGCACGATCCAGAACGCCGTCGAATCGATCAAGAAAGGAGCCTACGATTTCCTGACAAAGCCGGTAAAACTGAACGACCTGGAGCGAATGATTACAAGAGCCTGTCAGGCCCGGCAACTTGAAAAAGAGAACCGGCAACTCAAGGAAGTGATCCGGCGGCAATCACCTGGTGGCGAAATGATCGGTAATTCGGCCGCGATGCAGGATGTATTCCGAATGATCGAACGGACAGCTGCATCGGACAAGCCGGTTTTGATCCAGGGGGAAAGCGGGACCGGCAAGGAACTGGTGGCCCGGGCGCTTCACAAATCCAGTCCGCTGGCCGACAAACCACTTGTGATTATCAACTGTGCGGCTTTGCCCGAGCAACTCCTTGAAAGCGAGCTGTTTGGTCACGAACGAGGTGCCTTTACCGGAGCGATTGCGACCAAGCCCGGGTTGTTTGAGATTGCCGATGGCGGGACGCTTTTCATCGATGAATTTGGCGAGATGAGCGGGGCCTTGCAGGCCAAACTGCTGCGGGTACTCGAAGACGGGTCGATGCGACGGGTCGGATCGATCGCCGAGCGGCATGTTAGAGTTCGAGTTATTGCTGCCACCAACCGCGACCTGGCACAGGAGGTGAAGGACAAGAGATTTCGCGAGGATTTGTTTTACCGAATCAATGTTCTGGGCATTGATCTGCCGCCGCTTAGGCAGCGAAAGGGTGACATCAGGCTTTTGGCAGAAAGCCTGGCGGGTGAAGACTGGATCATTGACAGCGATGTCATGCAGCGTTTTGAAAGTTACAGCTGGCCCGGAAACGTTCGTCAATTGCACAACGCCATTGAGCGGGCCAAAGTGCTGGCTGAGTCTGACCGGATTGAAGTCAAAAACCTCCCGAATGCGATTCTTGAGACGGAATCATACAGGCTGGCCGGCACTCTCAATCTGGAATCGGACCTGGAGACGCTCAACCGGATGCATGTGGAAGAGACTTACAGGCGATGTGAGAAGAACAAGACCAAAACCGCCCGCGCCCTGGGAATCAACCGCCGGTCCCTTTACCGCCTGCTCGAAAAGTTCGCGATCGGGTGAATGGAATTTTTCGGTATCAACCGTTCAGTATCGGGGAATCGAGAGTTCTTTCCGGGCAATGCGCTGCCGGCTTGTATCCAATCATGAAATGTGACTCTCGGGATTGGCAGCTCCGGCACCCGGGAAGACTGCGCCAGGAAAATTCGCTCTGGAATTCACCGAATCTCAGCATGGCCGGGCTTTGAAATCCTTCCGGTTTAATGGCCAGCAGGGAACACGGCAGAAGCGGCATCACTTTCTCCGCAGTGTTGCCCACAACTGCGCCCCGTATACCCCTACGGCCAACCGTACCCATCACCACGAGTTCAATTTTGTGGGAGTCCACGTAGTCCAGAGTTGCGTACCCGGGCGAATCACTGATCACGCTGACTTTTGTTACAACGTCATGTTTGTTCAATTCTTTCAGCTTTTTTTCGATTCGTTCCTTGACCTCCCCGACCTTAAGGGCATCGACCAAAGCACATGCAGAAAGATCGATCGCATGCAGGACATGAAGTGTCGCTTCCCAGCTGTTTGCCAGGGCTTCACCCAGTGCAAGGGCCTCCTTGTCAACCTCGCTCAAATCGTGGGCGACAAGGATTGAACGCAGGTTGTGTGCAAGCTCAGGTTTGGTAATCGAATCCGGGCACGGGCATTTCCGCAATAGCCTGTTTCCGGTATGTCCGATAAACATGCCCCGAAATGGCCCCTTTTGACGGGTGCCTGCAATTACCAAATCATAGGAACCCTGTACGACTCCGCGGATCAACTCCTGCCAACACCCTCCAAAAACTACCTTGCCGCTTGCACGGACTCCATGCGATTTGGTGTCGTCGACAACTTTGTCCAAAACCTCCTTGGCATGTTCGCCGACGGTCTTGTAGTCGTCCTGTTCCGTGATCATGACCTGACGGACAAATGGCAGTCGCTCGGCGCGATTTGGAGTTACATGAAAAAACACAGTTCACCGGAATTCTCCCTGGCCAGCCAGCGCGCCCAGTCAATTGCCTGTTGTGTGGATGAAGCGATCTGACCGGCGACGAACCGGTCACCTTCAGCAAGGTCAACACCTACCAGTATTTTCCTGAAACGTTTCATAAAACAGTCCACGTTGATGTTGATGGGCAGGTCCGGAAAAACCAAAAAAGGCTTGAAGATTGACAGATGCAACATCTGTGCCAACCCGCGTTTAGCTGACGGAGGACGAGTGTCGTGATTGCTGGGGCCTGCTCCAGTTTGCAACTGGCTTGTTCCGGGTTCACGGACGGCACCGTCAGGATTATTGAGCCGAATCGCACATCTGCGGTCGGTGGTAGGGACTGACTTGTCCGGGTCAAAGGGAAACTGAAATTGCCACGCTGACCGCGCATTTTGTGCACCATCCGTCGTTCGTCGGGCTGGACGCTTGGGCACAGTTGCCACGGTGATTGTGCGGCAGGATCTTGGTCGCACTACATCCTTTGGTTCCGGATTCCAAATCGGGAATCCACAGCGGGAAAACGCCACGAAAGATCCAAATCGGCTTTGCGGTTATCCGAATTGACCGTTTGGGGTGCGCGGGCCAGCCACATTGAATGCAACGACGTAAAGACCTTCGCAACTTACTGGCGGAGTGGCAGAACACCCCGAAGATTGGTTTCGGCCTTTTTGAAGACACAACCTCGATAGAGGCCATGGCGAAATTTGCTCAGGGTCGACAAAAGAAAAGCTGAGGAACGGTCAGTCGGGGCCGGCCGTAAACAGGCCCGATTCGTAGCACAAAACTAGCACACTTTTGGAGGTGAAAGATGAAAGCCGCAAAATACCCCGATTTTATCACGGTTCTTGAGCCTGTTTCCCAATGCAGCGGAGGACATGGGACTCGAACCCACAACCCTTGCGGGCAACTGATTTCGAATCAGCCTGCTAGCCATTCGCTTATCCTCCTGCAGTCCGTCAGTGTCCGGGGGCTCCGGAAACCGTGGGGGCCCTCCCGGCAGATTGACTGGCCGGGAATCGCTCCTTGAAGATATTACCTGTTGTGCGGTAATTCTCAAGTCCGTCCCGGGAGGTTTGGACATGATCGGGTGGAATCTGGTTCGGTTATGCCGGCCAATTCAGCGGAAATCGTTTGATGCCCAGCCTACGGCGCCGGCTGCACAGGCGCTGTCCAATGGGTGGGGTCGCCGTTGGCTCGCCGTTAAACGAATGGGCGGTGCATGGTTGGAATACGATTTCGTTTAACGCCCAGCGAAAGGCGCCGGCTGCTCGCGCGCTGTCTATTGGGTGGGGTCGCCGTTGGCTCGCCGTTAAACGAATGGGCGGTGCATGGTTGGAATACGATTTCGTTTAACGCCCAGCGAAAGGCGCCGGCTGCTCGCGCGCTGTCTATTGGGTGGGGTCGCCGTTG